>OGDE01002008.1_pt1 | contig 11157 bp, 5 predicted proteins | sample 1570321 | NCBI WGS metagenome assembly OGDE01 (sample SAMEA2581976, study PRJEB24529) | metagenome | biome: Human gut stool | place: China | collected 2011 | reverse complement strand
CTTGAAGTGTTCCATTGACTTGAATTCTTGCAGGTAGATCAGCTCTCTTTTCAGTAGACCAAAGAAGTTTTCAATTACAGCGTTGTCCAAACAGTTTCCCTTGCGGCTCATACTCTGCTGAATGCCTTTGTCCTTGAGCATTCTCTGGTACTTCCGGTGTTGGTACTGCCAGCCTTGGTCTGAGTGAAGAATTAAATTCGTATCATCTGGTATTTGTTCAAATGCCTTGTCCAGCATGGAAGTCACCATGCTGAGGACAGGCCGATCTGAGATTGTGTAGCTAACCAGATCACTGCTGCACAAATCAAGAATCGGTGAAAGATACAACTTTTCTCCAAACAAACTGAATTCCGTTATATCGGTAACCCACTTCTGGTTCGGTCTGTCTGCGTGGAAATTGCGTTGCAGAAGATTAGGTGCAATCTTCCCGACCTCACCTTTGTAAGAACGATATTTTTTCATACGAACACGGCAAACCAAGCCCAACTGCTTCATCAGACGCTGGACTGTCTTGTGGTTCAGATGGATTTTTCGATGGTGCAGTTCTTCTGTAATACGACGATATCCGTATCTACCCCTGTTTTCATGGTAAATAGCTGTGATTTCTGCTTTTGCTGTCTCGTATTTATCGACACGCTTCATTTGCTTTAGATGGTAATAGAAGGTTGCACGAGGCAGTTGAGCGACATCCAGCAGGATTGCCAGTGAAAATTCTTGCCTTAGTTTCTAAATCACCTGTGTTTTCTGTGATGCTGTCGCTCGTTTTCCAAAACCAAGGCTTGCAAGTTTTTTAGGTAATCGTTCTCCGCACGCAGTCTCTGCACTTCGGCTAGCAGATCTTCTTCCACCTGCTTCGGCAACTGCTTTGGCGGACGGCCTTTGTTGCTGCGACCACGCCGTTCGATGGCTAACCCTTCCGGCCCTTCTTCCAGATAAATGCGTTCCCAACGCTCTATAATTTTATGGTCGTTAATTCCAAATTCCTGCATCGCTGCATAGATACTCAGATGTTCTTTTTTCATGGTTTCTACAACCATTCTCTTGAACTCCGGCGTATATCGTTTGTTTGGTACTCCTTTTGGCATAGCAAAACACCCCACTTGTTAAATAGTATATCATACTGTCTAACAAATGGGGTGCTGTTCATTCCAAAATCATGCCGGGATCTTTATTATTCTATGCGAAGCCGATTAAAGTTTTTTCGCCGAAGCCTTTTTTCAAAAAGGCTGGAAAGGCAAACTTAAAATCAACCCTTGCTCTTTTTGCTGGTGGCCTTCATGCGCAGGTCGTGGTCCAGGATGCGCTTGCGGATGCGCAGGTTCTCCGGAGTAACTTCCAGCAGCTCGTCCGGTGCCAGGAATTCCAGGCAGCCTTCCAGACTGAACTTGGTCACGGGGATCAGGCGCAGAGCATCGTCACTGCCGGATGCACGGGTGTTGGTCAGGTGCTTGGTCTTGCACACGTTGACGGTGATGTCCTCACCGGTCGGGGTGTAGCCAACAACTTCGCCCTCGTAAACCTTTTCGCCTGCGGTCACAATCAGGGTGCCGCGCTGCTGGGCGTTGAACAGACCGTAAGTGACGGCATCGCCGGTATCAAAGCTGATCAGGGAACCGCTGGAACGGGTGGCAATGGGGCCGCACCATTCTTCGTAACCATCAAAAATGGTGTTCATGATGCCTTCGCCGTGGGTGTCGGTCAGGAACTGGCTGCGGTAGCCAAACAGGCCGCGGCTGGGCATACGGAACTCCAGACGGGAACGGTTGTTCATCATCTGCATGTTCATCAGGATGGCCTTGCGGGCGCCCAGAGCGGTCATAACGTTGCCCTGATAGGTTTCCGGCACGTCAATCACAACGCGCTCCATGGGCTCCATGGTCTTGCCGTTCTCCTCATGGGTCAGAACATGCGGGGGGCTGACCTGCAGCTCGTAACCTTCGCGGCGCATGGTTTCAATCAGGATGGACAGGTGCATTTCGCCACGGCCCATTACGCGGAAGGAATCGTTGGTGGCGGAATCTTCCACACGCAGGGCAACGTCCTTCAGCAGCTCGCGCTGCAGGCGGTCACGGATCTGGCGGCTGGTGACGTACTTGCCTTCCTTGCCGGCAAACGGGGAATCGTTGACGGAGAAGGTCATCTCAACGGTAGGATCGTTGATCTTAACAAAGGGCAGCGGCTCAACCTTGCTGGGGTCGCACACGGTGTTGCCGATGGAAATATCGGGCAGACCGGCAAAGGCAACAATATCACCGGCAGCGGCCTGCTCAATGGGCTCGCGGCCGTTTGCCTTAAAGTCAAACAGCTTGGTGATGCGGCCGGTCATGTGCAGGTCGGGGTTGTGCCAGTCGCAAACCTGAACAGCCTGGCCAACCTTGATGATACCGTTCTGCACGCGGCCAACGCCCATGCGGCCCACAAAGTCGTTGTAGTCCACGCTGGAAACCAGCATCTGCATCGGGGCTTCGGGTTCACCCTCCGGCGGGGTAACGTACTTCAGGATGGTATCAAACAGCGGCTTCAGGTCGGTGCCGTTTTCGGGGTGGGTCCAATCATAGCTGGCGGTGCCGTTACGGCCGGAGCAGAACACCATCGGGCTGTCCAGCTGCTCGTCGGTAGCGCCCAGGTCCATCAGCAGCTCCAGGATCTCGTCAATAACTTCCTTAATGCGGGCGTCGGGACGGTCAATCTTGTTGACGGCAATGACCAGGGACAGATTTTGCTGCAAAGCTTTCTGCAGAACAAAACGGGTCTGGGGCATGCAGCCTTCGGCTGCGTCAACCAGCAGCAGAACGCCGTTGACCATTTTCAGCACGCGTTCTACCTCGCCGCCAAAGTCGGCGTGGCCCGGGGTGTCAACAATGTTGATCTTGACGCCTTTATAGACGCAGGAGCAGTTCTTTGCCAGGATGGTGATGCCGCGTTCACGCTCGATGGCGCCGGAGTCCATCACGCGCTCAGCAACCTGCTGATTGGAGCGGAATGCGCCGGACTGCTTCAGCATCTGATCCACGAGGGTGGTCTTGCCATGGTCAACGTGGGCGATAATGGCAATATTGCGAAGATTTTCTTGGATCATAACCTACGATACCTCTTTATACTTTCAAAATCTGGGGTTTGGTGCACGAACATAGGTTGCGGCAGGGGCTAACATCCCAACTGCAGCACACTTATACTATATTGTACGGCACCATGATGAAATTGTCAAGAATCGTAAATTGTTTTTTCTTATGGTATAATTAAAAATAATCGTGGGGAATTGCGCGGTTTTCTGGTTATTCTACCAACAACATGGTTTGCGGTAAATAACCCAAAAGAGGGGAAAGGCCGCTGCATATACCCCTTGCATTGATTGGGAAAGGGAAGAACTATGCCAAAGACACGCCGTAAGGTCAACATCATTGGTCACCGCAACCCGGATACAGACTCTATCTGCTCTGCGCTGGCCTATACCTACCTGAAAAACCAGCTGGGGGATGCTGTGTACGAAGCCCGCCGTGCCGGGCAGATCAACCGCGAAACCGCCTTTGTGCTCAAGCATTTTGGGGTGGAGCCGCCGCGCCTGTGTACCGACGTCAGCCCCCAGGTGAAGGACATCGACATCCGCGAGCAGCCCGGCATTGATAAGGAAATGAGCATCCGTGCCGCATGGAGCATGATGCGCGACACCGAGATCGATACCTTGTGCGCCATTGACGAGGATAAAGAACTGCTGGGCCTGATCACCGTTAAGGACATTGCCAATGCCAATATGGACCTATTTGATACTGAGGTTCTGGCAAAATCCAAGACGAGCTACAAAAACGTGCTCAGCACCCTGGAAGGCGAAATGCTGCTGGGCGACCCCGATGCCTGCATTACCTCCGGCCGCATTTTTATTGGCACCAGCCCGGAAATTATGGATGGTGCCGTGAACCCCGGCGATATTGTGCTGGTGTCCAACCGGTACGAAGTGCAGATGTGCGCCATTGACTGTGGCGCCGGTGCCATTATTGTCTGCTGCGGCTCTGCTGTGCCGCGTACCATTTTGGCTCGCGCACAGGAAAAGGGATGCATTGTCATTACCACCCCGTTTGATACGTACGCCGCCGCCCGCCTGATTTCCACCGCCGCCCCGGTGCGCCACTTTATGCGCAGCAAGAACCTGTTGGAATTCAGCGTGAATACTGCAGTGGAAGACGCCCGCAAGGTCATGGCCAATGTGCGCCACCGCTATTTCCCCATCCTGGATGCCAATGGCAAATATTGTGGTGTCATCAGCCGCCGTAATTTGTTGAACGTGCACCGCAAGCAGGTCATTATGGTGGACCACAACGAGCGCGGTCAGGCTGTGGATGGTCTGGAGCAGGCGGAGATTCTGGAGATCATCGACCATCACCGTCTTGGTGCACTGGAAACTGCCGGGCCGGTGTATTTCCGCAACGAGCCGGTTGGCTGCACCGCTACTATTATCAGCCGCATGTATGAAGAGCACGGTGTAGAGATCCCACCCCAGATTGCAGGCCTGCTGCTTTCCGCTATTCTGTCGGACACGCTGATGTTCCGTTCGCCTACCTCCACGCCGCTTGACCAGCACATTGCCGAAAAGCTGGCCAGGATCGCGGGCGAGGAGATCCCCACCTATGCGGAGCAGATGTTTGAAGCCGGCGCCGACCTGACGGGCCGCACGGCGGACGATGTGTTCTTCTCTGACTTTAAGGTATTCAGCCGCGGCGATGCCAAGTTCGGCGTTGGCCAGGCTATTTACATGACCTCCAACTCCCGCTCGGCGGCAGAAGCGCTCATCACGCCATTTTTGCCGGAAGCACTGGCTCAGGCCGGTGTGCCCATGGTGTTCTTTATGTGCACCGATATGCGTGCCCAGGCCACAGACCTGCTGTTCTGCGGCCAGCAGGCGGAAGAAATTGTGCGCAGCGCATTCCATGTGGAAACCAAGGACGGCAAAGCTGTGCTGCCCGGGGTTGTCAGCCGCAAAAAGCAGCTGATCCCCCCGCTGATGGCGGCATTGCAGGCACTGCAAGCGTAAGTTAGGAGTTAGGAAGTAGGAGGTATCTCAATTAGGGATTAGAAATGAGAAATTAGGAATTTGAGCTGAACCAAGGGCGGCGGGGGGAAGTTTCGGGATGATGCGGAGTGAGGCCCCGGCGGCTATGCCGATGGGGTGGGGTGCCAGCGCCCGGTATGTCCCGGAACTTCACACCGTCGCCCGCGGGCAACTACCAGGTTCCGAGGTCTCCGACTAATAATTATTCTGATATTTATACATTGCTTTAAGATGGCCGTGAATGTTCTTTATTTTAGTACATTTGCGGCTTTTTGCTGCCGTTCGACATAATTTCGCTAAGGTGTATCTGAAAACAAAGAAAATGACGGATATTTCGCAAACACAAGCAGGATTCCAAGGCTCTTTAACGCATAATCCGGCTGTGCTTGTAGAAATAGACGATAGTTTCGACTTTTCAGATACACCCTAGGCAGTATTCTCGAAAATGCCGAAAAGATGGGTGCTCCTATTCCACCACTTAAAAATGTTCTTGAAAAGACGCAAGACAGTAACGACAATACGAATATTCTCTCACTATAGGCGTTCATTTTTTCTATTTACGGTTTTGTGATTTGGTTAAAATTATATTATGCCATTATTTCTACAGTAGCACACGACTCAGATAAAAGGCTCCCACATAACATGCCAGATAATAAACTTTTGCTTTGCGAGTAAAATCCCTTATTAAAAATACATAGACAAAAATCCCATAGCACAGTAACACTACACAGTGAACTGGCAGCAATTTTAGCGAACCATCTCCCAGGAACATTTCCGCAATGAAGGCAACAAACATCGGTGGAAGCATTGTCGCACTGATATCAATCAATTCGTGAATCTCAAACTTTTGATTTTTGAAGGATATCTGCTGCAGAATAACATACACCACAATTCCCGTCAAACTTCCCAATGTGTTTACAATAAGGTCATCTATATCTACGACACCAGTTTTTAAAACGAGCTGCGCGCTTTCTATGAAGAATGTTGTCAAGCATGACATTCCAACTGCTTTATATACGCGGAAATTCTTTTGATAATAGCAGTAAATTACTCCAAAAGGTACAAACATTACCATATTATAAAGCATATCCCATGAAACAGGGCTGCGACCATATTTCAAGTTTTCTCTAATACTATGGAACGGCAGTAGATTAATTTCTTCCACCCGCGTTAGTTGACCACCCATAATTGTCATAATCACGTTAAAACGCGACACACACATACAAAATACGATCAAAAAATATAGTATAGTCATAAACTGGAAGCCATGCTTTCTTCTGCTTTTCATGATCGGCTGCCTCTCCAATCGCTTTAATTTGTCATAGACTTCTTTGAAATTTGTTTATCTTTACTGCTGGGCATCGTATAGTTCCTTGTAGATTCTACATGTATCCTATAGTCTATCATGTTCTCCATGATAAATCAATTTTCCATCGTCAAATACGCAATTTCTACACCTGCCCCGGAAAATTTTGCTGGAATGGGGCGCGGGCATTTTTTGGGGGGGTGTTTTCCCCTGCCTGGCTGTAAGTTCAATCAACGAATCAAAGCGAATCCCGCAAAACAAAAAGTACCGTCCCCGCAGCGCTACTGCAGGTCCGGTACATCATCGTATATTCGTATGCTGATCTGCCTGCGCTGCGGCAGGCGGGATTTCGGGGGATTGCCATTACATTAAGCTGAACAGGTCAACCTGGCTGGTTTCCGGCAGATTTCCCAAAGCGCCGACTTCGTGCAATTTGTCGAATACCGACTGCGCCACGCCGGAGGCTTGCTGCAGTTCTTCCACCGAGATATATTCCTGCCCATGGATGGTAGCCTGTTCCAACGCCACAGCGGCAGCTTCGCCCAGGCCGCGGATGGCGGTAAAGGGCAGGCGCACTTTGCCGTCCTCCACCACATACTTGCTGGCATAGCTCTTGCCCAGCTCAATGGGCAGGAACTGGCAGCCGCGCTGCAGCATTTCATTGACCAGCTGCAGGCTGACAAGGGCATCATCGTCCTTAGCGGTACGCTCATCCTTGGGGATTTTTTCGTTATCCCGCAGGTGCTCCTTGGCCACGCGCACACCGCCAACAGCTGCTTCATAGTCGATATCCGCGCCGCGAACGGTAAAGTACACAGCATAGAAGATAGCCGGGTGGTACACCTTGAACCACATCAGGCGGATGGCCGCCATCAGGTAGGCAACAGCGTGAGCCTTGGGGAACATATACTTGATCTTGCGGCAGGATTCGATGTACCAATCCGGCACATCATGCTCCTTCATGGCTTCTTCCCAGCCGGGCTTAAAGCCGCCCTTGGCCACCTTGCCTTTACGCACGGCCTCCATAATGTCAAATGACATTTTGGGTTCCAGCCCCTTGCGCAGCAGGTAGAGCATGATGCTGTCACGGCAGCCGATCACCTCGGCAATGGTGCAGGTACCGGAGCGGATCAGTTCGTCCGCGTTGCCGGTCCACACATCCGTGCCGTGGGACAGGCCGGAGATTTGGATCAGCTCCGAGAAGTTTTTCGGCTTTGCATCCAGCAGCATGCCGCGCACAAAGTTGGTGCCCATTTCCGGGATGCCGAAGGTACCGGTCTGGCTGCCGATCTGCTCCGGGGTAACGCCCAGTGCTTCGGTGGAGGTCAGCAGGCTGTAGACCTTGGGATCGTTCATCGGCACGCTGTCAATGGGGATGCCGGAATACTCTTCAAAGAACTTATAGAAAGTCGGAACATCATGACCCAGCTCGTCCAGCTTGAGCAGCGTATCATGCAGGTACTTAAATTCAAAGTGGGTGGTCAGCAGGCCGCCCTTCACATCGTCCGCCGGGTGCTGAATGGCACAGAAATCATAAATATCAAAGGTGGAAGGCACAACAACCATGCCGCCGGGGTGCTGGCCCGTGGTGCGCTTGACACCGGTGCAGCCCAGGCACAGGCGGTTTTCCTCAGCACGGTTCACGGTTTTGCCACGCTCTTCCAGATATTTTTTCACATAACCGTAAGCCGTTTTATCCTGTAGGCCGGATACAGTGCCCGCCTTGAACACATTCTCCTTGCCGAACAGCTCCTCCGTATAGCGGTGAACGTTGGACTGGTACATGCCGGAGAAGTTCAGGTCGATATCCGGCTCCTTATCGCCGTAAAAGCCCAAGAAGGTTTCAAACGGGATATCGTGGCCGTCCATGACCATGGGTTCGCCGCAGACAGGGCATTTTTTATCCGGCAGGTCAAAGCCGTCCATCGTCACGCCATCATCAATCCACTCGCTGTGCTTGCACTTGGTGCACAGGTAGTGCGGCGGCATGGAGTTGACCTCCGAAATGCCGGAAAAGTGCGCCACAGCGCTGGAGCCGACAGAGCCACGGCTGCCCACCTGGTAGCCGCCTGCGTTGGAAAACGCCACCAGCTTGACCGCAATGACATACAAAACAGCGTAACCATGGCCGCAGATGGAATCCAGCTCTTTTTTCAGGCGCTTTTGCAGCACATCCGGCAGGGGGTTGCCGTAATCACGGCGGGCGTGCTGCCAGGTGCCGGAGCGCAGCTGATCCTCAGCACCCTCAATGGAAGGCGGGTAGGTTCCCTTGGGGATGGCGCGCAGATTGTTATCAATGGTAGCGGCAATCTTGTTGGGGTTGGTCACGCAGATTTCAAAGGCTTTTTCCTGTGGGAGATAGCTGAACTGCTCCAGCATATCCGGCGTGGTGCGGTAGAACAGCGGGGCCTGGTTGTCAGCATCCTTAAAGCCGTTGCCTGCCTGCAGGACCGCGCGGTAAATGCGGTCCTCCGGCTCCTGGAAGTGAACGTCACCGGTGGCAACCACGGGGATATGCAGTTCTTCGCCCAGCTGGATGATGGTGCGGTTGAAGTTCTTGATGGCTTCGATGGAATCCACCTGCCCATTGCGGACCATGAACTCGTTGTTGCCAAGAGGCTGCACTTCCAGATAGTCATAATACCGGGCAATACGCAGCAGTTCATCATGGGCCTTGCCTGCCACTACGGCGCGGTACAGCTCGCCTGCTTCGCACGCAGGTGAAAGCAGCAGGCCCTCGCGGTATTGATTCAGCAGGCTGCGGGGCACGCGCGGCTTTTTGAAGAAATACTTGGTGTGCGCCGCACTGACAATGCGGTACAGGTTTTTGAGTCCTGTCTGGTTCTGCACCAGAATGATCAGGTGGTAATACTTCTTTTTCAGCACCTCTTTGTTGCCGCCAAGGCCGGTGTTGATAGCCTCCACGGTGGTCATGTCCTTCTCCTTCAAATCGGAGAGCATAACCTCAAAGATGCGGGCCAGCGCCATGGCGTCATCCACGGCGCGGTGGTGGTTAAAGGGCTGGATTTCCAGATGTTTGTTGATGGTATCCAGTTTATAGTTATGCAGGCCGGGGAACAACGCCTGCGCCATGGGCAGGGTGTCAATATAGGTGTTGGAAAAATCCACCCCCGCCTTATTCCCTGCTTTACGGATGAACAGCATATCAAAGCTGTTGGCGTTGTGGGCAACCAGGATGTTATCACCGCAGAATTCCTTGAATTGGCGGATGGCCTCGGCCGGTGTGGGGGCATCGGCCACCATGCTGTCGTTGATGCCGGTCAGCTCCACCACCTTTTGCGGGATGGGTTTGCCGGGGTTGACGAAGGTACAGAAACTCTTATCCGGGTTGATCTTGCCGTTTTCCACGTACACGGCGCCGATCTCGGTCAAAGCTTCCACGTTGGAGTCCAGGCCGGTGGTCTCGGTATCAAACACCACAAAGGAGCCGGTGATGGGCATGGTTTTGGTGCCATACACAGCGGGGATCATATCGTCCACAAAGTAGGCTTCACACCCATAGATCAGCTTGAAGTCGGGGTCGTCCTGGTGGATCTCGTCAGTGGCAAGCATGGCTTCCGGGTAGCCCTGGCACACGCCGTGGTCGGTAATGGCAATGGCGCGGTGGCCCATGCGGTGGGCCAGGCGCACGATCTTGCCGGAATCGCAGAAGCCGTCCATGCTGCTGGACTTGGTATGCAGATGCAGTTCCACGCGCTTTTGCCCCTCGGGGGCATCATCATGGCGGGGCATACGCTCCACCTGCAATACATCATAGGGTAGCAGGACATAGTCGTGCTCGTACTTATCGTAGGTATAGTTGCCGCGCACGATGAGGGTTGTGCCGGATTTGAGGCCCTCCCACTTAGACATATCCTCGTTTTCATCGCCGAGGACTTTGAGGTTGATGGAACCGTTATAGTCGGTGATGGAGGTAAAGTAGATTTTGCGGCGGTTGCCCTTTACCTCGGTAAAGAATACGTCGCCCCACACGGTCACCTTGCCGCCATCGCCCAGATCGTTCAGCGGGCGCAGGTCGGCAGGCTTGAAAGACTTGCCATAGAACACCTTAGCCGGCTTGGAGGTGAGCTCCAGCCCCTCAATGGTAAAGGGTGCCACTTCTTCTTTGGCCTTGAACTGCACGGCGGGCACCTTTTCTGCCACGCGGCGGTCGAGTTCGTCCGCATCCATCTGTTTGCCGACCAGCTCCATGCGCACAATGGGCAAAGCACCGGTGCGCTCCTGGATGAGTTCTGCCAGATGCTTGGGCAGCTCCACGCTTTCCAGAATCGGCAGACCCGCGTTGACCCGCACCACAAGACCGTCCTGAGCAAAAGCAACCGGCTGGGTTTTATCCAGAAAGCCGTTGACCGGCATCCCCTGCTGTTTGAGCTCTTCGATCATAGCCTTGACGGCTTCCGGCGTGATGGCGTTATAGTTGAAGTAGTTGCGCATGGTCAACTCATAACCGGCAAAAATCTGCTCCAATGACGCCAAAAGACGCCCGCACAGGGCAGAGTCCAGCGGCTCTGTGCTGCGCAGGCAGATGATAACTTTGCGTGCGGAACGGAACAGTTCTACCCGCTCCACAAACACATTGCTGAAGCTGGCGGTAAACTGTTCATCGGCCGTGAACTGCGGCCAAACCTGGGTAACAAGTGGTTTTAACATAGCACCTCTTGAGAGTTACGGACGGCCTTTTTTGAAAAAAGGCCTGGCAAAAAACTTTAATATGATAAATTACAGTAATATTATAAGGCAATACCGCATAATTCTAAGTGCCGATACGGCGAGCGAGGTGCGGCAG
>OGDE01002007.1_pt1 | contig 11166 bp, 13 predicted proteins | sample 1570321 | NCBI WGS metagenome assembly OGDE01 (sample SAMEA2581976, study PRJEB24529) | metagenome | biome: Human gut stool | place: China | collected 2011 | reverse complement strand
TGGAGAAATAACATCAACTGTCGATGGAACTGAAATACCAACAGAAGATAATCAGCGAAGAAAATAAGCGAAGAAAACAAGCGAAGAAAAACGAGCAATCATATTGCGAAGATATATGAATATCTTACACAATATGGTGAAGGTAAAACAAATGATATTGCTGCATATATTGGTTTAAGTGCTTCACGCACAAGAGCAATTCTGTCGGAACTGGACAACATTGAGATTATAGGTACCAACACGAATAGAAAGTATAAAATTAAAAAATAGCTAAATTCTTGAAAAAGAATTGACAGATGTGATAAATAGTGCTAGAATATCAACAGTTTAATAAATTAAAGAATTAAAGTCGATGAACAAAATAGTACTTTCAGAAGGTACACTACAGAGAGCCGGTGGCGGTGAGAACCGGTGTGGAGAGCTGGAACGAATGGGTTTGGGAGATGCATTGGTGAACATTTTATGGTTAAGTAAGTAGCTGATGACGTGACCTCACGTTACAGGGGCAGGGTATTGCACAGGCAGTATCAGGAATGAGTCAGATAACAGGTGGCATATCCGGTTTCGGGTATGCTTTTTTTATTTTATCGGAAATGACAGCATTTCTATAATATAAAAATAAAAGCCAGACTATCCGTGACTTTTATTTTCCTATATTTGTAACAGGGAAAATGAAAACACAGAATCCGGTATCTGAGAAAACAGGGTGGCACCACGATAATTCGTCCCTTATGCAGTGATAATAGCTGCATAAGGGATTTTTTTTATGGAGGAATGGCGATGAAAAGACGGTTAAAAGCATATAAAAAGACAGTCAGCATTGTAGATGAATCTACGATAGCACTGTATGAAAGCCTTGGCAGAGAAAAGAAAGGCTTTCTTATGGAAAGTAATGACAAGGAAAACGGAAGATACACCTTTATGGGTGTTGAGCCGGAAGCGCTGATTCAGTCAGATGGCGATTCGCTGGTGATTACAAAGGCGGACGGCACAAAGGAAGTGCGCAGGGGCAACCCGCTGGAGCGGTTAAAAGAATATTACAGTGAATTTGAAATTGTAAAAGAAGACGGTGAACTTGAATTTACAGGTGGACTGGTCGGCAGTCTGGGATATGATTTTATCCGCTATACCGAGGATTTACCGGACGACAATGAAGATGAAATCGGAATTGAAACCATTCAGCTTATGCTGGCTTCAAAGTTTCTGGCAATCGACCATGTAGCAGAAACCTTTACAGCGGTAATACTGGAAGAAGACAGCGCGGAAGGCAAGAAACGCGCAGAACAGGAAGCCAAAGAGCTGATTGCGCGGGCAAGAAAAAATCCAAAGGCGGCAGAGAAAAAACACGTCCATGACGGCATTATCGTGAAAAAATCCGATACCTGTGAGCAGTACAGCAGGAAAGTTGAAAAAATCAAACAGTACATCAAAGAAGGACACATTTTCCAGACGGTGCTTTCACAGCGCTGGACAATTCAGACCAAACAGGACGGTTTTGAACTGTATAAGGAACTGCGGGAATTAAATCCGTCACCGTATCTGTATTATTACAATTTCGGTGATTTTGAAATTATCGGAAGTTCGCCGGAAATGATTGTCAAGCAGACAGATAACAGAGTTTATACCTGTCCGATTGCGGGTACGAGAAAGCGCGGAAAGACACCGCAGGAAGATACGGCATTGGAACAGGAACTGCTCGCAGATGAAAAAGAGCGTGCAGAACACGTTATGCTGGTCGACCTTGCAAGAAATGACATGGGAAGAATTGCACAAATCGGTTCGGTAAAGGTGTCCGAATTTATGAGAATCCAGCGGTATTCCCACGTTATGCACATCGTTTCACTGGTAGAGGGAAGAAAAAAAGGTGAGTATCATCCACTGGATTTGGTATCCTCATTTCTTCCGGCAGGCACCTTAAGCGGTGCACCGAAAATCAGGGCAATGGAAATTATTGACGAACTGGAAACGGTCAGACGCGGATTATACGGCGGCGCAACCGGTTATCTGGATTTTGGCGGCAACATGAATTTCTGCATTACAATCCGTACCATGATAAAAAAAGGTGAAAAAGTTTATTTACAGGCAGGTGCGGGAATTGTGGCGGATTCTGTTCCTGAAAATGAATATCAGGAGTGCTGTAATAAGGTCATGGCACTGGCAAAGACACTGGTCGAGGAGGAAAAGTTATGATATTACTGATAGATAACTATGATTCGTTTACATATAACTTGTATCAGTTTATCGGTACATTTAACAATGATATAAAGGTCGTCAGAAACGATAAAATTACAATAGAAGAAATAGAAGACTTAAATCCTGAATCCATTGTGATTTCGCCGGGACCGAAAAGTCCAAAGGAGGCAGGTATCTGTCTGGAGATCATCCGCCATTTTGCGGGAAAGAAGCCGATGCTTGGAATCTGTCTGGGACATCAGTGTATCGGAGAAGCATTTGGCGCAACGGTTTCTTATGCAAAGAAAATCTGTCATGGAAAACAGTCGCTGATAGAACATGATACAGACGGTATTTTTGAAGGCATTAACGAACCAGTCAAAGTTGCACGCTATCATTCACTTGCAGTCATAGAGGACACCCTGCCGGACTGCTTACAGGTGACGGCAAGAACGCAGGACGGAGAAATCATGGCAATGAAGCACCGGGAATATCCGATTGTGGGATTGCAGTTTCATCCGGAATCCATTTATACAGAGCACGGAAAGAGAATGGTAGAAAATTTTGTAAACAACATAGGAAATGGGCAAAAATGCCTGCGGAATGGGGATTAATATGATTCTTGATGTAATTGTTGAAGATAAGAAAAAACGGCTGGTTGAACATAAGGCGGCAGTCAGCGAAGAAGAAATGAAACAGAAAGCATTGCAGAGTACACGTAAAAGTGTGGGATTTGCAAAGGCATTAAAAAAAGACGGTCTTTCTGTTATCGGTGAGTTTAAAAAGGCATCGCCAAGCCACGGGGCAATGGATATCAAGGTGGATTTAAAGGAGCGGATTTTGCAGTATAACGATTCGGTTGATGCGATTTCCTGCCTGACCGAGGAAGACCATTTTTACGGTAGTACGGCGTATCTGGAACAAATCCGGAAAATGACAAATCTGCCGGTTATCCGCAAGGATTTTATTATTGAAGAATATCAGGTCTATGAAGCAAAGGTTATCGGCGCAGATGCGATTCTTTTAATTGCCGCGATTTTAGATGATGAAACCTTTAAACGACTGTATGACCTTGCTTACAGCCTTGGGCTGGACGTATTGTGTGAGGTTCATGACGAAGCAGAATTGCAGAGAATGCTGGCGTTAGATGTTGAAATCATCGGAATCAACAACCGCAATTTAAAGACCTTTGAAGTGACCATGGATATGACAAAGAAGCTGTCAGCCATGCTTCCGAAAGACTTCAAGGAACGCGGTAAAGTGCTGGTATCCGAAAGCGGTGTCAGCACGGACGGAGATATTTCAGCATTAAAACAGAGCCATGCAGATGCATTTTTAATTGGCACGGCGCTTATGGAATCAGACAATCCGGGGGCGCTTACAAAGCACTGGAAGGAAGTTTATGCAAATGGGTAAGACAAAGGTAAAGGTCTGTGGGCTGACGCGGAAAGAAGAGGCAGAAATGCTTGCGGACTGCCGGGTGGAATTTGCGGGCATGGTATTGTTTTTCCCAAAAAGCAAACGCAATGTCACCTTACAGCAGGCAGAAAAAATCCTTGCGGCACTCAAAAAATACGGTGTATCAAAGAGCGTTGCCGTGACGGTGTCCCCGACAAAGGAACAGGTAGAACAGATTATGCGGCTGGGATTTGATTACATACAGATTCACGGAACATTGTCCGATGAGGTACACGATGTGCTGAGGATTCCGGTAATCCGTGCAGTCAACGTGGCAGGAGAAACGGCGGAAGATAAGGAAAGTATCCGGCGGCAGTTAGAAAGCGTTCTGGCAGATGAAAAAACGGCGGGCATATTATTTGACGGCAGTTCGCCGGGCGCAGGAAAAACATTTGACTGGAGCTTGTTAAAAAATATACAAAAAACGGATAAGCTGCTGTTTCTGGCAGGCGGCTTAACACCTGAAAATGCCGCGCAGGCGGTAAAAACCGTAGCACCGGACGTTGTTGATGTCAGCTCCGGTGTGGAAAAAGACGTTTCGCCGTGTGCGGCATTTGCGGGAAAAGATGCAGAAAAAATCACAAAATTTGTAGAAAATGTAAGGTTATAAGACATGATTACCTGGAATCCTGAGTAATCATGCGGGCAGAAGGAGGATAAAATGAGTAACACATATTATGGAGAATTTGGCGGACAGTTTGTATCGGAATCACTGATGAACACACTGGCTGAACTGGAAAAAGCATTTGATGAGGCGATTAAAGACCCGAAATTTATTGCGGATTATAATTATTATTTAAAAGAGTATGTCGGCAGGGAAACACCGCTTTATTTTGCGGAGCGTCTTTCTGAAAAGTACGGCACAAAAATTTATTTAAAGAGAGAAGATTTAAATCATACCGGCGCGCATAAGATTAATAATGTCATCGGACAGATTCTTCTGGCAAAGCGCATGGGAAAGACAAAGGTTATCGCCGAAACCGGCGCAGGACAGCACGGTGTTGCAACAGCAACCGGCGCAGCTTTATTTAACATGGAATGTACCGTATATATGGGTGCGGAAGATATTTAAAGCCAGCGTTTAAATGTATTCCGTATGGAGATGCTCGGTGCAAAGGTATGCCCGGTTACAACCGGAAGTTCAACTTTAAAAGATGCAACCAATGAAGCTATCCGTACATGGGCAGAGCGTGCAGAGGATACATTCTATATTATCGGTTCAGCCGTAGGACCGCATCCGTATCCGAAGATGGTAAAAGAATTCCAGAAGATTATCAGTGTAGAAGCTAAAAAGCAGATTCTTGAAAAAGAAGGCAGACTGCCGGATGTGGTAACAGCCTGTGTCGGCGGCGGTTCTAATTCAATTGGTATGTTTGCTGATTTCATTGATGAACCGTCTGTACGTCTTGTCGGTGTGGAAGCAGGTGGATTAGGTGTTGAAACCGGAAAGCACGCAAGTGCAATGGCACTGGGCAAGGTCGGTGTGTTACACGGCATGAAGACTTATCTGTTACAGGATGATAACGGTAATATTGAACTGGCTCATTCCATTTCTGCCGGACTGGATTATCCGGGTGTCGGACCGGAACACGCTTATCTGCGTGATACAGGCAGGGCAGAATATGTGTCTGTGACGGATACGGAAGCAATGGAAGCACTGCTGGAGCTTTGTAAGCTTGAAGGAATTATTCCGGCAATTGAAAGCGCACACGCACTTGCTTATACTTTTAAGATGGCAAAGAATATGAAAAAAGATGACATCATTGTAGTCTGCCTGTCAGGCCGTGGTGATAAAGATGTCCATACAGTAGAAAAGTATTTAAACGGAGAGGAGACTAACAAATAATGAATCGCATTGAAAAAAGATTAGAAGAATTAAAGCAGGAAAATAAAAAAGCATTTATTACATATACAACGGCAGGACTGCCGGATTTACAGACCACGGCAAAACTGATTTTTGCACAGGAAGAAGCTGGTGCGGATATTTTAGAAATCGGCGTGCCGTTTTCAGACCCGGTAGCAGACGGCCCGGTGATTCAGAATGCCTCTTATCAGGCAATCCAGAAAGGCACAACGCTTACAAAGATTTTTGATATGGTTGAGGGTGTCCGCAAAGAAAAATGTGAGGTTCCAATTGTGTTCATGATGTATTATAATACAGTATATCATTATGGACTGGATGCATTTGCGGCACGCTGTATCGAGTGTGGTGTCGATGGACTGATTATTCCGGATTTACCTTTTGAAGAACAGGGCGAATTAAAGACAGTACTTGCAAAGAATGAAGCTTCACCGATTCTGATCCAGCTGGTTTCACCGGTTTCAAAGCAGCGTGTGCCAATGCTTCTTGAAAATGCAAGGGGCTTTGTATACTGCGTATCCCAGATGGGTGTTACCGGCAAAGGTGCCAATTTCCATAAGGATATCAGAGAATATCTGGCAGCAGTAAAACAGACCAGTGCAATTCCGGTGATGGTCGGTTTCGGAATCCGCACGGCAAAAGATATTGAACCGTTTGAAGATATTGTGGACGGCGCAATCGTTGGCTCTAACCTGCTGCGGATTTTAGAAGAAAGCAATTATTCCGTGGATGCAGTCAAAGAATATGTATCCGGATTTAAAAAGGAATTAAATGAAAACAAATAAGCGGGGGTGAACAGCAGTGGTACCGGTTCTTGCCAAAAATGCAGTGCGGATAAAATGTAATTTCCAGAATGCAGGCATGACGGGAAATTATGAATGTGCCTATGCGCTGGGTATTTTAAATGCCCAGCTGGGGCTTCCCGAAATAACAGAATATGAAGATATTGCCGCATTAAAAGAACAGCTTTTGGAAAAAGCCGCAGATTATAAAACGGAAGAGGCAGGCTTAAAGCAGATGGTGCATCTTTTAAAAGAATATGAAGCAGCGCCTGTGGCAGACGAACAGATGCGGGAACTTTTTACTATGGGATTTCATGATAAGAATTTATAAATTTTAGCTGATTTATTATGAAAAATGCCAAAAATTCGGATACCTGTTGACTTATTCTTTCGAATAGAGTATATTTTGTAAGTGAATTAAAATATATGAAATTATTAGTAAATGAAAGTTAAAGGTGGATGTTAAACTATGACACATACAGTAGAAGTAGCAGACATTGAAAAGACACATAAGAATGCAATCGCTGAGCTTGTGCAGACAGCCTGCAAATTTGAAAGCCATATTGAGATTGAAAGCGAAGGAAAAAATATCAACGCAAAGAGTCTTATGGGGATTATGGCATTTGGCTTGAAAAAGGGAATGGAAGTAAGCATTTCCGCAAAAGGAACAGATGAAAAGGCAGCAGTAGACTGTATCAGCCAGTTCTTAACAAGCAATGCAGAATGTGCAATGTAATGTAAATGTGTGATCAAATGTGAGGAGGTCCGTTTTATGAGAGGAAAAGGAAAATCAGGAGCTACAACAGCAGCAAAAGAAAATGCAGTAAACACAGTTGCAAAGAAGGCAGAATCAACTATTGAAGCAGTGGCTGAAAAGGCAAAAGAAGCTGTAAAGAAAGTAGAAGTTAAAGAAGAAGCTGTTAAAGAAACACTTGCAGAAACAAAAGCTGAGGTAAAGGCAGAAGTGAAAGCAGCAGAAAAGGCTGTAGAAAAAGCAGCAGAGCCTGCAACAGCGGTAACAGCAGCAGAAGCTGCACCTGCAAAGAAGACGGCGGCAAGAAAGACAGCTGCGAAAAAGACAGAAACAAAGCCTGCTGAAAAGAAAGCAGCTGCAGTCAAGAAAACTGTGAAAAAAGCAGTAACAAGAAAGACAGCTGCAAAGAGTGAACCGTCTACGGAAGTATTTATCCAGTATCATGGTAAGCAGATTGATGAAAAGGCATTACTTGAAAGGGTTATGCAGGACTGCGGTGAGGATAAGATTTCAGTGGAAGATTTAAAGCTTTATGTAAAGCCGGAAGATAACGCTTGCTATTATGTTGCAAACGGTAATGTGGCAGGTAAAGTAGATTTATACTAAAATTACTTTATATAGTCAGAACAGAGCTGTTGCGCGAAAACGTTGATTTTCGTGTGGCAGCTCTTTATTTCAATCAGATAAAGGAGGGTGGATGTATGTTTGAAGTTGGCGACAGAGTATTTTACGGTGTTGTGGGCGTGTGTGAAGTAGAAGACATTGCAGCACCGCCGATTAAAGGTATTGACGGAAAGTATTATTATTTACAGCCGGTTTATGATGATAAAGGCATTATCTACTCTCCTGTGGATAGTAAGAAAGTGTCTATGCGGACTATTATCACAAAAGAGGAGGCACAGACATTTTTAGAGCGTGCCAGAAACTGTAAAAGTGATGAACTGCTTAATCAGAAGATTACACCGAACCAGTATGATGAAATGGTAAAATCCCAGGATACGGAAAAGCTGATGCACCTGGTACGTTTTTTATATGATATTAAAAATGAACGTGCAAAGGAGCTGCGCAAAATGAAGTCGGCAGACAGCAGAATGTTAGTAACGGCAAGAAAACTGCTCTACGGTGAACTGGCTGTTGCACTGGGAAAAGATTATAGTGAAATGTCAGATTTACTTGATCAATATCTTGGACAGAATTAATAAATCTGTACAATAAAAATGTTGCAAAAAATATAGAAATAACCGCATACAGTTTTTCATAGATATAAATCAGACAGGATTGATTATCGCAGAACTGAATAAATTCAGTTCGCGATTTCTCCGGCATTAGAATGCCTGCGGAATGGGGATTGGTATGAAGAAAAAACTGATGCGGCGTTTTTGTATTTGGGGCGTATATTGTCTGTGTGTCCTGCTGATGCTGATTGTCAGCGGTGTAGGCGGCAAGGCAGAGCAGACAGCGGCGATTTCTGCAAATGACTGTTATGAGAACAGGATTGCAATTACATTTGACGATGGACCGGGTAAAGGCACAACGGAAAAGTTATTAGACGGACTAAAGGAACGTGGCGTAAAAGCGACGTTTTTTTAGTTGGTGAAAAAATTGAAGACAACCGTGAACTGGTGGCGAGAATGTATGCGGAGGGGCATCTGATTGGCAATCATACATTTACCCATGTACAGCTTAGTAAGGTGGACGGAAAGCAGGCGCTGGAGGAAATTGTGAAGACCAATACACTGATTGAAGAAATTACAGGCGAACCTGTCCGGTATATCCGTCCGCCATACGGTTCGTATTCCAACAGTCTTTTAATGCAGATTAATATGACACCGGTTTTGTGGAGCGTAGACCCCGAAGACTGGAATACGGATAATACAGGGCAGGTTGTAAAGTCTGTTGTCGCAAATGTAAAATGCGGTGATATTATTTTACTGCATGATATTTATGATTCATCGGTGGCGGCGGCGTTGGAAATTGTGGACGAATTAAAAGCGAAGGGATTTATTTTTGTTACCGTGGATCAATTACTGCTTGATTAATTGTACGAAAGCGTGTACACTGGGGTTGAATTTGAGAGGAAGATTGAAGGAAGATAAGAAAATGAGAGAATAAGAAAATGAGAAACGGAGGGATTACGATGAAGTGGGGTATTATGGCAACAGGCAGTATTGCACAGAAATTTGCGTCAACCGTGAATCGTATGACAGACGAAGGAGAAATCTTACAGGCAGTGGCTTCCAGAACAAAGGAATCTGCGGAAAATTTTGCAAGACAGCACCGGATTCCGGAGGTATTTGATTCATATAAGGCTATGGCGGAGTCCGACAGTGTCGATGTGATCTACATTGCAACACCCAACAATATGCATTATGAAAATGTAAAAATGTGTCTTCAGGCAGGAAAACACGTTCTTTGCGAAAAGCCGTTTACAACCAGTGCGGCACAGGCGCAGGAACTCTATGCGCTGGCAGAGGAAAAAGGTCTGTTTTTAATGGAAGGTTTCTGGATTCGTTTTCTTCCGGTTTTACAGAAAATGCAGGATCTTATCAAGGAGGGAAAGTTAGGAGAAATCCGCTATATCCGTTCCGAATATGGATTTGTTGCAAAAGGGGACAGAAAAGTGCGCAAGTTTAATCCGCAGCTTGGCGGTGGCGCCTTGTTAGATATCGGTATCTATAACCTCGGTTTTTTAAATATGATTATGGGAAAGAATCCCGATTCATTTACCAGCGACGTCCATATGACAGACGTTGGCACAGATGATTTCAGCGTGATTCATCTGCATTATCCGCAGGAGAATGGACAGGGAGCAGAAGCGGTTGTCACAACGGCAATCGGGCTGGATATCCAGCGGAAAGCCACAGTTATCGGTACAAAGGGCAGTATTTATCTGGACGATTTTCAAAAGGCGGAAACAATGACGGTTTCTTTATCGGACGGAGAAGAATATGAAATTGAAATTCCGTTTGAAATCAACGGCTTTGAGTACCAGATAAGAGAAGTTTCCAACTGTATCAGAGCGGGCAGAACCCACAGCGGTATCTACACCCCGCAGATGTCCTTGCAGACGTTGTCATTGATTGATGATATCCGTGCAAGCTGGAATATGAAATTTCCATTTGAAAAATAAAATACAGTAAAAATAAAATATAAATTAAATATAGCAAAATAAAATATAGTAAAAGCCTGAAATCACAGGGGTTATGTTATGTATGCGGAGTTGGCATACATGGCGGCACGGGTGGTTTCAGGCTTTTATTTTAGCATTTTACCGGAAATGAAAATGGCATTTTATCAGAAGTAAAAATTTGTCGGACAGATTAAGATAGAATATCTGCATTTACATCATCTGGTACAGACTGTAGTATAAAGTGATTTTTATTTGTGGTAAGCAGTCCCTGCTTTTGCAGGCGCGACAGCTCCGCGGACATGGCAGCACGTTCCACGCACAGATAGTCGGCAAGCTGCTGGCGGTCATAAGGAATATCAAAGGAAAGACTGCCCTGCCGCTGGGCTTCGGCAGACAGGTAGGAAAGCAGTTTTTCTTTTGTTGTGCGCTTGCTCATATGTGTGATTTTCTCATTAAACAGTAAAAGCTTTTTGGCAAGAACAGAAATCAGGTTCTGGATTAAATGTGTGTGATGTTCGCAGGCAGACGGGCAGACCCCTAAAATGCGGTGAATATCTAAGTACAGCAGGGAACAGTCTTTCGTTACTACGACACTGATATTTAATGCAGTACCGTTGGAAGCGGCAAAGGGTTCGGCAAAGGTCTGTCCCGGAAGAATCTGCGCCATGATATTTCTGTGTCCCCATACATCTTCCTGAATTACAATCGCACTTCCCGATAACAGCAGTCCCATAGTTGATGTCATATCTCCGGCACGTAAAAGGTAGCTGTCTTTTTCTTTATCGCTTACAAAAGCCCCCATACAGTGTAATACAGATAATATTTCTGAATCGGACATGCCCGAAAAAATAGAAGCTGTCCTAAGAATCGGTAAAAATTGTTCTAAATTGTCAGTAGTGTTCATATGAATCTCCATTTCTGAGCGACTTGTTGCTAATTTCCATTCCGTAGGTGATAATTTCAAAGGTAATTGATTGTTGTCAAAGTGAATTTTTTATATTATTTTTAC
>OGDE01002006.1_pt1 | contig 11170 bp, 7 predicted proteins | sample 1570321 | NCBI WGS metagenome assembly OGDE01 (sample SAMEA2581976, study PRJEB24529) | metagenome | biome: Human gut stool | place: China | collected 2011 | reverse complement strand
ACATCGTCAGGTAGCCGATAAAGACCACCAGGTAGGATTGCATGAACGGTTTGAACCACATTTTGCGCCGCACTTCGAGCGGAAGGTCCAGGGTCGGCTTGCGAACCTGGTTTAAGAAAGCCAGCATGGGTTACTCCTGAAATGAATACCTGCGTGAGGCATGCATTGTAAAAATCAGCAGCAAATCAGGCCTGAGATAGCGTCCAGGCAAAACCTGGAAAATTTCTTAGTTTTGCCGGATATGAAGTGAAAAGGTGAGATGCATCACGCTTCGCGCCACGCGCTCCGCCGCGCTGCTCCTGCTCCGTATGCAGCAAACATTTAGGTCCGCTGCCCACAAGGTCCATACGGCCTGCCTTCTGCAGCGCCTCCAGCACCAGCTTGCGGTTACGCGGAGCACGGTACTGCATCAGCGCACGCTGCATTGCCTTATCATGCGGATTGCGGGCCACAAATACGGTTTCGCCGCTTTCCGGGTCGATGCCGGAATAATACATCGCCGTCGCCGCACTGCCGGGAGTAGGAATGAAGTCCTGCACCTGCTCCGGATTGTGCTTGATGTCACGCAAAAACTCTGCCAGCTCAATAGCATTGTTCAGCGTGCATCCAGGATGGCTGGAAATAAAGTACGGCACCAGATATTGCGGCAGCCCGATCTCTTTATTTTTTTGCGCATAAAGGCGCATAAACTTCAGATAAACTTCCTTGCCGGGCTTGCCCATACGCGCCAGAACCTGCGGTGCGATATGCTCGGGCGCCACCTTCAGCAGACCGCTGATGTGATAGCGGCACAGCTCATCCAGGAAATCCTGCTTTTTATCCGCCAGCATATAATCATAACGGATACCGCTGCGGATAAACACCTTCTTGACGCCCGGTAAAGCGCGCAGCTTGCGCAAAAGCGCTATATAATCGCTGTGGTCGGCATCAATATTGGGGCACGGTTTGGGGAACAGGCACTGTCTGTCCTTGCACACGCCGTATTTCAGCTGCTTGGCACAGGAAGGATGGCGGAAGTTGGCCGTAGGACCACCAACGTCATGGATATAGCCCTTGAAGCCGTCCAGCTGCGTCAGAATTTTAGCTTCGCGCAGAATAGATTCATGGCTGCGCGCCTGAATGATGCGTCCCTGATGCGCATGAATAGCGCAGAAGGAACAGCTGCCGAAGCAGCCTCTGCTGCTGACAAGGCTGAACTGAACCTCTTCGAGCGCCGCAACGCCTCCCTTAGCATCGTAGCTCGGATGCCACTTACGCATATAAGGCAAATCATAGATAGCGTCCATCTCCTCCATCGTCAGCGGGAAGATGTTCGGATTCTGCACGATATATTTCTTCTGTCCCTTCTGGACTACGATTTTGCCATAAAACGGGTCCTGCTCCTTGCTCTGCAGCTTGAAGGCTCTGGCAAATTCCTTGCGGTCGTCCTTGATAGCACTCCAGTCGGGAAGCTCCACATATTCGTCGTCAGGCAGAGTGTCGGACATATAGGCCGTACCGCGGATGTAATGCATATCCTCGGCAGAAGCGCCGCCGGCAAGATAATCGGCAATTTCCATAATCTGCTTTTCGCCCATGCCGTAAACCAAAAGGTCTGCACCGCTGGCCTCCAGAATAGAGGGCATCAGCTTGTTTTCCCAGTAGTCGAAATGCACAAAACGGCGCAGGCTGGCTTCAATGCCGCCGATAACTACGGGCATATCGGGCCACAGCTTTTTGACGAGCTGCGCATAAACGGCCGTAGCATGGTCGGGACGCTGTCCCACCGCACCGCCTGCGGTATACTTGTCGACAGCACGCTCATTCTTGGCTGCCGTATAACGGCACAGCATGGAGTCAAGGTTGCCGCCGGAAATAAGCACGCCCAGTCGCGGCTTGCCCAGCTCTGCCAGATATTCTGCTTTATCCCAACGCGGCTGGCACAGCATAGCTACCTTGTAGCCCTGCGCCTCCAGCACACGGCAGATTACTGCCGGACCGAAGGAGGGATGGTCTACATAAGCATCGCCGCTGATAAACAGAAAGTCAATCTGCTCCCAGCCACGCTCGGCTATTTCCTGAGCGGAAATCGGTAAAAACTGTTTCATTAAAAACTCCTGAACAAATTATTATTTCTTCTTATCGGCATTCGCTTCGCCGGCAGCCTGCGGCTGCTGCGGCTCAGCCTGCTTAACCTCAGCCTGCGGCTTCGGTTCCTCTGCCTTCGGCGCAGGTGCGGCTGCAGCGGGCTGCGGTACTGCTTCCTCTGCTGCGTCAGCAGGTGCGGCCTTGGCTTCGGGTTCGGACTGCGGTGCAGCCTCCTCTGCCTTAGCCGCGGCTGCAGGCTGTGCGGGAGCGTTGCGCAGATAGGTCTTGACGGCCACGCCATGCTCGCCCTTCAGGTCAACAGCCTCGCCGTTCACCTTGATGCGTACAACGCCGATATTGCCATACTTGACAATCAGCTTATCCTTAGCCTCGAAATGCTTGCTTTCCTTAGCATGCAGAATGCCGGCAAAAAGCTCCTTGCCGTCGGCACTTGCCTCCAGCCAGCAGTCACCCTCGGCCTCCAGGTCAACGGTAACCTTGTCCAGCACTGCGGGTGCTTTAGCTTCAGGCTTAACCTGCTCGGTCTGCTTGGCCTCATCCTTAGGCATATTTTTAAAATAGTTAATCGTAGCGGGAATGGCAAAATAGCCTACTGTGAGCACCGCTACCGCTGCTAAGCCTGCCAGACACTGCTTCATCGGCAGCTTCGGCAAACCCGGCATTTCAAAACGGCCTGTGCCGCTGCCGATATCACGCTTATCCTTCAGCTGGATATTGAGACGGACCTTTTCCACCTCGCGGATACCTTGGCTGCGTACAGCCTCTGCCGCCATACCGGCAGCACTTGCTTTATATTCATTAACAAGCTCCGGACCGTTCAAGCCCAGATAATTACCGTAGTTGCGGATTATTCCCTTCAGGAAAACCTCGCCCGGAGTCTTGTCATATTCATCATTTTCTACAGCCTGCAGATAACGGCTGCGGATACTGGTAGCCTTTTCGGCATCAGCCAGGGAAATACCCTTGGCCAGTCTTGCTTCTTTCAAAATTGCGCCGACAGTCTTTTCCTTATCATCCATTTCGCCTGCACCTCCGCTTATTCACGGCGCAGGAAGCGTTCCTCTGCTTCCTTACGCGACATTATAACCTCTCGTGGCTTGCTGCCTACGGATTGACCGACAATGCCCAGCTCCTCCATGGTATCTACCAGACGCGCCGCACGCGTATAGCCTATACGGAAACGTCGCTGCAGCATGGAGCTTGATGCCTGCCCCATGTCCAGCACAAGGCTCAGGGCATCCTCAAAAAGCTCATCCTCTGCAGGCGCATTGGAGCCTGCATCCTCGGCATTATGGCCTTTATTATCACATTCCAGCTCCTGCTCTGTTACCTCTTCACTGTAATTTACAGGAATGGACTGCTTGATAATGAAATCTACTATTTTATTCAGCTCATCATCGCTGACGAAAGCACCCTGCACACGCACGGGCTTGTTGTAGCCCATGGGGTAAAAGAGCATATCGCCCTTGCCCAGCAGCTTTTCGGCACCGCCCATATCAATAATGGTGCGCGAATCTGTCTGCGAGGATACGGCGAAAGCAATACGTGAAGGAATATTCGCCTTGACGATGCCTGTAATAACATCTACGGACGGACGCTGGGTTGCCAGAATCAGATGGATACCGGCAGCGCGGGCCTTCTGTGCCAAGCGCAGGATGGCATCCTCCACATCAACCTTGGCTACCATCATCAGGTCGGACAACTCGTCGATGATGATTACGATATAAGGCATCTTTTCTGCGGCCTGTGCGTTATAGGTTTTGATGTCACGCACACGGCTGTCGGCAAACGCCTTATAACGGCGCTCCATTTCCGCTACCGCCCAGTGCAGCGCGCTGGCTGCCTTTTTCGGCTCGGTGACAACAGGTGTCAGCAGATGCGGAATACCATTGTAATTAGACAATTCTACGACCTTAGGGTCGACAAGAATCAGTTTAACCTCGTCCGGGGTAGCACGGTACAAAAGACCGGCGATAATCGTATTGATACACACCGATTTACCGGAGCCTGTCGCACCCGCAATCAGCAAATGCGGCATTTTCGCAATATCCGCTACAATCGTCTTTCCCGCAATATCCTTTCCGACTGCAAATGTAATCGGCGAAGCACTCTTTTCAAAGGCTTCCGATTCTAACAGTTCCCGGATAGAAACACTGCCGGCGACTTTGTTCGGAACTTCAATACCAATCGCAGCTTTTCCCGGTATCGGTGCTTCAATACGGATATCCGCCGCCGCAAGATTTAACTTAATATCATCGGAAAGCGATACAATCTTACTGACCTTCACACCCTGTTCCGGCTGTAATTCGTAACGTGTAACCGCCGGACCGCAGCTGATGTCTGTAATCGTTACCTTGACCCCAAAATTCTGTAAGGTCTGCTGCAGGCGCAGCGCCGTTGCCTTGTTTTCCCTATCCTGTGAGCCGCCCTGCTTTGACGAAGCCTGATTTAATAAGGACAGTGGTGGAAACTGATACCGTTGGGCTTTCATGTGCGGCTGTCCTGATTCCCCTGCTGTTTCTTCTGCATGTCCGGTAACCTCTGGCTCCGGATATTCTGCATTTTCCGCTTCAAAGCCGTCCTGCTCCATATCCTGCTCAACCGTTTCCTCCGGCAGTGCCTGTTCATATGCCTCATAGGCAGACGGTTCACTGCCATTCTCTGCATATGCGTCAGGATGCATTTCCGGCTCCTGATATTGTCCTGTCATCTGCTCCAGACGCTCAGACAGACCATGAATTGTTTCATCCGGCATGCTTTCCGTTTCCACCGGATTAATCATTTCTTCTTCCGGTTCTTCGGTTAAAATGCTCTCCAGCTCATAATCATATGCCTGTTCCTGCTGCTGGACCGGACTGTAAATATCTCCACTGTATTCATCTTCCCGCTGTGTATCCACAACAATTTCATGAATATCAATCGGATTATCCGGTTCTGCCGCCGTTTCTTTCGGCAGTGTTGTTGCACTTGTAATGCCGCGCGCCTTTTTATTCATGCGCGCCTGTGCTTTTTCTTCTTTTTCCTGTATCTTTTTTAACTTTTCTTCCCGCCGTCTGGCAAGATATTCTTCCTCCGACAGTTCCTCATCCGGCTTTCTTCTCTGTCTGTCTGCCGAATGTTCCCGGTACAAATCGTAATCCTGCTTTGCGGCATGCACCATTCTGCTTCCGCTTTTCTGCATTTTCATCACACCGCTGATAAATGATTTTTCCGTAATCACAATCAGACAGATGATAATAAGTAACAGCAGTACCACCATACTGCCAAACATACCGAGCGGCTTTAACAACTTGCATAACATGCCACCAAAGAAACCACCGCCGGTATTATGCACCGCACTGTAGTGAAATATTTCCATTAATGTGCTTTCCGCAATATCCGGCCGGTTGCCAATCCGCAATGCCATTGCCGAAAGCAGAACCATCAGTATGTAAACAGCTGCTGTTTTTACTCTTGCAACTGCAATATATTCTCTGTTTGAAATCAAAAAAATCAGCGAAGCCGCCACGACAATCGGGAAAATGTATTCCATTACACCAAACAGTCCAAACATAAACCATTTGATCTGCACGCCTACGCTGCCTGCCAGATTAAAATTACTCAAAAGCAGGATAACAGCCACCGCAAACGATAGCAACACCAGCACTTCATCCCGCAGCTGGTTTGCTGCTTGCTGTTTTGCTTTGGTTGTCCGCTTTCTCTTTCCGGCAGGGGAAGTATTTTTCTTTACAGCCGTTGTCTTTGCCTTGTTTTTTGAAGACTTAGCTGTACTACTGCGTCCACCTGATGCCATTTAAAACTCCTCCATTTCGCATATTAGAATATTATATCATCTATCCCTCTTTTAGACAAGAAACCCCCGGCAGAAATGTTGTAAAATTCCTGCCGGGGCTATTCTTATTGTATATTTCTAATTGTCATCTTCTGCTGCTTCCGCATATCCCTGACGTTTTCTTGCCATTTCGTCATTTTCAAGATATTCGTCATACGTTGTTATCTTATCAATCAGCTGACCGCTCGGAACAATTTCCATAATACGGTTAGCCGTTGTCTGGATAAACTGATGGTCATGTGAAGTAAACAGTGCTACGCCTGAGAACTTAATCAGTCCGTTATTTAATGCCGTAATAGATTCCATATCCAAGTGGTTTGTCGGGTCATCAAAAATGAGTACATTTGCACCTGTAATCATCATCTTAGAAATCAGACAACGCACCTTTTCACCACCGGAAAGTACCTTTACCTTCTTAACACCGTCATCGCCTGCGAATAACATTCTGCCTAAGAATCCTCTGACATAAGTCGGATCCGGATCCGGTGAATACTGTGTCAGCCACTCAACAATCGTATCTTCACGGTTAAATTCTGCCGCGCTGTCCTTCGGGAAATAAGCGGTGTTCGTTGTAATTCCCCACTTAAATGAACCCTCGTCCGGTTCAAGTTCACCGGTTAAAATTCTAAACAGTGTCGTTGTTGCCAGTTCGTTTGAACCGACAAATGCAATCTTATCATCGTGGTTTACGATAAATGAAATGTTGTCCAGTACCTTTACACCGTCAATCGTCTTTGAAAGATTTTCAACCTGAAGCACTTCATTTCCGATTTCCCTGGATGGTCTGAAATCAATATACGGATACTTTCTGCTGGACGGTCTGATTTCATCCAGTTCAATTTTTTCCAATGCTCTCTTTCTTGAGGTTGCCTGCTTTGACTTAGAAGCATTTGCAGAGAAGCGCTGGATAAAGTCCTGTAATTCTTTGATTTTTTCTTCCTTTTTCTTGTTGGCTTCCTTCATCTGCTTGATTAAGAGCTGGCTGGATTCATACCAGAAGTCGTAGTTTCCGGCATACAACTGAATCTTCGCATAGTCAATATCCGCAATGTGTGTACATACTTTATTTAAGAAATAACGGTCATGGGATACAACAATGACTGTATTTTCAAAGTTAATTAAGAATTCTTCCAGCCATGCAATCGCATCCAGATCCAAATGGTTTGTCGGTTCATCAAGCAGCAGGATATCCGGGTTGCCAAATAATGCCTTTGCAAGCAGGACTTTCACCTTTTCACTACCGTTTAATTCTGCCATCTGCTTATAGTGTAAATCTGTTGTAATACCCAGTCCGTTTAACAGCTGTGCCGCATCGGATTCCGCTTCCCAGCCGTTCATATCGGCAAATTCCGCTTCGAGTTCACTTGCCTTATTCCCGTCTTCTTCCGTAAAATCTTCCTTGGCATAAATTGCTTCTTTTTCTTTCATGATTTCATAGAGTCTTTCATTACCCATGATAACCGTATCCAGAGCAGTATACTCATCATACTTGAAGTGATCCTGCTCTAAGAATGAAAGTCTTTGCCCCGGTGTGATGCTTACATCACCCTTGCTTGGCTCAATCTGACCTGTCAGAATCTTTAAAAATGTAGACTTTCCGGCACCGTTTGCACCGATTAAGCCATAGCAGTTTCCTTCCGTAAACTTGATATTTACATCTTCAAACAGCGCCTTCTTACCAATACGAAGTGTTACGTTATTTGCACTAATCATGTAATAAATCCTCCAAAAAATCTTTTATTTTGACTCTAAATATTCATCCATATCAAAGACTTCACCGTCTTTAATCTTATTCATCAGTTCAACCGCAGTCTTAACCGTAGACATATCCGGTTCCATAACCCACATTGAGCTGTAACCAAAGAAATATGACGAACCATGTGAGCTAGTTCCTTCTGCTGCATAAGACTGTACATTCCAGCCATTTGCGCCTTCCATTGTCAGTTTTACCATACTTGCGATATCATCATCATCTAAGCTCGTCTGGAACAGGTTGCGGACTGTTTCAAGAACATTGCTGTAATTATATAAAATAGAAGGTGATGTTACTTTGTCAATCAGTGCTTCAATTACAAGCATCTGATCCTGTCCACGCTGGTTATCACCTGCTGCCACAGACTGTCTTTCACGGCAGAATGCCAGTGCTGCCTTACCGTTTAACTTATTCGGACCTTCTACAAAATGGAATTTCTCGTCACTGGTATCCGGGCTTGTATAAAATTCAATTTCTGAATTTACCGTAATACCGCCCAGTGCGTCTACAATTTCTTCCACACTTGTAAAATTCAGACGGACATAAAAATCAATATCCCAGTTATCATATAAGGTGCTCAATGTCTTCATGGATGCTTCCACGCCAAAGTTTCCGGCATGTGTCAGCTTATCCTTGCCGATTCCCGACTTTAAGGAATTGACATTGACATAGTAATCTCTCGGTGTATTAATCAGTAAAATCTGCTTTGTCTTCGGATTGACAACAATCAGAATATTCACATCGCTTCGTCCGGACTGATTTAATTCACCACATTCATCATTTCCTGAAAGATAAATGGTAAATGTATCTGTCAGTGTATTCTTTGTAATCACCGGCTTATCCAGTGTTGTTCTGTAATACTCATTTGCAATAACTTTTGTCTTTTCCTCGAAATCAGGGAATTCTTCTTCCAGTGTCTTTACATAAGACTCATTTAAAATCATTGCCCCAATCTGCTTATTGTACAGTGCCTCGACCATCTTTGGCAGATCATTATAGGTCTTTGATGTAATCGTCTTATTCAAAGAAGTGTTAATACTCTGTACATATTTATCTGTATTTTCTCTGTCTAAGATTTCATGGTATCCAAAAATGTAATCCTTTGCATCTGCAATCGTCTTTGCTTCATCATCTTTTAATACATAAACGGAAATAACTTCTGTCTGCTCGTTGTTGCTGACATAATTCATTGCCTCTTTTGCCTGATAAATGTATAAATCACCGATTGCCAGTATTACTGCCAGCAACAGTGCTATGACTCTTGCGGCCCATTTTACCCAGCCGTATTTTAAAAACTGTAAATATAATGCCAACGCTGATAAAAGAATCAGCACTACAATAATAATCACTTCAATCTTTACAGGAAAAATGTTAATCCAGAACACCATTCCCACAAACGATACCGCTAATATAATCTGTATTACCGATACAATAATGCCTGCCCACTTTAACCATGCGGCTTCCTGTTTTACTTCTGTATCTGCCATCGTTTTACTCCTTCGATTTTTATTGATTTTTGTTTTTCAAAAGACAAAAAAACATAGAGTATATTATACATGATACTATTTTAAAAATCAATAATAATCCTGATTTTTCCAGCGATACTTTCCAAGGTCCACTCTGCCGTTTATCACTTCAATGCCGTCTGCTTCCAGCCGCTTTGCCTGTTCATCTGCGCCGCCGAATGCAAATGCCCCGGATAGTTCTCCCTTTGCATTGACTACACGGTAACACGGAATTTTTTCCGGATCGGGATTTTTATGCAGTGCATTTCCGACCGCACGTGCCATTTTCTTATCTCCCGCCAGTTCTGCAATCTGTCCGTAGGTTGCAACCGTCCCTTTCGGTATCTTTTGGACGGCTTCATAAATGCGCTTTGTCGGGCTGGCAGTCACCAGATCATAGCTTTCGGCAATCATGCGCCGTACGTCCTTATCCGGTATGCTTCCGTCTAAAATCACGGTATTCCAGTGTTCCTTATTCTGATGCCACCCCGGAATCACCGCCGTATATGTCTGCCGCCAGAAATCCCGCCATTCCGGGTCTGCCTTGACATTTAAATTGATAAAGCCGTTCCGTTCATATGTCCACAAAAATGCTTTTTTACTGCCCTTTACCCGGACCAGCTGCCAATTCGTATCATGAAACGGTGCTTCCTGATACGTATCTGGAAACGACAGCCCATATTCCAATACTTCTTTCCGTGTCTTCATAATTTCCCCTTTATCTGACTTTATTCGGTTTTATCTGGTTTTAAACCCATACCCTTACCTTTACCAGCAGGTTCAAAAAAATTTACGATACAGCGGTGTGCTTCCTGCTGTTGTCCGTATCCTGCCGCCATTTAAAAATCCCTTCAAAAAAACTGCCAAAAGCCGCTCCTTTGAAGGGATTATAGTCATGTATTATCTGTTTTCAAGACTGCTGATTAGCCACGAATCTTCTTAACAAGAGAAACAGCTTCTGCTGTCATATCCTTAATCTTGTCAAATTCGCCAGCCTTAATCATATCGCCCTTAACCATCCAGCTTCCGCCGCAGCAGAAGATCTTGTCACATTCAAGATATTCTGAGATGTTCTTTGCGTTGATTCCACCTGTAGGCATGATTCTTACATTTGTGTAAGCTGCACACATAGCCTTGATCATCTTTAAGCCGCCAGCTGCTTCTGCAGGGAAGAACTTCACTCTTGTAAGACCACGCTTAACTGCCTGAGCCAGTTCTGAAGGTGTAACGATACCCGGAACAACTTCGATGTTCTTAGAAATACAGTAATCAACGATTTCAGGGTCGAATCCTGGGCTTACGATTAAAGAAGCACCTGCTGCAACTGCACGGTCAACCTGTTCTGTTGTAAGAACTGTACCGGCTGCAAGTACCATATCAGGATAAGCTTCATGCATAACACGGATAGATTCCTCTGCTGCTGCTGTACGGAATGTTACTTCTGCACATGGAAGTCCTCCTTCATATAATGCCTTTGCAAGTGGAAGTGCATCCTTTACATCATTTAATACGACTACAGGAATTACTCCAAGTTCTTCAAATTTGTCTGCCATTGTACTCATAATAATACAAGCTCCTTTCTTATGTGGGCTGATTTTTGTGGACAGCCTCTTTCCTCTTATCACTATTATATACATTTTTTAGAAAATTGGAAGTCTAAATTTTCATTTTTTGCGATTGTGCTTTAATTAATACGTTTTCATGCATATTTTCACGCCCCAATCAGCACTTTTTTCCCTTCAAATGCAAATCCAAAATGACAAATCTGTTCTTCCCTAAATCCATCAGCAATCAATTCAGCATCATAATTTTTTTCATCAATTTGCAATAAAGCCTTAGATACAGTATCCTTCAAAGAATCTTCAGTCCGTGGATTATGAACCTTAAATTCCAGAATATAAGCATTTTTAGATTTATCAAAAGGTTTTAACATTACATCATATCGTCCAAATCCGCTTTCTCTGTTTGATGTTATGATATAATTTTCTGTCT
>OGDE01002004.1_pt1 | contig 11172 bp, 14 predicted proteins | sample 1570321 | NCBI WGS metagenome assembly OGDE01 (sample SAMEA2581976, study PRJEB24529) | metagenome | biome: Human gut stool | place: China | collected 2011 | reverse complement strand
AAATATGTTTCTAGAAAAGATGCCGAAGACTGGGGCTTATTACTCAATCAAAAATATCATAAAAAGGTAACAGCAAAAGACAGCGTCAGAGATTGTTATTTTGCTGTTCGAGGAATGCAGACACAAAAACAGATCTTAACAGATGAATTCCAAAAACAGGCAGATTATCAGAAAAAGTTATCTGCATTGTTAAATGATACTTCAGATCAAAGCATTCAAAGTGCTGGAGAGATTTTATCAAAAATGAAAGATAACGTTTATTCTTTCGAGACAGACAGTGGGAAATCAGATCTTGTCAGCGGAAAAGTTGTCGCCAATCTTCAGTGGTCTGGAGATGGTGTTTATTCTATGCAGCAGGTGGAAGAAGAAGGAATCAAACTTCGTTATGCAGTTCCAAAAGCTAGTACCAATCTGTGGTTTGATGGATGGTGTATGTTAAAGGATGGTATTGGAAAAGATAAGGAAAAGCAGCAGGCAGCACAGGCATTTGTAAACTATATCTCAAGACCAGATAATGTTGTAAGAAATATGTACTATGTCGGATATACATCTGTGATCGCTGGTGGAAAAGATCAGACAATCTATAATTATATCAAATATATGTATGGAAGCGATGATAAGAAGAGTGTTGACTATGATCTTAATTATTTCTTCAAGCAAAATGGAGACAATTATAACTATGTGATGAAAACAAGCAAAGAAATGTCAGAAGGACAGTTATATGCCCAGTATCCGACAAAAGATGTAATGAAAAGAAGTGCCATTATGGCATATTTCGGAGATCAGACAAACAAAAAGATCAGTCGTATGTGGATTGATATGCGTTGTTTTTCTTTAAAATGATCAGATTTTTGTGAATTTTTCGTAAAAATAAATATAAATTACATCTTGACACTAGTATAATACAAGAGTTTAAATTAGTTGTAAAGACAAAGAGGTCCTATGCATAGGAAAGTATGCAAGGGCTTCTTTTTTTATTTTCATGATTTTTATAAATTACAGTCAGATAGAAAGCGAGGAAGAAATATGAGTAAAAGAATCTTAGATCATCCGATCCTTGGAAAAACAGAGGCACATCTAAAAAAATTAGAAACTCTGGCATCCAATGCAAGATCAGACAGGTTATATTAACAAGTGGAGAAGTATTTGAAGCTGAAACAGTCATTGTAGCTGCTGGATATGAAAGTCGTTATATTACAAGAACCGTAGGAATCGATATTCCGATGACAAGAATTAGTGACAGAAATGCAGCCACATATGTTTGATATCATGTTAGGTACTGCAGACGCATTCCACTTCTCGCTGATGCTAAGATCGTAAGAACCTGGGGTGGATGGCTAGATGATTCTTATGATGGAGTACCAGTGATCAGTAAAATAGATGAGATGGATGCATCCGATTTTAAAAATCTGTTTGAAAATTTGTATAACTATGAGAAATAGCTATAATAGAAGGAGGTTATCATTATGGAAGAAATAGAAGCAGGGGTCCTTGATGCCGCCAAGTGTGTTGATATCATGGAATTATGTTGGAATTTCCTAAAAAATCAAAAATCGAAGGTTTCCCCGTAAACGATGTTGAAACTGGAGCACCTTTAGCATTTATGGCTGCAAAGCTTTTAGCAAAAAAAGATTCAAAAGTTCTTACAATGCTTGGTGCTGGTCCGATTGCCAAAGCATGCTTTCGTGCGATCATGACAAATCTGAAACATATTGATACTGTCAAGAAATCTTTGTCGCAATTGAAGGTATGCCGATCGAAGATGTTGCTTGGGGACATGAAATATATCTAAATGTAAAAGAAAAAGGCATTGGACAACAGCTAAAAGTATGGGATCATCATATGTCTTAAAAGGAAGAAAGGATGATGCTTATGAAAGAAAAATCAATCCTATGGAGAATCTTTCATTATATGAATCCAAAAAGAATTGATCCAAAAATGGTAAAGCTATGGATTTTCTGGATCTTATTTAATATTATTTTATTTTTTATACCACACAGTGTTTCAAAAGAATCTATATGGATCCTTGTACCAATGGCAGGACTTTTCATTTATGCACTCGTAACAAAAGATGTGATGCAAAGTCTTTTGATGGGAACATTTTCAATGTACATTTTATGGTATAAATTTGGAAGTATCATAGCATTTTTTCGCGATTGTAAAGTTGTTCTGGCAGATGAAGAAAATATTGAAATGTACATGTCTTTCTTCCTTTGTGGTGGATTGATCATTGCAATGAAGAGAAGTGGAGCAACCAAAGCTTTTACTGAATTTGTAACGAGTAAATTTGGGGAAAATGAAAAAATGATTCTTGCAACGTCAGGTATTTATGCAGGAATCATGTCAATTGATGATTATGTATCTGCATTTACAGCGGGGGCGGCATTCTCTCCATTGATTGATAAGATCAAAAAACCAAGACTTGCACTTGCATATGTAATAAGAACTCTAAGTATTTGTGTATCTGCAATGCTTCCAGTTGGAGCCTGGGGATATTTTATCATTTTTCAGATTGCTGATGCCAAGAATGTAGCCAACAAAGCTGCTGCAACCAGTCTTTTTATGAAATCTGTTCCATTTATGTTTTATGCTATTATTGCTTGCATTGTAGCATTCTTATTTGCATTTGGACTGCTGCCAAAGATTGGTCATATGAAAAAAGCATATGAAATGTCAGATCAGGGGAAACAGCTAGGAGAACTAACTGACGGATCTGAGGAAGAGGAAAATGATTTTGATGAAACAGATCCAAGAAAACAACATATCAGTGTTCTAAATTTGATCATTCCAATGATCACGATCGCGGTTGCATTGATCGCTACCGGCTTAAACTGCTTCCTGGCTTTTGGAATTACATTGATCGTTACTGCAGTCCTTTATATTTTACAAGGAATTATGACTATTAGTGAATATGTGCAATGTGTAGTTGATGGGTTTATCGATATGGTTGATATGGTCATCATTTTAATGATCGGCTATGCCATGCAGGAAGTTATGTATACCATGGGAATAGAAGGATTCGTTCAAAATGTATGCAATATGATTCCGATCATTCGCCTGATTCCATTTGTTTTATTTGTATTCTTCAGCTTCACTGAATTTTTATATAGTTTAAATTATACTCTGTATCAGATAGAACTTCCTGTTATGATCGTTGTTTTAACAAGGCTAGGTGCGAACGTACCACTCTGTATCGGAGCGATCATATCTGCCGGATTATTTGGTGCAAATGCGTGTGTAGTTTCTGATCTTGGAATTGTGTCAGCACGTGCAAACAGAGTCAATATTTATGATCAATATGAAAGTTCTCTTCCATATGTATTGATTTCAGGAGTAATATCTGCAATTTTTTATCTGATCGCTGGATTTATTTTTTAATATGAAAATGTCAGGAGGAATTCATATATGGAGAAAAAACAACCAATTTCCTTTGGATTAAAAGAAAAAAAGTTCCAAAGGATGAAATTGAAAAAAAGGTCAAACATGTTTTAGAAATCGTTGTCATGTCAAAAGGACTGACCCAGCAAGTCGGAACTCCTGAAGAAATCTATCATAAACCGCAGAATGCATTTGTTGCAGATTTTATCGGAGAAAGTAATATCTTTAATGGAATTAAGAGATCAAAAGATATCGTGCGATTTGCTTTTGCGGTAAATATTATGAAATAACAATCTTATCAGGAAAAAATGAAATTGAAGCGCATACTTTAAATCAGATTAAAAATGGAACAAAGCCAGTTGTATGCAAAGTATCCATCAAAGGACGTAATGAACCGTAGTGTGATCATGGAATATTTTGGTGATCAGGAAAACAAAAAGATTAGTCGTATGTGGACGAATATGAGATGCTTTTCTCTAAAATAATGAACAAAAAGAAATCAATACAGAAATTTATCCCCGTAAAAAGTGAATATTTCATTGAAGAATTCCAAAAAGAGGTTGACAGACGTTGGGGAAATCTGTTATATAAATGTGATAGATAAAATAATAAGAGTAAGGAAGTTTTATTTATGACCCTTTTAACCTACCAGGTATTCAAAACAATCGCAGATGTGGGAAGTTTCCATAAAGCAGCAGACATTCTAGGTTTAACGCCATCTGCAATCAGCCATGCCATCTCTTCGATGGAAAATGAATTAGGATTTTCAGTGTTGACAAGAAGCAAAGCAGGTGTCAGTCTGACAAATTATGGAGAACAACTATTACCATATGTAAATGCTGTATTAAACTGTGATGAAAGCTTAAAGCAGGAAATCGCAGAATTAAACGGATTAAAACAAGGAAAAGTAAAAATTGGAGTATTCTCCAGTGTATGTACCAGCTGGCTTCCAGAGATTCTACATTCTTTTAAGAAAGAATATACAGAAATTGAAATTGAAGTTTTTCAGGGAACATATGATGATGTAGCTTACTGGCTCAAAAATGGAGTCGTTGACCTTGGATTTTTATCCGTATCAAGTGCAAAGGATATTCCAATCGAGCCATTATATCGTGATGAATTATTATGCGTATTACCAAGTGGCGTAAAAGAAGATAAAAGTACAAGTTATATCGATATCGAAGAAATGAAGCACCATCAGTTCGTAACACAACGAGACAGTACCGATGCAGATATCCAGAATTTCTTAAAAGAGAATTCGCTGCAAGTACAATCGAACTATCATGTAGTTGATGATTTATCAACGATCGCACTTGTTGAGAAAGGATTTGGAATCTGTCTGATGCCGAAACTGGTTATGACAGATATTCCATATAAAGTTGATAGTTATCCAACAAAACCACCTGCAAGCAGGATCATCGGACTTGCAGCTATGAATCCGAATTTTATGGCGCCTGCTGTTCGCACAATGTTTAATCATATTGTAGATAAATATCAAGAAAACGAGTTTAAAAAATAATTTCCCTGTGCTAAAATATACCTGTATGGATTTTATATTTTAGGAGGTAGCATATGCAAGTTAAAGGTGTAAGATTATATGCAAAAGACGATATCCGTCTGGAAGAATTTGAACTTCCAGAGATCAAGGATGATGAGATCCTTGTCAAAGTAATGAGTGATTCGATCTGTATGTCTACATGGAAAATGGTAAAACAAGGAGCAGATCATAAGCGAGTTCCTGCGGATGTTGCTGATCACCCGATCATCATTGGACACGAATTTGCCGGAGATATTGTGAAAGTCGGTAAAAAATGGCAGGATAAATTCAAACCAGGACAGAAGTTCGCACAGCAGCCAGCAATTCCTGGACAGGCTGAATCTCCAGGATACTCTTATACAGAGTGCGGTGGAGCAGCAACTTACTGTATTTTCCCAAATGATATTATTGAAGTCGGATGTTTATGGACACATGATGGCGATTCTTATTTTGAATCTTCTGTTGCAGAACCAATGTGCTGCGTTATTTGTGGATATAAGACAAATTATCATGTGAAAGACCGTTATGAACATGTAATGGGAACTAAAAAAGGAGGAAGCATCGCAATTCTTGGTGGATGTGGTCCAATGGGATTAGGTGCCGTAAGTTATGCATTAGCTATTGAGAATAAACCAGCGAAAGTGATCGTTACAGATATCGATGATGCCAAATTAGAAAGAGCAAATCAGGTTATTTCCGTAGAAGAAGCTAAAGAAAAAGGCGTGGAATTAATCTATGTTAATACAGCTAAGATGAATGATCAGGAAGAAGAATTAAAAGCTTTATCTGTTGATGGTAAAGGTTTTGATGATGTCTTTGTTTATGTACCAGTCAGAGGAGTTGCTGAACTTGGAAATAAAATCTTAGCTTATGATGGATGTATGAATTTATTTGCAGGTCCTACAGATTCCAAATTCTCAGCTGATGTGAATTTATATGACTGTCATTATAACGCAACAAAGATTCTTGGAAGTACTGGTGGAAATATTGATGATATGAAGGAAGCTATTGATCGTGCAGCAAGAAAAGAAATCAAACCTGCAGTAATGATCACTCATGTTGGAGGAATTGATTCTATCGTTGATACAACAAAAAATCTTCCAGACATTCCAGGTGGAAAGAAATTGACATACCTTCATATCAATATGCCAATGACAGCAATTTCTGATTTAAGAAGTCTTGCAAAAGATGATCCATTCTTTAACGATCTTGCTGATATTTGTGACAAGCATAACGGATTATGGAGTGCAGAAGCTGAAAAGGCTTTATTAACACACTATGGTGTAGAATAAACATATGAACAAATCCAGAACATATATTGCCATTGATCTAAAATCATTTTACGCTTCGGTTGAATGTGTAGAACGAGGACTGGATCCATTGACAACAAATCTGGTTGTAGCAGATGAGTCAAGAACGAGTAAGACTATCTGCCTGGCAGTCTCACCTTCTTTGAAGTCTTATGGAATTTCAGGGCGGGCGAGGTTGTTTGAAGTTATACAAAAGGTAAAGATGGCAAATGCTGATCGAAAAAGTCGGATTTACGGAGATTTTGATGGAGAATCTTATAATAAACCTGAATTAGATACAGATCCCAAAAAGGAAATAACTTATATTGTTGCACCGCCAAGAATGGCTCATTATATTTCTATGAGTAGAAAGATTTTCAGGTGTTATTTAAAATATATAGCAGCAGATGATATTCACCCATATTCTATCGATGAAGTTTTCATTGATGCAACAGATTACCTCAAATTATATCAATTGAGTGCAAAAGAACTTGCTATGAAAATGATCAAGGCTATTCTTAAAGAAACAGGAATCACTGCAACTGCAGGAATCGGGACAAATCAAATCTTATGAACCAGAAACTAAAAGTATTGGAAGCGGTCAGGTTCTTTCTTGTGCGTATTCCTGTGAGAAAGCCAAACTGGTTTTAAAAGAGATGATCAACGAACTAGTCCTTGATCTTTTTGAAAAAATGGTTATGACCGATCAGATTGTGTTAACAGTTGAATATGATACAGAAAATCTTAAGAGCAATTATAAAGGTGAAATTTCTACAGATATGTATGGAAGAAAAATTCCAAAGCATGCACATGGAACAAGAAATCTTGAAGAATGGAGTGCATCTGGCAAAAAGATCATGAAAGCTGGACTAAGTTTATATGATGAGATCGTTGATCCGGTTTTAAGTATCCGTAAACTTTATGTGACAGCAAATCATATCATTTCAAATACAAAAGCAGAAGAAAAAAAGCAGTATCAACAGATATCCATGTTTGATCTTCTTCAAGCAGAAAATGAAGGTCAAGAGAAAGTTGATATAAAAAGAGATGATATCCGAGAAAAAAATCTTCAAAAAGCTGAACTTGGGATCAAGAAGCGATTTGGTAAAAATGCGATCATGAGAGGAATCAGTTTAGAAAAAGGTGCAACAGCGAAAGCGGCATCTTCAAATTCTTTGACCATCTGTCCTCTTGTGAAAGCACCAAGATCTCCTCCCTGCTGTTTGGATGGGCATGTTGAGAATTCTTTTGCAGCATCTTCAAATGTAATTTCCTCAGCAACGATCTTCTCAAGAATTTCCTGACATTTGTCTTCTTCATCTACAAGAATATGTTTTGCATGAACTGTTTCTCCAGCCATAAACTGATTTTCATTTGCTTTATAATATTCTTTTGTCTCTTCCTCAGTAACAGCAATATCCTTCATTGCTTCTCCAACAGCCATCTGTGCAAGAATCTCTCTTTTTGCATGTGCCAGATTATCTTGGAAAGCATCTGTTTCTTCCAGTTGCATTTCTTCACCTAATTTAGCGAATAAATGAACCGTGATGATCTGTTCTAAACACTGATTTCTGAAATGTTCATTTGAAGCATAAGCTTGCTGTTCTTTTGGCAGAGCAGCGATTAATGCATCAACGTCTTTCTGTGTGATTTCTTCTCCGGCAACAACAGCCAGTACATTCTGGTTATCCATAATGATTTCTCCTTTAATCTTACTTGTGATTGAGGGGTTATTATATCATAAATCGTAAGTATTTGGTAGATTTAAGTAAAAAAATAAGATATAATAAAAAAATGAATTATAAAAAGGAACTGGTACGCAGCCTATGGAACAAATTATTAAATATGAATTAATTATTAACAAAGCACTGCGATCTGCATTAGAATATGATAAACCAGATGAACAGATTAATGAATTACAGCAGGTTGATATGGATATTATTGTTTTAAGACTTGGTGGTGTTTTTTCAAGAGAAGACGAAGCATTAACTTTTGATCAGTTGTATCGCAATGCTGATTCTGCCATGTATCATAGTAAAAAGATTCCTGGCTGTCATGCGACTATCTATAATGAAAAACTGGAGGTAAAATAAGATGTCGATCATGCCGATTACCGATTTTAATGACCCACAATTAGATATTTATGCTCGTCGGTCTGAAGGACAACTGTTGCATTTTTATGAACCCAAAGAAGGTATTTTTATTGCTGAAAGTCCACGAGTAATACAGACAGCCTTTGATGAAGGATATGAACCAATCTCATTTCTTGTAGAAGAACGTCATGTTAAGACTCAGGCGAAACATATTTTAGAGCAGTACCCAGATATTCCTGCTTATACCGCCAGCTATGATGTATTGAAAAAACTGACAGGATTTGTCATGGCAAGAGGAATGCTTTGTGCTATGCATCGAAAGAAACTGCCTTCTCTTACTGATGTATGTAAAAATACAAATCGTATCGTTATTTTGGAGAATGTTATGAATCCAACGAATGTCGGGGCAATTTTTCGCAGTGCAGCAGCATTAAATATGGATGCCATACTGCTTACGAAAGGATGTTCTGATCCGTTGTACCGCAGATCTGTCCGGGTAAGTATGGGTACTGTATTTCAAATTCCATGGACTTTTGTTGATCACACAGTTTCATGGCCGGAAAATGGTATCAGACAATTAAAGGAACTTGGATATAAAACAGTTGCGATGGCTTTAACAGATCGTTCTGTAAGTATTGACAATCAAAAATTGATATCCGAAGATAAATTGGCTGTTGTACTTGGAACAGAAGGTGATGGTTTAAATGATGCCACGATATCATTATGTGATTATACAGCCAAAATCCCGATGGCACATGGTGTAGACTCTCTGAATGTTGCAGCTGCCAGTGCAGTAGCTTTTTGGCAGCTTTCTAAAAGATAAAATATTTTATATACGATATATAGAAGGAATTAAACAAAAATATGAACTCAAATTTTGAACATTATCGAATCTTTTATTATGTAGCGAAATACGAAAATCTTACAAAAGCAGCTTCTGCAATGCACACAAGCCAACCATCGGTAACAAGAACGATTCACAATCTTGAGAAGAATCTTGGCTGCCGTCTATTTGAGAGAAGTAAAACAGGAATGAAACTTACTCCAGAAGGTGAAGTATTTTATGAATATATTGCTGCAGGTTGTTCTCAGTTTTTTAAGGCAGAAAGTAATTTAAGCGATATGTTAAGCCTTGATAATGGAACAATTTATATCAGTGCTACAGAAACAGCCTTACATTGCTATTTATTTCAGGCAATGGAATCTTTTAATGCAAGATATCCTAATGTCCATTTTAAGATTTTAAATAATAGCACAAAGAAATCTATTCATATTGTCAAAGAGGGAAATGTTGATTTTGCAGTTGTATCTGCACCATTTCATATAGAAAAACCTCTAAAAAAGCAAATATTAAGAGAATATCATGACATTTTAATTAGTGGAAAACGTTACAGCGAATTAAAAGGAAAACAATTATCTATTAATCAACTCTCAAAATATCCATGGATCAGCCTTACATCCGAAGCAATCACAAGGAAATTCCTAAATCAGTATTTCGAGAAAAATGGATTAAAATTTGAACCAGATATTGAACTTGCAACAACAGATATGATCTTGCCAGCAGTTCGGCATAATCTTGGAATCGGATTTATCCCACCGGAATTTGCTATTGATGATCTTGATTCGGAAGAAATCTTTGAGATTCATGTGCAAGAAACATTTCCAGAACGAAATATTACTTTGATTTATGATACAGAATATCCTCAAAGCATTGCCGCTAAAGAATTTTTGAAATTTTTAAGTGAAACAACCATCCTATAAAATAAAAAATCTCCAAAGATAGAATAAATTTCATCTTTGGAGATTTTTTAGAACAATATAAAAGTGTAAACTAGTTACCTTTATTTAGGATATTTTTATCATAACATGAACATAATTGTGCGTAAAATACATTTTTTACATCATATCCATATCAAAATGATATGGAGTCTTAAAATATAGAGCTATTTCGTGGCAATAGATTCAGCCCGAACTTAGTCCCTCTCTCCGCAGAAAGAGAAACTACATTCAGGTCAACGATAGACAGGTTTGGGGGCATCGCCGCCACGGACAGGAACTTTTGCCTGGGAATTTTTCTCTTAGTTTCCAACGGTCATACTCTAGGGTTGCCGTATGAATATTTATCATATTGCTAACATTATTTTTTAATATCTTTGGCATTTTTTCTTTCTACCTTTTTACATCTGTTGCAAATGCGTGCAGCTTTAGTGTTCTTGTTAAATAATGTTTTTGTATCAATTTTCCACTTCGACCATTTATGACCTAAAGGCTTACCAACTCTTTCTGTGTAAGACTTACCACAATATTTACACTTGTGATATACAAACTGAGGCGTTGTACAAGTAGGCTTGTAATTTGTTAAATAATAAAGATGGTCAGTTTTTTTGATCTTCTCTGTTTTTAAACTCTTCCCACAATTTTTACAGACTTTAATCTTTTTACCCTCTTTTTTACATGTTGCCTTTTGAATAGTTTTCCATGTAGTGTTTTTGTGAGAACATTTAGCAAAAGTCGATACTGGAGTAAAAAGACTAAGACACATCATAAAACACAAAAATACCACAAATGTCTGTTTAAAATTTTTTAACTTTGACTTTAACATTTTCATTTTCTCCTTTTCTTGATGATTGTTGATTTGTTGTAAGATACCAAACAGGAATTCTCATCCATTCGATGACCGAGATGAAAGCGTTTAAGGTGATATCTTTTCCTTTTGCTTATCTCACTGAGTAACTGTTTGTTTTTAGAATTACAAAATCCTATACACTATTAGGATGACAGAATCAAAAAATTTTTGCAGAAAAAAAGATCAGATAAAACTGACCTTTCTTTTACTTATTTTGTTATTTAAATCCTCGAATCTTATCCATTTTTC
>OGDE01001999.1_pt1 | contig 11182 bp, 8 predicted proteins | sample 1570321 | NCBI WGS metagenome assembly OGDE01 (sample SAMEA2581976, study PRJEB24529) | metagenome | biome: Human gut stool | place: China | collected 2011 | reverse complement strand
CTTGACCCCACCCATGTGTGCCACATGGATGGGGAATGCGCGGGGAATCCGTTCAGAAGCGTTCGACCGTTTCGGCGCTGTTATTTTAACTTAGCGAGCATTCCGCCCGCGATCCTGCGCACGAGGCAGCGGGGAAGAAATCGGGTCATGAAGGCGCCGAAGCGGTTGGTTGCGCCGTCGAGTACGACGACGCGGCCCGCCATCATGCCCTTGAAGCCCGTTTCGGCCACGCGTTCGGGGTCGGCGGAGAGGCGATCGAAGGGGCTTTCCTGCGAGAGGCCCGCGGTCACACCGAACTGCGTGCGCGTGGGGCCGGGACAGAAGGCGGTGACGGTGACGCCCGAGCCCTTGAGCTCCTCTGCGAGCGACTCGGTGAAGGAGAGCACGTAGCTCTTGGTGGCGCCGTAGACGCCGAGGTAGGGGCAGGGCTGGAAGGCGGCCGTGGAGGCCACGTTCATGATCCTGCCGCGGCCCTCGCGCTTCATGCGGCGCGCCATGCGAAGCGAGAGGCTAGTGAGCGCCATGACGTTGAGCCTGATCATCTTCTTCAACATCGCCTCGTCCATGTCGGACGCAGGACCGAAGGCACCGAAGCCCGCGTTGTTGATGAAGATCTCCGGCACGATCTGCCGATCCGAGAGCCAGCTCGAGATCTGGTCGACCGCACCCGCCGCCGTCAGGTCGAGCGCGAGCAGGTGGGTTTCGGTCCTCAGGTCGCGGCTCAGCACTTCAAGAGCGCGCATGTTGCGGGCGATGAGAAGAAGCCGGTAGCCCTTCTGGGCTGCGAGCTTCGCGAGCTCCCGGCCGATGCCGCTCGAGGCGCCTGTGATGACGGCGAGCGGCTGAATGTGGTCTGGCATCGATCTGACTCACTAGAATGCATGGATGCCGCAAGTGTACAACGGCTTGCGCCCCAACGCCCGCCCCTTCGAGGCGGTAAGACGCCAACACGGGATAGTCCCATACGGCAAACAACCTAGAGACATTGAGCCACCGCATGACAACCCCCATTGAGCGCCCGAACGGGACCGATTCCGGGAAAAATCTGCTTGCACAAATCCTTCTGCTTCTCACGGGCATGGCCGTGCACACGCTCGGCATCGCGCTCATCACGCGGGCAGATCTCGGCACCACGCCCATCAGCACGCTGCCGCTTACGCTCTCGGCCGTGATGGGCGTCACGCTCGGGACGTCCACCTTCATCATCAACATTGCGTTCTTCCTCTCGCAGATCGTGATGCTCGGCTCAAGGTTCGAGCGCCGCCAGTGGCTGCAGCTCCCATCGGTCCTTCTCTTCAGCGCGATGATCGACGCCTGGATGGCGGTTCTCTCCCGCGTCCCCGTCGAGGGTGCCGTTGCGTGCTGGAGCGCCTCGCTCCTGGCGAACGTCGTCATCGCGGCGGGCATTCTTCTGCAGCTTCGCTCGAGCCTCATCCTCCAGCCGATCGACGGCGCCGTGCTTGCCGCCTCGATCGTGACGGGACGTGCGTTCCCGACCATCAAGATCGCCAACGACGTGGGCTGCGTCATCGCGGCCGCCGCGGTCGGCCTCGTCTTTCTCGGAAATCTTTACGGAATCGGCGCGGGCACGCTCGTCTCCGCCTTTGCCGTGGGCTTGCTCATCAAGCGCGTGAAGCCCGTGCTCATGCCCGGAGAACAGCTCTGAGGACGTGTCCCTCCGGTCCCGCATGCCTCAAAGGATCCACGAAAAGACGGCCCGCCTCTCGAATGTGAGAAGCGGGCCGTTCTTCTTCAAGGGACGCCGGGATCCGTCTCAGCCCCTGCGCATCGGGATCATTTCGCCTTGGGCGACGGAACGATCACGAGTGCGGGACGGGTCTGTGCGGGATCGGGCAGGGGAGGCGTCACGGCGAGCGTACCGAACGTCCTTCTGAGTTCGGAGATCTCGCCGAAGCTTATCGCGCGCTGCGGACAGGCTTCGGCCCAGATGGGCGCCCCGCCCTTTTCGAGACGATCGAGGCAGCCGTCGCACTTCATCATCTTGCGGGCCTTTTCATCGAGCTGAGGCGCACCGTAGGGGCAGGCCTGCGCGCACATGCCGCAGCCGATGCACTTGTCGCGGTCGATGACGACGAGGCCGTCCTCGGCGCGCTTGTAGTGCGCCTTGGTCGGGCAGACCTTGACGCATGCCGGGTTCTCGCAGTGGTTGCAGGCGATCGAAACGTACCAGGCGCGGACGTCCTGATGCCAGGCGCCCGTCATGCGGTCCTGACGCCAGCTGCCCGAAGCTTCTTCGAGCACGCGGCGCAGATTGAGGCCGACGGGCAGATTGTGCGCGTCCTTGCATGCAACGGCGCAGGTCCTGCAGCCCGTGCAGCGCGAGACGTCGACGACGAAACCGTATTGCTTTGTCATGTTCTATCTCCTTTTGCTCAAGCCTTGACGACCTCGACGAGGTTGGTATGCTGCGGATTGCCCTTGGCGAGCGGGCTCGGGCGAAGCGACGTGAGCGTATTGATGTTGCCGCCAACGTCGACCCTTCGGCCGTCTTTCATCACGGGCCTGTACCACGCGCCCTGCGGGATCGAGACGACGCCCGGAATGATGCGCGGCGTCACCTTCGCCACAAGTTCGACCGCACCGCGGTCATTGAAGACGCGCACGCGGTCGCCCGAACGGATGCCGCGAGCATCTGCATCGAGCACGTTGACGAGCACCTCGTCGGGGAACTGCTCGCGAAGTGCGGGCAGGTTGTGGAAGGTCGAGTGAATGCGGCCGTGGCCGTGATAACCGTAGCATTGGAGCGGATACTTCTTCTGCAGTGCGTCGCCCGGCATCTCCCAGGTGCGCACGAACATCGGAATCGGCGAAATGACGTCGCCCTTGGGAAGCACCCAGTTCTTCGCGATGTTCGCAAGGCGCTCGGAGTAGATCTCGATCCTGCCCGACGGAGTTTTGAGAGGATTGGCCTTCGGGTCCTTGCGGAACGCCTCGAGCGCGATGCCCGCGTTGGGAAGATCATGGATGTGAGCGGGCCCCGTCTTCCAGAAGGTCGCGAAGTCGGGAAGCGACGGGATCTTGCGGCGCGTTTCGTTGTAGCACCATTCGATCCACTCGAGCTGGGTCTTTCCTTCGGTAAAGGCCTCTTCCTTGCCGAGATGCCTTGCGATGCCGCGGCAGATCTCCCAGGTCGGGCGCTGCTCCCACTGCGGTTCGACCGCCTTGTGAAGCGGCAGGATGGCGGCGGAGTCGCCGTTGGAGCCGCCTGAGGCCGTGACGTCGTCCGCTTCGGGTCCGAGCGTGTCCGGCAGGAGAATGTCGGCGTAGCGGGCCGACGGGGTCATCATGTTGTCGCAGACGACGATGAACTCGCACTTCGAGGTGTCGCGCAGGATTTCGTCCGTCCTGTTCGAATCGCTGTGCTGGTTGATGAGCGTGTTGCCGCCCGAATTGACGATCATCTTGATGTCGTGGCCGAGCGTCTTCACGCCGCGCAGGCCGTCGTGGACGTCATCCATCTCCCTGCCGCGCACGATGGCGTCGGTCCAGAGGAAGCACGGAATCGTCGCCTTGACGGGATTGGTGCCGACGGGCAGATAGACTGCGGGCACGGCCGTGTTGCCTTCCTGCTGGCCGGTGCTCGTGCCGGGAAGGCCGACGTTGCCCGTGAGGATCGGAAGCATCGCAATGGCACGGCTCGTCTGTTCGCCGTTGGCCTGCCGCTGCGGGCCCCAGCCCTGTGAGAAGAAGACGGGCTTCGTCGTGCCGATCTCCTCGGCGAGCCTCACGATCGTCTCGACGGGAACACCCGTGATGCGGGAGGCCCATTCGGGCGTCTTCTCGATGCCGTCGGGACCTCGGCCGAGAATGTGGCTCTTGTAGTCCGAGCCCTTGGGCGCGGAAGCGGGCAGGGTGCCTTCATCGTAGCCCACGCAGTATTGGGAGAGGAACGCGTGATCCACGCGGTCGTGCACGATGAGTTCGTGCGCAATCGCCTCCACGAGCGCCGCGTCGGTGCCCGGGCGGATCGGAATCCATTCGTCGGCATGTGCAACGGCCGTGTCTGTGTAGATCGGATCGATCACGATCTTCGGCTTGCGGCCGCCCTCGGCTTCGCGCGTGCAGGTCATCTGCCAGGACTTGCCGTGGCCCGAGCCGCGCGTGACGGCGGGATTGTGGCCGAAGGTCACGTAGAGCTTCGCATTGGCGATCTGCGAGATGTCGGAGGACGGGCTCGCGCCGTAGGTCATCGGGAAGGCGGCGGAGATCTGGGCGGTCGAATAGGAGCCGTAGTACTTGAGATAGCCGCCGCAGAGATTGAGCAGGCGCCACCAGGCGCGGCGGGAGTTGACGAGCGACTGCTGGCCCGAGCAGTACTGCCAGTAGAGCGATTCGTTGCCGTACTTCTCGACGGTCTCGCGGAGCTTGTCGGCGACGGTCTTGAGGGCCTCGTCCCAGGAGATGCGCTCGAAACGGCCTTCGCCGCGCTCGCCGACGCGCTTCATCGGGTACTTGAGCCGGTCGGGACTGTAGAGGCGCTCGCGCATGTCGCGGCCCTTGAGGCAAGCGCGCAGCTGGCGCACCTTGCAGCCGTCCTTCACGGTGTTGTCGGTTTCGATGCGGATCACGGTGCCGTTCTTCGTGTACGCGCGAAGCGGGCAGCGCTGGCCGCAGTTGATCACGCAGGCGGTCCATTCATAGACGCCGAAGTCCGCCACGGCGTTCGCAACGGCAGCGGCAAGCGGCGTCGAAGCAAATCCTGCGGCCGCAAGCAGGGCCGAGGCCGTCAGCACGCGGCGGCGCGAGACGGGACGCTCGAATACGGTTTTTTCTTTCATATTGGGGTCTCTCATTTATCTGAGCGTCCGTTGATTTGAAGCGGGCGCCGGTCTTTCGAGGGTCGTTCGAGGCCGCGGGGACGGCCTCGCAGAGAAGTCTAGAGAATAGCCGAAACCCTGGAAAGGCCGTCATTTCGATGATGAACAGCGCTCGAGCGTCTTTTGGAGGATTTCTTGACGGGAGGCAAGCGCAGGCCGCCGTCTTTACCGCCCGCAGGCTTGAGGATGACGATGGACGGGGCGTTTCGAGCGGCGGTGCATCGCGACGCTGTACAATGCCGCCTTGGTCCGGACGGACCGCCTTCTCACACGCACTCCAAGGAAAAGACAAGACAAATGACCTCAGTACGCCGCATGCTCACGGGCTTTCTTCTTGCCATCGCCGCAGGCTTCGGCTGGGGCTCCATGGGGGTGGCTGCTCAGGTCATGATGACGGACGGCGGCTTCACCGCCCAGGACCTCGTGGCGCTTCGCGTCTTCGGCGCGGGCGTGCTCCTCACGCTCATGACGCTCCTCACCGAAAGGGGCAGGGTCTCGAAGCTCTTCTCCGACATGGTTCTGCTGCGTGACGTCGTGATCTACGGCCTCGGCGTGCTGGCGACGCAGTTCACGTTCTTCCTTGCGATCCGTGATGCGGGCGCCGCCACGGCGGCCATCATGGTCATCACGGGTCCGCTCTTCGTGATCGGCTGGATCGCCGCCACGACCCGCAAGCCCGTCTCGATCCTCGAGCTCGCCGCCTTCTGCCTTGCCGCCACGGGCGTCGTACTCATCATCACAAAGGGCGACCTGAGCGTCGTCAACTTCTCATATTCGGGCGTCCTCTGGGGGCTTGCCTCCGCCGCCTGCGGCGCCTTCTGCACGCTGCAGCCGGGCCATGCCGTCAAGAAACTCGGCGTCAACGCCGTCGTGGGCTTCGGCATGCTCTTTGCGGGCATCGGCGCGCTCTTCGTCTATCCGCCCACGGAAATCGACGCCGTCTGGACTTGGGAGACCCTCGCGGGCTACCTCTACATCATCGTCGTGGGCACCGCGCTCGCCTTCGTCTGCTATCTGAAGAGCCTCGACTACGTCCCGCCCGCCGTCACCACCATCCTCGGCGCCTCCGAGCCCCTCACGGCCGTGATTCTCTCCGTCGTGCTGCTCGGCACCTCCTTCACGCCCGTCGAGAGCCTCGGCGCAGTCCTCATCTTCGCCACCGTCTTCATCCTCGCCATGAGGGAGGGGAGGCGCAGGGCCTGATCCCGATCCTGTCTTCAACACCGCTCATTTGCTCCCGCTCAAGCGAAACCCGGCGACTGAGACAGAACCGACAGAAGCAAAAAATGGCGGGACTTCCGTTATGGAAATCCCGCCATTTTCAAGTGAGGCAGGCCGGGCATTCATCCCGCCCTCATGACAAGAAAGGCGGAAAGAGGCCGGCAAGCCCGGTGATCAGTCCTTGGCCTTGCGGTTGCGGAAGTACACGGCCTCCTGGATGTCGGTCGTGCGCTTCGTGAAGCAGTCGTCGAGAAGCGTTTCGCAGAGCTCTTCGCCTTCGGCGAGAACACGGAGATTGAAGTCGTTGAGGAGCTTCGCGGCGGCCTTTTCGTCTTCGGCATGAAGCTTGACGAACTCGGCTTCGAAGGCGGCCATGCGCGGGGCGAGGTCGGCCTCGAACTTGGCGAAGGCGGTCTTGACCATCGGGGCGAGGCCGGCGTAGTCGGTCATGACGAGCGTCTGAAGCCTGCGGAACTTCCAGTAGACGGAACGGCGGTCGCAGTGGTCCGTGCCGCAACCGTAGTGTTGGGGAACGGTCTCGAGGCCCTGATAGAAGGGCAGGTAGAGGGAGAGGTCGGCCATGCCGAAGGCGAGGTGGATCAGGCAGCCGATGGCCTGCGGGAGCCACGGACGGACCTGCATGACGTGGGACTCGTACGTGCGGAACACGCTGATCGGACGCCAGGGCTCGTCGCCGCGCAGACCGAACTGGTACGGGTCATGCTCGGACATGTCGTAGTGATTGCGCATCAGAGCCTTGAGATCGTCGACCGTGATGGGCTTTTCGGGCGTGAGATAGACCTCGAAATTGCGGCCGTCGTCGACGGGCTGCTCGACGGACGGATTGAGGTGCTTCTGCATGATCCAGACGCGCGGGTCGTTGTAGACGCGGTCACGCTCGTCGTTGCGGGTGTAGGCGGCGGCGAAGTCGAAGGGACCTTCCTCGGGGTTCCAGAAGCCGTGCTCCTTCGCCCAGCTCATGACCGTGGGCGAGCCCATCATGTCCTCGCGTTCCGGATCGTATGCGCGCAGGCGGCCCTGGTTGCCCGTGGCCATGTACTTGTCGGCCGGGGTGCGGTGGGCGATCCACTGGTGGCCCGTGCCGGTCTCGAGGTACCAGACCTCCTTGCTGTCGACGAAGCCGACGCCGAAGCCTTCACCGCAGCCGGCCTCCTCGATGATGCGGCCCAGAAGCGCGCACGCTTCGCGGGCGGTCGTGCAGCGGGAGAGCAGAACGTCGGGAATGTCGTCCTCGGTGATGCCGGAGGCCTTGTTGTACGGGTCGATCGCGAGCGCGTCGTCGCGAGCGAAGATGGACTCGGTGCCGGTGAGGCCCACGCCCGCTTCGTTGAAGCCCACGGCGCCGTGGAGCTGGGTCTGCCAGTTCGGCACGGTCGTGAAGCGCATGCTGCGGGCGGGCTGGGGCCATTCGAAGGCGGTGGCGCCCTTGTGGTCCTGCGTGCGGTACATCGAGCCTTCGGGCCATTCGCGCGCTTCGTGAATCACGAAGTGCTGGGCCTTGAGGGCGCTGCTGTCAGCGCTGCGGGCAAGAAGGAAGGAGCCGTCGGCCGTGGCCTTTTCTCCGACAATGACGGAAGTGCACATCTTGGATGTCCTCAGAAAAATGCGCCGGCCCGAAAGGGAGAAAGACCGGCATTCAGGGCGCATATTTTAGGCGGCGCCCCCTGAAAGCGCCATCGGCGTTTACCTCAGGTTGCCAAGGGAAAACCATCTGTAACGCCCGTCCGGACGGCAATCCGGAAGACCGGACCCATTGGTCCGATGAGGACAAGGGACGAAGGAAGCAAACGAAAAAAGGGCCCGTCCCCGCTTCCCCTCTATACAAAGGGAAGGCGAAGAACGAGCCCCTTTCGGAGAATACGCGTCCCTGAAGGCAGGGACGCGGGCGTTCTCATCAGAAGCGGTGGACGATGCCGGTCGTGAACTCGTAGCCGTTGGGCTTGGCTTCGGTCGTGCCGTTCTCGACCTTCTCCTGAGACCAGCCGGTCATGGCGTAGACGGCGGTGCGCTTGGAGAGGGCGTAGTCGTAGCCGAGGGCGGCGATCACGCGCTTGAAGTCGACGTTGTCCTTGTTGTCCATGTCGCGGTAGGCGACCTGGGCCTTGGCGACGCCGCCCATGGCGGGCACGTTCACGCCGAGGCTCACGCCGTAGCCGTCGACGAAGCCGTAGTCGCCAGCAACCGCGTTGATGCCGTCGAATCCGACACCGGCACGCGGCTTGGCCTTGAGTTCCTGATCGCCGAAGAACTGCGTGAAGGCGAGGACCTTGACGCCGCCGTCAAACGTGTAGTTGCCGCCGAAGGTGACGGTCCAGCCGTCATCCTGGCTAGCGGCGGTGTCGGTGCGGTACGTGCCGTACATCGTGGTGTCGGCGACGAGCACGGCCTCAAGAGCCCCGGCCTTGTAGCGTGCGGCGAGAGAGGCGTAGCGGTCGGATTCGCCGCCGTGGCCTTCGACGCCGCCCTTGGAGGAGTCGTTCTTGAAGGAGTACATGGCGTAGCCCGTGAAGCCGGCAACGGTCGGGGTCACGTAGCTGAGCGCATTGTCGACGCGCGTCCAGGAGGAGGCGGTCACGTGGCCGGAGCCGAAGGCCTTCGTGAGGTTCGCAAAGAGCGGGTCGATGGCGCGGAAGAGGCCGTCGGCGCCGAGCGTGCTGCCGAAGACGGGCATCAGGCCGGCGGAGAGCTTGCCGAACGGACCGACGAGGTCGACGTGGGCTTCGCGACCGAAGAGCTTGCCGCCCTGGTCGAGACTGCCGTCGTCGGACTTGATGCCGGACTCGAGCACGAAGGCCACCTTGTAACCGTTGCCGAGGTCTTCAGAACCCTTGAGACCGAAGCGGGAGCCGAATTCCTTTGCGTTCTCCATCGAGAAGGAGTTCACACGGTCGTGGCCGGCAAAGTCGGCGTCGCTCGACACGAAGGAGAGGCTGGTGTCGATGAGGCCGTAGACCTGGACGTCAGCGGCCTGGGCGCCCATGGCCGCAGCGGCCACGGAAAGGGCGAGAAGAGACTTCTTCATCATGATGTTCATTTCCTAATGGGTTGAAAAGCGGAATGCGCTTTGAGTCAGGAGGGCGCTTCGCCTCTCCTGCGGGCAGGACGGAATAATACAGTATCAACGAGTACTTTTGTTGCTATCTTTAATCACCGCCTGACCTCCGGCATTCCTTCCGCCGATTTCGGGCGGGAACGGGCGCCGCGTTCGACCGGACGAAGCGCCCGCCGGTCCCTGCACGCGGGAGGTCTCAGGCTTCCCGCTCGCAGGGCGCATCTTCAGGCGTTGACCGGGATCAGGCCTTCTTGAAGGCATCGCGGGCTGCGATGCGGCCGAAGATCATGCAGTCGGCAACGGCGACGGTACCGAGACGAACCATGCCGTGGACGCCGCCCGTGGCTTCGCCGGCGGCATAGAGGCCCTTGATCGGGGTGCCGCGCACGGACATGACCTGGGCATGCTCGTTGATCTCAAGGCCGCCCATGCAGTGGTGGACGCGCGGCCAGAGGCGAACGCCGTAGAAGGGACCCTTGTCGTTGACGCTGGCGCCCTTGAAGAACATGCAGTCGAACTCGGGGTCCTTCATGGCCTTCATGTAGCCGTTGAAGGTCTCATTGGTCTTCTCGAGCGTCGCGTAGTCGATGCCGTAGCCGGCAGCGAGGTCCTTGAGCGTGTCGAACTTCTTGACGACGCCGGTCTTGAGGGCGTGCTCCCAGAGCTTGTCGGTCATGTTGTGGCCGACGATGGCGTTCATGACGTTGGCTTCGCAGGTGTAGATGACGCAGGGGTGGCCGATGGCGACGATGGCGTCGGCGCGGACCTTGCGGTTGCCCGTTTCCTTGATGAAGCGCTTGCCGGTGGCCGGGTCGACCATGGGCCCGAGGCCGACGCAGGACTCGACGAAGAGCGGAGCCACGCCAAAGCCCTTTTCATCGGGCGAGGTCCACGGACCGAGCTGGATCCAGTCCATCTGGACGGTGTTGGCGCCGATTTCCTGGGCCTGCATGATCATTTCGCCCGTGGCGCCCGGATGGTTCGTGGAGGTGAACTTGTCCGTGAGGCGCGGGTCCTGGCTCATGCGGTACTTGACGTTCTGCGCGAAGCCGCCGGCTGCGATCAGGACGCCCTTCGTGGCGCGCACGTAGAGGACCTTGCCGGAATTCTCGCGGCCGAAGCGATAGCCCTGGCGGGCCTTGACGCCGATGACTTCCTTCTTGTCGTTGACGATGATTTCGTCGACGATGAAGCGAAGGCGCGGCTCAATGCCGAATTCCTTGAGCTTGGCGAGCATCGGAAGAATGAAGCCGGAGCCGGAGTTGTTCGTCACGGCGTGCGAGCGCTTGACGGAGTGGCCGCCGTGGAAGGTCACGGCCTTGAACTTGACGCCGATGTCGTCGCGCAGCCACTTGAAGTTGGCGACGGATTCGTCGGCGATGCGACGGGCGAGCGCGGGATGGCAGAGGCCGCCGCCCGCCTTCATGATGTCCGCAAAGAGAAGGTCGGCGGAGTCCTTAATGCCTTCCTTTTCCTGCATGTCGGTGCCGGCGGCCGCGACGGCGCCGCCGTTGATGATGGAGTTGCCGCCCGGCGTGCTCATCTTGTCGACGAGCATGATCTCCTCCTTCTTCGCGCCGAGGTAGTGCGCCTCGAGAGCGGCGGCGCAGCCGGCAAAGCCGGTGCCGACGATGAGAAGACCCGTGGTTTCGTCCCACTTCTGCGGCGCTTCGGTCGAGAAGGCGGGAGCGGAGACGGCGGCGGCAGCGGAGGCTGCGCCGAAGAGGGCGCCGGTCTTGAGGAACTGGCGGCGGGACTGGTTGGTCATGCTGATACTCCTTTTCGTGAGTGATGTGTCGCGGGACGGACCTCCGTGTGCGACAGAGGCTCCCGCCGTCCTGCGGCTGGTCGGCCGTCGGGACGCGTTGAAAATCATCGGGCGTTCGAGGGACGGGACCGTGAACCCGGGCCCGAAGCGATGCCTGTCAATGCCTCTCAGGGCCTCAGGGCACCTTGAAGCCGAACTGGTGGCACTGGTCGCAGAAGTTCTCCGTCTCGCCGTGCATGTAGTGGCAGTTCGTGCAGTCAAGCTGGTCCTGATAGTGCGGGG
>OGDE01001997.1_pt1 | contig 11185 bp, 11 predicted proteins | sample 1570321 | NCBI WGS metagenome assembly OGDE01 (sample SAMEA2581976, study PRJEB24529) | metagenome | biome: Human gut stool | place: China | collected 2011 | reverse complement strand
ACCGGGGCAAATCCGCCTGTTTCACCGCTTCACCAACAACATGACCGTATTGTACGACGGGGATGCAGCCGGTATCAAGGCTTCTATCCGGGGTATCGACATGCTGCTGGAAGAAGGCATGAACATTAAAGTGTGCCTCCTGCCCGACGGAGACGACCCGGACTCTTTTGCCCGCAAACATAACTCGACCGAGTTTCAGCAATTCATACAGGAGCATGAAACAGACTTTATACGTTTCAAAACCAACCTGCTGCTGGAAGATGCAGGCAAAGACCCGATTAAACGTGCCGAACTAATCGGTAATCTTGTACAAAGCATCTCGGTCATCCCCGAAGCGATTGTGCGCGATGTGTACATCAAAGAATGCGCCCAGCTACTGCGGGTGGAAGACAAACTGTTGGTTTCCGAAGTTGCCAAACGGCGTGAGATGCAGGCTGAAAAGCGTGCCGAACAGGCAGAACGGGAACGTAGAAACGCCGGCAGACAGGCAGAAAGCACACAGAATGTAACAGGCGCCGAAAGTTCGACTCCCGCTGCCCCGACAACGGCAGACGCAACCCCAACTGCCGCCGGAGAAGCTCCCGGGCACAATGCGGATGCACCGTTCCCGCCGGAAGACAGCTATATATCCTTTATTCCGCAAGAAGGAAAAGAAGGGCAGGAATTCTATAAATACGAACGGCTGATTCTTCAAATGATTGTGCGCTATGGCGAAAAAGTGATGTGCAATGTAACCAATGAAGAAGGGCAGGAAATACCGGTGAGCGTAATTGAATATGTCGTCAGCGACCTGAAGCAAGACGAGTTGTCATTCCACAACCCGCTGCACCGCCAAATACTGACCGAAGCCGCCGCGCATATCCATGACGCCGGATTTACAGCCGAACGTTATTTTCTGGCTTATCCGGACCCTGCCATCAGCAAACTGAGCGTGGAACTTATCAGCAACCGTTACCAGCTGAGCAAATACCATTCAAAAAGCCAGAAGATAGTAACCGATGAAGAACGTCTTTACGAGCTGGTTCCGGCATTAATGATAAACTTCAAGTATGCCATTGTCAGCGAAGAGCTAAAGCACATGATGTCTGCCCTGCAAGACCCTGCCATCGCCAACGACGAAGAGAAATGCAACGCCATCATGAAACGCTACAGCGAAATGCGCGAAGTGCAGAGTATTATGGCAAAACGGTTGGGAGACCGGGTGGTGCTCCCCTGACATTAAGAAGTGTGGCGGATGAGGTTCATAAACTCTTCACGCGTCTTGGCCTGATTGAAAGCCCCCGTAAAGTCGGAAGTGGTGGTTATTGAATTCTGCTTCTCCACGCCACGCATCTGCATGCACATGTGTTTCGCCTCTACCACGACCATCACGCCCAAAGGATTCAACGTTTCCTGAATACACTCCTTTATTTGGAGCGTCATACGTTCCTGTACTTGCAAGCGATGAGAGAAGATATCCACCACACGGGCAATCTTGCTCAAACCTGTAATGTAGCCGTTCGGAATATAAGCCACGTGCGCCTTGCCGTAGAAAGGCAGCATATGGTGTTCACAGAGAGAAAAGAAATCAATGTCTTTCACAATCACCATCTGATTATAATCTTCCTTGAACTTGGCGGAGCGGAGTACTTCGTGCGGGTCCATAGAGTACCCCTTAGTCAGTGCCAGCATGGCTTTGGCTACCCGTTCCGGTGTTTTCAGCAACCCTTCACGCTCAGGGTCTTCACCTAACAAAGTCAATATATGATGATAATGTTCTTTCAGTTCGTCCAATGAAGGAGATACAATTTCTTCTTTTCCTAACATGAGAAAGTGAGGGGGATAATTATGAGTTATGAATTAAAGGGGGATATTTATCTGATCTTTCACGATAGACACTTCCTTGAAAGCACCGGTGGCACGCAGTTGGCGCATCATGGCATCCGCTTCCTCGATGCTGCGGAAGTCGCCTGCACGGCACAACCAGCGGGGCGGGTTGAAAGATGTATAAACGGGAAGGTCAGGAAAACGCTCTTTTATATTGGAAGCCACCGAATAGGCTTCATTCTTGGCCTGACGGGTGTTATTTCCGGCATATACCTGTACGCGATAGCCCGAACTTTTAATCACTTTCCGGTCGTCCGAACCGGTAGGGATATACTCCGAACCTATCAGTGCCCCGATACGGGCATCCTGATGAATGGACACTTTACCCTGCCCCGGCACATTACGTTCCAGACTCTTTACGATGTTATTCTGCGCCACAGATATAGCGGCAAAGGCAAAACATGCAATTAAAAGCAAACCGAGTTTCTTCATAAAAGAGTGTTTTATACAGTTTTAAAAACAAGCTTTAAACATGAAGAGTCGGAAGTTGGCCTTCCTTTGGATACGGGCAACTTCCGGCTCTCTGTTATTAATTAAAAGCGTCGATGATACCCTTGAAGTCAGCAACCTTCAAAGCAGCACCACCAATCAGACCACCGTCTACATCAGGATTTGCAAACAGTTCCTTTGCATTGGAAGGCTTGCAGCTACCACCGTAAAGGATAGAGCAGTTTTCAGCAATTTCCTTGCCATACTTCTCGGCAACGGCAGAACGGATGAAAGCATGGATTTCCTGTGCCTGTGCCGGAGTAGCAGTCTTACCTGTACCGATGGCCCAAACCGGTTCGTAAGCCAGGATAATCTTGGAGAAATCTTCGGCAGACAGAGAGAATACAGATGCCAACTGAGCGGCAACCACTTCATTCTGCTTGTTAGCTTCACGTTCTTCCAACACTTCACCGATACAGAAAATCGGAGTCAGACCGTTGGCCAAAGCCAATTTTACTTTTTCTTCCAGGATTTCCACTGTTTCACCGTAGTAAGCACGACGTTCCGAGTGACCGAGGATTACATACTTGGCACCGGTAGAAGCAACCATAGCGGCTGATACCTCACCTGTATATGCACCAGATTCCTTATCTGCACAGTTTTCTGCACCTACACCGATTTTGGCAGCATCTACCAGCGGAGTAACAGATGCCAGGTGAATAAACGGAGTACAGATGATTACATCACAATTAGGCTTTTCGTTAGCCAACGCTTCATTCAGTTCTTTTGCAAGAGCAATACCCTCCTGAAGGGTTTTGTTCATTTTCCAGTTTCCTGCAACAATGTTTTTTCTCATTTTGTTTTAATTATTAAAAGGGTTAATATATCTGCTATTCAAAGATTTACAATTTGTCATTCTCCCGATTATCCGAGGATTGGGCGGCTTGCCGCTCCCTGCTTTTTCTTTCTCTCCGCTTGATTATCAGAATATCAATGCCGACAACCAGCGTCAAAGGTACGATAAACCACAATAATACGTAACCAATGGTGTGCAATTTATTTTCCTGTTTCTGCTTTCCCAACTCTAATTTATCCAGACTATCGTTCAGTACATATTCATCGGGAAGTTGGTTATCGCTCCATTTATTCAGGATTGTACCGTCTTTTATCAGCAGCAGGCCGGGATTGGAACGGATAATCGTTTTCAGGGTAATATCATCCATCTGGCAGAACGGGTATTCCGCACCGGTTCTTTCACGCCACATCTCAATTTCTTCATCCGGCGAGGAAGTCAGCGCATAAAAACCGTAGCCGTGCTCCACACTGTAATCATAGATTTCATTGATAAGGTCGATATTGCTATCGTCCGCTTCCTCTATCCGGTGGGCTACCAATAAAAAGGTATATCCTTTGTCGGTCAGTACACTGTCGGTTATATCTTCACCCGTGCCCAGGCTTATCATGGAGAAATCATGAATGGGTGGTTCATAGCCTTTTTCTTTCAAAACGGTACGCGTTTCGACAAAAGTCCATGTGCTGTCCGGATAATTATCCAATGTAAACTCCTGTTGCCTGCCGTCTTTCTCCAATACAAAGCGGCTCTCGAATACACTTGGTTTCGCACCTTCGGGAATCTCCATGCCCGCCTTTATATCCGCTCCGATCTTATAAGGGCGGAAGTCCAGTACCGGCAGATATTCCAAGCAATAAAAAGAAAGTGCAAAGACAAACAAAAGCGTGTATAAGGACACCATCCATTCTATCTTCAGCGTAACGAAGCGGAACATGAGTTTCCGCTCCCGGAATACCGCTATCGCCGCAATCAGCAATACGATGTTCTTCCCGAATGTCTGCCAGTTCGTCAACACCCAGGCATCGCCAAAGCATCCGCAATCGGATACGGGATTTGCCAAAGCAAGATACAAGGTCAACGGAGTCATTACGCTCATCAGGAGAAGCGCCAAGGTCGACGCAATCTTCCGGCGTACACCGAAAAAGAGGAAAACTCCTACACAGAACTCTGCAGATGACAGAATGATGGCAAAAAGTAACGGCAGGTATGTAGGAAACCATGAAATTATGCCGAATGCCGCCAGATAATCCTGAATCTTATAAAATGAACCGAGCGGATCGACAGCCTTCACAAATCCGGAGAAGATAAACAACGTTGCCAGCAAAAAGCGGCAGGTATTTACCCAGACGAACTTTATAATATGTTTTTTCTCAGTCTCCAAACTCTATCTTTATCAAACCAAATACGGAATAATTAATCATGTCCATATAGTTGGCATCGACACCTTCCGAAACCAGTGTCTGGCCGGACAGACTTTCAATTTGCTTTGTACGGTATATCTTCATCAATATCAAGTCCGTATACGAACTGATACGCATACTGCGCCAAGCCTCATCGTAATCGTGGTTCTTGGCAAGCATCAATTCCAGCGACTCTTTCGCATATTTATCATACAGAACCATTGCCTCTTCGTTCGTCATATCCGCAGATTCGGCATATCCCAACTCCAGTTGTATCAAACCGATAATACCGTAGTTGACAATCGCAATGAACTCCGAACGGATACCTTCGTCCACCAAAGTCACGCCTTTAGTCTCAATGCTCCGAATACGATTGGCCTTAATGAATATCTGGTCGGTTACGGAAGCCGGACGAAGAATGCGCCATGCAGGACCGTAATCATGAAGTTTCTTGGAGAACAGGTCACGGCAAATGGCGATGACATGCTCAAATTGTTGCTTGGTATCTTTCATATCCTTACAAATAGGCTGCAAATTTAGGAATAATTAAAGAGAAAAGAAAAGAGGGCACTCTAAATTATATTAAAGTGCCCTCTCCTATAGAGATTGTTTACGTTTAGAGAGTATTTCCGTTTTTATGAGCAACGCAATACCTGTCCCGGGCGGAGAATCGTTCTCCGGGTAATGCGGTTCAGCTTACAAAGCTTGTCGATGCTTGTACCCTGACGGGATGCAATCTTGGATAAGGTATCGCCTTTCTTCACCTTATAGAACAGACCTTCACCCGATGCCATACTGCGAGCCGTACCGGAAGTGCCTTTGGTCTTACGGAACGTATAAGAATCGGCAACAATATCCTGCTTTTCAAAATCGAACATCAATGCAGGGTTAATAGGAATTCCCAGGAAACGGGTTTCAAAGTGCAGGTGAGAGCCGGTAGAACGTCCGGTATTACCGCCCAGTGCAATAGGTTCACCGGCCTTTACCAACTGGTTTATATCAACCAATTGCTTGGACAAATGCCCATAGACCGTTTCCAAACCGTTATCATGACGGATAACGACATATTTACCATATCCGCGACGGCCCTGATTCTTAACGATACGTACCTTACCGTCAAACGCGGCACGGATTGTATCGCCTACATACACTTTAATATCCAAACCGTAATGCGCTCTTCTTCTGCGAGGGCGATAGCCGAATACGTCAGTGATACGAGTATGTTCGGTAGGCATGCAAAAGCCTTTCAAATCAAAAGTATAACTTTCCGGCACGATAGCATTGCCATAAGCCTGCACAAATTCATTGTTCCAACTCGGATACAAATCCAACCCCGGATACAAAGACTGTTCCGCACGGATTTGTTTCTGCAAAGCCAATGAATCTACGCTTTTAAGTTTTCTGTCAATGGGAGCTTGGCGGGCAATCAGGTCCTGCGAGAAAGAGTTCAGGCTGACCATTGCCGTTGCTGCTAATAAAGCCGTTCTAATCCAATTAAAATTCATTCCGTTTCGTCATTCATTTCGATATCCGCAGAGCATATCCGGTGAATCAACCGCACCCTGTTTTACGCGAATATCCAGATTATTTTCAAAAATTCTTCCAAAGGTAACATTTCTCTCTGAAAAGGCGTTTGTGTCGTTAACTATTTTTTGAAGTCACAAAAGTAAAAGCCACGAATAATAGCTAATAAATAACTAACAACAAGCTAATTACATCACAAACATGTTTAACAACATAAACGTACAAATAAAGCGTATGCTTAACCGTTTTTCAGCTTATGGCCGCCCAATTAACGTTTGTCTTTCGCAAGGCTTTCAACTGTCGCCACAATATTTCATTTTCAGGAAGGGAGCCATTCGGGTCCTTATCGACAATGGTCTGGGCTACTTCACGGACATATTGCAGAAGTTGTCCGTCGCGGGCTATATCCGCTATTTTCAAATCGAAAGCAATGCCGCTTTGCTGGGTTCCTTCCAAATCACCCGGCCCGCGAAGTTTCAAATCTGCTTCGGCTATCTCGAAACCATCGTTCGTGCGTACCATAATCTCCAGACGTTTCCGGGTATCTTCCGCCAATTTATAACCGGTCACCAGAATACAATAAGACTGGTCGGCTCCGCGCCCTACACGACCACGGAGCTGATGAAGCTGGGAAAGTCCGAAACGTTCGGCATTCTCTATTATCATCACGGAAGCGTTAGGTACATTCACACCGACTTCAATAACCGTGGTGGCAACCATTATCTGCGCCTCGCCGGAAACGAACAACTGCATTTGCGCATCCTTTTCGGCAGGTTTCATTTTCCCGTGCACCTTGCAAACCCTACAATCGGGAAACTCCTCACAGATATGCAGATAGCCTTCTTCCAGGTTCTTGAGGTCAATCTTTTCGCTCTCCTTGATTAAGGGATAAACGATATAGACCTGACGTCCTTCGTCAATCTGTTTGCGCACGGAACGATACAGGCTTACGCGATGGCTGTCGAACTGATGAATGGTAGCAATCGGCTTTCTTCCCGGCGGAAGCTCATCAATGACCGATACATCCAGATCGCCATAAAGCGTCATTGCCAGAGTCCGCGGTATGGGAGTCGCGGTCATGACCAAAATATGAGGCGGCTGTACGCTTTTTGTCCACAAACGGGCACGCTGGGCCACGCCGAAACGGTGCTGTTCGTCGATGACAACCAGTCCCAATGATGCAAAGTTCACGGTATCTTCAATGACGGCGTGCGTACCGATAAGTATCTGTACATCTCCTGTCAGCAGGCCGGAAAGAATGGCTTCTCTCCGTTTGCCTTTGATTGAACCGGTCAACAGTTCAACCCGTACATCCATTCCGTACAATAGTTCACGAATCGTTTCGTAATGTTGGTTTGCCAATATTTCGGTAGGCGCCATCATACATGCCTGATAACCGTTATCAAGCGCAATCAGCATACTCATCAACGCCACCAATGTCTTTCCGCTCCCCACATCTCCCTGCAAAAGACGGTTCATCTGCCTGCCCGCACCCAAGTCCCGGCGTATCTCCTTCAACACGCGTTTCTGAGCGTTCGTCAACTCAAAAGGAAGATTGCGGGAATAAAAGCCGTTGAATATATCCCCCACTTTCTCAAAAACATACCCCCGGTATTTGCGCTGCCTGTCTTTGGCATAACGCAGTATGTTCAACTGGACATAGAACAGTTCCTCGAATTTCAGGCGGTACTCCGCTTTTCGCAGCACATCCGGACCGGACGGAAAATGGATATTCATCAAAGCATCCGTCAGCGGCATCAGATGGTGCTCTGCCAGCAGGGCGGGAGAAAGCGTTTCGGGCAGAGGGCCGCTTCTCTTACAGCCAGCGTATACCTGATCGGAGCTGAACGCCAGCAGCTTTGCTCCGGTTTCAGCAGCCGCTTTTGCAATCCATTCGGGCAGCAGGACATTCGCCCGGAGTGATTCCTCCGGATGGCTGGCACAATAGGCTGTATTGGAAAGAGCTGCGGTATGGACGATGACGTCCGGCTTTTCCCGGGCAATCAGAGCACGCACAGCGGCTTCATCAGAATCGGCGGAAAATCCATGGGGAAACGTGCAGAGCTCGTACCTCCCACGCCACTGGTCGAGGATACGAGCCCCTACAAAACCACCGGCACCCGTTACCAAAATCTTCCTCATACAGAGTTTCCCTTTAGTGGACAAGGAAGAACTCCAGCACCAGCACCACTGCACAGCAGAGCACCGAGACGGGGAAGAGTCCGGCACCCATCCAGGCGGCAATGATGCCGACTACCAACGCGGCAGCACCGGCAATAGGGCTCTGGGTGGCGTTGACAATGGCAGGGAACGTCATGACTGCCAGTGTGACATAGGGCACATAGTACAGGAACGACTGAATGAACTGGTTTTCAATCGGCTTGCGGATGAGTGTCAGTGGCAGGATGCGGATGGCATAAGACACTGCAAACATGACAGCAATGTAGATCCAGTTGTTCATTGGTTGCCCTCCTCTTGCTTGACCGGGAAGAGAATCGCGGCAGCGCAGGAGATGGCCACCGTGAGCAGAATGGTGCGGGTGCCATCGGAGAGTGCCGAGATGCCCGGCAGATAGGTGCAGACAAAGCTCAGTGCAAAACTGATGGCCACCAGCGCGGCCACCACCTTGCTCTTGCGGGCAGGGGGAATGATGATGGCCAGGAACATGCCGTAGAGTGCCACGCTCAACGCGCTGACGGCCCGCAGGGGCAGCAGGTTGCCGGCAATGATGCCGCAGGCCGTGCCAGCTGCCCAGGCAGGAGCTGCCAGCGCAATGGCACCATAAGTGTAAAACGGGTTCAGCCAGCCGGGCCGGGCAATGGTGATGCCAAAAAGTTCATCCGTGACATCGTAACCAATGATGAGCCGGTGGAAAAACGGCGTGCCGGGTGCAAACCGCTGGGCCAGTGCACAGCTCATCAACAGATACCGCGCGTTGGCGATCAGGGTGATGATGGCAACTTCCAGGTAAGTGGCCCCGCTGGCGATCAACGAAAAAGCAGCATACTCACCTGCGGAGGCATTGTTGAGCAGACTGGCAAAAAAGCCCTGTACCGGGGTCAGACCCGCTTTCCGGGCGGCAATGCCCAGCGAGAACGATACAGCAAAATAACCCAGTGCAATGGGCACACCATCGCGCATTCCCTCGCAGAACACCTTTCGGCTGAACGCGTAGGGTCTGGTTGCAGTTTCCATGAGTTTCAAACTCCTTTCCTATTCCAAGACACAAAAATAATTATAGCACACTCCACAGTCGTTGACAAAAGAAAATACCTCAGTTTTCTAAACGAAAGCTGAGGTATTTTTGATAGTTGTGTTCAAACGCTTACTGGAACAGTTTGCGGCCGATCCAGATACAGACACAGGCACCGACCACAGAGACAAGAATCTCGCCCACAAGGCCCGTGGCACTCAGGCCGATCAGACTGAACAGGATGCTGCCAACAAAACCGCCCAAGATACCCAGCACGATGTTGCGCACGGCAGATGTCTCACTGCCCATGATGCGGCCAGCAATGTAACCGGCCAGAGCACCGACCAGCAGACTGAAAATAAGACCAAACATTGTAATGCCTCCTAAAAATAACATGAAGCTTCCACTTCTTTCTTACGATCATGGGGCTGCGAACCGTCAGGTTGCCGCGTTCTCCCTGGCGTAGCGGCAGATAGCACGCAGGCAGCATTTTTCGCACTCCGGCTTGCGGGCATTGCAGACGGCCCGGCCATGCATGACAAAGCGGTGGCACAGATCACTGCCCTCTTCCGGCGGAATGATCTTCCACAGGGCCATCTCCACTTTCTGCGGTTCCTTAATGCCATCCACAAGGCCAATTTTGTTGCACAGCCGGATGCAATGGGTGTCTGTTACAATGGCAGGCTTGCCGAAGACATCCCCCATGATAAGGTTGGCGCTCTTGCGGCCAACACCGGGCAGGGAAAGCAGCTCCTCAAAGGTGGTGGGGACTTTACAGTCGTATTTGTCCCGCAGCATCCGCATACAGGCAGAGATATCCCGGGCTTTGGAGTGGCCCAGGCCGCAGGGCTTGACGATGGCTTCAATTTCTTCCGGCTCCGCAGCTGCCAGCGCGGCGACGCTGGGGTACTTGGCAAACAGATCTTCCACCACGATGTTGACCCGTGCATCGGTGCACTGTGCGGCCAGCCGGACACTGACCAGAAGCTGCCACGCATGGTCGTAATCCAGCGTGCAGGCAGCATCGGGGTATTCCTTTTTCAGCCGGGCGATGACTTCCAGCGCAAGGGCTTTCTTGGCAGAAAGGTCTTCCGAGGCCAGAGGGCCCGCCGCAATGACCACATAAGCAAAGCCATCAAGCACCGGATCGTCAAGCCCGTCTATCTCCCGCTCCTCAAGGCTGATTCCCGGTTCTGCCAGGATTTCATCTGTAATCCGGCGTGAAAACTTCTCCCGATCCACAGCCAGAGCCTTGCCCGCAGGCACGCGGCAGGCGTCCGCCGCGGCCATGAAGGGACTTTCAAGATCCCTGAGTTCCTGTTTTATGAGCCCGATGCCGCTTGCGAGTTCATCAGAGCGCAGGGAATTGGAGCAGACAAGCTCAGAAAAGGTGTCGGCCACATGCGCGGGCGAGCGCTTTCCCGGTTTCTGTTCAAAAAGCACAACGGGAACACCCGCGCGCGCAAGAACGCGGGCGCACTCGCATCCGGCGAGTCCTGCTCCCACCACAGCTACGGTTTTGTCACGATCCGGCATTGTTCTCTCCTTGGACGGATATACCGCCAGAGGCGAGATTGCCCGAAAGACGGTAAAAATCAAGAAGGATTCCGAGACTTTTGTCACTTGCCCCTTTCCATTGCATTGCGTAAAATGTGATTATGGAAATGAAAGACCTCCAGAAACTGCCCGTCGATCTGGTCTTTGACGCTCCTGACGTTGAGGCTTTTTACGGCGGGAAACTCCCCGAACCCAGTACGCCCTTCTCCGCTGGGGTGGATCTCCGCGCGTGGCTTGAAGAAGACAGCGCAGAAATCGCTCCTGGCGGCCGGCTCAGGGTGCGTACGGGTCTTCACGTGCAGCCGAAAATTCCCGGATGGGCCGGTTTCGTCTACTCACGCAGCGGACTCGGGGCCAGAGACG
>OGDE01001996.1_pt1 | contig 11186 bp, 8 predicted proteins | sample 1570321 | NCBI WGS metagenome assembly OGDE01 (sample SAMEA2581976, study PRJEB24529) | metagenome | biome: Human gut stool | place: China | collected 2011 | reverse complement strand
AGCTGCCGGAGCGGTGCTTAAGCCGCAAGGCGGGAATTGTGCGGTGTTGCCTCAACATTGTGATTCCTTTTTGGCTGCTTAGCCCACTTTTCATTTCCTCCAGATCATCACCCCCATCCAGAACAGGTTGGCGAAGATCCTGTCGGTGCCGGTGGCCACCATGGCCGGGAACAATGCCCAGGACAGCACCACCCGATGGCAATATGCCCCAGCATCTGCCGCGTTCCTGGAATACATTCGCTCTCGGCTGGGGGATGCCTTTTGCTGATTTCACCCATACCAACAACAAACACCGTGCCGCCATGCAGGGGGTTCTCCTGCTTGCGGCACGGTGCTTTGTTGTATCAGGCTATTGTCGGGTTATTGTTTCTTTTTGGCAAGCTGTCTGCCCACGGCCCACAGCCAATCCAATGCGGCGGCGGCAAGGGCGGGGTACACGATCAAGCCGAACAGCTGGTACCAGGTGGGGATAAAGTAATCTGCCCCGCCGGGCAGGGTGCTGGCGGCGTTCAGGGTAATGCTTTGCGGAGTAAAGGTCAGGCCCACGGTCTTGTTTTCATCGGGGCTGCAGGGATCCAGCCGCAGTGCCACGATCTGGGTGCGCGGCAGGGTGTACACATAGGTGCCGTCTGCCAGCACTTTGGGGAAGACGCGGCGGTCCTGGCTATAGGGCTCCCCCGTTTTTGTGGTGTAATACAGGCACATTTCGCGGGAATCGCCGTCAAACTCCACGTTGTAGCTCACGGTACGCACCACGCGGCCGGATACATCCTCCAAAATCATCTGCGGGTCGCCGCCTGTGGTAATCAGCTGGCCCTGGGGTGCGCTGTTCTCCCCCGGCTCCCCCCAGGTCAGCTCGGCCAGCTGCCAGCTTTCAATGGGGATCGAGGTTTCCGTCAGGGTGCCTTTTGCCTTGGCGGAGCTGTCCCCCGCAAAGGCCACCGCACCCTGCACCAGCCAGAACACCAGCGCCGCGCACCAGCACAGCACCGGCAAGGCAAAGCGATGGGCAAACAGTCGGTTCAGGCGGCTTTTCCATGTCATCTCTTTCATTGGGCCGCCTCCTTGCTCATCTGCATTGTGACCGGCTCATACCCGGCATCCGTTACGCGGTAGAGCAGGGTCTGCCCCGCCTGCGCAGCGGCCAGGTGGTCGGTAAACAGGTTCTGATAGCTCTGCACAAAGATATCGTCGATCTTTTGCAGGTAAAGCACCGTACAGCCGTTGGCACGCACGGTTTCATCCAGGCGTTCAGCGGTGTAGGGGTGGTAGTAGCGCTGCTTCACGCCCTCCTCCTGCGGTTCCAGCTCCGGCAGGCCGAAGGTTCCGCCGCCGCCCTCCTGCGTGGCCCCCACGCCGGAGTAATCCACCAGGACGGGGTAAAAATCAAACACGGCAGAGAACCAGTGTTCGCCGTTATCCCCCTGGCTGACAAAAAACACGCGGTCGTTTTCGTTCAGGTAATCGCTGCACAGCCAGTCAGCTTCGGCGCGGGCGGTCTTGCGGTCGGCGAATTCGCCATCCGAGAAGCCCAGCACCGAAAGCTGCGGCAGGATCATGCCGTTCACCCGCACCAGCATGGCGGCGGCCATCAGCAGAACACCGGCCTGGCCCGCCAGGGCAATCCAGCGGCGGGCCGGGGCTTTCTGTTCGCCATCCGCGGTTTGCAGGGCGGTGCTCCAGCAGGCCAGCGCCATAAAGAACCAGCCGATATAGTAGGTATAGATATAGCGGTTATAATCCACCAGCCCCACGGCCTGATCCGGCTTGAAAATAAAGCCATAGCTGAGCGCCAGCATGAGGTTATACCCCACAAAGCATGCAAGGGACAGCACCCCGATGCAGCCAATGCGCAGCTTGAGCTGGCGGCCTCTGGCGCAGATGGCCGCCACCAAGAACACCAACAGAATCAGCACCACAACATTGCGGCCCTGGCCGATCATGCTCAGCCGACCATCCGAAGTCCAGAACTGGTGGCCCATATCGGCCATGGCTTGGGTAAACTGGCTCTGGCGCTCGGCGTAAAAGCCCTCCACCGGCTGGCCCAGCAAAATCTTGATGCCGTTGATGACCACAGCGGACAAGGGGGCGCTGGTTTCGCCGGTGCCGCCCTCGCTGGCACTTTTGGCAACCAGAATGCCCACATAGCGGATGTTCCAGAAATAATAGATCAGCATGGGCGCGGCAAAGCAGGCAATGGCAAAGCCGGTGCGGCGGGCAAGGCCCTTTTTGAAGGGGTGCTCCGCAAACAGCCAGGCATCCACAGCCATCAGCCCCGCCGCCACCAGAGACAGCACAAAGGTGTTGGCCTTGATGTTGGCCGCCAGCGCCAGTACCGGCAGTACGGCCCACTTGGGGCCGCCGGTTTTGCGCAGCGCCAGCCACAGCGCCACAGCGCCGCCCAGTGCAAGGCCCGCGGGCACATCGCCATAGGCGGTCATATAAGTGGTATCCAGATAGATCGTATGGTTATACACCGTCAAAAACCAGGGGGCAAACCAGCAGATTGCTGCCAGCGGCACCGCAATGCGGTACTGGCGGAAGTTCAGCCCGCCCAGCACCGCGGCAAACACGGCGGCGGCCAGCACATCATACGCCACATAGATCTTCCAGTCTGCATAATGGCCCAAAAACTGGAAGAAGTAGGAGAGCAGCGGCAGGCCGGGGTTCTGGGTCTGGGGCCAGGGGGTTCCAAGGGTAGCCAGGGCATACAGGCGGTTATCCGCCTTGGTCACCTTTACGGCGGTAGCCCACAGGCTGAGTTCATCATACTTGGTTGCCAGCGGCTGGCGGATGAAAAAGTACACCGCAAATGCCAGCGCCATGCCCCAGAACAGCACCGCCCCCGGTGTAACCAGGCGGCGGTAGGCCGGGCGCTGGCCTTTGTGGGGCACCAGCGCCCACACGCCGCTGCCCGCAAACACCGCCCACAGCAGCACAGTGCCGGGCAGCAGCAGGTTTGCCATGCCCGCAGCCGTCAGCCAGGCAACGGCAATGCCCAGCGCGGTCAGCGGGGCCAGCGCAGCATGCAGGTTACATTTGAGCGTTAGGAACGCGCAGAACAAAAACAGCACCGCCAGCGCGGCAAAGATGCAAAGCAGCTCCATAGAATCACCATTTTATACAACATAAAAGCCCTGCGGGTGTGCCCCCAAGCCATGGGCGCACCGCCCCACAGGGCTCTTTTTTACTTTTTGCGGAAAACATCAACGGCAAGGCAGGCAAACGCAGCCCCCACAGCCGGGGCAAACAACAGCAGCAGCCATTGGCCGCCGTTTGGCACAAAGCGCAGGTACCACGGCTGCACCGGGTTGAGCACCACACCGTCCAGCCGGGTAGGCACGCCGCCCACACTGTCCGGGTCAATGCGCAGCCCGGTCACGGTAAGGCCGCCCAGGTCAAAGGTATACTGGTTTTCGCCGCTCACGCGGGCAAAAACTTTCTGGGTCTCGCTGTACTCGGTCTGGCCGGGGCGCAGGTAATACAATGCTACGCTGCCGGGCGGCAGGTAGTGCACGGCGTCCAGCTCCACCGTTTCCAGCCAGGCTTCGCCCCGCCAGATGATGTGCGGGTCGTTGTCGGTGGAAAGATACCAGCCGGGTTCATCCACCGGCGCGGTATGCCATTGATCGTCATCATAATTGACAAAGCTTTCAAATTCCAGGTCATCCGCCGTCAGGGTGCGGGTCACCATAGTGCCGTCTGCTTTATGGTTCAGCATCACAGCGCTGCCCACCAGCACGTACACCAGCCACACAATAACAGCGGCGGCATATGCCAATATCAGCAGCTGCTGGGGGCGCAGCGGGCGGCCCGCACGGGCGGGGGCGGCAAAACGCTTGGTTGGGCGTTTATCTTTCATTGTACCACCCCGCTTTCTGCCACAGCCACCGGGGTAAAGGCGATAGGCTTGCTGCGGCCTTCAAACCGGTAGAGGGTTGCGGGCATATTCGCTTTCAGCCCGCCTTCGAACCGGCTGCTGAACTCCCGCTCCAGATAGTCGTCCGCGCGGTCGATCAGCAGGTAGTCGATCTGCTTTTCTTCCATATAGGCGGTCAGAGAGTCTGCGGTGCAGACCGCCTCAAAGTCATACAAGGTCCAGTTCAGGCTTTCCACCAGGTTCATAAAGTCGGAGTCCCACCGGCTGGAATAATCATCGTTGCCCCACCAGGTACCGCCATAGCCGTTGACCACCTTGGCGGTCAGCTCATACTTGTAGTAGTACCAGCGGGTGGCATCATCGCCCTGACTGATGACCAGCACGCGGTCCGGCCAGTCCAGCACGGTGTTCATTGCTTCAGCGCGGTTCTTTACATCGCGGCGCAGGGTGTACAGGCTGTCGGCGTTGGTCCAGAACCCGGCTGCGGGCACACCGCGCCAGGCAAAAATACCCAGCACTGCCGCAGCGGCCAGCCCCAGCGCCGCACGGCCCAGCCGCTGCGCCGCGCCGCTGCCCTGCCCCACCGCAAAGCCCAGCACACAGAAGCCGTACAGCATCCACCCCTGCAGGTAGGGCGCGATATAACGCTCATAGTCCTTCAAGGCGGAGCCTTCGGCCTCGGAGAAATTGTAGAAGTACAAAATCAGGTGGAAGAGATACAGCGCGGCAAAGCAGAACGCCCCGCCCACAAAGCCAACCACGGTGCGGCGGCGTGCGGCACCGGCAGGCGCTGCCACAAAGGCCGCCGTGAACAGCAGCAGAATGCAGCTGACGGCCATGATGGGCGCGCCCACCAAACAGACGCGGCGGTACAAAAATGCCTGGCCCATGCTCTGCATGATCTGGGCAAAGCGTTCTTCGCGCCCAATGCCCAGCAGCTGCTTGATGCCGCCGGTCAGCACAGCACCATAGCTCAGGCCCGCGCTGCCCACGCTGGCCCCAGTGGTTTCGGTTGGGGTCACGGCGGCGGTATAGCGGTTCCAGCTGATAAACACCGCCAGCACCACCGCCGCCAAAATACTGCATTTTGCCAGCGATACGCCGAAAATGCGGGCAGGCTTTGTATCCGGGTGCGGCGTACCGAACAGCTGATCCAGCCCGATCAGGAACGTAACGATCAAGGCATAGGCAAAACCGATATCTTTGGTCATGGTCAGCACGGCAAGTGGCATGGCACAGGCAAAAAAGCCGGTTTTGCGCCCGCCCGCCGCGGCATACAGGCACAGGGTTCCGCCAAACAGCAGCGCCAGGGGGGTATCCGCCATGGCGTTGGCGTACATGGTGGATGGGGTGCCCGCCGGAACCACGCTGAAAAAGAACGGCAGAAGAAAGCCCGCAGCAAACACCAACACAGCACCCGCCCAGTTTTTGCGCGGCATGGCTGCCGCTGGGGCAATGCAGGCCAGGAACAAAATATCCAGCCCGGCCAGGCACTGCCATTCATAAAACTGGCCCGGTACGCGCTGGAAGAGATAGGAAACCAGGCTGGTTGCCGGGTAGGTAAAGCTCGCCGTCAGGTTGATGGGATCCGCCACATACAGCGCAGCGCGCTCCGCCACCATCTTGGGGGCAAGGCCCCAGGCGGTAAATTCATCCCACTGGGTAAACATGGGCTGCTGCAAAGCAAACAGCACCCACAAAAAGCAGCTGCCGCCCACAAACAGCAAAAAACCGGGGCTGAACAGTGCCTGCCGGATAGCCCGCCACCCGGCACGCACCCCAAAGTAGACCCCGCCGGCCAGCCAGACCGCCATGATGATAAAATGGCCGAACTGCAAAAGCCCCAGCAGGGAAAGCAGATACAGCACCACGGCCGACCCGCACAAGGCGGGCAGCGGCAGCAGGGCGGCATCGAACCGGGTACATGCCGCCACGCACAGACAGCATGCGGAGAAGAACAGCAAAAACAGCAGGCCGAATACAATCTGCACGGTACAGCACCTCCCGGATTGAAATTAAAAAATAATAGAGAATCATGTTGGTGGACCGCCGCCCGGTGGGCGGCTCAGAAATTTGGGGCAAGGTAGCATATAAAGGCTGATTCTATATTCGCAGACTATCACGCAAAAGCCGCGAAAAACCGCAGATTTGATCGTGCCACGGGCACACCGCCATTATTTTTAACTATTCTCTCATATACGCGTAAGCCAGCTCACGCGTATACGACGTACACCGGCCCCACAAAGTAGTGCTGGAAGAGCAGCACAGCGCCAAAAACGGCATAGCAGGCGCACAGCGGGGTGATGGCCGCTTCGGCCTTTTCTTCCGTGATGGCGGGGCAGATGGTTTTGCGCAGCAGTACGGCCAGGGCGGGCAGCAATGCCAGCCAGACGCAGAGGAAATACCGCGCCTGCAGCCCCACAATGCGCACCATGCCCACCGGGGTATAGGTGATATACATGGCTGCCATGGCACCGGCGGCGTACACCAGCGCCAGCAGCGCCGCCCCACCCACGCGGCGGCGGGTGGGGAACGCATCGGCGCGTTTTGGCTGCGCAGCAGCCAGCAGGGCGGCCAACAGCAGCACCAGCGGGCTGGTCAGGTTCAAAAAGCTGATGGGCAGGTCCTTCCAGCCGAACAGGCCGAGCTGCCCAATAAAGAAATCATTTTCTCCCAGGGTTCCCCAGAACGCAGCAATGGTCCGCAGAGGGTTGCGCAGCACAAAGGCCAACTGTTCACCGCCGTTTACCGTGCTGCCGCCCTGGCGCTCAATCATGGGATAGTTATAGCGGAACGCCGTTCCGTACCATTCCGTCAGCAGGGTAACGGCCATAGCACCGCCAAAGCCGCCCAACGCCCACAGCGGGCGGCGTCCCTTGGCATGCCATTCCCGCTTTGCCACCAAAAAGATAGGCAGCACCCACAAAAGGTTCAGGTACGGTTTGGCGATATTGACAAAGATGCAGGCGGCGGTGTAAATGCCCACCGTCCGGGTGTTCCACTCCTTGCGGGTCAGCAGGGCAAGCATCAGGTAATAGCAGCCCAGCAGGGTTGCATCATAGCTCAGCGACGACCCCATAAACAGCGACATCGGCAGCAGCATAATGGCCGCAAAGGCCGGGCGGTAACGCTCCGCTTTGGCCAGCGCCAACGCGCACAACAGCGTGTAGGCCAGCAGGTTGACGATGCGCCCGCCATACAGGCAGCCCAGCGCGCCAAAGCCCAGCAGGCGTGCCAGCGCCATACCGACCGCGCCCGGCAGGAATGGAATGACCAGAAAGCTGACCGGCTCGCTGACCGGGTCCGGCACAGAATCCCGCACATCGTGCGCTTGGTACAGGGCAAAGCTGTCCGCCATGCTCTGCACTGCGCCGTCCTTGCCGTATTGCTTCAGGGCATAGCCCGCGGTGTTATAGCCTTTTTCCGCCCCGGTATCGGGGTCGGTGCCCACACCGGCAGAGGTATGCGCATTCACCCATGCACCGGGGAACGCTTCCAGCAGGTAGGCCACATCGTCCGGGTAGGTGCGGGAAGCATCAAAATCAAAGTGCCCGGTGGAGATGGCATAGGTGCGCAGGTAATGGTCGGCTTCGTCCGGCGTTTGCAGCGGCGGGTTGGCAAATGCAAACAGCAGCCCGCACAAAAAGATGCACACGGCCCCTTTTGCCGCAAATCCTTTTGCAAACCGCCGCACACAATACCCGGCCAGCAGGCATACTTCCAGAAAGGCCGCACACCCCAGCGTGACCACCAGGGGGGACACACGGTTATCCAGCCCAAAGAACACCCGCCAGTAATAGGCCCACAGCACGCCGCACACGGCGGCGCACAGCACAGCCAGCCCCCACCGCACAGCGGCGGGCAGCTTTTGTAATTTTATTGGCATAAAACTTCCTTACAACCGCCCTTACAGAATGTACTGGCCGACCTTGTACTGGTCCAGGTTGCCGCGCAGGAACTCAATGGTTTCGGCAAGGCCCTGTTCAAAGGTATACTGCGGTTTCCAATCGGTCAGGGTGCGCAGCTTGGTGGCATCGCCCAGCAGGCGGTTGACCTCGCTCTTTTCGGGGCGCAGGCGCTCGGCTTCGCAGACGATCCTGGCGCTGGGGTTGATCTGGGCAATCAGCTCATTGGCCAAATCGCCGATGGAATGTTCCACGCCGGTGGCAATGTTGATTTCCTGGCCAATGGCGGCATCGCAGTCCGCAATAGCCATAAAGCCGTGGGCGGTATCCTTAACATAGTTAAAGTCGCGGGTAGGGGTCAGGCTGCCCAGCTTGATCTCCTGCTGGCCGGCCAGCAGCTGGGTGATGATGGTGGGGATGATGGCGCGGCCGCTCTGGCGCGGGCCATAGGTATTGAAGGGACGCACAATGGAAACCGGCAGGTCAAAGCTGCGGTAAAAGCTTTCAGCCAGGCGGTCCGCGCCGATCTTGGTGGCAGAGTAGGGGCTCTGGCCTTGGAACGGGTGATGCTCGTCAATGGGCACATACTGGGCGGTGCCGTATACTTCGCTGGTGGAAGTAACCATCACGCGCTGGGTGCCCAGCTCACGGGCGGCGTTCAGCACGTTCAGGGTGCCCTTGATGTTGGTATCCACATAGCTGTCCGGGCTGTGGTAGCTGAACGGAATGGCAATCAGGGCAGCCAGATGGAACACGCGTTCCTGCCCGCGCATGGCAGTACGCACGCCGTTGGGGTCACGCACATCGCCCATAAAGATATCCATTTCATTGCGGATTTCCGGGGGCAGGGTATCGATCCAGCCCAGGGAACCAAACGAGTTATACAGGCAGAAAGCACGCACTTTCTCGCCGCTTTTTACCAGCTCTTCGGCCAGATGGCTGCCGATAAAGCCATCGGCACCGGTCACCATAACGGTATGGGACATTGTAAAAACACTCCTTTTTATATGGCAATACCGCCCGCAGGGCAGAACAATCCAATTATTACAAAATAGTATAACCGATTTGCGGCCTGATTTCAACCAATGCCCCGCCCAGCGTGCAAAAAAGTGCCGGGGCTGCCGCGGATAGGGCAGGTCCGCATTAAATTTATATAAAGATTATTCCGTTTGTATCAAAGAGTTCGGCAATATGTTATAATTAGAATAAATACAGTGCTGGGCCGCATTCCCTGCCCTGTAGTGGAAAGGAGCCTGCACCCATGCCGCAACGCGAACCTGCCCTGCTTTGGCTGCGGGACTGCGCCCTGACCGCATTGGTCCTTGCGCTGTGTACGCTGACAAGCTGGGTATTTTTCCGGCTGGATTTTGTTTCTTCCAACTATATCCTGACCTATATCCTGGGCGTCATGTATATCAACGTCTTTACATCGGGGTTGGTGTACGGCGTTGTGGCTTCGCTGTTCTCGGTGATGCTGGTCAACTATATGTTCATTGCCCCCTTTATGCAGTTCCGCATCCGGTCAGACGACATGGTAACGGCAGTGGTCATGCTCTGCGTTTCGCTGCTCTGCTCCTCGCTGACGGGGCGTATCAAGGTACAGGCCGCCCAAAGCGAGCGCAAAGCCTACGCTTCGCAGGTGCTGCTGGAAGCCAGCCGCAGCCTGTTGGGGGCCGAAGCCCCCGACACCATTCTGCGGATAACGGCCACCCAGCTGGGCAAGCTGTTGGAGCGCCCGGTCTGCTTTGCCCCCGCACCGGAGCACATTGCACCGGGAACCCTGATTCTGCCCCCGCCCAGCCAGACGGATTACCGCAGTTGCCCGGCGCTGCATGAATTCAGCACCTATGAGCACAATCTGGCATTATCCATCCTGGATGTGTGTTCCCTGGCGCTGGAAAAAGAAGCCTCCAACCGCACCCGGCGCGAAATTGAGGAAGCCGCCCGCCAGGAACAGCTGTGCGCCAACCTGCTGCGCAGCATCAGCCATGACCTGCGCACCCCGCTGACAAGCATTTCCGGCAACGCGCTGATTTTGACCGAGAAAAATCCCCTGCTGACCGAGGAAAAGCGCCGGGAGCTTTCCGCCGCAATTTATGAGGACGCCAACTGGCTGAACCATCTGGTGGAAAATCTGCTTTCCATCACCCGGATGGAGAACGGCCAGGTAAACCTGCGCATTCAGCCGGAGCTGATTCAAGACATTTTTGACGATGTACTGGCTCATTTAGACCATGACGCCGCCCGCCACACCATTGTGACCAACGTGGCGGATGACCTGCTGATGGCCGATATGGACGCCCAGCTGATCGAGCAGGTGCTGGTGAACCTCATCAACAACGCCATCAAATATACCCCCGAACATTCCCGCATCGAGCTTTCCGCCGCGCCGGAGGGCAAATTTGTCCGCATCTGCGTAACGGATAACGGCCCCGGCATCCCGGAAGAGAGCCGGGATAAGCTGTTTGATATGTTTTATACCCTTGGCAAAACCCGCAGCGATGGCCGCCGCGGGCTGGGTCTTGGGCTGGCCTTGTGCCGTTCCATTGTTGCCGCCCATGGCGGTGTGATCGATGTACAGAACGCTGCACCGCACGGTGCCTGCTTCCGTTTTACACTCCCGCGAACTGAGGTGACCCTGTATGAATAAACCGCTGATCCTTGTGGTGGAGGATGACCCGGCTGTTGCACGGCTGATCTCCACCACACTGGAAACCCGCAATTATCAGTACCACCGTGTACAGAACGGAGCCGGTGCCCTGTTGGAAGCTGCTTCGGCACGGCCGGATGTAATTTTGCTGGATCTTGGCCTGCCGGATATGGACGGTATTGATGTGATCCGCAAGATTCGCGGGTGGAGCAATGTGCCCATTCTGGTGGTTTCGGCCCGCAGTGATGATACCGACAAAGTATCCGCCCTGGATGCCGGTGCAGATGATTACCTGACCAAGCCGTTTAGCGTGGAGGAGCTTTTGGCCCGGCTGCGCGTGGCGCTGCGCCGTGTGCGGTATGATACTTCCCGCGCAGGTGACCAGGCCAGCATATACGAGAACGGAGAACTGCGCATTGACTATGCCGCAGGCTGTGTGTACCGCGGCGGAACGGAGATTCACCTGACCCCCATTGAGTACAAGCTGATCTGCGTGCTGGCCAAGAACACCGGCAAAGTGCTGACCCACAACTATCTGCTGAACGAAGTCTGGGGCAGCCCGGCTGCATCGGACACACCGTCCCTGCGCGTGTTTATGGCAACGCTGCGCAAAAAAATTGAGGAAGACCCCAGCCACCCCCGCTATATCCAGACCCACATCGGCGTTGGTTACCGCATGATCCGCCAGTAAAGTTTGGGGCAACACCGCACAATTCCCGCCTTGCGGCTTAAGCACCGCTCCGGCAGCTGC
>OGDE01001994.1_pt1 | contig 11196 bp, 3 predicted proteins | sample 1570321 | NCBI WGS metagenome assembly OGDE01 (sample SAMEA2581976, study PRJEB24529) | metagenome | biome: Human gut stool | place: China | collected 2011 | reverse complement strand
AGGGCGGCCGTCATACCCCGTTCTTCAACAACTATCGTCCTCAGTTCTACTTCCGTACCACCGACGTTACCGGCATCATCACCCTGCCCGAAGGCACTGAGATGTGCATGCCCGGCGACAACGTTGATATGCACGTTGAGCTGATCACCCCGGTTGCCATGGAAGAAGGCATGCGTTTCGCTATCCGCGAAGGCGGCCACACTGTTGGTTCCGGCGTTGTTTCCAAGATCGAGAAGTAATTTTCGGCTTGTGATATAGCTTTCAAGGCCCCTGCTGTTAAGGCAGGGGCCTTTTTGTTGTGTACGACTTATGGGACGGGGAGGGGGCAAAGGCCGGGTGTGGAAGACCAAGGAAGGCATCATGAAAACATCAGGAATTGTAGATAGGGGAGAGGACACTATTCGGAACTTTGAAAAAGTGGAGCAGGAGGGGGCACTCACACCGCCCTACCTTGGGAAGGTGTATTTCAGGTCGCGGTTAAGAGGCAAGGGTTGATCTATCCCTAAGGCAATACCGCATAATTCCCGCCTTGCGGCTTAAGCACCGCTCCGGCAGCTACGGCACGGCATCTGCGTTGCCAAAATGCTCGATAAGACATCCAGTATTATCTGCGCTTTTGGCTTGGCATCTGCCGCACCTCGCTCGCCGTATCGGCACTTAGAATTGTGCGGTGTTGCCCTAAATTTTCGGAACGGTCAGGAACGCTCTCTACAGTACAATTTATAATGGGCAATTCTCAACCTCCAATTTTCCCTTCAAGTTTCCTCCAATCTCTGCCAAATCTCTCAACAACAAGCCAAACCGAAATGGCAAAAAATGCGCGATCACAATACCGGGTGATTGGATTAAGAGATTGCAAAGAACATTATCGGGGTAAATGTTCAATTATTTGATAAAAACAGGAATAAACCATTCAAAAATGTTAATAAATACCGCCAAAGGGTCACCGCACCGCAGCGCAAATAATATGCGAAAAACAGGTTTCAGTTGATTCAAGGACAAAAATTCACATAGAAATCGCGCTAATTAACTATGCAAATTCTGGCAACTGTGATATAATGTATATACCTAGATGTGTCGGAAAGGTTATCATTTGCGGGATCAAGGCATGCAGCCGGTACAACGTTTTGTCAGCCGCTGTGCCGGGGCCAAAAGCCCCAAAAGCAGGCCGCAGCCCGGCAGGGGATCGCCAGACCGAGGGAGCACAACCAGGTGTTTTGTAATCAACACCTGCAAAGTGCCGCACATCTGCCGTACCACTTTTCACACAAAAGGGGAAAGTAGTAACACTTAAGGGAGGATAAAACTATGAAGAAAACCCTTCAGCGTTTTGGTGCATCCGTGCTGGCTGCAGCCATGGTTGCCCAAAGCGTGGCGCTTCCCGCAGCAGCAGAAACTACCAAGATTGATTCTTCGGTAGCGCAGTCTGTTGCAGCTAGCGCAGCAAGCGCGGCCAGCGCTGTGCAGTCCCTGCCCAAGTTCACCAGCACCGCAGACCTGATCAAGCAGACAGCCCAAACGCTGGCTGCCCAGGGCGAAGTGCATGAACTGGAGCAGGACGATGCCAAGCTGGAAGCGACTGCACAGAGCAAGGCGGGCATGAGCCTTGCAGCGTTGGAAAATGCACTGGCCGATGCCATGTACGCCAACGCCGCAGCCGGCAAGATCAACACTGAAGCCTATGGCCTGAACAAGGACGAGATGGCATCGGTGATGGCTGCCACCATCAAAACGTATCATCTGTCCAGCGCCGTTACCGACCTGGGCTATGAGACGAACGCCGCAGGCGTTGTGACCGCCGTTACCTTTACCGGCAGCTCCGGCATGACCTCTGCGATGGAGTCCATGACCAACAGCGATGATGAAGTGATTGCGCAGCAGGCTGACAGCTACGCACAGGCTTACGTTGCTGAAAACTCCGATGCCTTTGCTGCCAGCGCCGCTGCAGACGGCCATACCTATGGCGAGCCGAAATGGTACTGGAATGACACCAACCCGGAGGATGGCCACACCCATACCTGGAAGGAAACCCCCGATGGTTACTGGACCAAGACCGATGACGGCTGGGCTTACACCGCTGTGTATACCTGTGAAAAGGGCGATGCCTACCAGAAGGTAGAAGGCACCGTAACCAAGGATACCACCGAGGCAAAGCCCGGCGTTGCCGGCAAGACCGTTTACTCTGCCAGCGTGCCCGCTGACAAGAGCCCGGTTAAGAAGGAATACAAGGAACCCACCACCCGCACCGACGACATTGCCGCCCTGCCCTGCCAGAACCATGCCGTGCCCAAGGATGCAGATGGCAACTTTGTTGCTACCTTCAACTGGGAAATGAAGAAGGTCGAGGGCAAGCTGGAAGCTGACTACAGCAACGCCCAGCTGTTCTATGACAGCGAAACCGGCAAAATTTCTGCCAGTGCTCCCGTTACCATTGACTGGGAATGCACCAGCGTCACCTTCAAGTGCGCTGTCTGCGGCGAAGAAATCAAAACCCAGCCGGTAATGACCATGCCGGTCAGCGTTGTGGTAGACCAGAATAACAATTCCGTCTACATCAATGTGGGCGGCACCCCGACCCTGGATACCACCTCCGGCGGCACCGGCGTTACCCTGGTGTCCGCAATGGATGGCGGCAACTGGTACGATATGCAGAACAACCCGGTTGACGCAAGCAAGGTGAACTTCACCTATCAGAGCGGCGACAACAAGGGCAAGAACAGCCTGCTGCTGTACGACAGCCAGAAGACTGCCGTGTATGTGGACGACCAGGGCAACCAGGTCACCAATACTTACGATGTCTCGACTGCGCAGATGAACTACTACTACTTCCAGCTGTCGCAGTTCAACCAGGACGAAGCAGAGTACTTCGGCGTGGTTGCTCCGTTCTGGACCTCCAAGGGCGTTCAGAAGCAGGGCGAGGATGGCAGCATCACCGGCACCATGGGCGCAATCAAGGTATTGTGCAGCATTGATCCGAACGATGATGTCCCGCCGACAACCATGGCATTCATGCTGAACATGCTGCCGCAGGCGTTCATGTCTTATGTCATGAACTATGGCGAAGCTCTGAAAGCCATCCGTGATGCAGGCTTGGCACGGGTTGCCGAGCTGGGTGACAGCGCTGACTATGTTACCAAGCTGCTGATCCTGCACGACTGGATCTCCCAGGTTGCAGAATTCGATATGGGCTCCATGGGCGATATCACCGGCGGCGGCAACAACGACCCCATCCAGATGACTGCTTTCGGCGCCCTGCTGGGCGGCGGGATCGGCGCTAAGGGCGTTGAGTATGGCTGCATCTGCCTGGGCTATGCATCTGCATTTAACTACATGGTCCAGAATTTGCCTGACAACAAGGAAATCTATAAAAAGACCGTTGACGGCAAAGAAGTTTGGAAGACCCCCGATGAAGTAGGCGATGACGCTGTTGTTGACTTTGCCCAGATCCTGTATTACTGCGATACTTCTGATACCAGTGTTGCCGGTAATGCGTTCGGCGGCGGCATGTTCAACAACGTCCACTACTTCAACGCAGTCAAGGTCAACAAGCTGCAGGGCAACAGCCAGTCTGCTACGATGACCACCGACAAAGACAACAAGAACTGGTACTATGTTGACGTCTGCTATGACGACGTGAACACCGAGTGCATGGCCCAGACCCGCGTTGAGAACGCAGGCGACCTGCGCCATGTCAACTTCCTGGTTTCTCCCTCCGGTCTGGAAGGCCGTTACAGCAAGTACTATGATTACATTGACTCGCTGTACGATGGCTACACCTACACCAAAAACAAGGAACCCGATAAGGATGATGCCGGCAATGTTGTGATGAACAACGGCAAGCCGCATTACTCTTACACCAAGGCGGATAACAAGAACGAGACCCGTTACACCGATACCTGCTACGAGGATACCTGGTTCACCTCTATCTGCAGCCCCATCTACTTCGACGATAATTACTTCTATTACGTTGATACCACGACCAACCAGAACCTGTACAACGACATGCGCCGCAAGCAGGCCGAGAACGGCGACAGCGGCAGCTCTGGTTCCGGCAGCTCTGGTAACAACTCCCAGATGCAGCAGTTCATGAAGAAGATGCAGAACCAGGGCCCCGATACTCTGGAAGCACGTCCGCGTAATGCGAACTACTATATCCGCAAAGCGGATTCCAGCAGCAGCAGGCCCGGCGGCTTCAGCATGAGCAGCTTTACCAAGACGGATGACCCGTTTGATATCATCCTGATGTACTACAACGATCTGAAGGAAACCAGCAGCAACTTCAATGATGACGACAGCAATGCCAAGGTTCTGGCCAAAGCTGGCACCATCTATAAGATCGATACCAGTGTAACAGATAAGCATACCAAGGTTGAAAACAACCTGAACACCGAGTGCCTGGCAGACGCTGCTGCAAAGCGGATCTACCCCGCACTGGTACACTCTACCGCACTGTATGATGGCAAGCTGTACTTCAACGTCAACAACGCCATCTACCGTATGGACCCGACCTCCGGCAAAGTGGAAGAAGTGAAGGAATACAACACCGTCTATGGCGGCATTAAGCTGACCAAGGATAAGGACGGCAACATGGTTCCCGATACCCACTTTCCCGGCATGAGCATGGTTATCATGGATAGCGCCCAGGATACCAGCAGTGTGAAGTATCTGGACACCTTCAAGAACCATCCTCTGGCTGGCCTGACCCTGCGTGACAGCTACAGCTTTGCTACCACCACCCAGCAGGGCCAGACTGTGATCACCGGCATCAACACCACCAAGGATCAGCTGGTCGTTTCTGTCGGCACCAACCTGTCCAACACCTATAAGGAACTGGTGGACGGCAAGGCAGAAGTCAAGACCGATGCCTCCGGCACTTCTTATGCAAACCGTAAGAGCTACAAGACCGAGTCCTGGAACTACAACCCGAGTTACAACCAGAACATGAGCAGCTCTGACGAGAAGAACAAGAACGAAGAGTTCATGTGGTGCGCTAACCTGGTTGAAACCATGCCGATGTCCGACATGGTCAGCGACCTGAGCAGCGGCGCAACCACCGATGTTTCCGTTGAAGCATGGTGCAATACCCCTGCTTATACCCAGGCCCGCACCACCAAGTACGGCCTGACCAAGGGCGAAAAGAAGTACGCTGACGGCGCACTGCCCAAGGGCCATACCTGGGCTCTGGACGAGCTGGAAACCAAGTCCGTTGGCAACAATGTGTACCTGTGCTCTGATTGCCATACCGCAACCGAAAGCACCCCCCACACCGTTACCCTGCCCAATGCAGTTGAAGGTGTTAAGCTGACCCTGGGCACCACCAGCAACACCTACATCAAGGACGATACCGTTACCCTGACCGTAGAAAAGGAAGGCACCGATATCGTTACCGTTACCGCAAAGAACGGCGATACCGATGTTGCTCTGACTGAAGTTCAGGAAGCAGCGCAGGACGAAGCCGCAGCCCAGGCTACCACCGAAAAGGCTAAGACGGTTTACACCTTCACCATGCCGGACGGCGATGTGACCATCAGCGTTACCAAAGACGCCAAGACCTATGCGGTCAATGTTGCTGCCCTGACCAATGGTGAGATCACTGCTTCCGCTAAAGAAGCAGCTGAGAAGGAAACCGTAACCCTGACTGCTAAGCCCGCAACCGGCTATGCCCTGAAGGCTGGCAGCCTGAAGGTTACCTACAAAGACGCTGACAACACCGATAAGACCGTTGAAGTGAAAGCTGGTACCGAAGCCAACACCTACACCTTTGCAATGCCTGCTTACCCTGTCAACGTCAGCGCAGAGTTTGTTAAGGAATACAAGGTTACCGCAGCTACTGTTGATAACGGCACTGTTACCGTAGACCCGGCCGCAGCTGTTGAGGGCACCGTAGTTACCGTTACCGTTAAGGCAGCTGATAACTACCAGCTCAAGGCTGACAGCCTGACCTACAGCTATCAGATCGGCGAAGATAAAAAGACCCAAAAGCTGACCCTGACCGATGGCAAGGCTACCTTCAAGATGCCTGCCGCTGATGTTACCGTTAGCGCTGTGTTTGAAGCACTGACTGCAACTCCGACTGCAACTCCGACTGCAACTCCGACTGCAACTCCGACTGCAACTCCGACCGCAACTCCGACCGCAAAGCCGGCAGAGCCGACTGCTGTGCCGGAACCGGCTGCTGTGCCGGAGCCGACTGCTGTGCCGGAGCCGACTGAGGTACCGTCTACTGAACCCGAAACGCGCACCGCTCATGGTGCCGCTGAAAAGACCACCATTACCGCAATGGCTGTCTTTACCTGCACCGATAAGAACTGCGCAAGCGCTCAGTTCGTGGATGCAACGGTAAAGCAGACCAGCGGCGTTACCACCGCTGCTGTCACCTTCAACGGCAAGGACTACACCGCCAAGTACGGCGAGAAGAACGGCTGGGTTGAAGAAAATGGCAAGAAGTACTGGTACGAAAAGGGCGTGAAGCAGGGTACCACCGGCCGCGGCAAAGAGATCTATGATCCCGATTCCGACGCCTGGTACTGGCTGGATGCTGTCCAGGGCGGCGCAATGACCGTCAGCAAGGACGTTTATCAGGAATCCGCCGCCGGCCAGTGGGCTGATAAGCCCGATGGCACCGGCAAGTGGGTCCGTTACGATGAGAACGGCCACATGGTCAAGGGCTGGCAGACGACCGATAAGGGCACCTACTACTTTGACCTGATCACCGGCGCTATGGCTAAGGGCGCAGGCGATATTGACGGTGTACCTTGCGCATTTGACGAGTACACCGGTATCGCTCTGGACGGCCAGTGGCTGACCATCAAAGGCGCTGACTTCTGGTACGAAAAGGGCGTTCGCCAGGGCCTGGATGGCCGCGGCAAGGAAATCTATGACCCGGCTTCCGACGCTTGGTACTGGCTGGACGCCGTTGACCAGGGCAAGAAAGCCACCAGCAAGGATGTCTATCAGGAATCCGAAGCTGGCCAGTGGGCTGACCGCGCCGATGGCACCGGCAAGTGGGTCCGTTACGATGCACAGGGCCACATGATCAAGGGCTGGAGCGCGGACAAGCGTTACTATTTCGACCCGATCTATGGCACCATGGCTAAGGGCGATGCAGTCATCGACGGCCGTACTTATCACTTTGATAAGAACACCGGCGTTCTGCAGTAATCCCACAGCCGAACAATGAGCTGTAACCAGCCCATTAACCTCTAAATAAAAATGCCGCAGCAGATGTAACAGTCTGCTGCGGCATTTTTGTATTTTTGGGCATAGGTTCGGTGAAATATTTGCCAGGCCAGTAGGGCGGGGGACCCCACCCTGCCGAAAGCTAGAAATAGTACACGATTAAAAAATCGCAATTTACCTTACCCGCATAATAAAGGCAACACACAAAAACATGGCGAACACATCAGGCCGGTGCAAGGGCAAAACCTACTAAAAAGCTGCGGCTAAATTTGGTAAATATGGCGCGCGAAGTATAATTTTTGGAGGATATCACAAGCAGAACAAACAAACTTTGTCAGTTCAAACAACAAAAAAGTAACAAACTGGCATGAATGCCAAAGAATGCGGCCGCGAATTGTGAAAGATTTTAATATATTTTCTTCATTTTTTCCTTACCTGTTATCATTTGAATTTGCAATCAAAATATGGAACTTGTATAATAGAATAAAAGAAAAGTGCAAACTAAATGGGTGAAGAGGATTTGGTGCAATGGATGATAAAAATAGATTCAGCATTCTGCTGGAGCATTTGCTGGAAGTTGCGGAGGTCAAGAACTATACCCTGGCCAAGCGCCTGCAATACGATGTTTCCTATATCAGCAAATGGGTCAGCGGCCGCATGCTGCCTGCCAAAAAGACTGAAAAGCGCGTGATGGAGGGCATCAGTGCCTGCGTGGTGGATGAAGCCACCGATGATGGCCGTGACCTGCTGCTGCGGGAATACAACGTTAGCATCCCCAGTGACCTGAAAGCCGCCATTTATGATAACCTGATTGCTGAATATGATTATTTGCAAGAGGAGCTGGACAGCGGCGAGGCGCGCATTGGCCCCTATACGGACTTTTGGGCCGAGCTGAACATGCTGCAATACCTGACCAAAATGGCGCACCCCGTGCTGCGCCGCGTCAGCCAGCTGGACATTGTGGCTGTGATGGACCTGATGGAAATGGCGCGCGAATACCGCCTGAAAGTTGCCAACCTGCAAAACGGCCAGCTGGTGGACCAGCGCAGCTATGATAACGTCTATTTCAAGCTGATGATCGATATCAGCCGCGAAAAATGGGACCCCATCTATGATGCCGCGCTCATTATTAACGTGTTGACCAACTTCAGCCATATTCATTTCAAGCTGTTTGGCAGCACTGCGGCTGCCGGGCGCGCGGTGTTTGTGGTCAAGGGCGATTTTGCCATTACCGGCCTGTTGGTCAGCCACAGCCGCTGCGCTGCCGTTACCGCCACCGAGGACCCGCAGAACTGCGAAAGCCTGTATGATAACTTCTCCAAGCTCTGCGTGCGGGATGACCAGCTTTTCCGCGATACCAGCATGCGCCAGCTGATCAGCCAGTACGACTATATGCACACGCTGCTGGCCTCCAATCTGCGGTGGATGTTCGGCCACCTGAATGAGCTTCTGCTGCCGGATGACTTGTTTGAAGAGATCCTGACCGCCCACGAGGCCGAGCTGAAAGATTTTTTGGGTGCTACCCCTGCGGAGCTGCGTAGCGTACACAACCTTGCCAAGGGTGTGGTGGAGGAAACAAACATCCGCATCCTGATTTATGAAGCTGCATTTTCCTCCATGGCGGTTTCCGGCGAGCTGGACTTTTTCAGTTACAAGGTCAACCTTACCCCGGATCAGCGCAGCCGGTGCATCAGCTATGTGCTGCAGCTTTGCAAGCAGCGTGAAAAACTTGAATTCCGCTTGATCAGCGGCCGCATTGTGAACGATTTCCAGTATGTGGCGGACCCCAATATGTTTCTTTCTGGCGCTGCATCGTATCTTCGGCTGGATAACAACTGCCCCATCAACCGGATTGCAATGGTCAACAACAGTGTGATGGAAGACCGCCTGAGTGAATATTTTGATCAGGTCTGGAATTTGGATGACCAGAACGTGACAAAAGAGCGCAACGCCATTGCGGAGCACATCCATCATGTCCTGCAGGGAATCCATCTGATTACCCGCGCCAAAAGTGATGAAATGGAAGAACTGCAAGAGAGCTGGATGAACAAAATCTAAGGCAACACCGCACAATTCCCGCCTTACGGCTTAAGCACCGCGCTCCGGCGGCTGCGGCACGGCATCTGCGTTGCCAAAATGCTCGATAAGACATCCAGTATTATCTGCGCTTTTGGCTTAGCATCTGCCGCACCTCGCTCGCCGTATCGGCACTTAGAATTATGCGGTATTGCCCTAAAAATACAACATACATACGCATAAACATAAAGCCCTGGCTGCTGCGGTAGCTGGGGCTTTTGTTGTACCGAGGAAAATGAAATTGCAAGAAAACTCCATGCCAAAAGCGTGAAAATTCATGTGAAAAAAGTGAATCACGCGGAATCAATTTCTGGAAATTTGTGCCATGGGATTCTCGTGCTTTCCGTAAACAGGAATGGTATACTATGTTCAGCACCGAAGATAATTATAGCATTATGGTTCGGCGACGCTGTGCAACGATGTGCACAGCAGGGGAAAGCGCCATAAAGGTTTGGCGTGATTTGATTTGGATAATTTAATTCCCTGCAACTATAAGGGAAAGACATTTGGAGGAAATTGCAATGAATGAAAACGCGATGTTGACTGGCAAGCCCAGCATTGACCGCCCCTGGATGAAGTTCTATCCAGAAGTTCTGCGCGGTATCCAGGTTCCGGCCTGCACCGTGGAGCAGTACCTCTCCGTGCGCGCTGCAGACCCTAACGTGATTGCCATGCACTACTATGGCGTGGATATCACCTGGGGTACCGTGTTCCGTAAGGTGGACGCTACCGCCCGCGCTCTGCAGGTGCTTGGCGTCAAGCAGGGGGACCAGATCCCCGTGTTCCTGCGTTCTGTGCCGGAATTCATTTATCTGCTGCTGGCAGCCGAGCGCATCGGCGCTTCGCTGCTGTGCCGTGACAACACCCTGGAAGAAAACATTGAAGCTGTTCAGAAAGCCAATGCCAAGGTGATTTTTGTTCACGACTTCTTCTCCAAGGCCGAAATCGAAGCCTACCGTGAGCAGACCAACGTGAATACCTATGTTATCGTTCCCGCTCTGGAAAGCGGCGACCGCGCCGCTATGCCGGTTTACCTGCAGCATTCCCTGGATGCCCTGTATCCGGATGTTCCCGCCCGTGGCTCTGATACCATGATGTGGGCTGATTTCTGTAACATGGGCCAGCGTTTTCGCGGCTTTGTGCCCGCTCCTGTCAACATTGACCGCCCGCTGCTGCGCGCCTACACCAGCGGTTCCACCGGCCCTTCCAAGCAGGTCATCCATTCTGCACACAGCATCATCGGCGTGCTGACCCAGATGAACTTTTATGGCTCTTCGGATAAATTCCGCCCCACCTGGCTGCTGACCATCCTGCCCCCGGCTCTGATCGCTGTTGTGGTTTCCATGATGCTGCTGCCCCTGGCCGGCGGTATGCTGCTCATTCTGGATCCGTTTGTGGATGTGTACGATGTTGACCTGGAAATGATGCGCTACCGCCCCAACAACTGGCCCCTGATCCCCATGTTTGTGGAGGTTATCCGCCGCAGCAAGCGTCTTCCGGCTGACTATGATATGTCCCACATGCTGGCCATCGGCGCCGGCTGCGAGGCATTCAACAACAAGCAGCTGCGCAATGTTGAGGAGTTCCTCAAGCAGCATAACTGCAACCTGCGCTTTACTGCCGGCTACGGCAGCAGCGAGGCCGGCTCCAACGCCACTCTGCCCATGGCTCCGTTCCCGGTGCGTGACGGCAACGTTGGTGTTCCGATGATCCACAGCGTCATCAGCATCTTCAAGCCTGGCACCCAGGAAGAGCTGACCTACAATACCCCCGGTGAGATCTGCATCACGGGCCCCGGCGTGATGCTGGGCTATGACCGCCCCGAAGCAACCGCCAAGGCACTGCAGGTCCACGCAGACGGCAAGACCTGGCTGCACACCGGCGATATTGGCTATATGTCCGAGGACGGTGTGCTCTACACGATGACCCGCGGCGCATCCC
>OGDE01001990.1_pt1 | contig 11214 bp, 10 predicted proteins | sample 1570321 | NCBI WGS metagenome assembly OGDE01 (sample SAMEA2581976, study PRJEB24529) | metagenome | biome: Human gut stool | place: China | collected 2011 | reverse complement strand
TCAGCAACAGCCGGTAGCAAGAGATTTACGTGTTATCTCGGCTGCCTTAAAACTGATTTCTGATTTGGAAAGAATCGGCGACCAGGCGGCAGATATTTCTGATTTGACACCTTATATTGTAAACAGCAGTATTGCGAGTAAAGTTCAGATTCATGATATGGCAAAGGCAACGATTGACATGGTAACAAAAAGCATTGATGCGTTTGTAAAAAATGATTTGGAGCTTGCAGAAAAAGTTATTGAATCAGATGATATCGTAGATGATTTATTTAATAAAATAAGAGAAGAACTGATTCAGGAAATTCAGGGAAAAAACAATGACCCAAGAGCGGCAATTGATATTTTAATGGCAGCAAAATATTTTGAGAGAATTGGCGACCACGCAGTTAATGTTGCAGAATGGGTACAGTATTCTATTACCGGTGTGCATAAGAGTAATGAACATCATATAGCAGACAGATAGGAATGAGGTGAAAGGGTTGGTCTATCTGGTAGAGGATGATGAAAATATAAGAGAACTGGTCACATACACATTAAACAGTCAGGGGATTGAAACAGAAAGCTTTGAACGCCCATCTAAATTTTGGAAGGCAATGCAGCAGGAGATTCCATCCCTGTTTTTGCTTGATATTATGCTGCCGGAAGAGGATGGACTTAGTATTTTGAAGAAAATTAAAAATACAAGCCAGACCAAAAAATTGCCTGTTATTATGCTGACTGCAAAGGGAAGCGAATATGATACAGTATTAGGTCTCGACAGTGGAGCGGATGATTATATCGCAAAGCCGTTTCGTATGATGGAACTGATTTCACGAGTGCGTGCTGCATTAAGGCGAAGCGATCCGAAAGAACAGGAAAGGGTCAAAGAATATCAGTTTGGAAAAATCTATGTTTGTCCATCCAGACATATTGTGAGTGTGGACGGAAAAGAAATCTCACTTACTTTAAAAGAATTTGAACTGCTGTGTGTACTGCTTTCTGAACAGGAAACTGTATTTTCAAGGTCAAAATTGTTAGACCGTATCTGGGGCTATGAATTTGATGGGGAAAGCAGAACGGTAGATGTTCATGTGCGGACACTCAGGCAAAAGCTGGGAGATGCCGGAGACTGTATTAAAACAGTAAGAGGAGTAGGATATAAGATAGGAGGAAAAGCTTCATGACAAAACGGATTTTCCGCTCAATTATGCTGGTTTCTGCAGTCTGCATGGTGACAGGACTGGCATTTCTTATGGGCGTTTTATATCATTTTTTTGGGAATCAATTAGAAAAAGAATTAAAAGCAGAAGCATCTTATCTGGAACTTGCAGTAGAGGAAAATGGAGAGAGTGTACTTGAGAAGCTTCCAAAAAATTCGGCAAGGGTGACCTGGATTGCGGAGGATGGAACGGTTATTTTTGATAATAAAGCAGACGCTTTTGATATGTCGAATCACAATGACAGGGAAGAAATTAAGGATGCACAGAAAAACGGTGCAGGAACTTCTGTCAGACAGTCTGATACATTAGGAGAAAAGACGGTCTACTATGCAAAACGTTTGTCTGATAATAGTATCCTTCGTATTTCGAGCGATCAGTATACGGTGATTGCTCTGTTAAAACAGCTGATTCTCCCAGCTGTCTGCGTGCTGGTTCTTATGATATTATTAGGAGCATTTTTTGCATCGAGACTTTCCAAACATATCGTAACACCATTAAATGAGCTGGATTTGGAACATCCGGATGAAATTGATACTTATGATGAAATGGCTCCATTTATTACAAAGATTAATAAACAGCAGAAGACCATTCAGAAACAGCTTTCGGATGCAAAACGACAGCAGAAAGAATTTCAGATTATCACAAAGCAGATGCAGGAGGGACTTCTTGTCATCGATACACAGACAGATTTGCTTTCCAGTAATGCCAGTGCACTGGAACTTTTAGATGCCGGACAGGTAAAAGATAAAGAAAGTGTGCTGTCACTGAATCGTAGTGAAGCATTTGAGAAGACAATAGACAAAGTCTTACGTGGAGAACATGTAGAGTCTGTATTAAATTTGGGAGAACGTTACTGCCAGATTTGTGCAAATCCGGTATTTGACAAAGAAACGATAGCAGGTGCAGTGATTCTTTTAATTGATGTGACTGAAAAAATGCAGAGAGATTCTTTAAGACGGGAATTTACAGCAAATGTCTCTCATGAATTAAAGACTCCGTTGACTTCGATTTCAGGCTTTGCAGAAATCATTCAAAGTGGTTTTGTAAAACAGGAAGATGTTCGGAAGTTTGCAGGAAAGATATTTGATGAGACACAGAGACTGGTTACCTTAGTGGATGATATTATAAAAATTTCTCAGCTGGATGAAAATTGTCAGCCGTATCAGAGAGAGAAAGTAGATATCTATAATCTGGCTAAAGATGTATTGAGCAGGCTTCAGGAATCTGCTAATAAAGCACAGGTTCAGTTGAATATGGAAGGTGAACATGCAGAACTTGAAACCGTACTGCCGATTTTAGATGAAATTGTTTCTAATCTGTGTGATAATGCGATTAAATACAATAAAAAAGGCGGAAGTGTTACCGTTACAGTATTAAATACAAGAAATCAGATATGCCTGTCTGTCTGTGATACCGGAATTGGAATCACAGCGGCGGAAAAGAGCAGAGTATTTGAACGATTTTATCGTGTGGATAAAAGTCATTCAAAAGAAATTGGTGGAACCGGTCTTGGACTTTCGATTGTAAAACACGGTGCTGCTTATCTGGGAGCAAAAGTAGAACTGGAAAGTACCATTAATAAGGGAAGTACATTCCGTCTGATTTGGCAAAAATAAAAGAAAAAGACCTTTTGAACATTGTTCAGAGGTCTTTTTTGAATTGAAAATTAGTATTTTGAATTTTATTTTGAATTAGAAATTACTGCATCATACCTGCAAGTACCTGATTTACCAGTTTGCCATCTGCAATTCCTTTTACTTTTGGCATCAGGACTTTCATGATGCGTCCTTTATCTTTTCCGGTTGGTGTTTCAATTTCAAGTTCTTTTAAAACTCCATCTCCCTGACTTTCAGTCAAGAAGCCTCCCTCGCTTTCAGCTCGGTCAATTTCAAATTTGCGTCTGCCTTAAAAACAATTTGTTCTGCTCAAAAACAAATTGCCATGCAAAAAAATCCTGCATATATAGATTTTTCACACTAACTCCCAATTAACGCTATAATAACATATTTACGCTGACAATGCACCTTTTCGCCATCATCTTAATAAAAACTTTAGCTGATGTTCGCATATACAAAATGCATAAATATGTGAATAAAAATTTTTTTCACGGCAACACTCCCCATTATGACAGGTCACAAAACAGTCGGTTTCATCCGCATATTAAATGCCAAATGCAACATATGCATGAACAACGGTAATAAATGACGGTCAAATAAAAAACGGAGTGTTAAAAACATGAACAAAACAAAATTATATAAGCTTATATTTATTATCGCCATTTATTCGGCAGCATTTACACTTTTACTTATCAGTATTAAAAATTATACATCTTATCTGAGCACATACAAAAACAATAAAACTACACAACATACCAAAGTTTTATCCACAAAACACATCAAAAAAGCATACTGTATCAACAAAATACAGAAAAATATTGCAAAAAATGTGTTAAGACTTCATGTCATTGCCAACAGTGACAGCGATAACGACCAGAATTTAAAACTAAAAGTAAGAGATAGTATCTTACATGAACTTCAGACCGGTTTAAACACAGCCACTTCACCGGCTCAGGCAAAACAGTATGTTGCCTCAAAATTTCAAAATATTAAAAATACTGCCAATTATACTATTCACCAAAATGGTTATTCTTATTCGGTAAAAGTATTTATACAAAACCGATATTTTCCTGTAAAAACATACGGAGATCTCACATTTCCGGCAGGATATTATGATGCCCTATGTGTTGAAATCGGCAAAGCTGCCGGTCACAACTGGTGGTGCGTCCTCTTTCCAAGTCTCTGCTTTGAAAACGCAACGACAGCTACAGTTCCTGACGAGTCAAAAGCAAAGCTGAAAAATTCACTTACCCGTGAAGAATATGATTCCCTTGAAAAACCACAGCACACAAAAAATTATGGCAAAAATACCGCCGATGTAAAAATCCGCTGCGGAATTTATGATGTATTTACAAACAATTAAACAACAGAACCGTAACCGTCCAGCCATAAAAATATAATCGGTAATATCTGAGCCTGCTCATTGTATTGCTGTTGCAGCAAAACCTTTTACATTTATCATGTAACATTGTACTTCTCCACATTCATATGCTATAATGCTCTACATGGGTAACACTGAACGAATAGAGAAATGAAGTGAGGAATAGGAATACTATGAACAATAATGTACTTGTCACCGTACACGGTCTGCAGCATGAAATAGATGATAAAGAGGGCATACAGACAAAACAGACCGGAAACTACCGCCTTGTCGCCGGAAAACACATAATATCATATAAAGAATATTTCAGAGATGAGGAAACCGGAAGAGATGCTACAATATCAAATCTCCTTAAAATATCAGGAGATACCGTCACACTGACAAAGCGTGGTGCAACAAACACCGAAATGACATTTAAAACCGGAAAAACACATACAGGTTTTTATGAAACACCCTTTGGTTCAATGCAAATGTCCCTTGATACTACACGAGTTGACATCAAAGAAGCTGATGATAAAATAGAGATTTCCATCGATTACGGACTCGACATGAATTACAGCCATGTCTCTGACTGCACTATAACGATGGTTATTGAGTCATTAAATTAAAAAAATCCGCTGCTCACGATGAAAATATGAACAGCGGATTTTAAATAACCTTTACTTGTCTTTAGAAAACTTATTCTTAATCTTCTGAGAAAACTTAACTTTCTTTGGTTTAGCCTCAAGATTTGTACGAAGTCCCTGAACCTTTGTAATATAGATACCGCTCACTGTCGCACGAACTGATTTTTTAACAGGAATAAGTTCAAAAATCTTTTCATCACAGATAAGCGTCATAATCTTTGGTCCGACCTTAGCTTTTACGATAGGCACTTTCTGACCTCTGAGATACTTAGGTGTCTGGTCTATAACAAGCTGTGGAAGACCCGACTCTTTAAGCTTCATACGCTTTTTATCAACTATAAGCAATGACACATTCTGTGCTGCTGCCTCTATCTCTTTCTGTGTGCTTTCCTGACGTTTCTGCAATTTTCTGCCATATATACTAAGGGCAACAAGTGCAGCTATCAGCAAAACGATAATTACAATCATAACCACGACCCACACTTTTACCCCAAGTACAGGCACTAAAACAAATTCATTGTTCATAAAATGTAACCTCTTTCTGCATAAATTCTTTTTCGTGCTCCAGACACGAATATCAATCCATAGATTTTTATGTCAAGCGGATATTCGCAGCCAGTTGTCACAAGACAGCTTACGGAAATTCCCCCTTAAAATAAAAACCGTTTCCATATCAGTATAACACACTTTACGATATTGTGCAAAAAACTTTGCAGCTCCGGTATATCGTAAAGTCAGGCAAATATTCTCAATTCGCTCTGCCGCTTCATTTATAGTGTTAAATCTTTGATATATCTCATTAACCATTGAACAGACTATGCATTTGCTTTAACTTTCTCTCCGATTATCTCTCTAACCTTTTCACCAACATGCTTCTTCTCGGCTCTCTCCATCTCTTCCATATAAACAGGCTCACAATACTCTATAGTCACATGGGCACTGTGAATCCACGGAAGATGCTTTTCAAAGACCTCATCGGTATTGTTTATCGCAACCGGAATGATAGGACATTTCGCCTTATCAGCAAGTTTAAAACTCGCCTCATGGAACTCTAGAAGCTCCTCACCCTTATTTCTTGTTCCCTCAGGTGCAATATATATAGAAGTTCCATTCTTTAAAAGTTCAATACCCTGCAAAATGGTTTTCATGCCCTCTTTTATATTTTCCCTGTCAAGAAAAAGACAATTCATCTGTTTCATCCACCATGAAATCATAGGTGTTTTTTCAATTTCCTTTTTAGAGACAAAAGCCGTAGGCATAGGTGCTGTCGTGTAACCCACTAGAATATCAAAAAATCCTCTGTGATTGTAGGCATAAAGTGCCGCTCTGTCTTTCACTATATTCTCTCTGCCCTTAACGGTCAGCTTCACACCCGACAGAAACAAAATCACTTTAAAGCCGCCCTTGACACATACCTGTGCAGCAACCGCCTTTTTTCTCTCATCAAATTTGCCGATGATCCATAACACAAGAGCCATCGGAATCGTAAAAATTGTATAAAGTATTAAAAAAATCGCAACCAGTATAAGTCTCATATCAATCCTCATTTCTTTTTTCTTAAAGTACCCTGCATTGTCAAGCGTATATTTGCAATCCGCTCCGCCATTTGCCTGATAGTGTTAAATATTTTCCACATTACACCGCCTGATTATTATAACAGATTATTTTCCGAATTACAAAAAATAAATTGCATATCGTTTCCTTGCAATCCAACAAAAACCATATTATACTATAAAAACGAAAAATCAATAATTTTCGTTGCACTTATTTCCATACTTGTAACAGTTCAGCCTTTCATTTCAGAAATTCATAAACCTGCCAGCAAGCTGTCAGTCGCTGCTATGCAGCTTATGTTTATTTCATTTCAGAAATGAAAGGCTATTCTACCATAAAAAGATACTTAACAATACAATGAACAAGTTCATTGTATTGCCAATTATCTTTTTATGGCTGAACTGTTACCCATACTTTTACAAAAATGAGGTGTTATATGACTTTAGATTACTACAGAATTTTCTTCTATGTGGCAAGATATAAAAGTTTTTCAAAAGCCGCAGAAGCATTGAACAACAATCAGCCAAACATCACACGATATATGAATATTTTAGAAAGTGAACTCGGCTGTAAACTTCTTATCCGTTCGCACAAAGGTGTCAAACTCACACCTGAAGGAAAACAGCTTTATGACCATGTTGCTGTAGCTATGGCTCAGCTTACCACTGGCGAAAACGAACTTATACGAAACAAAAGTCTTGAAACTGGAATTGTTTCGATAGGTGTAAGCGAAACGGCACTTAGGCTTTTTCTTTTACCTAAACTTGAAAAATTCCACAAAAAATACCCTCATGTGAGACTCAGAATTTCCAATCATTCCGCACCACAGGCAGTTTCAGCTCTTGAAAAGGGTTTGGTCGACTTTGCCGTCATCACAACTCCGGTAGACTATAAAAAGCCACTGCACATGACTACCCTTTACCCTTTCAAAGAAATACTCATCTGCGGTAAAGACTATAGTGAAATTGCCCAAAAACGACAAAGCCTTCACGACCTTTTAAACATACCGTTTATCTCACTGACAGACGGAACCGCTACACACGATTCACATCATCAGTATTTTTTTGACAATCATCTCAAATTTGCACCTGATATAGAAGCTGCAACAACTGACCAGATAATACCTATGGTAATACATAACCTCGGCATCGGTTTCTGCCCTGAAAAACTTGCAAAACCTTTTATTGAAAGTGGAGATATTCTCCAAATTCCACTTATTGAAAGTGAACTTGAAAGGGAAATATGCCTCATTCAAGATATAAGTCGTGGTACAAGCATCGCAGTGTCTAAACTCATAAATATGCTGATTGAAGATTGAAAAAATTTAAATAAAAAAAGAGGACTTTGTCGTTCACATATTTTCTATAATGTGACTTTGCAATGTCCTCTTTCTGCTTTGTTACATTTCTATACTGTCCTATACCGGAGTAATCCTAATAATATTGTAATTATTTTAACCTTATTTTTCCATGACAATCCTAACACTCTCTCCACCGGCAAATGCCTTGTCAGATATATGTATATTATCTCTCTTTACATATACAACAGCATACCAATTATCATTTTCATCTTTCAGTCCACAACCTTCAAATGCGTAATCTTCTATAAATTCGACTCCATTTTCCAAAGTAATATAACTTATGTCGTACTCCGAAAATGCCTCCGTTCCTATTGTTTTAACATTATCCGGAATTACAAGACCGACTATATCTTCCCGTGTCTCAGTTTCATCTGTATCCGTTTCTTCTTTTTTAAGATAACTGCACAGATAACCATCTGCAAGCATGAGCATACGCTCATTTTTTTCATTTAAACTCGCAAATCCCTTTCTCAACAATTCATTTTTCAAAGATTTTTTCCAGTACTTATTTGTTGTCCATAACCTCTGTATTGATTTATTGTCAAGCTGGGACATATTTAAGCTTACTTTAATATTTTTACATTTATAATGTGAAATGTCAAAATTCAAATCATTATCGCTTGTTATTTTAACAACTGATTTAGGAAATACAATTTCTCTAAGCACACTCATTCCATATGTTCTATACCCATAACTTCTTGTAGCTACTGTACTACATTTATCCGATATGACTACCTTTTTTCTTCCAAGCGGTATCCTTACGAGTGTTTTTCCGTCTTTTGAATATATCATCCCATCAACACTCTTAAAATGTGGATCTTTTGATGAAACTTCATAGCTTTCGCACTCTGCTAATCTTTTCAAAATATCGGTATTAAGTGCAGTTGTAAATTTCACTTTCTTTATCGGGTCGGATGAACCATCATCTCTTCTTTTATAATAAAACAAGTCCGTACATGAAAAAAAATCATTATCAATAGAGGGTTTTGGAACTTTTATCACTTCTACATCTCCCGGCATAGTCACAGTCTCAAGTTTTTTGCAACCGTCAAGCACTCCAACACCGAGTTTCTTAACAGATTTTGGTATAGTAATATTTTTTATTTTTGTATAGCAAAATGCCTGTACCCCTATTCTCTCAACGGATTTAGGGATATTTATCTTTTCAATATTACAGCCCTCAAAAGCCCATTTTTTAATTACTTTAAGATTTTTAGGTAATTTTATGCTTTTAACTGCGGTATTATTAAATGCACTTATTCCTATTGTTTTTAAAGAATTTGGCAATATAACTGTTTTCAGATTTTTACAGTCCTTAAATGCTTCATCCGGTAACCAGGTAACTCCTTCTTTTACTATGACTTTTCTTATTGATTTTTTGGGGAGTACCGTTTCATTAACGGCTACAAAAGGATCTCCTTTCTTTTGAATCGTAAGGACACCATTTTTAAGCTGCATTGAGCCGCCTAATATTTTAATATACGAATTTGTTTTTTTCTTCGCCGCTAAAGTTTTATCAGACTGCATAAACATAGTCGCTGCTGCAGCTAAAATAAAAACTCCAAACACAATAATGGTTTTTAAAAGCAAACCGCCTATGAGTTTTCTGCTTATAATATATTTTTCTTTTTTCATACTGAGCCTCCCTTTCTAAGCATGATAAAATTTACATTTGCACTATATCAATGCCATAAATATATTACTTCCTACCACTTGTCACACCCAAATCTAATGTTTGTTGTCATACTGTGGTGCATCAATGAGTCAATCTTATTATTTCATACTCTCCGCAGTTATCAAAAGTGTATCTCTGAATCATTATCTCTTTGTTTGTATATACTTTTATCTCTTTATTTCCGGCAAAAGCATACTTTGGCAGCGTTTCTATGTTATTATTAAGCACTACCGACCTTATCGAAAATTTCTGTGAAGTTGAACTCAAAAGTGAGTTAAATGCATTCTCACGAATATACTTTACTTCGTCAGGAATCGTTATCTCTGCATTTTTCTTTTCTCCAACATAGCCATACAATCCTCCATCCTCACGAATTATTACCATATCATTTTTTATTGTTGCATAATTCATTCTTACAAGTTCATTTGCAAGTGACTTCTTCCAAATAAAATACGAATCCCATAAAATTTTAATCGTGTCTAAATCAAGTTTATCTGTTTTAAACTCAACTTCAATATCTGTACACTTTTTTAATGTCACACCGGAAATATCATTATCATATCCCCCTTGCAGACTTTTGAATGTTGAAGGAAAGATAATCTTTTTTATTTTACCGCACCCACTATACATATAGTTATTATACTTGCCATTAATATATTTGCCTGTATCATATTTATAGCTCTGTATATCTATAATTTCACAACCTTCTGCAATACTAACCTCGCTCTTTCCATAAGGTACAACTTCAAGTATTTTTCCATCTTTTGAATATATACAACCATCTATGCTCTTGTAATAAGGATCATCCGACAAAACTTCAAATCCCTCACAATCTCCTACAAAGCTCTGACAATCTCCATTAAAATTCGTTGAAAATTTTACTTTTTTAACAATATTTGAATTATCATTTCCAAGTATCAATGAACCGATAAGATTCTTTTTATTGGCTGCTTTTTTAGGTTCTCTTGCCCAAAAATTTCCCGGTATTGTTAATTTCTTGAGATTTTTACAATTTTGAAGCATACCATAACCTAAATTTCCCGCTTTTTTAGGAATCGTTATTTTCTCTACTCCCGTGTTATAAAATGCCATTGCACCTATTCTGTTTACAGTTGGTGCTATTGTTATAACTGTTGCCTTGCTGCAATCCCTAAATGCATCTTCCGGCAGTTCGGTTACTCCATTTTTAATAACAATCTTTTTAATCTTCTTTTTTTGTGCAACCTTTGGCATGGCACTCTCAGGCATTTTTCCTTTGCCTGAAACCGTAAATGTGCCATTCTTCAATGCGGAACTTACTTTTTTCACTGTTGTTTTTTTGGCTGATGCTTTTTCTGTCACCAAAAATCCACAAAATAAACATAGGCTGCAAATCATTACTGTAAAAGTAAATATATTTTTTATTCTTTTGGTACTTTTTTTATTTTTCATACTGACCCTCCATTTCTGCACACTTTTTTGCATAGTATTAAATATGATATATTTCGTGCATAAAATTTGTGCCAAGTGTGTACAGACACAAATCCTGCATACAAAAATTTATTCCTCATTCTTAATTCTCGCATCATATCATATCATCTCTTATAATATAAGACAGCATTTCTTTAATTTTGTTGCAAGTCATACAAAATTTCGCATAGATTTTTATTCATATATAAGTCCATTATCAACAGAATATATGTATGCCTTGTTTCTTGATTTTTCATTCTTAGGAGACACGCCTATATATATTTTATTATTACACACCTGTATGCCCTCTATTTCAATCCCTTCAGATATATCCCAATATACATTGTAATATAT
>OGDE01001976.1_pt1 | contig 11259 bp, 8 predicted proteins | sample 1570321 | NCBI WGS metagenome assembly OGDE01 (sample SAMEA2581976, study PRJEB24529) | metagenome | biome: Human gut stool | place: China | collected 2011 | reverse complement strand
CCGGGTATTCCAGAGTGAAGTATACATTTCCGGGAGAAGGCCAGAGACTTGTTTATGGATGTATCAGAAGACGAGGTGAGACACTCAGTGACCAGGGAAAAGATTTCCTGAAATTTGTAAAGGGAAGATTTCAGACTTTATAAGCTGCAATAAAAATAAAGAAAAGACCAGCCGGGATTTTTCTGTGCAGAATAAGATTCTGCCGCAGGAAGATGCCGGCTGTTTTGTGTTTAACGGTATGGAATAAGAAAATTGGAATGCACATCTATGCCAAACCCGACTGACCCAATATCCCCATACCGGGGTTGTTCAAATGCCATTAGATGATAAAATAATATCAACAGCACAATCCGCGTGCTGCATATTAAACACTGTAATGCACACAACCTCCGCGCACTCCTGTTTGTGCATGCAAATGTTTTGTCGAATAATAACACGACCCTTTCAAAAGCAGTTATGGTTTTTGATACCATAACTGCTTTTGAAATATGAACGCAAATCACGAAGCGATTACGTTCATGAGCATGTAGCAGAAAGGAATGCGAATGTCTGTCTCACATGTAAGTAATGGGACGTGGGAAAGGAAAATTATGAACAAAGGAAATAAGATAGGTGCCCGGATCCTGAAACGGATCATTTTGTTTGCAGTAGTTATGTTTCTGCTGTCTGTCGTGGTTTTCTGGATGGCAAGACTTGCGCCGGGAGATCCTCTGCAGTCCTTTTACGGGGATTCTCTTGAGATGATGACCAGCGAAGAGATAGCTGCTGCCAGGACAAGACTGGGACTTGATCAGGGAATCGCAGTACAATATGTAAAATGGCTTACCAATGCAGTTCATGGAGAGTTCGGACTGTCTTTGAAGTACAGGCAGCCAGTCATGAATGTGATAAAACCGCTGATCGGGAATACTCTGGTATTGGGGGGAGTCGCCTATGTAGTGATCTTTACGCTGGCAATCCTGATCGCAATATTCTGTACTCTTCATGAAGATCAGTGGATCGACCGTCTGATCTGTAAGATAGGAACAGTAGCCTTTTATGTGCCGGCTTTCTGGCTGGGGGTGGTACTGATACTGATCTTCAGCGTAAATCTGGGATGGTTTCCGAGCAGTGGCGCTTATGATGTCGGAATGGCAGACAGCATTGGCAATCGTATCAGACATATGGTACTTCCGCTTGTGGTTATGATCTTAAGTCATCTGTGGTATTACGCATATATGATACGAAACAAATTTCTGGATGAGGTACGGAAAGATTACGTATTGCTTGCCAGGGCCAAAGGGCTTTCCAAAAGAAAAATTTTGTGGAAACACTGTCTCAGAAATGTAATGCCTACCATTGTAAGTATTATGGCGGTTTCAGTCCCTCACGTAACCGGTGGAACAGTGACGGTCGAGGCAGTATTCAATTATGCAGGTATTGGAAATCTGGCAGTGGAATCTGCCAAATATCATGACTATAATCTTTTGATGGTAGATGTGCTGATCACGGGCTTTATCGTATTTTTAAGCAGTTTTATTGCACAGACTGTTAATGAGGAGATTGATCCGAGAATGAAGGATTCAGAGGTGAGAGTATGGTAGATAACAGTATGATTTCCGAAGAAGAGCTTTTCCGGGTGGTAGGTTCTGGGTGGAAAACGTATGAAGTTCAAAAAAGAAAGAAAACATTCAGGGAAAAGCTGAAGGGAAAACCGGTTTTCTCCATGATTCTGCTGCTGATAGTTGTGTTGGGATGTGTATTTGCGAATCTTGTAGCAAATCATGATCCTTCAGGATTTTATCTCCGGAATCTGAATACACCGCCTGGAAGGGAATTTATTTTTGGAACGGATTCTCTTGGAAGAGATATCTATTCCCTGATCTGGTATGGAGGAAGAGTATCTCTGGTGATCGGAATTTCAGGAGCAGCGATCATTACTGTGATCGGTGTTACCTACGGATGCATCAGCGGAACGGCAGGACCAAAGGTTGATTCGGTCCTGATGCGATTTACGGAAATGTGTGGAAGTATTCCGACACTTCTTATGATACTGATCTTATCTGCTGTTTTTCAGGCAGATGATGTGATCGGCATTTCCGTTATCATTGGTATTACCGGATGGTTCGCACTGGCCCGTATCGTAAGAAGTGAAGTGCGGCAGATACGGAACAGCGATTATGTGATGTATGCAAGACTCTGCGGAGGAAGTTTTGGATATGTGATGTATCACCATCTGATACCGAATTTTGTTTCGGCGATCATGTTTGTGGTGATCTCTTCGATAAGCAGCTGTATTACCATGGAATCTACTTTAAGCTTCCTTGGCCTCGGGCTTCCGGCAGATGTAGTCTCCTGGGGAAGTATGCTCTCACTGGCAAATAAAGCACTGATCATGAATACCTGGTGGGTGATCGTGATCCCCGGAGTTTTTCTGGTCATTACTTTAATGTGCATTACCAGTATGGGAAGCTTTGTGAGAAGTGAGGTAAATAACCATTACAGCAATCTCTGATGCAGTCAGAAAAAAAATTTGGACGCAAACCGTGATAAAACATTCCGAGATGTAGATAACCGGTTTGAAAATAAGGAAAGATGAGGAAAACAGAATGAAAAAGAGAACAGGAAACAACTATGGAAGAAAATATGCGGCGATAACACTGGCAGCAGTGACCGCAGCATGTACAGGAGCAGCTGCAGGCAGTGCGGTAACCGTAGCTGCGGCAGAAGAAAACAAAACTCTGGTATATGCAGGTGAGTCAGAAAGTACGATCAATCCCCTTCTGAATAATCATGATGAACTTCCGGATCTTATTTTTTCAGGACTGATGAAATATGATGCCAATGGAAAGCCGGTAGAGGATCTTGCAGAGAGCTATACCTTTGATAAGGATACCAATACCTATACTTTTAAACTTCGAGATGGTGTTAAGTGGCATGATGGAGAAGATTTCAATGCAGAGGATGTTGTATACACATATAAGGAGCTTACAGAGGATGAAACCCTGGGAGCCAGCATCACCAGCAACTATCAGGACATTACAAGCATTGAGGCACCGGATGATCAGACTGTGATTTTTACACTGGATCAGTATGATGCTGCCATGCTGGATTATTTTACCATGGGAATCCTTCCTGAGCATCTTCTGGAAGGAGAGGACGTGAATACCACATCCTTTAACCAGAATCCGGTGGGAACAGGCCGTTATAAATTTGAAGACTGGGATGCTACCGGCGGAATGATCACACTGAAACGAAATGAAGATTATTACGGAAAGGTTCCGAATATTGAGACCGTTGTATATCGTACAGTATCGGATGAGACTACAAAGGCAACCATGCTCCAGTCCGGTGAGGCGGATCTTGCATGGCTGAATTCCAACTACGCTTCTCAGTTCAAGGATAAGGACGGATATAATTACTGGGAGTTCACCACAGCAGATTACCGTGGAGCAGCCATGGATATGAGCACAGATTTCTGGAAGGAAAACGGAGATTCTATCGGCGTTCTGAATTATGCGCTGGATAAGGATTCCATTATTGCAGGTGTTCTTGCAGGACAGGGAGAGCCGGCATACAGCCCGATCCAGAGAAACCCTCTCGGAACAGATAAGGAAGCCAATATCTACTCCTATGATTTGGATACCTTTGCAAAGAAGATGGAAGAGCTGGGATGGAAAAAAGGTGATGATGGGATCTATGAGAGAAACGGACAGAAATTCCACTTTACCATCCAGGTACGTGATTACGAAGAAGAGCGTGTGGATATTGCCAATGTCATGTCTGATATGCTGAAGCAGGCTGGTGTGGAAATGGAAGTAAAGCTTGTTACCAAATTTGACTGGGATGCAGGATACAATGGATTTCTTGCCGGCTATGCAACACAGTTTGACCCGGATATGGCATATGTAAACTTTGTAACCGACGCAAGTGGAAACAACATGCATTATTCCAATGCAGATGTGGATAAATATCTTGAGGAAGGCCGTCACGGTGAGACTGAGGAAGCCAGAAAAGAAGCATATAGTGAATTCGAAAAGGCATATGCCAAGGCACCTGGAATCCTTCTGGTTGCTTATCTTCAGGGAGATTATGTAGGCGTTTCCGGACTTGACGGACTGGATACCACACGTGTTCTGGGACATCATTCCGTAGGTGTTATGTGGAATATTGAAGACTGGACCATTACAAAATAAGGAAAAGATCATGCAGGAAACCGTTTTGGAATTAAAAAACTATTCGGTAAGCTTTGACACACCGGACGGCGAGGTACAGGCCGTCCGGAATGTTGATCTCACGGTAAAAAAAGGAGAGATACTTTGTATCGTAGGTGAGTCCGGATGTGGAAAAACTGTTATGTGCCGTAGCGTGATGAAGCTTCTGCCACCGAATGCACATGTAAAAAGCGGAGAGATCAGTCTCTGCGGAGAGAATATCACAGCCTATAAAAGAAAAAAAATGGAAAAGCTGTGCGGAAGTAAGGTAAGCATGGTGTTCCAGGATCCTATGCTGACGCTGAATCCGACGATCCCGGTTGGCAAACAGATCACAGAGGCTATTATCAAAAATCAGAAAGTATCCGGGGATGAGGCGAAAAAAAGAGCTGTGGAAATGCTGAAGCTGGTAGGGATTCCGGATGCAGAACAGCGCTATGGCCTGCAGCCTCATTTTTTTTCCGGAGGAATGCGTCAGCGTTGTGTGCTGGCTATTGCACTGGCCTGTGATCCGGAAATATTATTTGCCGATGAGGCGACTACAGCACTGGATGCAACTGTAGAAGCAAAGATTTTGGATCTGCTTCTTGAACTGAGAGAAAAAACAGGGATCAGTATTGTGTTCATATCTCATGATCTGGGAGCTGTTGCAAGGATCGCAGACAGAGTTGCAGTTATGTATGCAGGAAAGATCATTGAGATCGGGACAGCGGAAGAGGTTTATTATGATCCCCGGCATCCTTATACCTGGGGACTTCTGTCTTCTCTGCCTGTATTTGCAGGTGAAAAAGGGGATCTGAATCCGATCCCCGGAATGCCGCCCTCTCTTTTGGATCCTCCGCCGGGAGATGCGTTTGCCGTTCGGAATCCCCAGGCACTGGCAATCGATTATGAACAGACTCCTCCGATGTTTAAGGTCAGTGATACGCATTATGCAGCCACATGGCTTCTGGATGAAAGAGCTCCGAAAATAGAAAAGCCTTCCATTTTGAAGGACAGATTACAGGAAAACAGCGGCCGTAAACAGAAACCGGATAAAAAGGAAGCGTCATTTTTACAGAAAACAGAACAAAAACAGGCGCCTGTACTGATCGAAGCCAGAAATCTGAAGCAGCATTTCCGTATCCGTTCCGATTATACGATCCATGCAGTGGATGATGTTTCCTTCAGTATCCGGGAAGGTGAGATCATGGCACTGGTGGGTGAGACCGGCTGCGGGAAATCCACGACAGCCAGAACGCTTGCAGGAATCTACCGGCCTACAGGCGGGGAGATCTTTTATCAGGGAGAAAGAGTGCCGGATAAAAAGGATCCTTTCAGAATGCGGAAGAAAATGCAGACGGAGATCCAGATGATCTTTCAGGATTCGGGTGCTGCACTGAATCCCCGAATGAGCATACGGCAGATCATGCTGGAGCCTGTAAAGATCAGCCGCAGGATCCGTGACAGAGAAATGTTGGAGAACAGGCTTCGGGAAATCCTGAAGGAGACAGGACTGGATGAAAGCATTCTGTCGAAAAAGCCGGGAGAGCTTTCCGGCGGACAGAGACAGAGAGTTGCCATAGGAAGAAGCCTTCTCATGGAACCACGTCTTGTCATTGCAGATGAACCGATCGCATCGTTGGACATTTCTATCCAGGCACAGATCGTCATGCTTTTTAAAAAGCTTCAGCAGGAAAAAAGATTTTCGTTTCTTTTTATTGCCCATGATCTGTCCATGGTACGTTTTTTAAGTGATACAACCGGTGTGATGAAAAACGGAAAGCTGGTAGAAATGGCACCTACAAAAGAGCTTTTTGAAAATCCGCAGCATCCTTATACACAGTCCCTGCTTTCTGCGATCCATATTCCGGATCCGCTGGAAGAGAGAAAACGAAGGCTGATCGAGTATGAAGAGCCACAGTCTCTTGGAGAGGGCTGGAAAGAATTATCCGCATGTCACTGTGTGAGAATATAAGAACATGATGGAATACATGTGCATGACAAAATGGAATATGTAAAATCCCCCCGCCGGGGTTGTGGCAGAACAGCCGTGTTGTTAAACTTTTGTTATTCGAAATACTGAGAAACAAAGTGCGGAGAGGAAAATATGGGAAAATATATAATAAAACGGTTGCTGCAGCTGATCCCGGTCCTGATCGGGATCACATTTCTTTCTTTTGCCATGATGCGGCTTGCCGGTGGAGATGCAGTAACTTATATGTATGAAAATGCAGGCTCTGCAGTATCTCAGGAGGTCATTGATAATGCGAAGGCAGAATATGGCCTTGATAAACCATTCCTTGTACAATATGCTGCCTGGTTTGCGGGAATGGTAACCGGAGATATGGGAGAGAGCTATGTGTCTCACAGAGATGTCTATGAAACCTTTATTTCAAAGCTTCCGGCAACGATGATGCTGACTCTGTCATCGATCCTTCTTACAATTGTTCTTGCGATCCCGTTGGGAATCCTGTCAGCAGTAAAGCACAACAAATGGGTAGATTATCTGATAAGATTTTTAAGCTTTATCGGCAATTCCATGCCGAATTTTTTTGCTGCCATGGTCCTGATGTATTTTCTGTCCATCAGGCTGGGCGTTTTACCGGTAGTCACAAATACAGATCTCGGACAGAGTATTATTCTGCCGACGCTGACACTGGCAATCTCCATGGCTGCAAAATATACCAGACAGGTGCGTGCCACGGTTCTGGAAGAACTGAATAAGGATTATGTGACCGGAGCCCGGGCAAGAGGGATCCGCAGTCGTGTGATCATCTGGAAGAGTGTAATGAAGGCTTCCATGCTGACGATCATCACACTGCTGGCTCTGTCCATCGGCAATCTTCTGGGAGGAACTGCCATTGTGGAAAATATCTTTATGTGGGATGGTGTCGGAAAACTGGCGGTAGATGCGATCACCATGCGTGACTATCCGATCATCCAGGCTTATGTGGCCTGGATGGCGGTTATTTATGTTCTGGTAAATCTGGTGACAGATATTATTTACCACTATCTGGATCCGAGAGTACGACTTGGAGGTGACAGAGCATGAGTGGAAAAAATAATATCACAGTCCGGAAGCAGAAGATCCGGAAAAATCATACAAAAGCAAAGCTTGTCTTTTTTCTTGTGCTTACAGCATTGCTTCTGTTTGTAGCGGCATTTGCAAAATATCTCTGTCCTTATGATCCTTATGCCCAGGATCTGGTACTTGCCCAGAAACCGCCGGGACCGGAGCATCTGCTCGGGACAGACCGTTATGGAAGAGATATGCTTTCCCGTGTGATCATAGGAAGTACGACCAGTATTTATGCAACGCTGCTCCTGGTTGCGGTGATCACTGTGGTGGGAACGGCTATTGGTATTTTCTGTGGCTGGAAGGGCGGCAAAGCCGATACTGTTCTGATGCGTATCTCCGATCTGTTCCTGGCTTTTCCGGGACTGGTATTTGCCCTGGCAGTAGCAGGTGTTCTGGGAGGCGGTATCCAGAATGCGATCATTGCCCTGGCAGTGATCAGCTGGCCGAAGTTTGCGAGACTTGCCAGAGGGCTTACTCTGACTCAGAAGGACTCCGCATATCTTATGGCGGCGAAGCTTTCCGGAAGCAGTACAGGAAAGCTTCTGCTCAAACATATCCTTCCCAATATCGCAGGACCCATCCTTGTTACGTCAGTTCTTGATATCGGAACCATGATGATGGAGCTGGCAGGACTTTCCTTTCTCGGGCTTGGGGTAAAGCCTCCAATGGCAGAATGGGGAAGTATGATCAACGATGGAAGAAGTATGCTGCAGATTTCACCATGGATGGTACTTGCGCCGGGAATGGCGATTTTTATTACAGTAATGATCTTTAATCTTCTGGGAGATACGATCCGGGATTATATGGATCCGAAGGAACGAAACAGGAGAAGAGGATAACAGGCACTTATAAATAAGCATAACAGAGAAAGTGAGAGCGGAGATTATGAAGAAAAAGATTCTGGCAGCAGTGCTTGCAGCGGCAATGGTCATGAGCATGACAGGCGTTTCGGCAGCAGCAAAAAGCAAAGAAAAGAGTGAAGGAACTACCTTTGTTTACGGAACTACCGGATATAGTGAAGAAATGGGAGATGCAGGATTAAACCCTCACGACAATTATTCCGGATGGAGCTGTCTTCGTTATGGCGTAGGAGAAACACTGTTTAAATACAATGATAACATGGAGGTAGAGCCATGGCTTGCTACAGACTATGAATTTACAGACGATAATACAGTAAAGATCACCCTTCGTGATGATGTGAAATTTTCCAGCGGAAGAACCATGGACGGAGAAGCGGTAAAGGAATGCCTGGAGGATCTGATCGCAAACCATGACCGTGCACCTTACGATATGAAGATCGATAAGATCGAAGCAGATGGAATGACAGTAACGATCCATACTTCCGAACCATGTCCGGCACTGATCAATTATCTCGGTGATCCGTATGGTGCCATCATTGATATGGATTATGGTGTACAGGGAGAGGGCGGCTCTGCAAATGTGGCAGGAACAGGCCCTTATGTTGCAACAGAGGTATCTCCAACAGAGATTAAGCTGGTAAAAAATGAGGATTACTGGGGCGGAGATGTAAAGGTAGACAACGTTATCGTAAAATCCTTCTCAGACGGAAGTGCCCTGACAGCAGCATTACAGACAGGCGATATACAGGGAACCTATGGACTTCAGTATGATAACTATGCGCTTTTTGACGGAAATACGGACTATCAGATCAGCTCTGTAGCAACAAGCCGATGCTTCTTCGGACAGTTTAATATGAAGTCTGAACTGATGCAGGATCAGAATGTGAGAAAAGCCATTGAGATGGGAATCGATAAGGACGGCTTCTGCAGTGTGATCATGGAGGGACGAGGTGTTCCGGCAGTGGGAGCTTTCCCAAGCAGCTTTTCCTATGGAAACGATGCGGTGAAAGCACCGTCCTATGATCCGGAAGAGGCGAAAAAGCTTCTGGAAGAATCCGGATGGACAGATACGGATGGAGATGGCTATGCAGATAAGGACGGAAAGAAGCTGTCCATCACATGGCTGACCTATCCAACCCGTCTGGAACAGCCTAAGCTTGCAGAATATGCACAGTCCACTTTAAAGGACATTGGAATTGAGGTCAATGTTAACAATACAGCAGATCATGCGACGTATGCGAAGAACGGAGAATTTGATGTATATGTAAGCTCGCTTACAACTGCACCTACCGGTGATCCGGAATATTTCTTCACAAGTACAGTTGTATCTGACGCTGCCAAAAATTATGGCAAATACAGCAATTCGGATCTTGATGATATCGTAGCGAAGCTGCATGAGACCTTTGATACAGATGAGAGAGGCAAGCTTGCTGTGGAAGCACAGCAGACCATTCTGGATGATGATGCGTATTTCTTTGTTTCTCATCTGAATATGGGACTTGTGTCAAAGTCAAATGTGTCAGGGCTGACTGCACATCCATGTGATTATTACGAGATCACGGCAGATCTGGAAGTGAAATAAGATGGAATCATTGTTGAAGCTTGAGCATGTGACGATCTGCTACAATGGAGAGCCGGTTGTACATGATGTGGATCTGGAACTGAATAAAGGGGAGATCCTGGGTGTGGTAGGCGAATCCGGAAGCGGAAAAAGTACCATTATCAAGGCAGTCATGGGACTTCTGGGAAACGAAGGCATGGTGACAGAAGGAGATATCTGGTACAAAGGAAAAAATGTAGTGGATATGCAGGAAAAAGAACTCCGCACACTTCTGGGACCGGAGATCGCCATGATCTTTCAGGATTCAGGAGCAGCTCTTTGCCCCATCCGTACCGTAGGTGACCAGATTTATGAAAGTCTCCGTGAACACGAAAAGATCAGCCGCCATGAATGCGACAGACGTGCGTTGGAAATGATGGCGAAGATCGGGCTCAAAGATGGAGGGCGTGTTTTAAAGAGCTATCCTTTTGAACTGTCCGGTGGTATGAACCAGCGTGTGGGAATCTGCATTTCCATGCTGCAGCGTCCATCTCTCCTGCTTGCAGATGAGCCGACCAGTGCCCTTGATGTGATTGTGCAGAAACAGGTTGTTGAGGAAATGCTGCTTCTGCGTCAGGAATATCATACAGCCATGATTATTGTCACACATAACATCGGAGTAGTTGGAAAAATGGCAGATAAGGTTCTGGTGCTGAAGAACGGCAAAGTGATGGAATACGGAGATACCAGGCAGATACTGGATGATCCGCAGGATCCTTATACAAAAGAGCTTATGAATTCTGTGCCGCGTCTGAACAGAGGCAAGCTGGAGAGCATTTGTACAGGCTGAAACAAGGAATGGAGAGAAGAAGTGGCAGAATATATACTGGAAGTACGTCATTTAAAAAAGAATTTTATATCAGGGAAAAAATCCTTTACAGCTGTGGAAGATGTGAGCTTTTTTCTGAAACAGGGAGAATGTCTTGGAATCGTAGGTGAGTCCGGATCAGGAAAAAGTACGGTTGCAAAGATGATCACTCATCTGACGGAACTGACCGGTGGAGAGATTTTTCTTCTGGGAAAAAATATTACGCAGGTAAAGGGAAAAGAACTGCGGGAAACGTACAGAGAAATCCAGATGGTATTCCAGACTCCGGGAGAATCCTTTGATCCAAGATGTACACTTGGGGATGGAATCGGGGAAAGTCTCCGGAATATGGGGATAAGTAAGAAAGAAACCAGGAAACGTGTGGAAAATCTTCTTATTAAATATGGACTGAGTGCAGATTATGCAGACCGGTATCCTCATCAGGTCAGTGGTGGAGAATGTCAGAGAGCAGCCATTGCAAGAGCCCTGGCTGTGGAGCCGAAAATTCTGATCTGTGATGAAGCCACCAGTGCTCTTGATGTGACTGTACAGAAACAGATTATGGAGCTTCTCATGAAGCTGAAAAAAGAAAAGAATCTGGCGTTTATTTTTATCTGCCACGACCTGGCTCTTGTCCAGATGTTCTGCGACCGGGTGATCGTGATGCACGACGGACATGTAGAGGAAGAAGGAACACCGGAAGAGATCATTGAGAGTCCGAAGACGGAGTATACGGA
>OGDE01001968.1_pt1 | contig 11289 bp, 10 predicted proteins | sample 1570321 | NCBI WGS metagenome assembly OGDE01 (sample SAMEA2581976, study PRJEB24529) | metagenome | biome: Human gut stool | place: China | collected 2011 | reverse complement strand
ACTCGTCCTTCAGCTCGATCTCCTTGGCAATGGTCACGCCATCGTTGGTGATGACCGGTGCACCGAACTTTTTGCTCAGCACCACATTGCGGCCCTTGGGGCCCAGGGTGATCTTAACGGTGTTTGCCAGGGTATCGATACCGGCACACAGTGCCTTGCGGGCATCCTCGCCCTGCTTGATCTGCTTAGCCATAATCAAATCGCTCCTTTAAAGCTCAATTTTCAAATATCAGAGGGGAAACCGCTCAGTCCTCAACGACTGCCAGGATATCGCCCTGACGGACGATGGTGCACTCTTCGCCGTCCACCTTGACCTCGGTACCGGAGTACTTGCTGGTGAGGACCTTGTCGCCGACCTTCACAGTCATCTTGACTTCCTTGCCGTCCACAACGCCGCCGGGGCCGACAGCGATGACCTCAGCCACCTGGGGCTTTTCCTTAGCACTGCCGGTCAGGATCAGACCGCCCTTGGTGGTCTCCTCAACCTCAACAGCCTTAATGACAACACGGTCTGCAAGAGGAATGATCTTCATAGTTCTTGCCCTCCTATAGTAAAATATAATGAAAACAATTTAGCACTCCGGGCGCTTCTTTGCATGTCGCCCGGTTATTTAGCACTCCATTTCTCTGAGTGCTAAGTGTATTGTACTCATCTCCGGGGTAAAAATCAAGTGGTTTGGGGCATTTTTTTGTTAAGTTTTTGTGTCCTCTCAAAAAGCTGCTTTTCAGCGTAAAAAATCAGTCCCCGTCCTGGCAGAAAGTTCTTTTCCGCAGGACAGGGACTGTTCTCTATTTTCTTTCGGAACGCTTTACCGCGTTACCGCCGAGGCAGCGTTTTCTCTCTGAGCACAGAACCGCTCATACGCTGCTTTGGGCAGCAGGACGCGGGCGCTCTGCGGGTGGAGGGCGATCTCCACCCGGTCACAGGGGGCGCACTCACCGTCGGCGGTGGCAACGATGGGCCCGCGGCCATCCACAGGGCGGAGGGTCACCTGTTTTGCCCGGCGGTAGATGAAATAGGGCTTTGCCTGCTCGGTGAGCTGGCCGTGGACGAAATGCCCGCCCCGCTTATACATCCCCAGCAGCTTTGCAATGGTCAGCCGCCCCACCTTGCGGATGATGACGACATCCATCCAACCGTCGTCCGGGACGGCCTCCGGGGCCGCAAGGAAACCGCCGCCGTAGGCCTTGCCATTGCAGATCGCGCACATGAGGCAATCGACGGTCAGTTTTTCGCCGTCGATATCATACTCGATCTTGCGGCCAATCTGCCCACAGAGCTGCTCCACAATGGAGAGAGCGTAGGCCATCTCGCCGCCGCACAGGGGGATACGCCGGAACTTCGGGATGCCATAGGCCACCTGGGCGTCCAGCCCCGCCGCGCAGATGGTGGCGGAAAGGCCCAAATTGGTCTGCATCGTGTCGATGGTCACTTCCCCGCCCGCCAGCTGGGCGTCGAGGTCGGTAAACTCCTCCCGGGTGCCGTAGGTGCGCAGGAAGTCGTTGCCGCTGCCGTAGGGCAGGCAGCCCACGGCGGCGTTGGCAAAGCCCTGCACGCCTGTCAGTGCCTCCACCAGAGTACCATCGCCGCCTGCCGTCCAGATGTGCAGCTGCTCCCCTGCTTTCGCGGCCTCTTCAGCCGCGGCGCGAGCCAGTGCCTTGGCATGGCCTGCATACTCTGTTTTGCAGGTGGCAACCGCATCCACCGGGATGCCTGCCCGGACAGCAGCCTGCTGCAATTGCGGAATGAGCTGGACGGTACAGTCCTGCTTCCCAGCGGCAGGATTCAAGATAAACAGATAACGCATGGCTTCCTCCTGTGTGCGTAAAAGCTTCTTTTATGATAGCCAAAACCGCACACAATTGCAAGAGGCAGCCTTTACAAAACCGCACTCACGGGATCCGTTTCCTGAAGAGTTACACAGCCGTCAGCGGTACAGTCCGCCGTCCAGTGCTGGCCAGGAGCTGCTGTCCCCGAGGCGATCTCGTTGGCAAGGGCCTGTTCCACTGCCCGGTCCACCTGCCGCCGCAGCTCTCGCGCTCCGTAGGGTGAGCGGGCTTTTGCCGCCAGCGCCGGGCCTACCCGGGCGGTATGGGTCAACTGATAGCCGCTGCGGGCCGCACGGGTCTCCAGCTGGCCCAGCAGCTTTTCCGCAATGGTGCACAGACTGTCTTCTCCCAGAGGGCGGAACACGATGATCTCATCCAACCGCCCGATGAGCTCCGGGCGGAACCACTTTTTTGCCTCTGCCACGGCCTGCTCCGACTGCTTTTCAAAGGCTGCCTCACTCCCCGCCGCAAAACCCAGCGGCGCGCTCTGCCCGGCCAGAAAGCGTGCACCAAGGTTGGAAGTCAGCAGCACGATGGTATTCCGGAAATCCGCCTTGCGGCCCATGGAGTCGGTCAGCTGGCCATCTTCCAGCAATTGCAGCAGGATATTCTGGATATCCGGGTGTGCCTTTTCGATCTCATCAAACAGCACGACGCTGTAGGGGCGTCGGCGGACGGCCTCGGTCAGCTGTCCGCCTTCGTCGTGGCCAAGATACCCCGGAGGCGCGCCCAGCAGGCGGGCCACGGTGTGCTGCTCCTGATACTCTGACATATCGAACTTGAGGAGCGCTTTCTCGCTGCCAAACCAGCTGGAAGCCAGTGCCTTGGCAAGGGCTGTTTTGCCCACGCCGGTGGGCCCCAGAAACAGCATGGCTCCGATGGGGCGGCCCGGCTCCCCCAGCCCGGTGCGGCTACGGCGGATGGCTCCGGCCACGGCAGCCACAGCCCGCTGCTGGCCCACGATCTCCTCATTGAGTCGGGCTTCCAGCCGGGCAAGGCGCTCCCGTTCTTTCTCGCCCACCCGCTCGGCGGGGATGCCGCTGGCCCGTGCCACCACCTGGGCCACCTCTTCCCGGGTAAGCACCGGGCTGGGCTGGTGCTCCCGTTCTGCCCGGATGCGGGCGGCAGCGCAGGCCTCATCCACAAGGTCAATGGCCTTATCCGGCAGGCAGCGCCCCGGCAGATACCGCACGGAGAGCTCCACGGCTTCCCGCAGGGTCTCAGGCGGCAGCTTGACACTGTGATACCGCTCATAGCGGGGTGCCAGCCCCTCCAGAATGCCCACAGCCTGCTCCGGAGTAGGCTCTTCGATCTGCACCTTTCCAAAGCGGCGTTCGAGGGCGGCGTCTTTCTGGATATGGGTGCGAAATTCCTGATTGGTGGTGGCCCCGATGAGCTGCAGCTCGCCCCGGGCCAGCACCGGTTTCAGGATGCTGGCCGCATCAATGGCTCCCTCGGCAGCTCCTGCCCCCACGATGGTGTGGAACTCGTCCACAAACAGAATCGCGCTGCCATCCCGGACAAGTTCCTCCAGCAGGTTTTTAAAGCGCTCCTCAAAATCGCCCCGGTACTTGGTGCCTGCCACCAGGCTGGCCATATCCAGCGCCAGCAGCCGCCTCCCCTGCAGCATCCGGGGCACATTTTTGTTGGCAATGCGCTGGGCCAGCCCCTCTGCCAGCGCGGTCTTCCCCACGCCGGGCTCCCCCACGAGGCAGGGGTTATTTTTCTGGCGGCGGCACAGGATCTCCACCATCCGGTCCAACTCTTTTTCCCGGCAGAACACCGGGTCCAGCTCCCCATCTGCCGCCCGGCGGGTCAGGTCACGGCAGTATTTATCGCTGGCGCGGCTGCCCCGCGGCATGGCCGAAGCCGCGCGAGGCTGCAGAGGCAGGATGAACTGGCCGGACAGCTGGCGGCATTCCCGCACCGCCTCCGCAAGCTGGACCCCCATGGAAGCCAGCAGCACCCCGGCCGCGCAATCGGTATCCTCCAACATGGCGCAGAGCAGGTGCTCCGGTTCCGCTTTCGCCAGATGAGCATTCTGTGCCCCGATGAGCGCGTAATCCATGGCGCGTTTGAGGTCCGGCGCCAGCGCTTTGCGGTCCAGATGCAGCGCCGGGCCCTCCCGGTCGGCCCCCAGCTGACGCCGGACGGCCAGCTCCGAGATATTTTTCCCGGCCAGGAACTTCGCCGCCGGGCCGTGGTCGGTCTGGAGCATTGCCAGCAGCAGGTGGCCAGTATCCGCTTTTTTGCAGCCAAGCCCCCCGGCCAGCTCTACCGCCTCGTCCAGCAGCAGCCCTGCCTCCCGGGAGAACCCTTTGTATCTGCCCTTACCGAATGCTTCCCAAATGCTCATGTGCTCCCTCTGCCTCCATTTTGGTATCCAGCAGAAGTATAGCCCCATTTCCAGAGAAAAAATCAGTCATTCCTGTCGTAACAGCAAAAAACGCACCATGCAGCAGGTGCACCGTGCGTTCATACATTGATGAAAATTTGAGATCACATCTCGGCCAGAGCCTTTTTCAGATTCTTGGCAATCTGATCCGGGCAGCTGGTGGGACGGGGGCCGCAGGTAGTGCCCTCCATACGGGCGATGGCGTCTTCTGCTTTCATGCCCTTGAGCAGGCGGCTGATGCCTTTCAGGTTGCCGTTGCAGCCGCCAACGACCTCGACGGACTCAATGGTGTGGTCGTCGTTCAGGACGATGTTGGTCTGCTTGGAACAAGTGCCCACGTTGGGGAAGTGAAACGATTTGCTCATTGCAAAATATCCTCTCTTTTTCAAATCCACATGGCTTGACCCTGCCATGGTGTCGTTTACAAAGTAGTATACTATAAGCCGCTAAAAAGGTCAACAACCAGCTCCCCGAGCGTTATTTTTTTCTCTGATGGGCCAGCTCCTCAATGCGGGCGATCTGGTCATCGGATGTGATGCAGGCCCCCACAGGGTTTGGATGGCCGTGGTTGGCTCCATGGAAATCGCTGCCGCCGGTGTGGATGAGGCCGTACTGTTCACAGAGGGCGGCGCACTCGGCTTTGTCCTCCGGGCTGTTGCGGGGGTGCTCCACCTCAATGCCATCGATCATCCCCTCTTTGACCAGCTCCCGCACCAGCGGCATACTCTGATAGACCGTCGGGTGAGCAAAAACGACGACTGCCCCGGCTGCTTTGGCCGTAGCCAGTACATCCCGCACCGGGCGGTATTCCGGCGAGTGGAGCACGATGCCCCGGGGGTTCCACCCGAAGAGATAGTGGTACAGGCTGGTATAGATCCCGTCACACAGGCCCAGCTCATGCAGGGCCTGCATGATGCCGCTCTTGTAGAGCACGCCGCTGTCCTTGGCGTACTCCATCGCCTGCTCGGTGCGGAACTGCGGGTAAAGCGCCTCGATCTCCCGAGCGCTCTGCAGACAGCACTCGTTGCGGCGCTGGCGCATGATATCGCAGTGTTCCCGCAGGGCTTTGCTCTCCGGGTCGGGCCAGAACGCCAACAGGTGCACCCGGTGGCTGCGCTCGTAGTCGTAGCCCGTCAGCTCCGTGGCCGGGATGAGCCGCACGCCATCCTGTGTGGGATGGTCGTAGCAGTACTGGACGCTGAGGAGAGTATCGTGGTCCGAAATAGCCATGGTGTCCAGCCCCACCCGTGCTGCCATAAGGGGCAGGCGGTGGATGGGCACCGAGCCATCCGAACAGGTTGAATGATTGTGAAGATCGCCAGGCATGTTTTCCACTCCTTTAAAGAAGCCTACAAATTCGGTTCGTTTGTTCACCCCATATCATACCCGTTTGCACCCAAAAGTGCAAGAGTTTTTCCTGCTGACAAAAATCGAGCGGAAAAACAGTTGACAAATCCGCTGTGCTTTGCTAAACTAAATAAGCACTCGCAGGGTTAGCTCATCCGGTAGAGCGACTGCTTCCCAAGCAGTAGGCGGCGGGTTCGAGTCCCGTATCCTGCTCCAATCACCGCGCTGATTCGTGTTGAACAGCGCGGTTTTCTTTTTGGCATTTCGCGGAAAGGCGTTTTGTATGATTTTTGTTCCTCTGCTGCACTACTTTAAAAACAAAAACTCGTTCAGCGGCAACGAGGATGGGATGCGCTACCTGCTGACCCCCGGCAAGCGCAAGGTACCGGACCCGGAGGGCGGCGAGGGAGCCGAAAAAGAAGAGAACATCCTCACGGTGGACGTCTGGCCGGACCCCTGGGCGCTGGAATTCACCGACCCTGCCCTCCGCCGCCGGGAGGTCTACCCTCTCTCCGACGAGGGCCGGGCTGCGGCAGCCAAATACCTGGCAGAGACTTACGAAGCCGACCCGGAGCGCTGGAAACAGCATCCCTCTCTGCTGGACTGTGAACCCTGGACGCCGCCGGCACCGGAGGAAGAAGCCTCCGGCCAATCCTGATGACTGTGAGGGACCCATGATCTATCGTTTAAAAGATCTCAAAGGCGATACCATTCCGGTGCCGCAGCTGGTATTTTCCAAGCTGGGCATCGCGGAGGAATATAACGTCCGCGTGGCGCTGTATGTGCTGGCAACGGGTATCACAGACCCGGACAAGCTGTGTGCGGACCTGAAGCTCCGCAGCCGGATGACGGCAGAGAGCGCCCTTTCGTTCTGGGCGGGTGCCGGCCTGCTGGAACGGTACGAGGAGAACGCTGCCCCGGGCGAGGAGCCCAGCGCCCCCGCCCCCATGACCTGGCAGGAGATCGCCGCGGCTTCCCGCACCGACCCGATGATCTCCAGCCTCATCGACTGTGCACAGACCGGCTTTGCCCGGCCGCTGACCCACAGCGAGATGGAAAAGATCGTCCACCTGTATTTGCAGGATGGCTTTGCCCCGGAAACCGTCATGCTCTGCGTGGCCTATGTGGCCAGCAAGGGCAAGCGGACGATGGCCGCTGTGACCCACGAGCTGAAAGTCTGGCGGGCTGAGGGCGTGGAGACCGGCGAACAGGCGGATGCCCACCTGAAACTGCTGGCCCTCCGGGCCCAGCGGGAACAGTATGTCAGCGGATTGCTGGGCATCCCGGACAGCGAGCTCACCCTGGGCGGACGGAAAGCCATTGCCCGCTGGTATGAGGTCTACGGCTACGATGACGCCATGGTGCAGGAAGTGGCCGTGCAGGCCGGCCCCAAGCGGGACCTGTGGTACTGGAACAGCATCCTCAAGACCTGGAATGCCAAAGGTCTGCGCACCATCCACGATGTGCGCGGCCCGGTGGCGGAGATCGGTGCCAGCCGGAACATCCGGGTGGACCGTACCGCCCCCAGCGGAAACGATTTTCTCAAGAATTCTTCCCTCACCGCGTCGCTCAACCGCCTGAAAAAGAAATCCACGCCGTAAGCGCGGAAACGAGGTCACTCTATGCGTACCAAAAACGAACTGTATCAGGAAGCCCTGCGCACCATTGCAGCCCGGCGGCAGACCGCACGGGCACTGGCGGAAGACGCCCGCGCGGAGGCGGAAGCCGTGATCCCGGCTTTGCGCCACGCGGAGGAAGAAGTGCGGGTGCGCGGCATCCGCTGTGCGCTGGCCGGTGCTTCCGGCAAAGACCGCACCGCCGCCAACGCCGCCCTGACGGAGGCAAAGCAGAAACTGGCCGTCCTGCTGGCCGCCAGCGGACGCCCGGCCGATGCGCTGGAGCCAAAATTCACCTGCAAAAAGTGCCAGGACACTGGCGTGGTAGACGGGCGCACCTGCAGCTGTGTCCACAAGGTGATGCAGGCCCTCCGCCGGAAAGAGATCGAGGGGCTTTCCAGCCTGTCCATTTCCAGCTTTGATACCATGAAGCTGAGCTATTACCCCAATGTCATTGACCCCGCTCTGGGGCTGAATGTCCGTACTTACATGGGCCAGCTGCTGGCAGGCCTGAAAGATTACGCGGAGGGCTTCTCCCCTGCTGAGAATGAAAGCCTGATGCTGGTGGGCAATGCAGGCCTTGGCAAAACGCACGCGGCCCTTGCCATTGCCGGCATCGTGCTGGACAAGGGCTACGATGTCATTTATGTTTCCAGCCCGGACTTTTTTGGCAAGATGGAGGCTTCCCGCTTTGACCCCTCCGGCGATGCCGATACCCTGTTGCGCACCGCCGCCACTGCCGATTTATTGATCCTGGATGATCTGGGCACCGAGTTTGTCACACCCTATTTCATCACCACATTTTACAGCCTGCTCAACAACCGCCTGGGGGCAGGCCTGCCTACCATTGTGACGACCAATATCACCGACGGTTCCCTGCTGGAAAAGCGTTACACCGAGAAGATCTCCAGCCGCCTGTCCGCCTTTGTCCCGTTCAACTTTGTGGGCGAAGACATCCGGGCGCAGAAAGCCAGCGAGTAATTCCGGCACAAACTCCCGGACAAACAAGATGCAGAAAACCCCGCCACGGCAAGTGTAAAACCTGCTTTGGCGGGGTTCTTTGATCCCATTTAAAATTCCAGCACCGGGCTGACTTCATTGCGGCGCTGGGCCTGCACAACACAGTCTTTCTCGGGCACGACACCCGCGGCACCAAGGGTGTTGAAAACGGTCTGCGTCGCCAGCATCGGGGTGTTGTTCTCCTGCGAGAGATGACACAGGGCAAACTTTTTGCAGCCCTCCTGAACGAGCTCCAGCAGCTTGGCGGAGCACTCATCGTTGGAGAGGTGCCCCCGGGCCGATTCGATCCGGGCGCGTAAGTAATAGGGATACGGGCCGCTGCGGAGCATGTGGAGATCGTAATTGCTCTCCAGTGCAACCAGGTCACAGCCAGACAGCGCCTCATGCACCGGTGGTGTCAGGACGCCCAGGTCGGTAGCAATGGTCATGGTCTTTCCGTCCGGGGTATGGATGCGGTAGCCCACACAAGGCACATCGTGGCTGGTGGGGAATGCCTGCACCCCAAAGGCACCAATATCCTCTTCCCGGCTGGACAGGGTGTTCAGCTCACAGGTGGGCGGGACGATGCCGTTGGCGTCCAGAAAATCCAATGTATCCGCACCGCCGTAGACCGGGAGCGGATTCTTTTTGAGGAACGTGGAAAGGCCCTTGACGTGGTCACTGTGCTCGTGGGTGACGAGGATGCCGTCACAGTCCGCAATGTTCAGCCCCAGCGATTTGAGGGCAGCACCGGTGGTGCGCACGCCTTTGCCCATATCAATGATAAGGTAATGGTCGCCGCAGCGCACCACGCTGCTGTTGCCGGAAGAGCCGGAATACAACGAGATAAATTCAGACATTGCGGATCACATGGCCTGTTCCAGTGCAGCGGGCACCCGCTCCACTTTCTCGATATCAGCACCCAGCGCGCGCAGCTTTTCCACGATATTCTCGTAGCCGCGCTCGATATAGCCGATCTCTTCCACCTCGCTGGTGCCGTCGGCCATCAGGGCAGCCACCACCATGGCAGCGCCCGCGCGCAGGTCGGTCGCACGGAGGGGGGCCGGGCTGAGCTTCTCGACACCCTCAAACACGGCCACCTGGCCATCCACCTGGACATTCGCGCCCATCTTGCGCAGCTCGTCCACATAGCGGAAGCGGTTGTCCCAGACACTTTCCGTCACGGTAGAAGTTCCCTTAGCCACGCTGAGCAGCACGCCCATGAGCGGCTGCATGTCGGTGGGGAAACCGGGGTGCGGCATGGTGTTGATCTTCAAAGGCAGGATATCGCCGGTGCGGCGGACGCGGACGGAATCGTCAAATTCCTCCACTTCCACGCCTGCACGGCGGAGCTTTGCGGTGATCGGCTCCAGATGCTTGGGAGTGACGTTCTTGATGAGGACATCGCCGCCGGTGGCAGCGGCAGCCACCATATAGCTGCCGGCCTCGATCTGATCCGGGATGATGCTGTAGGTGCAGCCGTGCATCTTCTCCACGCCGCGCACCTTGATGACATCGGTACCGGCGCCACGGATATCCGCACCGCACATATTCAGGAAGTTGGCCAGATCGACCACATGGGGCTCCTTGGCGCAGTTTTCCAGAATGGTCTGGCCCTTGGCCATGACAGCGGAGAGCATCCCGTTCATGGTAGCGCCCACGCTGACCTTATCAAAGAAGATATGCGCTCCGTTGAGCTCCTTGGCACGGACGGTGATCATGCCGTAATCCACGCTGTCCTCTGCGCCCAGGGCGCTGAAAACTTTCAGGTGCTGGTCGATGGGGCGGGGGCCCAGGTTGCAGCCGCCGGGCATGGCCACCTGTGCCTTGCCGAAACGGGACAGCAGTGCACCCAGGAAGTAATAGCTGGCGCGCATCTGGCGGGACAGGTCATCCGGGACATTGGTGCTCGTCAGGTGGGTGGTGTCGATCTCATAGGTGTTCTTGTTCAGCATCTTGACCTGTGCGCCCAGGGTGCTCAGGATCTTGAGGCTGACGGCCACATCGCTGATATCCGGCAGGTTTTCAATGACGCAGACATCGGCTGCCAGAATGGTGGCGGGCAGGATGCCCACTGCCGCGTTCTTTGCGCCGGAGATGGTAACCTCACCATGCAGGGCTTTGCCGCCCGTAACAACAAATTTTTCCAATTTTATGATCTCCTTGTCGTGGGCCCGCTTCGTGACAGGCCCTATAAGGTGCATTTCCAAAGTACATGCCGCAGTTTCTTGCGAGGACCCGCGTGCTGCGAGTTTTCAGGCAGGAAAATAAAGCCGCAACAACTGCAGCTACCCTATTATACACGAGAATACGGAAAAAGCAAAGACCCCGCGCCATTCTGTCCGTTATTTTCTGTTTTGCCCAGAATCTATGAAGATATTCCGTTTTTTTGTCTCTTTTTTCAAAAATTTTACAATTGCCCGGGCCGGTTCCGCCGGACAGAGACTGCGTTTTACCAGACCTGATCCTCGCTGCGGGTCTCCTTGATCCAGCCCAGCTGGTAGGCGCGGACCAGCTGTTTGAGGTCGTGCACCCGCTCCCGGAGGTTTTCTCCCTCATCGGTCTCCTCCACGAGGATGCGATGATTCTCCGTTTCCAGAATGTTCTTCTGGGAGATGATGTCGATGTTCTCGTTCACGGCCTTTTCCGCGCTGACGAACGGCTGATGGGTACGCAGGGACATGGTGCGGCTGGAGTAGACCAGTGTATAGCCCGCAATGCCCGTCTTCTCATGATAGGCGCGGCAGAAGCCGCCGTCGATGACCACGAGACGTCCCCCGCCCTTGATGGGGCTCTCGCCGTTTTTCTCCTGCACCGGCACATGGCCGTTGACGATATGGCTCGTGCCCGGCAGACCGAACTCTGCCAAAATGCGGCGGCAGGCGGCTTCGTCGTTGTACCAGCTATAATAGGGGTCCTTGACCTCCGTATGGGTGGCGGAGTCTGCGATATACAGCCGCTCAAAGGTGGTCATGGCGCTGCGGCCAAACAGCGGCGAAAGCTTGCCGCACCACAGATACCACAGAAAATCCTGTCCGCTCTGGCGGGCAGCGCTGCCCTCTGCCCCGTAGTAGCCACGGCGGGCGCGGGCGTCGCAGTAAT
>OGDE01001960.1_pt1 | contig 11320 bp, 8 predicted proteins | sample 1570321 | NCBI WGS metagenome assembly OGDE01 (sample SAMEA2581976, study PRJEB24529) | metagenome | biome: Human gut stool | place: China | collected 2011 | reverse complement strand
GCGTGGGCAGCGCCAAGGGTGCCGGCAAGGCCGAGAACGCCGCCAAGGCTGCCATCTCCAGCCCGCTGCTGGAGACCAGCATTGCCGGTGCACGCGGCGTCATCATCAACATCACCTCCAGCCCCGACATCGGCCTGGAGGATGTCGAGACCGCTGCCAGCATGATCACCCAGAGCGCGCATCCCGATGCCAACATCATCTGGGGTACTGCGTTCGACGAGCGCCTGAGCGACGAGATGAGCATTACCGTCGTTGCCACAGGCTTCGAGAGCACGCCCGAGGTCGACGAGCCCATTCAGGCCCATGTTGACGCCAAGCGTGCCGCACAGGCCGCTACCCAGCCCGCCGCACAGCCTGCCGCTGCTCCGGTCCAGCCCGTGCAGCCTGTCCAGCCGCAGGTCAACCCCGTCATGCCCAACCCGATCTTCACCCAGTCCTTCAGCACCGGCATGGACACGCCTGTGGCCGCACAGCCCGCAGCCCCTGCCGAGGAAGAGGATGACGGCGATTACTTTGACGACCTGCTCAGCATCCTGAACAAGCGTTCTTAATGATTTTTTTGCGAGAGGATGTAAAAAGCCATGCCGTCTGAACCGATGAACATTCAGGAACAGGGTTTTCGTTCCAGCTTGTTCGGCTTTGATAAAAATGACGTGCTGGCTTACATGAACGCACTGGCCAACGAGGCCCAGCAGCACGAGCTGGAGTACAACCGCCAGCTGCAGCAGCTGCAGTCCAAGCTGGACGAGCTGCGCAGCGAGCGAGGCACCGCCGACAGCCGCATGGAGGCCCTGAAGGCCGAGCTGGCTGCCGCGACCCAGCGTGCAGACACGGCCGAGGCCAAGCGCCGCGAGGCGGACGAGCAGCTGGAGACCATCAAGAAAAAGACGGCCTCCTTCCAGTCCACCCAGCGGGAATCCCAGAAAAACGCCAACATCTGGCAGCTGAAATGCCACGATCTGCAGCAGCAGGTGGACGAGCTGCAAAAGCAACTGACCGCCGCGCGCACGCTGAACACTGCCGCCGCCCCGGCTGCCCCCACATCCGATCTGGTGCGGGAGGCCAAGCTCGAGGCCGGCAAGATCCTGGCCGATGCCCGCCTGTACGCCGAGAGCGCAGAGCGGGAGCTCAAGCAGCAGGCCGAGACCCAGAAGAACCGCATGGCAGAGAATGCCCGCAGCATTGCGTCGGGCGTCATGCTGGTGCGGGAGCGTCTGGCCCGCGTGGACGAGCGCCTGAGCGCCGCCACGCTGGATTTAGACGGCCTGACGCAGGCCATCTATCAGGCGCTTGACCAGACCGAGGCCGAGCTGAAGGATCTGGGCACCGATATGCGCAGCTTTGCGCAGGGCACACCGGAAACGGATATTCCCGCACCGGTGCCACCGCGCCCCGCTGCCAAGCCTGCCGCCCCGTCTCCCGAAAAGCCCGCCGAGCGTCTGCGCGTCAAGGCCAAGGCACAGCCCGTGCACCACACGGCCCCTGCCGCCCCGGTCCACCGTCTGCGCAACACCCGCCGCCCGATCTCCCAGCTTTTGCAGGATCAGATCGACAAATTGGGCCGGGAGGAGCAATAAGTTTGTACATAGCCACTCGGTTTTGCGCCGGGTGGTTTTTGTTTAGAGCGGCTCCCCCCTGGGGGAAGGCTTGGTTTGTTCACAAACCCTTCTTAATTTGTTGAATTTTCCTTCACGACTTTAACACAAATGGCGGGTATACTATAAGTGTTCTCAGGAAGGGAGCAGGGACCCGGGCCTGAGAACAGAACCCCAAGTTTTTCATCCATACTCCTCTTTTCTTTTGATGCCGAAGCGGTGCAGGACTTTCCTGCACCGCTTCGGTGTTTTTTTGGGACAGATTTCTGCATTTGACAACGTGTTTTCCTGCACCGTACTCTTGCCGAATCGTGCAGAACCCTGTATAATATAATCTGATATTGTATCGCCGCGGGGCAGACCCGGCGCACATATCCCGCAATTTCACTCCATCCGCAGGAGGCAAAATCCTATGAGAGTTGGTCTGGACATTGGTTCCACCACCATTAAATGTGTTGTGCTGAACGACGCCGGGCAGATCGTCTATTCGACCTACGAGCGCCATTTCAGCCATATTTTAGAGAAGGGCAGGGCGCTGCTTGAGAAGGTTGCCGCCGAATATCTGCCCGATGGCCGCGCCTACTTAGCCATCTCCGGCTCCGCCGGTATGGGCCTGGCCGACAGCTGCAAGGTCCCCTTCGTGCAGGAGGTCTTTGCCACCCGTGTGGCCGCCAACCGGCTGGCCCCCGGCACCGACTGCATCATCGAGCTGGGCGGCGAGGACGCCAAAATCCTTTTCCTGACAAACGGCACCGAGGTCCGCATGAACGGCAGCTGCGCCGGCGGCACGGGCGCGTTCATTGACCAGATGGCGACCCTGCTGAAGATGGGCGCCGACGAGATGGACAAGGCCGCGCAGGCCGCGACCCGCACCTACACCATCGCCAGCCGCTGCGGCGTTTTTGCCAAAAGCGACATCCAGCCCCTCATCAACCAGGGCGCACAGGCGGGCGACATCGCGGCGTCGATCTATCAGGCCGTTGTCAACCAGACCATTGCAGGTCTGGCACAGGGCCGCCCCATCAAGGGCAACATCCTGTATCTCGGCGGCCCGCTGACCTTCTCCGGGACGCTGCGCCGGAGCTTTGACAAGACTCTGGGTGTCACCGGCACCCTGCCGGAGAACAGCCTGCTCTTCGTCGCGATGGGCGCGGCGTTCTATGCCGACGAGGAATCCGACCTGCGCGAGGTTGCCAAGCGCCTCGACGACTACAGCGCCACAGCGACCTACGTCAGCCTGCCGCCGCTGTTCGCAAACAAACAGGAGTACGAGGACTTCCACGCCCGCCACCTAAAGGCCACCGTGCCCTGCCTGCCCTTTGGCGCAGACTGCGGGCCGGTACATATCGGCATCGACTCCGGCTCCACCACCATCAAGCTCGTCGTCATCGACAACGACGCGAACATTCTGTTCGAGCGCTACCGTCCGAACCTCGGCAACCCGATCCCGCTCGTCAGGGAGACGCTGCTCGGTCTCTACAAGGATCACCCGGGCCTGCAGATCGCCAGCGTGACCACCACCGGCTACGGCGAGGAGCTCGTCAAAAATGCGTTCCACTGTGACCGCGGTCTTGTCGAGACTGTCGCGCACTTTACCGCCGCCAAGCACTTTTTGCCCGACGTGGATTTCATCATCGACATCGGCGGTCAGGACATGAAGTGCTTCAAAATTGAGGACGGTGCGATCAGCAACATCTTCCTGAACGAAGCCTGCTCCTCCGGCTGCGGCAGCTTTTTGCAGACGTTCGCCCAGGCGCTGGGCTACGACGTCAAGGAGTTTGCCGCGCTGGGCCTGTTTGCCGACAAACCCGTTGACCTTGGCAGCCGCTGCACCGTGTTCATGAACTCGTCTGTCAAGCAGGCGCAGAAGGACGGTGCCTCGATTGAAAATATCAGCGCCGGTCTGTCCATCTCCGTCGTCAAGAACGCGCTGTACAAGGTCATCCGCGCGTCCAGCCCCGAGGAGCTGGGCCGCAACATCGTGGTACAGGGCGGCACCTTCTACAATGAGGCTGTGCTCCGCGCCTTTGAGAAGGAGATGGGCGTCAACGTCATCCGTCCCGACATTGCGGGCCTGATGGGCGCTTACGGCGCGGCCCTGTACGGCAAGGCCAAGGCAGGCGCGCACGCCCGCAGCACCGTGCTGACCCAGCTGGAGCTGGAGCATTTCAGCCAGAAGGTCAACACCGTGCAGTGTCAGGGGTGCGGCAACCACTGCCAGCTGACCGTCAACGTTTTTGCCGATGGCAAGCGCTTTATCTCCGGCAACCGGTGCGACAAGCCCGTGACCGGCAAGGCCAACAACGAGGACCTGGACCTCTACGCTTACAAGCTCAAGCTGCTGGACGGCTACCGCAAGGCAGCAGCCCCTGCGAACAGCCGCGGCAAGATCGGCATCCCGCTCTGCCTGAATATGTACGAGCTTTTGCCGTTCTGGCACACGCTGTTCAGCCGCCTCGGCTTTGAGGTCGTCGTCAGCCCCTTCTCCAACCGCAAGCTGTACCAGAGCGGTCAGGCGACGATCCCCAGCGACACGGCCTGCTTCCCGGCCAAGCTGAGCCACGGCCACATTCACTGGCTGTGTGAGCAGGGCGTGGACGCGATCTTCTACCCCTGCATGAGCTACAATCTGGACGAGCACCTGGGCGACAATCATTATAACTGCCCTGTCGTGGCCTACTATCCCGAGGTGCTCGAGGGCAACTGCCCCGAGCTGAAGGCGACGAAGTTCATCTACGATTACTTCAACCTCGAGCGCCGCAAGGATTTCTACAAGAAATTCCAGCAGACGCTGGACCATTATTTCCCGGGGCTGGACCGGAAGGCCGTGCACGAAGCCATTGATGCGGCCTACGACGAGTACGCCCGCCACATGCAGCAGCTGCGCGACAAGGGCACCGAGATCATTGCGCAGGCCCGCAGGGAAGGCCGCCGCATCATTGTGCTGGCGGGCCGCCCCTACCACGTTGACCCTGAGGTCAACCACGGTATTGACCAGCTCATCATCCGGCAGGGCGCTGCCGTCATCAGCGAGGACTCCGTCAGCTGGCACGAGCAGAAGTTCCAGACCTCCGTCCTGAACCAGTGGACCTACCACAGCCGCCTGTACGCCGCCGCGAAATACTGCACCGAGAACCCCGATATGGACCTTGTGCAGCTCGTCTCCTTCGGCTGCGGCCTGGACGCCGTCACCACCGACGAGACCCGCGAGATTCTGCAGGCGGGCAGCAAGCTGTACACCCAGCTGAAGATCGACGAGATCACAAATCTGGGCGCGGTGAACATAAGACTGCGCAGTTTGTTTGCGGCGCTGGAAGAACGCAAAGAGGACAAAAAGTAAGAGGCAATTCCATGGAATACATGACCCCCAACTTTACCAAGGACATGGTAAAGACCCATAAAATTCTCATTCCGAACATGGCCGTGACTCAGTTTCGGCTCATGCAGGCGGCACTGGCCAGCGAGGGCTACCAGACCGAGGTGCTCGGCAACTGCGGCAGCGAGGTCGCGCAGCTGGGCCTGAAATACGTCCACAACGACACCTGCTACCCGGCGCTGCTCGTCATTGGGCAGTTTCTCGACGCGCTGAACAGCGGCAAATACGATTTGGACCACACCGCGCTGCTCATCACCCAGACCGGCGGCGGCTGCCGTGCGTCCAACTACATCAAGCTGCTGCGCAAGGCGCTCGTCAAGGCGGGCTACGGCAATATTCCCGTAGCATCGCTGAACTTCTCCGGTCTGGAAAAGGGCAGCGGTCTGCCGCTGACCGTGCCGCTGCTGCGCAAGGTCATTGCGTCGATCTTTTACGGCGATATGCTGGTCGCCCTGCGCAGCCAGACCCACGCCTACGAGAACCACAGGGGCGACGCCGACGCCATGACCGAGAAGTGGATCTCTACGATACAGGGCTGGATCCGCGACGACAAGAACTACTCCGCCCATGACATGAAGCGCCGGTTCTACGACATTGCCGCGGACTACGCGACCATTCCCATCACCCGCGTGCCGAAGGTCAAGGTCGGCGTCGTCGGCGAGATTTATGTCAAATACTCGCCGCTGGGCAACAATGATCTGGAAAAATTTCTGGAAAGCCAGGACTGCGAGGTCAATCTGCCCGGCCTGATGGGCTTTGTGGAGTACTGCGTGGCCAACTACAAGCTGGACATCGACCTATACGGCGGCAACAAGCTGGTGGCGGGCGGCGCGGACGCGTTCTTGAGCTGGCTGGACGGCATCGGCTGCGCCAGCTATGACGCCATGCGCAAGTACGGCTTCTACGCGCCCGGCTCGTTCCGCGAGCTGATGAAAAAGCCAGAGGGCATCATCTCTCTGGGTGCCAAGATGGGCGAGGGCTGGCTGCTGACCGCCGAGATGATCGAGCTGGTCGAGGGCGGCTACGGCAACATTGTCTGCGCCCAGCCGTTCGGCTGTCTGCCGAACCACATTGTAGGCAAGGGCATGATCAATAAGATCCGCGCCCTGCACCCGGACGCGAACATCACCCCCGTGGACTACGACCCCAGCGCGACCCGCGTCAACCAGGAAAACCGCATCAAACTGATGCTGGCCGTGGCCCGCGAGAAGCTGGACCAGCCCGGCGAGGTACAGCCTGTCACCGCGGAACAGCTGGCAGGCGGCGCACCGCAGGTGGAGACGGTGGTACGATAAATTTATAAAAAAGGCCGCTGGCATAATTGTCAGCGGCCTTTTTATACAGGCTTCAAGCCTTCCCCCCCTTGGGGGAAGGTGGCCCCGCAGGGCCGGATGAGGGGTAAGTTCACGGAAATAACCCGTTTACAGGCAATCTCCGCAAGGTTGTCCCTCATCAGTCAGTGGTCGGGGCCGCTGACAGCTTTCCTCACATCTCCTCCACCTGTTTCAGCTCTACCTCCCGCTTATCGATCACCAGCAACCCTTCCTTCTGCATCTGGCTCAGCGCATTGCTCAAGGCGCTGCGGTCCACACCAAGGTGGTCGGCCAGCTGCTGGCGGTCAAAGGGGAGCGTAAACCGCAGGCTTCCGTTTTGCCGCGCCAGCACCGAAAAGTACGCCGTGATCCGCCCGCGGATCGTCTTGGGGGCGGTGTACAGGCTGCGCTGCGCCAGCCCCAGATTTTTACGCGCTGCAATGCGCAAAAGATTTTGCGTTAGCTTCCAGCGCCACGGCTCGCAGCCGCACTGCAAAAGCTGCCCGGTCTCCAAAAACAGTGCTTCGCCGTTTTCTGCGGCCACAACGCTGACCCGCAGCGGCTCGTCCGGCAGACAGGCGTAGGTCTCGGCAAACAGGTCTCCCGGCCCGGCCTGGCCCAGCAGCGTCTTGCTGCCCCAGACGTCCAGGTGCTCCATGTGCACCCGCCCGGCCAGCACCACGCCCAGCGCCGGGGCTCTCTGCCCGGCCTCCAGCAGGATCTCCCCCTTGGCAAATGCCCTGCGGCGCATCCGCAGCGCGGTTACGGCTGCCTCGGCCTCGTCGGCGGTCAGTCCGCGGAACAGTGGTACATCCGGCAATTCCATAATTATGCACCTCACATGTTGTTGCTACAACAGAACTCTTGCTGCCATTGTAGTAAAATGACAGCACAAAGTCAAGGAGGCTGACCATGAAACGACAAATCATTCACATCGACCAGGAGAAATGCAACGGCTGCGGGGCCTGCGCCGCCGCCTGCCACGAGGGCGCGATTGCCATGATCGGCGGCAAGGCCACGCTGATGCGCGACGACTACTGCGACGGCATGGGCGACTGCCTGCCGCACTGCCCCACGGGGGCCATCACGTTTGAGCAGCGCGAGGCCGCGCCCTACAACGAGGCCGCCGTGCAGGCCGCCAGGCAGCACAAGGCCGCCCACACGCCCGGCTGCCCCGGCAGTGCGCCCAAGGCGATGCACGTCTGCCCGGGCAGCATGGCCAAGGCCCTGCACCCCGCCGAGGCAGGGGAGAGCGCCCCGACGACGGCCCCCAGCCAGCTGCGCCAGTGGCCCGTGCAGATCAAGCTGGTGCCTGTGAACGCACCCTACTTTGACGGTGCGCGGCTGCTGATTGCTGCCGACTGCACGGCCTACGCCTACGCCGCGTTCCACGAGCGGTTCATCCGCGGGCACATCACGCTGGTGGGCTGCCCCAAGCTGGACGACGTCGATTACAGTGAGAAGCTGACCGCCATCATCCGCAGCAATGACATTCAAGAGGTCACTGTTGTGCGCATGGAGGTGCCCTGCTGCGGCGGGCTGGAAAATGCCGCCAAGCGCGCCTTGCAGGCGTCCGGCAAGTTCATTCCGTGGCAGGTCGTAACGATTTCCACCGACGGGCGGATTCTGGACTGATTTTTTTGCAAAAAGGGCTTGCATTCCGCAAAGCAGTATGCTATAATAACATACGTCGCTGAAACGCAGTGACGTATATGCGCGGTTAGCTCAGCTGGTAGAGCATCTGCTTGACGTGCAGGAGGTCACAGGTTCGAGTCCTGTACCGCGCACCATAGAAAACACCGTAGATTCGTTAAAATCTACGGTGTTTTCTTTTGTTAGTACACACTTTAGTACACATTTGCCTATTTTCTTTGCAAGTCGTGCACCAAATCCCTATACACGTCCGGTTTTGTTTCTTTTAGCGCATCCATAAATTCATCTAGCACGCGCCAAACATGCCCAGCGTCAGCCTTAATTACAGTTTCCAAAAGCTCACTCATTTTGTAGCCTTTCTAGTTTTCTCATCACGCCGTTGTACACTTTCGGATTTGCAACATCACCATTCTCCGATATTTCGGTGCAAACACTACATGGTATTGACATCTCCATGTAGTATGGCTTAAACTATCTATGTCTTTGTTATTTCTCTTTGTCTAGGGCTAAAGCCGTTTTTATTCCACCAGCTTAGCTGGTGGTTGTCGCTCGCTCAAGCTACCCAACCACAAAAACAGCCTTCGGCGTTTGCCGAAGGCTGTTTTTAAATAATTCAAAGCTCTATCACTTTACACTTATCAGTTCAGCTTCTTGCGGTTGATGAACAGGTAAGCGGCAGCGCCGCCCAGTGCGGCAACCAGAACGATGGCCAGACCTGCAACAGAGTTGCTGTTGCTGCTGGAAACGCCGGTCTGCGGGATGATCTTGCTGGAGTTATCAGCGGGGGTGTTGGACTTGGTAACATCCGGGGTGTTGGTCGGAGTATTGTCCGGGGTATTGGTTTCCTCAGTCGGGGTGTTTGCCGGAGTATTGGTCGGAGTGGTCTCCGGGATAACCGGGGCGGTCGGGGTCACGACCGGAGTGGTCGGAGTAGGCTCGACCGGAGTGGTCGGAGTAGGCTCGACCGGAGTGGTCGGGGTAGGCTCGACCGGAGTGGTCGGGGTAGGCTCAACCGGAGTGGTCGGGGTAGGCTCGACCGGAGTGGTCGGAGTAGGCTCGACCGGAGTGGTCGGAGTAGGCTCAACCGGCTTCGGAGCTTCCATAAAGATGGGGTACAGGTAGATACCGCCTACCAGGCTGCCAACCGGGAATGCACCAAGGCCGCTGGTGCCCAGTTCAGTAGCATCGGCGCCCAGGACAAAGTGCTCTTTGCCCCAAACGTCCCAGCCCTTGAACTCCCAGCCCTCGTTTGCGATAACGGTGGGCAGAGTGATCGGAGTTTCCTCAAACTCGGCACGGTTCAGATAATTCAGGGCAACATTGTCGGGATCGCTCTCGAAATGGCCCTTGGTGGTGTCCATAAAAATGGTAACATCCACCACGCGCACACAGGAAGCGCTGTCTTCGCTTGCAGCTTCGTCAGCGGTGTTGTCCTGTGCAGCCTCCTCCACTACTGCGGGTGCAGCAGCTTCCTCGGTGGTCTCGGTTTCTGCATACGCCGATACAGGCAGACAAACTGCCAAGGCAACAGCCGTAACCAGCGTAAGCAGACGCGAAAACCTGCTCGTCTTTTGCATAATTTTACTCCCTTTCCAAAATTATATCCCAAACGCAAAGGTACGGATTGCTGTTGCCTTTGTGCCCAGAATTCAAATAAAGATTTTACGCCCCGGCCGGCCAGCGGGCTGGAAGCAGCGGGTCCGGATTGACGGTAACTTCATCCGCCGTCAGCGTTTCCCCGTCCCGCAGCGGGCGTGCCATAATCAGCAGGCGGGCATCCGACATTTCATAGGTACAGGTACACAATGTCAAAAGCCGTTCGTCTGCGCGGGCATAATCGCCCGTGGTATAAAACGCGCGCTTGGCCACTTCATCCAGGTATTCCTGCTCTGCCGCATCATCGGCAAAGTTCACATACTGGTTAAAGTGGAACACATCGCCATCGCTTTCGCGCGTGGTAATTGCATAAACTGCCACGATCTTGTAGTACTGGCCACCGTTCAGGCTGTCCAGCTCAATGACCGGGTGTTCCTGATAATATTCCGGCTCGCGGTAATTTTGCAGGCTGGAAAACCGCACCGTATCCCCCACGCCCATGTTGTGGCCGTACAGGATCAAATGGCGGCTTTGCTGGATATCGCACTCATAATCCAGGTACGGCAGGCCCAGGTCATCCCAGTTGCCATCCAGGTCGTGCTTTAAGTAGTAGCTGTTGTCCCCTTCTCTTTGCATCACCGGCAGGTCAACATCGGTATCGTCGATCTTGATCCAGCCGATCACTTCGGGGTTACGCTCCAGCAGTGCGGTAAAATTCCGCGGTTCCGGGGTAACGGCGGGCTGCACGGTGGGGGCCATGGTAACCTGCGGCTCCGGCGTCTGCTCTGGTTCTGCAGTCTGCACCACCGGCGGGCTCTCGCTCACCATCTTGCGCTGCTGCAGCCAGTTGGGCAGTTGCAGTGCCGCCATAGCAATCAACGCCGCCGCCATACCGGAGCAAAACACCCCTGCAAGAATGCGCGACTGCTGGCTCACAGAGCTGCCTCCACAAAGTAGGCATCGCCTTTGCTGCCATCGGTCTTGTATTCCTGATACGCAATGGTGCAGCTGGTGCTGCCATCGGGGATTTCAGCCATCAGCCAGTCGCTGCGCTCCTGGCCGGGGGTCAGCTCATAAGCATACGGCATCATGGTATCATCCACTGCGTTCAGGCAGGTGCCGTAATCGCTGTCGCCCTCGCCCCACTGAATCTGGAAATCCTGCAGGAACATCGTGTAGGTCTGGCTGCTGGTGTTCTTGATGTTCAGGCGCATGCGCACCAGGCATTCGCCATCCGGGATATCAATGCCGGGGTAGCTTTCCACCAGGCTGACATCCGTAATGGAAAAGTCAAACAGTGCCGTGCTGACCGTTTCGCCTGCCGTATTGTTATGTGCGTTTGTTTTACCGCAGGCGGTCAGCAGCAATGCCATACCCAGCACAGCTGCAAGGCCCGGCGCTGCCAAAGTCCGTCTCATGCTATGTTCTCCTACTTTTCCGTGTTGCCATTGCACAAGTATTTAACATCTGTTCAACGTTAAAAATACAGGGCAATGTACAGCTATCATATTATCACGCCGCGCTTGTTTTGTCAATCAAAAAAGCACGGTCTTCTGCAGTCTGTTTTGTCATTTTTGTTGTTGAGCTGATGTTGTGTAGGGGTAGTATAACTGCGCGGCGGCATGTTTTATGCATTGGCAGCGTTTCTCTGCGGCGGCCAGAGGGCTGGCTGTTCCACCGGTCGTTTTTCTGTTTGGTACACATGATACCTTGCTCTGTAGGGAGCTGTCTTGAGGCAACACCGCACAATTCCCGCCTTGCGGCTTAAGCACCGCTCCGGCAGCTGC
>OGDE01001948.1_pt1 | contig 11402 bp, 8 predicted proteins | sample 1570321 | NCBI WGS metagenome assembly OGDE01 (sample SAMEA2581976, study PRJEB24529) | metagenome | biome: Human gut stool | place: China | collected 2011 | reverse complement strand
AAAAGAAAGAGGGAAAAGGTGCCAACAAACGAGATGTAAATCAGTATTTAAAAAAGCAGGCAAAAGAAGCAAAAGAGCCAATCAATAACGCATTTGCGGAAGCATTTGCAAAATTGAAGCTGTGATATTGACTACATTTTATCAATTGTTGACTTTGCCAAATTCAGTCCATATAATCAAATTTAAGAGACATTTTTACAATAACGTCGCGACTACTAAGGGGGCTATACTATGTATGACGTAAATTCAAAACATGCTGATGACTTTATCAATCACGAGGAGATTTTAGACACACTTGCCTATGCAGACGAGAACAAGCACAACGAGGCTCTGATCGACTCTTTGATTGAGAAAGCAAAGCTTAGAAAAGGACTGTCACACCGAGAAGCGTCTGTTCTTCTTGCTTGTGATATTGAAGAAAAAAATCAGGAGATTTATAGACTGGCTGAACAGATTAAGAAAGATTTTTATGGAAATCGTATCGTTATGTTTGCGCCGCTTTATTTATCAAATTATTGTGTCAATGGCTGCACCTACTGTCCGTATCATATGAAGAACAAGCATATTGCAAGAAAGAAGCTTACTCAGGATGAGATCCGCAAGGAAGTGATTGCTCTGCAGGATATGGGACACAAGCGTCTGGCTTTAGAAGCCGGAGAAGATCCGGTACATAACACAATGGATTATTATCTGGAATGTATTAAGACTATCTATAGCATTAAGCATAAGAATGGTGCTATCCGTCGTGTCAATATCAATATTGCGGCAACAACTGTTGACAATTACCGCTTGTTGAAAGAAGCCGGCATCGGAACTTATATCTTATTCCAGGAAACTTATCATAAAGAGAGCTATCTGGAATTGCATCCGACAGGACCAAAACATGATTATGCTTACCATACAGAAGCTATGGACCGTGCGATGACAGCTGGTATCGATGATGTTGGTATCGGTGTTTTATTCGGTCTTGATATGTATCGTTATGACTTTGCTGGTCTGTTAATGCATGCAGAACATCTGGAAGCAAAATTCGGTGTTGGACCTCATACGATCAGTGTTCCAAGAATCCGTCCTGCTGACGATATCGATCCTGACGATTTCGAAAATGCAATCAATGATGATATTTTTGAGAAGATCGTTGCAATCCTTCGTATTGCTGTTCCTTATACAGGAATCATCGTATCTACTCGTGAGACACAAGAATCAAGAGAACGTGTATTAAAAGTCGGAGTATCCCAGATCAGTGGTGCTTCTTCTACAAGTGTCGGTGGATACGCTGAAAAAGAAAAACCAGAAGATAACTCTGCACAGTTTGAGAAAAATGATAACCGTACCTTAGATGAGATCATCGGATGGCTGATGGATCTTGGTCATATTCCAAGTTTCTGTACAGCATGTTACCGTGAAGGACGTACTGGTGATCGTTTCATGACTCTTGTCAAATCCGGTCAGATTGCAAACTGCTGTGCACCAAATGCTTTAATGACTTTAAAAGAATACTTAGAGGATTACGCTTCTGATGAAGTCAAAGCCAAAGGTGAGGTATTGATCAAACAGGAACTTGAGAAGATTCCAAATCCTGTTGTCAAGCAGAAAGCTACCGAATATATCGAAAATATTCATGAAGGAAAACGTGATTTCAGATTCTAGGAGATTTTTATGTTCAAACACTTAAACACCCGAATTCCAAAAAGAATTGAACAAGAAAAGGACAAGGTATCTGCCGTTATGATCCCTCTGATCAAGAAAAATGATGGATACCATATCCTATTTGAAGTCCGTTCCAATAAACTCTCACAACAGCCTGGGGAAATCTGTTTCCCGGGCGGCCGGAGAGAACATGATGAAACATCCATGGAGACTTCGATCCGTGAAACTTGTGAAGAATTACTGATTTCTGAATCTAATATTAAATTATATGGGCCTTTAGATTACTTTTTATCTCCTGCTGGTCTGCGGATTGATCCTTATCTTGGGGAATTAGTAAATTATGATGGTCAGTATAGTAATGATGAAGTTTCTGAAATTTTCACTGTTCCATTAGCATTCTTTCAGAACACCCCACCGAAATGTTATTATAACAAAGTGACTATGTATCCAACAGATAACTTTCCATTTGATAAAGTACCTGGTGGAAAAGAATACCCTTGGGCACGTGGGGAATATGAGGTTTTATTCTACGAATATGATGACCGTATCATATGGGGACTTACGGCGAAGATCTTGTATTATAATTTGAAAATGATCCAGTAATATAGATTTGTTTTGAATCTGTATTACTGGATCAACTGGCATTTACAATAATTTCTTTAGAACTGTTTATACTTTCTTTAGAATTGTTCATACTTTATATATTGAATAAAGGAAGGATTTTGCTATACTTAAGACATAGTTTTTCATATATATTTTTTAATCCTCTCTTTTCAGAAAAGTAACCGCTCATTTTATTGAGCGGTCTTTTTATTTTTCAAAAATTGGTGTATGATAGTCTCTGGTTGTTTGTATACAATCAAATTTTTCTTTAAAGGAGTTATCACCAATGAGTACTTTTCAAAAATTCATCCAATATTATAAACCCTACAAAAAAGTCTTCATTTTTGATCTGATCTGTGCAGCATTTATCAGTCTGGTTGATCTTGCTTATCCACAGATCCTTCGTTCACTTACAAAGACTTTATTCCTTAAGGATGCTTCTATGATCCTTAAGACTCTTCCGATCATCGGGGGAATTTTATTTATCTGCTATATTTTTCAGGCGTTCTGTAAATATTATGTCAGCTGTCAAGGACATATCATGGGTGCCCAGATGGAACGTGATATGCGTCGTAAACTTTTTGATCATTATGAAAATCTTTCTTTTTCCTATTATGATCAACATAACACCGGACAGATGATGAGCCGTCTTGTTTCTGATCTGTTTGATATTTCCGAAGCTGCCCATCACGGCCCTGAGAATTTATTTATCTCTCTTGTGAAGATCGTTGGATCTTTTATTTTCCTGTTTATCATTCAGTGGAAATTAGCGATTATTCTTCTTGCGATCGTTTTACTGATGATCTTCTTCAGTGCAAAGCAAAATCGTAAGATGCAGGCTACCTTCCTTGATAACCGCAGGAAGATTGGTGATGTCAATGCTTCTTTGCAAGACTCCCTTGCTGGAATCCGTATTGTGCAGTCTTTTGCAAATGAAGATATTGAACGTGAGAAATTTCGTGTTGGAAATGAGGCATTTTTAGATTCCAAGCGTGATAATTATCGTGCTATGGGAAGTTTTCAGAGTGGAAATACATTTTTCCAAGGAATGATGTATCTTGTCACTTTACTTGCTGGTGGTTATTTTATCGCTCTTGGCCAGATGAGTGCTGCTGACCTTGCTATGTATGCATTGTATATTGGAATCTTTATCAGCCCGATTCAGATTCTTGTAGAATTAACAGAAATGATCCAGAAAGGTATGTCTGGTTTTATCCGTTATCAGTCTGTTATTGATATTGAACCTGAGATCACAAATTCTGTTGATGCCGTTAATATGAAACATCCTGATGGGGATATCTGTTATCATGATGTCTCATTTAGTTACGAGGATAATGAGATTGTATTAAATCACATTGATTTCACAATCAAATCAGGAAAATCCATTGCACTCGTTGGACCTTCCGGTGGTGGAAAAACAACGATCTGTTCTCTGCTGCCTCGATTTTATGATATTACAGATGGTTTGATTACGATCGGTGGTCAGAATATCAAGAATATAAAATTAGAGAGTCTTAGAAGCTCCATCGGTATTGTTCAACAGGATGTTTATCTATTTGGCGGCAGTGTCAAAGAAAATATTGCTTACGGAAACCCTGATGCAACCTTTGATGAAATTGTCGAAGCTGCTAAGAAAGCCAATATCCACGATTTTATTATGACATTACCTAATGGCTATGATACTTTCGTTGGAGAACGTGGTACAAGATTATCCGGTGGTCAGAAGCAAAGAATCTCTATTGCAAGAGTTTTCTTAAAGAACCCGCCAATCTTAATCTTAGATGAAGCTACCAGCGCATTAGATAATGAAAGCGAGCAGCATATCCAGAAGAGTCTGGACGCCTTGTCTGAAAATCGAACAACGATCACGATCGCCCATCGTTTATCAACGATCCAGAATGCAGACGAAATTCTTGTTATCGATGGACAAACAATCAAAGAACGAGGAACACATGAAGAACTAATTGCTTCTGGCGGTCTTTATGCTAAATATTATCATATGATGTAAGTGTCAAAAGTACAACAACGTCGAAACCTATTTTGTTTAGAACTGTTTATAAATTCTTTAGAATTGTTCATACTTTGTATATTGAATGCCTCGGGGATTTTGGTATACTTAAGACATAGTTTTTCATATATATATTTTTTAATCCTCTCTTTTCAGAAAAGTAACCGCCCATATGGGCGGTCTTTTTTATATCCTCTCATAGATTTTATACTCTTCCATTAATTTATTTCTATACTGTATATCATTGTATATCTTATCTATATCTTGAATTTTATTATTAGCTAATAAAATTTTTACTAACTGTAATGTAGCATTTTCCCCTATAATTTTTCCCTGCGCTATACCTTGTGTTATTCCTTGACTTATTCCTTGCTCAATTCCTTTATTAATTGCTGTATCTAATATTGTACACATAGTAACCTCTCCTTCCTCATTTTTCTTTACATCCAATTGCAAAAATCTTTCGTCTTCTGCAAAAATCCTCATAAATTTTAACATTTCATCCACATGTTTGATTGGTTTATGATTTTCAATTGTTTTATAACCTTTTCTTCGTTTTACAAAATAATCCGCAATAATTCCAAAGTCACTTTGAAACATTTTTATTTGTTCTTCTGTCAGATATGCTATGTCAAATACATTCAATTTATAATTTTGAAACAGCTCCTCATTCACACTTTCTTGATTGATAACTTCTCTTAGTTCTTTATCATCTTTCCATTGATTATCTCCAAAATGTAAGATCAGTGTTATTACTTTACAAAATTCTTTTGCACCTTTCTTTAACATCTGAGAACGATAACTTGCTCCATCGTATGCAATTACACGTAGTGGCATCTTTTTATCTTTGATTGTCTGATTTTCAATTCCAAATAATACCTTGAAACCTTTTTTATTATTCCATTCTTTCAAAGTATCTCTCTCTTCTTCATGAAGCACATCATCTGATGCTTTATATTGTGACCGTATATTTGTTGTCCGTAGTTCCTCTGGTTTAACTACCTCTTCTCCTTGATAAACTAATACATTGATAATATCTGCAAATACATCTGGATAATCTTCCAATAACTTTTCAATCTTATCCTTTTCTCCCATTCCTGACTCCTTGTTTGTAAACTATCATTTGGTTATCTTATCTGCAGAACTGCATATTCATAGAATTTCTCTGAATCGAATTACAATTATATAGAACTTCTTTGACTTTAATCTAGATTATTGATGTTTATAGTTTACATTAATTTACAAATATTGGCAAGTATTTTTTACAGTTTATTCCACATATTTTATTTATTATTAGTATACTGCACTTATTTCATATTTTCAATACTTCTTTTAGAAGCACTAATAACAGAAGAGCCATCCGGCGAGCATAAATTCTCTGGCGGATGGCTCCTATTCTTATTTATTTTTTCTCATATACATATCAAAGACTATTACAATCTACTGCTGAAACGCATTCAACAGATTAGGGATCATCTGTTTCTTACGTGACATAACTCCAGGAAGAATTGCAACTTTATCTTCTGGTGTTACACCAAATCCGCGTTCAATCACTCCCTCAGCTTCTGGTCCGCAGATCAGCAGATGTGTTGTTTCCTCTAAGATGTTTGTTAGCATAAAGAATACGTAATCGAGTCCCTGTTCTTCTTTCACAGAATCCATATATTCAAGGATTGATGCTTTGATATCATCTAATTCTCCCTGATCCATGGATGTGATCTGTCCAACACCAAAATCAATTGTATCGGCATTGAATTTCTTATAATCCATGTAGAAGATCTCGTTTGGAGTCTTACCACTTAAATCACTTCCTGCACGGAACATTGCTTTGGCATGTTCTTCTACATCAATTCCTGCGATCTGTGCTAATTCTCTCGCAATCTGTTCGTCCACTGGTGTACATGTTGGAGAACGGAACATTAATGTATCAGAAAGAATTGCAGAACACATTAATCCTGCCATCTCTTTTGTAATCTCGATTCCCTGTTCACGGTACATCTGAGCAACGATCGTTCCTGTACATCCAACTGGCTGATTTCTGAAGTAAACTGGTGATACAGTTTCCACACTTCCGATTCTGTGGTGGTCGATGATCTCCATGATCTCACATTCTTCTAATCCTTCGACTGCCTGTGATACCTCATTATGGTCAACTAAGATTACCTGTTTCTTGTTGAATTCTAAGATACGACGTCTGGAAATAAATCCTACAAATTCGTTATCTGCATTCAATACAGGGAAGTAACGGAAACGTTTCTTTGTCATCTCTTCTTTGACATCATCTACAAAATCTGTTTCATTGAAAGATACGATCGTATCTGTTGCCATGATATAAGATACTGGCATTGCCTGGCAGATCAAACGGCTTGCTGTAAATGTATCATATGGTGTTGTGATGATTCTGCAGTTCTTTTCCTTTGCAAGTTCTAATACTTTATCAGTAACTTCTGTACCCATGCATACTACAACACACTGTACTCCTGTCTGGATCGCACCAATCTGTGCATCTTCACGGTTTGCAACGATCACTGTATCTTCCGCTGTTACAAACTCTTCCATTGTGTCAACACTTGCTGCAGATACTGTTAATTTACCTTCTGTGATATATCCTTCAATATCTCCTGTCTGAAGTGTTCCATCTAATGTTTCAACTACATTCTTGTATGGTGTTTTTGATTTCGCAAGAATCTCATTATCATAAACATCCATGTCTGCTTTCAACACATCACTGATGGATACCAGACCGATCATTTTCTTTCCATCTAATACTGGAAGAGACACAATCTTCTCTGTCTGCATCATTTCACGTGCAGATTTCAGGGAATCTGTCGCTTTTGCACCTTTAACTAGATTTAAATTTACGTCTTTTAATCTTGGTCTTACATCACTAACATATTTTGGATCTTTAATTCCAAATGTATCCAATACATATCTTGTTTCGCCGTTGATATTACCGGCACGATATGCTTCGTATCCATTTCCTTCCACTTGATTCTTTAAGTTTGCGTATGCGATCGCAGAACAGATGGAATCTGTATCTGGATTGCGATGTCCAATGACATATACTTTTTTCATTGTTCCTCCTTCTTTCTTGGCAGCCGTATTATGAATGTCGTATACTCATTCTGGCTTTTTGCTTTGATAGTTCCATCATGAAGCTCTATGATCTCCTTCGCGATCGCAAGTCCAAGACCTGCCCCGCCAGTTTCAGAAGATCTTGCTTCATCTAATCTGTAAAATTTCTCAAACAGGTTATTTAATTGATGTTCTGGTATGGTCTTTCCCTGATTCCTGACTAAAATCTCTGCGTTATCTCCATCGATCATTCCATAAACCTCGATGAGAGAATTCGGATAACAATACGATACTGCATTCCTTAACAGATTCTCAAAAACCCTGGCAAGCCTGTCCGGATCACCATAAATTAATATTTTATCATCTACCTCTATCTTCCACTCTAATCCTTTCTGCTTAAATACCGCAGCAAAAGAATCCATCACTTGTTCAAGTAGAACATAAAGATAAAATTCCTTCTTATCTAATGTGATATTCTGAAGATTATATCTTGTAATCTCAAAAAATTCATTGATCAGTTCGCCCAGTCGTTTCGCTTTCTCAAGTGAAATCCCGGTATATTTTGCTCTCTGTTCCACCGGCATATCCGGTGCTTCATTGAGCAAGGATAAATATGCAATAATTGAAGTCAGCGGTGTCTTAAGATCATGAGCAAGATATACGATAATATCATTCTTCCTTTGCTCACTTTCCTCTGCGATCCGTCGCTGCTCTTTCAATGTTCCTTTGATCTCATTTAACTTATTCTCCAGTGGATTCAATTCTGGAGGGAGTAAAATATGATCTTTGGACTCATTTAAGATCATCTGAATACCGCTTTCAACCTGTTTTAGATAAGTTGTAAATTTTGACATACCCAGATAAAAGCTTAACAAAAGTAACAGAAAAAATCCAGCACCAATGATCATTGTTTTATTCTGCATAAAGATCAGACGATATATACGGATTGCTTCTATCTCATCCATGCCAAGCCGTTCAAATATATAAACAACCGTTTTGGCAAACGGATCCTGAAACACCCCATCTACAAAAATATCAAGTATAAAATATCCGATAAATGCAACAATAAGGCTGATTCCCAGTGTCTGCAATATGATCCTTATCTTTAAACTTCTGTATTTACTCCTCAACTTTGTATCCAACTCCCCAAACTGTCTTGATCAGCTCTTTGTGTCCCATGACATCTCCAAGTTTCTCCCTGAGATGTCTGATATGTACCATAACTGTGTTGTTATTGTTCTTAAAATATTTTTCTTTCCACACCTGCTCAAACAGATTCTCGGAGCTTATTACTTTGCCTCTGTTCTGAGTCAGGATCCAAAGTATAGAAAATTCCAATGGAGTTAGTGTAATTTCTTCTTCTCCATAAGTGCACTGATGTGTCGCACGATTCAGAATAAGTCCTGAAATCTCCAGAGTATCTTCCTGATCAGATCCAGAACCATCGTTATATCTTGTAAATCTTCGTAGCTGTGCTTTTACTCTCGCCATAAGTTCAAGAGGTTCAAATGGCTTCTCAATATAATCATCAGCTCCTAATGTCAATCCATTGATCTTATCCATGGATGATACTCTTGCAGTCAGCATAATAACTGGAAAATTGTGCTTTAATCGGATCTGTTTTAAGATTTCAAATCCATCAATATCCGGCAACATCACATCAAGGATCGCCAGATCAATATTCTCGTGCTCTACACATGCAAGTGCATCTTTTCCATTGTAAAATTTAAATACATTATAATCTTCATTCTTTAAATATAATTCAATAAAGTCAGCAATTTCTTTTTCGTCATCTACTACTAATACTGTTGACTGTCTCATCTGCTTCCTCCTTGTTTACCTTTACCCCCAGGGATCACCTGAAATCTGTGCCCTGTTTCTTCCTCTTCCAGTTCTTCTCTTGTATGACCTTTTAGTGCATATACAGGAACTGTCTTATAAAGTTTAAGAATCAGGTCACAAAGAGTTCTCTGTTCTTCTCTTGCATTATCTTCTAACAAGCCTGTATACGCCTCTGTAATTTCTGTATATGTTACTCCGTTTTGAATCTTTACAACCAGTGATTTTACGATCATCATAGCCTGATACTGATCATCCTCTATATTCTGCATGACAAAATCAAATAAATCTGGAATACCACTCCAATGTCCAACTCCATTTGACAAGGCTAATTCTTTGTACTGATCTTCACTGTAAATCTTCCAGGAAATATCTTTGTTAATGGTCCATTTGATAAACACATCATTCCTGTCATCCACCTCTCTGCTTGCATAGATCAGTCTTAAATTCGTCTGATTTCTCAATAAGATACCAGACTGCCAGAATACAACTCTGTGCATCACAAATTCTTCCAACTCATCATATGTCATATCTTCTATCATGTTATCCCTGATGATCTCACAACATTCATAAATATCCAGAATACCATATAAAAATAACATTCCAAATAAAATATTCTCAAGTCTTGTGTATTCTTCCATCTGAGCCTGTGTCCGATGACTCTTAAGCGAAAAGAAAAATTTGTCTTTTGCTTCCATATTAATATAGATCGTATCATCTTCATAAGAGAGAAATCCAAGAAAATGCAACTGTTCCAGTTCTCTTAAATACATCTGCGCGATCAGGCTTTCTCCTTCCATCTCCCAGCACTGTAATAAAAATTCAATTGCTTCCTGTTGCAGCATCTTCATCACAAGCTGTGGTCTATCATAAAGTTTCTCTGCAACTTTAGCTGCCAGAGATATCTCTGCTTCTCCATCATTAAAAGGGGCACCGAGTCTCTCGCACACAACCATAAGGTTCACCTGCGGATTCGTTGCGAGTTCTTCTACAAATGTTCTTCCTGATGCTTTTATCAATGACATAACTATCCTGCCCTCCTTCGTTTCAATCTTATAAAGTATATCTTATCAGACCCCTCCCGTCCAGTGGGACATTTAAAAAGATTTCTTTAAAATAACTCTCTGATCTTATCAATCTTTTCTTTCGTCATGCGATATCCCATATCATATGTCTGCTTCAATACATCAATATCCTTTTCCAGACTTTCAATTGGATATTCTGGCCTTAAGATTACTGCTTTTCCTTCTTGTTCGAGTTTCTCACAATATCTTACTGTTTTGTTATATTCGATATGTCTCTTCATTAAAAGTTCCGGCAAATGTGGATATTTTCTCTTCAGTAGTTTCGCTGTGATCTTATGGCTTCTGCTTAGTTCTTTTCTATATCCTTCAGGTCTAGTTAATACGATCAGATTCTTCTCATTGCCATCTTTGATTGACTTTCTGATCGGGATCGGATCTGCCAGTCCTCCATCATAATATGGCTTTCCATCAACATAAATCGCTGGAAATACAAGTGGTATCGCACATGTTGCACGAAGCATCATACACTTTTTGTCTAATTTCATTCCATCTTTATATTCTACTTTTCCTGTCCATGCATTGGTCACTCCAACTCGGATTCTTCCTTCGTATTCATAAAATGTCTTCCAGTCAAATGGATATAACTTATTCGGAATCGTATCATATACAAAATCAAGTCCAAAGAGACTTTTATCTTTTAATAAATTTCCTGCTCCTAAATATCGTTTATCATTTCTATGATTCATAAGAATCTTTAAATTACGTTCTTTTTGTTTTGAAATATATGAAAATCCATCACAAATCCCCGCTGATACACCGATCATATATGGAAACATGATATCTTCATCTAACAATGCATCCATCACTCCGGCACTGAAGATTGGACGGAATGTTCCGCCTTCTAAAATAATACCTGGCATGTTATGTCCTCCCATCGAGTAAAAAATATCACTTTATCTCTCCTAAATTTTATAATAAGTGACACTTGTTAAATATTATATCACGTTTTCATAATAGAATGTTACATTTACTCAAAGAAATTATGAAAAGAATTCGAATTTTGTGTGAACAAAAAATAATCTTTTTTGTTGATATATCGTGCCCTCGATGGTACAATGTTGATGTAACTGAAATGGGAGCTTAAAAGGTGATACCTTAGCTGAGAGGAAACTTACGTTTCGACCATGGACCTGATACGGGTA
>OGDE01001946.1_pt1 | contig 11417 bp, 9 predicted proteins | sample 1570321 | NCBI WGS metagenome assembly OGDE01 (sample SAMEA2581976, study PRJEB24529) | metagenome | biome: Human gut stool | place: China | collected 2011 | reverse complement strand
GCGCTGGCAGAAAAGACCCAGTGCACCATCGTGGGCCAGGCCGCTGTTCTGGCCGAGGGCGACGCTTCTGAGCGCAAGGATATCATCTTCCTTGAGCCGCTGCCCCTGTTCTTCCACTAAGCCGGGATGCGCCGCCCGCTCTGCGCGTTCTGCGCCGGAATGATGGGCCTTAGTTTCCTATGGACTTTTTTGCCGCAAACGGAGCTTTTTATGCCGTTTGCGGCATTTTTTGTTGCCTTTTTGCTGCTGCTTTGCATCCCGCGCCGCAGCCGCAAGCTGGCGCTCTGTCTGCTGCTGGGCGCACTGGCGGGGCTTTGCGCGGTGCATACCACGAGCGCCCGGCTGGAGCGTGTCCGGGCAAATTACGCCGGGCGCACCGTGCTGCTGACTGCTGAGGTGGAGCGCGTGGATAGTAACTATTTTTCGGACACAGTGGACGCGACCCTGTGGGTAGAAAGCGTGAACGGCAGCCCGGCGGGCTTTCGCATAGCCTGTGCAGAGCTGCCCGCCTGCGCGGCAGGGCAGCGGGTGCAGGGCGGGTTCACGCTGTCGGCACCGGATGAAGCAGAACGGACGGCGCAGTACGCAGACGGCATCGCTTTGCAGGCAGAGCCGTTGGCAGAAAAGCCGCAGCTCACCGTACTGGGCGAGAGCGGCAGCTTCCGTGCCCGCACCCACCGCTTGCAGCAAAAACTGAGCGAGAGCCTGCGCCGTGCCATGCACCGGGACACCGGCGGCGTGCTGGCTGCTATGACGGTGGGAGACCGCAGCGGGCTTTCGGCGCAGCTGCGCAGCGCCTACCGGGGTGCGGGGCTTTCCCATGTGCTGGTGGTCAGCGGCATGCACGTTTCCATTCTGTGCGGGGATATCCTGAGCGTTTTGCTGCCCTATCGCTGGGAGCAGAGCTACCGCAGCCGCAGACGGCGCACGGTCTGGAAAAGCCTGCTGGCGCTGGTGCTGATGGGCGTGACCGGCTTTACGCCCTCGGTGCGCCGCGCCGCTGTGGCGGTGTGGGTCAGCGCCTTGGGCGTGTGGGTGTGGGGACCGCCGGACGCCCTTACCTCGCTGGCGGCGGCAGGCATCCTGATGACCGCCGCCAACAGCTATGCGGTGTGGGATATCGGCTTTGAACTCTCCTTTGCGGCAGTGGTGGGCACGGTGGCGGGCAACGCCTGCATCCGCCGGATGCGGGACGCCCACGACAGGCGTTTCTGGGTCAAAGCGGGGGAAAACCTGCAAAAGCCGGTCAGACGCCCGTGGTACAGCAAATTGCCGAAGGGCGTGCAGGGTCTTGTAGAGAGTGCCTGCATTGCCGCCTGCGCCTCGGCGGCTACCTTCCCGGTGCTGGTGCTGCGGGGGTTGAGTGTCAGCGCATGGGCGGTGGTTTCCAGCATCGCGGTGCTGTGGATGGTGCAGCCGCTGCTTTTGCTGGGGCTGGCAGTAGCTTTTGTTGGACTGGTGCCGTGGTTGGCACCGGTGCATGGGGTACTCTCCCGGGCGGCAGACCTGCTCACAGGGCTATTGAACGGCTGGGCGGTCTGGCTCAGCACAAAGCCCGGCGGCAGCATCTACTTTGACACCGCCTACGCAGCACTGGTCTGTCTGCTGCTGTGCGGTCTTGGGGTACTTGCTTTCCGCTGGCGGGTGCGTCTGCGGGTGGCAGTGCCGGGCATTCTGTTGGCAGCAGCGGTAGGCATCGGGCTGGGCAACGCCCTCAGCCGTGACGTGGTGCATATCGACCTTGTGGGCAGCGCACAGGCACCTGCGGTAGTGGTTGCCCAGAACGACCGGGCAGTGGTGCTGTTCCGGGGCGGCAGCGCCGCCCAGCGTGCGGTGGAAAACCAGCTGGCGCGGCGGGGCGTGCGCACTGTGGAACTGGTGGTAGACCTGCGCATGAACGCAAAAACCGCCTGCACCCTGCCCGCGCAGCAGGGCATCCGGGCAGAGCGTCTGCCGGTCAATGCCAGCCGCAAGCTGCGCTGCACCCCGGCGGCGGTGGAACTGCTGCGCACCCGGGAAGGGTGTCTTGTGCGGCTGAGCATCGGCAACCGGCAGTTTGTGACCCTGAGCGGAAAGGCAGAGCTGGCGCAGCTGCTGCAAACGGAGTGGCTGGTGGCCTCGGCCAAAAAGCCGGAGGTGGTGCAGTACCAAAAACTGCTGGCGCTGCGCAGTTACAGCTGGATGCCGCCGGAAACGCAGTACACTGCCACCCTCAGCCTGCGCCGCACCGGCGGCGAAAGGCTGGGCTAATGCTTTGCAATCCGGGCCGAGTGTGGTACAATACAAGGAGCAATTTATAACAGGAAAGGGGCATTTGCATGGCCACGGAAGCAAAACTCCGGCAGCTGGCCGACAAGGGCTGCCCGGTCTACTATTTTTATTCCAGCGAGCGGTATCTGGTGCGGCAGGCAGTGGCGGCGGCGGTGCGGGTGCTGTCGGCAGACAGCGACGAGGACGCCACGATCCTGGACGGTGCTGCGCCGGAACTGGAACAGCTTATCATGGCAGCGGGTACCATCTCCTTTTTCGGTACCCGGCGTGTGGTGGTGCTGCCGGAAATAGACCCCGCAGCCTACGGCAGCAAGGACCTGGACGAGTTGTGCAGTACCCTTTCCAGCTTGGAAAACGCTGTGGCAGTGCTGGGCAGCGTATTCCCGCTGGAACGCGGAAAGATCAAGCTGGGCAAGCAGGCGCAAAAGCTGCAAGCCCAGTGCAAGGCCATCGGCTACACGGAGGAGCTGGCAAAGCCCCGCCCCTTTGAACTGAAAAATCTGATGATGGAGCGCGCAAAGGCGCAGGGCGCAACCCTGCCGGACGGCGCAGCCACCGCATTGCTGGAGCGCTGCGGCGAGGACCCCTTTCTGCTGGAAAACGAGGTGGATAAGCTCTGTGCCCTGTCCGGCTACCAGACCGTGAGCGCATCCATGGTGGCGGAGATGGGCACGGTGAGCCTTGAAGCGGATGTGTTCGAGATGATCCGCATGATCACCGCCAAAAACGCCACCGGAGCCTGCAAAAAGCTGCAGACCCTGCTGCGGCTGCAGCAGGAGCCCATTGCCATTACAGCGGCCATGATCGGCAGCTATGTGGACCTGTACCGGGTCAAGCTGGGGGCGGTCCGGCGGAAAAACTACAGCACGGTCTTCAAGGATTTCGGGTACAGGGGGAGCGATTACCGGCTCAAGCGCTCGGCGGAGACAGCCGCCCACTACACGCTGCCCCAGCTGGAAGCCTGTATGCAGGTGCTGTTGGAGCTGGATAAAAGTTTGAAAAGCCAGCCTGTGGACGACGGGGTGCTGATGGAAACGGCCCTCTGCCGTCTGGCACTGGCGGGGAGCAGCCGATGAACGAAGCAAATTTTGTACACACCAGCCGGGTGCTGATCGTGGAGGGAAAATACGATGCAGCCCGGCTTTCCCATTTGACCGACGCCATGATCCTGCTGACGGACGGGTTTGCGATCTATAAGGACAAAAAGCGCCAGCAGCTGTTCAAGGCGCTGGCGAAGAAGAACGGCCTCATTCTGCTCACCGACTCGGACGCGGCAGGGTTCCGCATCCGCAACTACATCACCAATTTAGTAGGGGCGAGGAATGTGGTGCAGGCTTATGTCCCGGCCATTCACGGCAAGGAGAAGCGGAAACCCCAGCCCGGCAAAGAGGGGCTTCTGGGCGTGGAGGGCGTGGACGACGCCATTGTGGTCAAGATTCTGCGGGAAGCACTGGGCACGGAGGCCGATGCGGCAGCCCCCCGCCCGGAGGGACGGCAGATCACCTATACCGACCTGTACGATTGGGGCCTTTCCGGCACGGCAGGCAGCGCGGAGCGGAAAACAAAGCTCCTCAACGCGCTGGGCCTGCCGCCGCGCCTCTCCAAAAAGGAGCTGGTGGAGGCGCTGAACCGTCTGTACAGTTTTGAACAGTTGAATTCCATGCAAGAAACACTCTTTAAAGATGAAGAATAAGACGATTGAAAAACCCGGTAATCCGGCGGGGATTGTGCTATAATAGTAACATTATGCGCACTGGGTGTACGGAAACACCCGCAGGGCAAAAATCCGGCTGCACAAATCGGTGCGGCGGTGGAAGAAAGAGGAGAAAAATCATGGAACGAGAAAAACTCAAATCAAGACTTGGGTTTATCCTGCTTTCCGCAGGCTGTGCCATCGGCATCGGAAACGTATGGAAATTCCCCTACATGGCCGGCCAGGGCGGCGGCGGCGCGTTCGTGCTGTTCTATCTGCTGTTCCTGGTCATCTTGGGCCTGCCCATCATGAGCATGGAGTTTGCAGTGGGCCGCGCCAGCCACAAGAGTCCGGTGCGCGCCTATCAGGCACTGGAAAAGCCGGGCCAGAAATGGCACATCCACGGCTACTTTACCCTCATTGGCTGCTACTTGCTGATGATGTTCTACACCACCGTGGCCGGCTGGATGATGCATTACTTCTACATGACGGCTGCGGGCAAGCTCTCCGGCCTGACCGCGGATGAAGTGGCAAGTGCCTTTACCGAGATGCTGGCAAGCCCCGGCATCATGGCGTTCTGGATGGTCGTGGTGGTCGTGTTCGGCATCTTTGTCTGTGCCCGTGGCCTGCAGAACGGCTTGGAGCGTGTGACCAAAGTCATGATGATCGCTCTGCTGGCCATCATGGTCATCCTGGCCGTCAACAGCCTGTTCATGCCAGGGGCAGCTGAGGGCCTCAAGTTCTATCTGGTGCCGGACTTTGCCCGCATGAAAGAGGTGGGCGTCGTCAACACGCTGGTGGGTGCTATGAACCAGGCGTTCTTCACCCTGAGCCTGGGCGTGGGTGCCATGGCCATCTTTGGCAGCTACATTGGCAAAGAGCACGCGCTGCTGGGCGAGTCCGTCCGTGTGGTGGTGCTGGATACATTCGTAGCCATTACGGCCGGCCTCATCATTTTCCCGGCCTGCTTTACTTATGGCGTGGACCAGACCTCCGGCCCCAGCCTCATTTTTATCACCCTGCCAAACATTTTTGCCAACATGGCCATGGGCCGGCTGTGGGGCAGCCTGTTCTTCCTGTTCATGGCGTTTGCCGCTCTCTCCACGGTGCTGGCCGTGTTTGAGAACATCATCTGCTGCGATATGGAGCTGATGCACTGGGGCCGCAAAAAGTCCAGCTGGGTCAACCTGTTCCTCATCATTGCCCTCTCATTGCCCTGCGTGCTGGGCTACAACCTCTGGGCCTGGGATGGCTTTGCCATCTTCGGCGGCGCCGTGCTGGATCTGGAGGATTTCCTCGTCAGCAACCTGTTCCTGCCGCTGGGTTCGCTGGTCTACCTGCTGTTCTGCACCTCCCGCTATGGCTGGGGCTGGGAGAACTACAAAAAAGAGGTCAACACCGGCGATGGCCTCAAAGTGCACGACTGGATGCGCGGCTACCTGACCTACGGTTTGCCGGTCATCGTGCTGTTCATCTTTGCATTTGGCCTGTACGATAAATTCCTGGCGTAACCCGGCAGCCGGGGCCGCTGTAAATGACCACTGACCCCTAAGAGGCGGCCCTCCTTCCCGGAGGACTGCCTTTTTTGCTTCCACAGGAGGAAAATGACCATGTATATTCTGATATGTGATGATGAGCCCGCGGTGGCCCGGCAGGTGGAACAACTTGCCCGGCAGCACCTGGAACAGCGGGGCATCCCGGTGCAGTGCACCGTCTGCACCCGGGGCGAGGAGGTGCTGGCCCGGTCAGACCTGGCCCAGTACCAGCTGGCCCTGCTGGACGTGGACCTGGAGACCATGACCGGCATTGCACTGGGGCGGCGGCTCAAGCAGCAGAACCCGGAGCTGGTGCTGGTGTACATTTCAGCCTATCTGGAGTTTGCTCCTGAGGGCTACACGGTCCGTGCGTTCCGGTATCTCCTCAAGCGGGATATGGAGCGGATGCTGCCCAGCTGTCTGGATGCCGTGCTTGCCGAGCACAGCCGGGAGTGCCGGACGCTGCCCATCCGGCAGGGGCGGCGCGAGACAGAGGTACCGCTGGATCAGATCTATTATCTGGAGAGCGACCTGCGCAAGATCAATGTCTATGGTGAGACACTCCACAAGCCGCTCTGCTCCTACTACGGTAAACTGACGGACCTGCCCGCCTCCCTGCAGGAAGACGGTTTTTTGCGGGTCGGGCGCAGCTTTGTGGTCAACATGCGGTATATCCGGCAGATCAGCAATTATAAAGTGATGCTCCAGAACGGCGTGGAACTGGGCGTCAGCCGGAACGGCTATGCAGCCATCCGGGGCGCTTATCTGGAGTGGAAAGGGCAGTTTGGCGATGAGCTATGAGTTGAAGATGAAGCTGCTGATGCACCTGGTCTGCATCGTGCAGTGGGGCGTGTTTGCCCTCATCCACTGGGAGATGCTGGGCAAAGGCAAGTGGAAACATCCCTTTGCCTGTACGGCGCTGGCAATGTGCGGGATGCTGGTAATTTCGCTCTGGATCGATTTCGGCTTTTTCAATGCCGCTTCCATTGCGTTCAACGTGCTGTACCTGCTGGTGACATCGGCTTTTTTTGGCGGGACCATCCGCCAGAAGCTGATGTCCTGCATGGCCAACGGCGTGGTCTGCCTGCTGACGGAAAATACAGTCACGTATCTCTATACCTATATAGAAGCGGTTCCGCCTGCGCAGGTGATCCGGCAGCCGCTGGGCGTTCTGCTCATGGCAGCGGCTATGCTCATCGTGGGTGGCATCACGGCTCAGATGGCAAAGCACTGGGGCCAGAAGCAGGCGCTGGAACCGCTGCAGCTGGTGGTTGCCATGTTCTTCCCGGGGGTGGTCGTGGTGCTCAACATGCTGCTGATGGTCTCGGGCGGCCGGTTCGACGCCACCCAGTTCAGCGTGCTGTTTACGGTGGGGCTCACGGTGGCGGTGTTGGTGCACCTGCTCTTTGTCCAGATGCTCAACGAGCAGGTGGTGCAGAAAAAGGATTCTCAGTACCGTGCCACATTGGAGCAGGAGCGGGCGGAAGCCCTGATGGAATCCTACACCACCCAGCGCCGCCTGACCCATGAGTTTGCCAACCATCTCGAAGCACTGAGCCTGATGCTCCAGCAGAACGACGTGGCCGGGGCCCGCGGCTACCTGACCTCCATCAGCAAGACCATCCAGATGAACAGTGCCATCCTCAACACCCACAACCCCCTGCTGGACGCTCTGCTCAGCAAAAAGTACGAGGAAGCAGCCCGGAAAGGGGTCATGATGTACTTTGACCTCTCAGACCTGAAAGACATCCCGCTGGATCGGACGCATCTGGTCATCGTGGTGTCCAACCTGCTCAACAATGCCATTGAGGCGGCGGCACAGGCGGCCCCGCCCGAGGTGCATGTCCGGATGAAAAAGACGGAGGGAGAGCTGGTGATCTCGGTGCGCAACCGGGTCAGACAGAATGTGGAGATCCCGGAGGGACAGCTGCCCCGCTCCACCAAGCGTGAACCTGGCCACGGCATGGGGCTGGCCAATGTCTGTGCGGTGCTGGAGGCGCACAACGCCGAGTACACCCTCAGCTGCCGGGACAACTGGTTCCGCTTTACCTGCGCGTTCCCGACCAACGGAATATGACATCCTGAGATGCAGAATATGACAACTCCCGTGCATTGGCGGCACAAATCTGCTATGATAAAAGCAGTAAAGGCGGCCTGAGCGGGAATGGCGCTTTGATTGCGGCCGGATTTTTCCGGGGCGTCTGCTGATGCATAAGGCCCTGCGATGCGTGTGTGCAGGGCCTCTGGCCTTTGCTTTCCGAAAGTCTGACGAGGCTCTTGGCGGCAGTCTGGGGATTGCTGTACATAGAGAACTTGACCGCTGTGTGGCTTGCGGCGGGCGGCACCGTGTGTGGGAACGGGGTGCTGCCCGGCGGGGCTATGTGGTTTTGCAGGTCAAGAGCTTCGCCGGGCTTTTTCTTTTTTACCATTTTGTCATATTTCACGGTTTGTTTCTTGTTTTTTCACCGGGTGCATGGTAAAATTAAGACATTCTTGAACAAGAAAATTCACAAAACTTTAAATTTTACGGTTAAAATACCCGGAAAGAAAGTGGGCGGAGCGGATGCGAAACAAACGGGCCGGAAAGGCTGTGGCAGCGTTGGCCATGGGAATTGTGGTGGCCGCGGGTCTGGTGGCTGTGGGCGCAAAGGAATCCGGCCCCAGCCTGACGTATCATGAGCTGCTGGTGCTGGCCGGGGATAAGACTCAGGCGGCCTCTGCGGAGCAAGACCTGGAAGCAGCGTCTGGCCTGCCGGAAGCCATCGGGGAAGAAGCGGTCGCTGTCAGCAAGTTAAAAGAAGAGCTGGAAGAGATCGACGCGGAAAACAGCGCTTCCAGTGAGGCCGTGCCGGAAGAGATGCCGGAGTCCGGGGGGGCTGCCTCGGAAGAAAGTGCCTCGGCGGAGAGCACCGCCCCGGAGGTTTCCTCGGTCTCGGAAGCCGCCGCGTCTTCCGTGCCATCCAGTGCGGCGGAATCCCATGCCGTGTCCGAAGCCGCCAGTGCCCCGTCCAGTACAGCGGCCAGCAGTGCCCCCACTGCAGAGGAACTCTGTGACCAGCAGGTTGCGGAGTATATCCGCCAGATCGAGCAGCTGCAGGCCCGCAGTGAAAAGCGGCTTTACAGTATCATGCTGTCGGCCTATAGCGAGTATATGTCTCACCCGGTGGAGGAGCGGAGCCTTGTGACGAAAGTGTCTGCGGTCCTCTCCAAAAGCGGGGAGCTAACGGCCGCCCAGAACCAGTGTGACGCGGAGTTTGCGCAGATCATGGCTGCCATGCGGAAGACCCTGCGAGAAAATGGCCGGGATGAAAGCATTGCGGATGAGGCGGAAAAAACCTATAAGCAGAAGAAAAACGCCCTCATCAAGGAACTGACCAGCCAGGCCTACAGCGGCGGCGACGGCAGCGGCCAATCCGGCAGATGGCTGGCCGAGCACGCCGATGGAAACATCGTGGACTGAGATGGAAATAAGAAAAACAGCGCCGCTGCGGCTCTGGGAGAATTTCCTGAGAAATGCAGCGGCGCTGTTTTGCAGATGAAACACTTTCGTGTCCTGAACTTCACGAAAATCGATTTACAAACCTGAAGAGATATATTATAATAAAATCGCTGTGTTTCGATATAACACAACCAAAGGAGGAAAATTTGGTGCTGGTTACTCTGATTGAGAGCGTTTACAATTTTTTGTGGGGAGATCTGCTCACTCTGCCGTTGGGCGGCGTGACGCTCAACCTCTCCCTTATGGTCATCCTGCTGTTTACGGCGGGCATCTATTTCACACTGCGCACCCGGCTGCTTCCGATGCGGCTGTTCCGGGATATGCTGGACGCTGTCTGCGAGAAAAAGCAGGGGAAGCAGGGCGGCCTTTCGTCGCTCCAGACGCTGGTGGTCTCCACCGCTACCCGGGTGGGTATGGGCAACCTCGTTGGCGTGGTGGCGGCGGTTTCCGTGGGTGGTGCAGGGGCCGTGTTCTGGATGTGGGTCACGGCGCTGCTGGGGGCGTCCACTTCCTTTGTGGAGTCCACGCTGGCGCAGAAATATAAGGAGCCTGATCCGCTTTATGGCGGCTGGCGCGGCGGCCCGGCGTTTTATCTGCACAAGCTGGCAGAGCGCAAGCGGGGGAAGCTGCTCAAAAAATCTGTTGTGGCATCGTTGTTTGCAGTGTCCGGACTCATCTGCTGGTGCGGCATCAGCCAGGTTATCAGCAACTCGGTGAGCGAGGCGTTTTCCAATGCGTTTTCCATTCCGCCGCTGGTGACGACCTTTGCGCTTACCGCGCTGGCGGCAGTCATCGTCCTGCGGAAAGATGCAACGGTCAAGAGCCTGGATGTGATTGTTCCCATCATGGCGGGCTGCTATTTCCTCATGACGCTCTATGTTGTTTTCACCAATCTGCCGCAGCTGCCCGGCGTGCTTGCCCGCATTTTCTCGGAGGCATTTGGCCTGCGACAGGCAGCCGCTGGCGGCTTTGGAGCCGTGGTCATGAATGGCGTCAAGCGAGGTCTTTTTTCCAATGAAGCAGGCTCCGGTTCTGCTCCCTGCGCGGCGGCGGCTGCCGAGTGTGACGACCCGGTCAAGATGGGATTGGTGCAGGCGCTGGGCGTTCTGATTGACACCATCGTGATCTGCAGCTGTACCGCTTTTGTAATGCTGCTGGCGCCGGAAAGCGTGACCGCTGGGCTGCAGGGCATGAATCTGTTACAGGCAGCGATGCAGTACCATCTGGGCGGCTTCGGAGTGGTGTTCATTGCCGTCACGCTGGCACTGTTCAGCTTCTCAACGTTTATCGGGATTTTGTTCTATGCACGATGCAACGTGGCTTATCTCTTTGGCGACCATTGGGGCTGGCAGACCGCCTATAAGCTGCTGGCACTGGCGATGATGCTGGTGGGCGGTGTGGCGGCCTATACGGTCGTATGGGATTTGGGCGATGTGGGCATCGGCCTGATGACCATTTTCAATATGATCGCTCTTTACCCCCTGTCCGGCGAAGCTTTGACCGCTCTGCAGGAATATGAGAAGAAAAAGCACCTGAAATAAAAATCACGGAAATAGAAGAAATAAAGACACCGCACCCTGCTCGTAAGATGCAAGCTAGGGCGCGGTGCCTTTTTTGCTGGAGGAAAATGAGAGATAGAGGGGCATTCGATCGGCTTAATTGCTGAAAAGTATAAGTTTGTCAAAAGAGAAGCACAGGAACTTATGGAATGAGAAACCGCTGATGGTTCAGAACGGATAAGAAATCAGACAATTTGCAAAGAAAGCTCAAGCTGATGCGATTTTTTTAGATAGTAATATAATGAGGACAAGGCGAAAACTATTGATTGTTGACGAGACACGTGATAAAATAATATGAGACTTAAAATGTGAAATAATGTCATTTGATAAAATATATTTATTACTGACAGGATAAAGCGAAATGTTAAATCAATTGAACGATACGTATGAATATTGAATACAAATTTCGTCAACAAATATTGTCAAATTTCTGAATTCGGAGACTTAAAATGAAATGACTGTACGGGAGAAAAGGAAAAATGAATGCGGTGAGTTTAGAGAATAAAACAATTTTAGTCACAGGGGAGTGTGAAATAATACGCGGCTGTCATAATAGGGACAAGGGTACGGCAGAGAATGAAAGGCTCCGCAACCCGAAGTTCATATTTTCTTACCCGAAGAATGAACGACTGATCTTTTTGGGTGGCAGCAATGCCATCCAGAAAGAAATCTCGACCATGAGGGTGGGGTGATTGCCAGCGGACAGGTGTACGAGCCTATCCGCTCTTTGTGTTGGCCGAGATATTGATGAAGAAATTGAGTGGGATTGTGGGAAAAATTTATGAGTAAAAAACTTGCGATTGCAATGTTCGGACAGAAGCGATTATCGAGAGAAGGCGGAGTAGAAATCGTTGTCAAAG
>OGDE01001941.1_pt1 | contig 11457 bp, 9 predicted proteins | sample 1570321 | NCBI WGS metagenome assembly OGDE01 (sample SAMEA2581976, study PRJEB24529) | metagenome | biome: Human gut stool | place: China | collected 2011 | reverse complement strand
TGGTCGGTGCATCCAATCCATACTCTGCAAGCTTACTGGTATCTGCACTTACAAAACTGCCCCAGGAAAGACTGGAAATTCCATTTAAGAGATTGGAAGTATTAGAACTGTCAATATCTCTTTGTGTGCTTCCTTTTGTATAACTCCATCCGGTGGAAGCAGAATCACTCTTTTCAATCACTTCGGCTTCTTCGCCCTGTTTTTCTACAGTCAGTTTCGTAACTGTAGTAGCTGTAATAGACGGGAAACTTTCCTTTTCTGCAAGGTCACTTAAATTAAAATTAAAAGCGGTTTCAAGATCAGAAGCAACCATATAGATTTTACTGGTATCCTTGTCAATTGTCATATAACAATTACTTGTCATGTCATTTACTGCCCCAAACTCTAATGTATGGGTTTCATCATCCGAATTTTTAATAGAAACCTGTACAGCAGGTGCATCCAGTCCATACTCTGATACAGCCTCTACGTCTTTGAGCTCCCTGTCTGAACTGATTGATTTTAACTTTCCTGCCAGCTCTTCAAAATTACTCTGGTCTAGTGGAAATGAAGCATCTGCACTATAACTCCATTTATCATCTGATTTTGTAAAAGTATAAGACTGACCTTCCGTTGTCACAGTCAGCTCTGTCAATTTGTCTGTATCTGTCTCAAACGCTGTTGTTGCTGTATCTGTACTATCTGATTCACTGCTGTTGGCATTATGATTATGAAGAACAAAATAGACTACGCAGAGCACAACAAGCAGTACAACTCCTGCGATTAATCCGATATTTTTTTTCTTCATTACTGTTTTCTCCTCTTCATCCAGATACCACCGCCAATTACCAGAATCACTACCGGTACAACTGCTGTTACAAAGATACTCCAGAAACTTGCATCTGCTGCCGGAATTGTAAGTGTTGAAGTATCATAGCTCTTACTTGCAATAGAAATTGTATTACTATCCTCTTCGCTCTCACACATCCAGTTTACAGAAGCAGAAATCAATTCATAGTTTGCTCCGGATACCATTGTGTTCATCTGGTCATTAAACAGCGCTTCGGATGAATAGTAAACAATCTGGGTTTCTTTCTCATCATCTAAATTCTCTGTGATGGAAACACCAACTGCAAATGGTCCGTCAATGTCATCGCTTTCTTTTTCCATTGTCTGCATATCTTCTACATTTACTTTTGAGTAAGAACCGTCTGAAGTCGTCAGAATATCAGTGATTTCAAGAGAATCTCTGTAGTTATCACTCTTTACAATTCCCTGTGCCAGAGGCATTAAAATATATCGACTGCCAGATGACAGGCTTGAAGTAATGTCATTACTTTCGATATTTGGAAGCAGATAGGATGGATTCTGAGAAATATAATGATTGGTATCTCCCTCAAGTACAATTCCATCTGCCGTCTTCACACCATAATTCTCTAATACAGAAGCAAAATTTGGCATTTCTTCAGAAGAATAATTAGAAACTATCAACGCTTTTCCGCCATTTTCCAGATAAGAAATAATCTTAGACGCCTCATCTTCTGAAATATCTTTTGCCGGTGCAAAGATAAACAAGATGTCTGCATCGTCCGGAACACTGTCCATTGTCAGCAGATTTAAAGACTGAATATCGATATTTGCTTTCTGAATGGTATCTTTTAAGGTATCACTCATGGTTGCTTCATCGTGTCCCTCTAACGTATACATCACCGGCATACTATCGGATGTTACATAATTAATTGCACTTGTAATCTGGCCTTCTCCATCAAATCCAGTTACCTCGTTACTGTAAGTCTGATAATTAACAGTCGTTTCATATAATGAGTTGTTATCAATGACTTTATTTTTATCTCCGCACACAACAATTACGCTGTTATTGCTCACGCCATCCGATGTATACTGTGAAACAAATTTCGGATTTACTGCAGGGTCTTTCTGTTCCACTTTGATGTGGTCACTGCCCTCTTCGTATTTTTCCAGAAGTTTCTGGATATCACTGCTTTCTGAACCACTCTGCGCAATATAATAAATCTCTACGTCTTTATCGAGCTTTTTAAGTACTTTCTTTGTCTGGTCACCAATGCTGTAAAGTTTCTGCGTACTTAAATCGATTTCTCTGTATTTTGACGGCACTTCCTGCAATACCAGATTTAATACTACTATAATCGCAATAAAAATTGTAATTGCACCCATGCTGTAGGAACCATGCTTTAAGTTCTTTTTATTTTGGATTCGTTTTTCTTTGCTTTTTCTTTGTAATTCTTTGAAATCTATTTTTTTGAATTTTTTGCTGTTTGACTCTTTCTTCGATTTTTTAGTTAAGTCTTTATTTGAGTCTTTGTTTAACTCTTTATTTTCATTGTTTGTCTTCATATTTGCATTTTCTCCTCTCTATTCACCTCAAATCATCAGCTCCAACGCCGTTTCTGTATTGACTGAACGGTTAAAAATATGAAAATGCAGATTACGGATAACATATATACAATTCCGGAGAAATCCAAAATTCCTCCTACAAAATTATCAAAATGATTTGCGATTGCAAGCAAATCTAACAATTTTTGAATTGCTCCCTCGTACAAAGAGGATTTTACAATATATATAATTACAACTGCTCCAAGCAGTACCACTCCTGTAATTCCAGTCAAAATATTATCTTTTGTCATCTGATAGACGACCATTGCAATTAAGACTGCAAGTACCGCAAATGCAAGCATGGAAGCTATCGCTGTCTGTGAAAAGAAAGATTCAATTCCATTCATGACAAAACTGCAGAATAATACCACAAAGGTAAGAACCGCTGCAATAACCTGACTTTCTGTAATCGAAGATAAGAAAAGTCCAACTGCAATATTGGCGCATCCCAAAAAGAAAAATCCAACAATTGCAGTTAAGGTCATAGGATAAGAAACTGTTCCGTATTTTGCTAAAATAAATGGATAAAATGACGTAATTATAACTGGAATCAGATAAATTGTCACCATTCCAAGATATTTTCCGAATACTATCTTCCAGATTGGCACCGGTGAAGTGAATAATAACTGGTCTGTTTTATTTCTTTTTTCTTCCGCTAAAATTCTCATTGTTAAAATCGGAGTGATAATCAAAAATACAAACGTCACGGAATTTAAGGTTGTTCCAAAGTCCGGACTTGCATAATTTAAGTTATATGCCGTAAAATAAATCCCCAGAACCAGCATGATAAATGCCATAAACACATATCCTTGCATGGATGTAAGATAACTTTTTAATTCTTTTTTATAAATCGCCAGCATTTTCTTTCTCCTCCTCATTGTCGTCTTCGGTCAATTTCAAGAATACTTCTTCCAGCGTCATATTTGTCGGCTGCATTTTTAAAATCGGACATTTTGCATCTGCCAGAGCAAAGAAAATGTTTTCTCTCATATCCTGTTCCCCTGATATTTTAACGGTAAAATCACAGGCATCCGGCACAAAAGATTCATGGTAAATCATTTCCTGAATATTTTCTACGAGGTTCATTGCCTCTCTGATTTCTTCTTCTTTCCCTTTTACTGTAAGTTCAAGAGAATTTGCGCCTTCCATTACCTTACTTAAATTCTCCGGTGTGTCGCTTGCCACCAGTTTTCCACGGTCAATAATCAATACATGGTCACAGACCGCACTTACCTCCGAAAGGATGTGTGAACTTAAAATAACGGTATGTTTTTCTCCAAGGCTCTTAATTAAATCCCTGATTTCAATAATCTGTTTCGGGTCAAGACCAACGGTCGGCTCATCTAAAATAATAATTTCCGGATATCCAAGCAGAGCCTGTGCAATTCCAACCCTCTGTTTAAAACCTTTTGAAAGGTTCTTAATCAGACGTTCCTGTACTTCCTCAAGCTTTGTAGTTGACATAACTTCTTTTATATTCTTTTCCCGCTCTGCTTTTGGAATGGATTTTAACTCAGCTACAAATTTTAAATACTCTCTGACTGTCATGTCCTGATAAACCGGAGGTAGCTCCGGCAGATAACCGATACATTTTTTTGCGGCTTCCGGCTCTTCTAAAATGTTGTGTCCATCAATCAGAATTTCTCCCTGTGTCGAGGCAATGTAGCCGGTAATCATATTCATTGTAGTCGATTTACCTGCTCCATTTGGTCCTAAAAATCCATAAATTTTTCCTTTTTCTATGGTAAAACTCAAATGGTCTACGGCCACATGATCACCATATTTTTTGACCAGATCCTTTACTTCAATCAAGGTATTCCCTCCTTTAATATTATACTTGCTTTTTTATATTTTTCTCACCGTTCTATTCTATTTACTATTTGTGATAAAAATTAGATGAGAATGTGTTTTTTCTGTGAATCCTTGCAAATATCCCTAATAAAAAAAGAGAGCCTTTTTCAGCTCTCTTTCGTTCTTTATTTTCATACAATTTTTTATCCAATTTTCCACTTATACAATCGGTTCTTTTGCAGGAGTTCCTGCTTTTCTCGGATACTTTTTCGGTGTATTTTTTACTTTTTTTATCAGCAAAATCGTACGTTCCATATCTGAGTCCGGCAACAAAAATTCTTCTGTTTTTTCGACTTTTCCGCCTAAAACTGCAATCGCTTTTTTGCCTTCTTCCAGTTCTTCTGCCGCTTTTCCCGACTTATATGCAGCAAAGTATCCACCTGTCTTTACATAAGGCAGACAATACTCGCTGATTACACTTACCCTTGCAACTGCACGTGTCACACTTAAATCAAAAGCCTCTCGAAGCTCTGTTTTTTTTGCACCATCTTCCGCACGTCCATGTACTGTTCCAATGCCTTCTAAACCTAATTTTTCGATGACTTCATTTAAGAATTTCAAACGTTTATTTAAGGAATCCAGCAGAGTTACTTTCAGATGAGGAAACGCAATTTTTAATGGAATTCCAGGAAATCCTGCCCCTGTTCCGACATCAATACAGCTCTCAATTTTGCTCATATCCAGTGCTCTTACAACCGAAAGACTGTCTGAAAAATGCTTCTGAAGTACCTCATCAAACTCTGTAATTCCGGTCAGATTCATCACCTTATTCCACTCAATTAACAGCTCATAATACTGAATAAACTGCGCTTTTTGTTCTTCTGAAAGTGTAATTTTAAACTCTTTTACAGCGTTTTCTAACAGCGTTAAATCATAATTCATGTATTCCCATTTCCCCCTCTTCGATAAGATTCCAGGTACACAAGAAGGACAGAAATATCTGCCGGAGAAACCCCTGCAATTCTGGAAGCCTGACCTACAGAAACCGGACGATATTCTTCTAATTTCTGTCTTGCTTCAATTCTAAGTCCGCTGATTGCTTCATAGTCCAGTTCCTCCGGAAGTTTCTTTGTTTCCAGCTTCTTAAACTGTTCCACCTGTTTCATCTGGCGCTTAATGTATCCATCGTATTTGATATTAATGTTAACCTGTTCTCTTACATCTTCCGGAAGTTCCGGTCTTTTCTTATCTAAAGGAGCTAATAATTCATAGTTTAATTCCGGACGGCGGATTAATTCCGCAAGGGAACATCCATTTTTAAGAGGTGTGCTTTCATACTGTTCAAGCAGTTCCTGTACCTCTTTCGTTGCCCCTACATAAGTATGTTCCACACGCTCTTTTTCTTCCTCGATTTTTGCTTCTTTCCACAAAACATAATCATACTGTTCTTTGCTTACAAGACCCACCTGATAACCTTTTTTTCTTAATCTTAAGTCTGCATTATCCTGTCTTAAAAGCAGTCTGTATTCCGCACGGCTTGTCATCATTCGGTATGGTTCATGATTCTCTTTTGTAACCAAATCGTCGATTGATACACCAATATAAGACTCGGAACGATCTAAAATCAGCATCTCTTTTCCAAGCACTTTCATTGCCGCATTGATACCTGCAATCAATCCCTGAGCAGCTGCTTCTTCGTATCCTGAACTTCCGTTAAACTGTCCGCCTGAGAACAAACCTTTGATTTCTTTAAATTCAAGTGTCGGATATAACTGTCTTGCATTAATACAGTCATACTCAATCGCATAGGCATTTCTTACAATTTTTGCGTGCTCTAATCCTGCAACAGAATGGTACATTTCGTACTGTACATCCTCCGGAAGAGAGCTTGACATTCCGCCTACATACATCTCATTTGTATATAATCCTTCCGGCTCAATAAAAACCTGATGGCGTTTTTTGTCCGCAAAACGTACAACTTTATCCTCAATGGATGGACAGAATCTGGGACCTGTTCCTTCTATCATACCGGAATATAATGGAGAGCGGTCCAAATTATTTCTGATAATCTCATGTGTGGTTTCATTGGTATAAGTCAGCCAGCAGGATGCCTGGTCAATCTGAACATCTTCAGGATTGGTAGAGAAAGAAAACGGTACAACTCTTTCATCTCCAAACTGTTCTTCCATCTTTGAAAAGTCAATACTTCTTTTGTCAATTCTGGCAGGTGTTCCTGTCTTAAAACGATACATCTCGATGCCAAGTTTTTTCAGGGAATCGGTCAGATGATTCGCTGCCTGAAGTCCGTTTGGACCGGTATGATTGCTTACATCACCGTAAATACATCTTGCCTTTAAGTAAGTTCCTGTACAAAGCACAACCGCTTTTACTGCATACTCTGCACCAGAATAAGTTCTTACTCCTTTAATCTGTTTGTCCTCAGCAAGAATCTCTGTTACCTCTGCCTGACGAATGGTCAGATGTTCTGTATTTTCCAGTGTATGGCGCATACTTCTGCTGTATTCCTGTTTATCTGCCTGCGCACGCAAAGAATGAACAGCAGGACCTTTTGATACATTTAACATCTTAGACTGGATGAATGTTTTATCAATATTTTTTCCCATTTCTCCACCCAGAGCATCCAATTCACGTACCAGATGTCCCTTGGAACTACCACCGACATTTGGGTTACAGGGCATGAGTGCAATACTGTCCACACTTACCGTAAACATAATCGTTTCCAACCCCAGACGTGCACATGCAAGTGCTGCTTCACATCCGGCATGACCTGCACCAACAACAGCAATATCATAATTTTCTGTCAAATGATTCATCTGTTTTTCTCCTTTTTCGCTTCTATATTTATCCTGATTTTTTACTTTCCGGTACAGAATTTTGAGAAGATTTCATTGACCAAATCTTCCCCTACAGCCTCTCCGATAATACTTCCTAAAGACTCATAAGCGTTCATTAAATCAATCGAAAAGAAGTCTTCCGGCATCTGCATTTCAATGCTGTTTTCAACCATTTTTAAACTGTCAAGTGCTTCTTCAAGAGCCGTTTTATGTCTCATATTTGTGATATAAACTTCATCATTAAAGCTTAATTCACCTTCAAAAAACATGTTTTTAATCTCCTGTTCCAGCACATCAATTCCCTGTTCTTCCTTTGCTGAAATCGACACAACTGGATGAGAAAGCTTTTCTTTTAACATTTCTTCGGTTACTTTCTGTTCCAAATCGGTCTTATTCAACAGCACAATTGCCTTTTTATCTTCGAGAATCTCCATGATTTCTTCATCATTTTCATCAAGAGGACGTGAAGAATCCACCACATAAAGAATCAAATCCGCATCTTTTGCATACTCTTTTGCCCGTCCTACACCGATTTGTTCTACTTTATCTTCTGTATCACGGATTCCGGCAGTATCAATCATACGAAGAGAAATTCCATGAAGCACAATCGTTTCTTCTAAAATATCTCTTGTCGTACCTGCAATATCCGTTACAATCGCACGTTCTTCTCCTACAAGTACATTCATAAGAGACGATTTTCCGGCATTTGGTTTCCCTACGATAACTGTTTTAATGCCCTCTTTCATCATCTTTCCTTCTTTTACTGTAGAAAGAAGGTTTTCCACTTTCTCTTTCTGAATTTTGATATCTTTCCCCAAAGTTTCCCCATAACCATCCACACTGATATGTTCCGGGTCATCTAAAGCAGACTCAATAAAGGCGATCTCATATAAGATTTTTTCGCGAAGTTCCCGTATCTTTCGTGAAACAGAGCCTGCCAGCTGGCTTACGGAACTCTTTAAGGCATATTCATTGGTAGACTGGATCACGTCCGCCACTGCCTCTGCCTGGGCTAAGTCAATACGTCCATTTAAGAAAGCACGTTTTGTAAATTCTCCAGGCTCTGCCGTCCTTGCCCCATTTCGGATCACTGTCTCTAAGATCTTCTTTACAATAAAGACACCGCCGTGGCAGTCGATCTCCACTGTATCTTCCGCTGTATAACTGTTAGGCCCTTTCATGATCATCACCAGAACTTCATCTAAACGTTCTTCCCCGTCATAAATATAACCGTAGTGGATCGTATGTGACTTCACCTGGCTCAGATTCTTTGGCTCTCCCTTTTTATTTCTGTAAATGCGGCTTATTACCTGTAAGGCATCATCACCGCTTATCCTTACGATACCGATACCGGAATTGCTCATTCCCGTCGCTATCGCTGCAATGGTATCTGTTTTCATTCATTTTCCCTCATTTCATTCCCCTATTATACAAAAAAGGCTGTCGCTTATGCAACAGCCTTTCTCATTAATCTCTCAATTAATTTTGTATTACTCCTGTGCGCTTTCACTAACTGTTTCAGTCACAGGCTCTGCCTTTGGTGCAGACTGGTAAGAACCGCCTCTGCGGTTGTTTCCCTTATAGCCATAAGAACGATCAGAACGGCCTCTGCCTGCTCTGTCATATCTTCCTTTTCTCTCAGTAGTAACAGCTTCCTTCTTTAAAGCAATGACTACATGGCGGAAAGGTTCTTCTCCTTCGCTGCGTGTGGTCACATACTTGTCATTCTGGACTGCTGCATGGATGATCCGTCTTTCATAAGGATTCATAGGCTCTAAGGATACAGGACGTCTGGTACGTTTTACCTTGTATGCAATGTTCTTTGCAAGGGTTTCCAGAGTCTCTTTTCTTCTTTCACGGTAATTTTCCGTATCCAGTTTTACTCTCAGATAACCTTCTGTTCCCTTATTTACGATCAGACTTACCAGATACTGTAAAGAGTCTAAGGTCTGTCCTCTCTTACCGATCAGAATTCCCATGTCCTCTCCCTCTAAGTTCAGGGAAATTTCCTGCTCTTCCTCATTGTAAGCAGCTGTAATAGATACCTCAAGGTTCATGGCATCAAAAATCTGGGACAGGAACTCAATTGCCTTGTCAGCAACGGTTTCTTTCTTTTTTGCACGTATGATCGCCGGTTTTGCACCGATTCCTAAAAATCCGGCACTTCCTTTGTCAACCACTTCATACTCCAGCTTGTCGCTGGTAGTCTCAAGCTCGATCAACGCCTTCGTAACCGCTTCGTCTACTGTTTTCGCAGTAACCGTAATCATATCCATACGAAACAAACCTCCTATTTTTTATTGCCCTTCTCCTGGCGTTCATTATACTTCGCTACCATACCGGCCTTGGAAGCCAGACTTCCTGGTTTTGCGTCCTGATTATAATACTTATTGGACTCTTCCACCTGGGCCTTGCTCTTTGCGATCTTAGCCATACGTGCGCTTTCTTCACGGGATTCCTTTTCTTCATACTTTTTCAGCATGTCATCCACGTTTCCAACCTTTGTTGGCGGAAGTCCTTTTTTCGCACGCTTCTTGTTAGTCTTTTCTACATTTTTCTGTACCAGCTCGTCCATATCTACTTTATTTAAGTAAGAATTAATGACCATCTGCTGGATAACGGTAAACACACTCTGTGCTACCCAGTAGATACCAATACCGGAAGCAAAGGTAAAGCAGAAGAATACAGACATTAACGGCATGGTCACGTTCATGGACTTCATCATATCAGAAGTTGGATTTTCTTCCACCTGCTTTGGCTGGTTTGCAGTCATCAGCTTAGTGCTGTACCACTGGCTGGCACCTGCTAAAACAGGAATTGCAATAGCCGCGATCACCATTGTGATGGTTCCTGTACCGCCGCTGAAGAAATTCGTAATCACCTGCCATGGTGTATATGCAATGTTCAGTCCAAAGAAGTTCTGCATCTTCTCAATGGCCTGTACTGCGTTCACACCACCTTCTACGGCAGCTTCACCTGCAGCAGGGAACGCCCCGATAAAGGTCTGCCACTGCTGTGCAGTGAATTTATATAATAGATCGATAACTGTATTTACGTTAGTAAAATCAAATTTGTCGCCAGTCATTCTGCATGCCTGTGCAAGCTGTGTAAACACATCCTGTGTCTGATAACCAGCCGGCAGCTGACTGATAACGGTTTCATAATATCCTCTTACAGACTGTACATAAGCCGGGATATTATAGATAACACGGTACAAAGCGAAAATGATCGGCATCTGGATAGCCAGTGGCAGACATCCGCCTGTCATAGATGTACCATACTTTTCGTAAACCGCTTTCATCTCTGCCTGCATCATCATGGCAGATTTCTGGTCATTTTCTTTGCCCTTGTACTTTTTCTGGATCGCATTGATCTCAGGCTGCATAACAGCCATCAGCTTGGATGATTTCTGCTGTTTGATGGTCAGCGGCATCATCAAGAGCTTTGTAACCAGTGTAAACAGAATAATGCACAGACCGATATTCTCAATGCCGAATGTGCTGGTAAAACGGAATAATAAATCCATGATCCAGCCTAAGATCCCGGCGATTGGCCCCAGAATACCGCCTGTTTTTGTCAAAACAACTGCGCCAGCTAAACTGTTCAAAACGCTACCTCCTTATGGAGCACCTGCTGTGCTCGTTTTTCTACGGAACTGGATCATAACCGCCTTCTGCAAAGGGATGACAGCGAAGGATCCGCTTGCAGGCCAACCATGTACCCTTAAACACACCATACTTTTCCAGTGCTTCAATGGCGTATTGAGAGCACGTAGGTGTGTAAATACAGTGAGTATTTATTTTAAGAGGGGAAAGATACTTCTGGTACCCCCTTATCATCAGGATCATTGTCTTTTTTACAATCTTCATGATCTACTTCACTTCGATTCTTTTAAAATATGATGCAGTCCGCACAGGTGCATGTACGCACCTTCCAAATGTTTGTAATCTGATGTTGCTGCGGCAGTCCTTGCCACAACGATGATGTTTAACCCAGTCTCAATTTTTTCATTATTCAGCCGGAATATCTCCCGCATCAGTCTGGCAATATGGTGACGTACCACGCTGTTGCCTACCTTTTTGCTCACGGATATACCAAGCTGGTTTGACTCTTCCCCGTTTCTCATTACATACATAACAAGCAGACGGTTTGCATAGGACTTTCCATTTCTGTATATATTCTGAAAGTCACTGTTTTTCTTAATGGAAGGAAATCGTTTCATATAGAATAGAAACTCCTTTTCATTTAGCTAAACAAAAAGGCCACATCCTGAAAATGTGGCCTTACTGTTCTCAATGTTCTTAAGCGGTTAATTTAGCTCTACCTTTTGCTCTTCTTGCAGCAATAACTTTTCTACCGCCAGCTGTCTTCATTCTAGCTCTGAAGCCATGAACTTTTGATCTCTGTCTTTTCTTAGGCT
>OGDE01001940.1_pt1 | contig 11463 bp, 10 predicted proteins | sample 1570321 | NCBI WGS metagenome assembly OGDE01 (sample SAMEA2581976, study PRJEB24529) | metagenome | biome: Human gut stool | place: China | collected 2011 | reverse complement strand
TTTTAGGAGACTGGCTCACCGGTGGAGCCCCCTTGCAGCTGGCGGCGGTAGCGCTGGGCGGCGCGGGGATGGCAGCGGTCTGCTTTGCGGCGGCGTGGCCGCTGGGCCTCGGCGAAGAGCTGCGGGCTGTGGCGGCAGGGGAGAGGCGGCATAAGAAAAATGTCCAAAAAGTGAAATAGCTGGACACGGGGGAGAGAATCGAGTATAATACTAAAGATATTATGGGGTGATAGGCCCTTGAAATGAAAAACGGCAGCTGCCATCTTCGGATGCCGGCCCCCGATGCAAAAGAGGATATGCTGTGAAGGAAAAGAAAACAAATCTGCTGCAGGTACTGGCCCGCCGGGCTCTGCTGGTGGCGCTGGACGGAGCCATCGTAGCCTTCAGCTTTTATTTCGCCCTGTTGCTGCGCGCAGACGGCGCTGTCGAGGCCTCCTGGTGGCCCCATAACCGCGCCCTGCTCTACGCGAATCTGCCCTGGATCGTGGCGGTCTATCTGCTCAGCTTTCTGGCCGGGCGGCTCTACACCATCCTTTGGAAGTACGCCGGGGAGCGTGACCTCATCCGTCTGGCCGGGATGATCGCCGTCCCGACGGGCATCGTCTATCTGGTCAACCGCTGCTTCATCCACGGCGTGCTTTTCAACTCGGCCAACGCCATGGCGGCGGTGCTCATTTTACTGTTGATCGGCGGGAGCCGTCTGGCCTGGCGGCTCTTCCTGAACCACCCGCTGGGCGAGCGTCTGCGCGGCAACGCCAGCAAGGACCCCAACCGCCCTGTCATGATCGTGGGTGCGGGCGAAGCTGGTGCGTGGGCCATCAATGTCTGCAAGACCAATACCAGCTACGGCCATGTCATCTTGGCCGTGGACGATGACCCCATCAAACTGGGCCAGACCATCCACGGTGTCCCGGTGCGCGGCACACTGGAAGAAATTCCCGACCTGTGTACCCGCTACAACATCCATACCATCATCGTGGCGATTCCGACCCTGAAGGGAAACCGCCTGAACCACGTCATCGACCTCTGCGTCTCCACCCACTGCGCCGTGCAGATGCTCAGCGACCCCCAGCTGGTGGGTGCAGGCACCCCTCAGCAGGGTGCGTTCCGTGAGCTGAACACCGCCGATTTTCTCTCCCGTGAGGAAGTCACACTGGACACGGAGAAAATCTCCGGCTACCTCACCGGCAAGACCGTTCTGGTGACGGGCGGCGGCGGCAGCATCGGCAGTGAGCTCTGCCGTCAGGTCATGCGCTTCAAGCCTGCAAAACTGCTTATCTTCGATATTTATGAGAACTGCGCCTATGAACTGCTGATGGAACTGCAGCAGAAGTATGGCCGCGATGTGCCGGTCACGGTGCTGGTCGGCTCCATCCGGGACAAGGCCCGTCTGGATGAGGTATTTGAGACGTATCACCCGACGGTGGTGTTCCACGCCGCCGCCCACAAGCACGTCCCGCTGATGGAGATCAGCCCCGCCGAGGCCGTCAAGAACAACGTCTTTGGCACCAAGAACCTGCTGACCTCCGCCGCCGAGCACGGCGTGGAGCGGTTCGTCCAGCTCTCTACAGACAAAGCTGTCAACCCGACGAACGTCATGGGCTGCACCAAGCGCCTGTGCGAGATGCTGATCCAGACCTTCTCCCGGGCCACGTCGATGACCTGCGTTGCGGTGCGCTTCGGAAACGTGCTGGGCAGCCACGGCAGCGTCATCCCGCTGTTTGAGGAGCAGATCAAGCGCGGCGGCCCTGTGACCATCACGCATCCCGATATCGTCCGCTACTTTATGACCATCACCGAGGCTGCGCAGCTCGTTCTGCAGGCCGGCGGTCTGGCGAAGGGCGGCAGCATCTACGTGCTGGACATGGGCGAGCCGGTCAAGATCATGGATCTGGCCAACCGCCTGATACGCTTCTACGGCTACGAGCCAGGCGTAAATATGCAGGTCAAGGTCACCGGTCTGCGCCCCGGCGAAAAGCTGTACGAGGAACTGCTCATGGACTCCGAGCAGGACAAGATGGCCAAAACCGCCCACAACAAAATCTTCATCGCGCCGCCCATGCAGATCGATCTGGAAAAATTCTACACCGACCTGCAGCGGCTCAAGGACTCTGCCCTGCACAACAGCGACGAGGTCGTCGACGTTCTGCAGGAGATGGTCCCGACCTACCACCCCAACCGCCGCGTGCGCGCCGACCACACCGTTGTGGCCGCCACCGGCAACACCGCGCTTTTCTCCCGGGAGGAGATTGCGCAGAAGCTCCGGGAGACAGAGCATCCCGCCGAGGAGGGCTGATTTATGTACGAGCGTTACGGCAAGCGCCTGCTGGACATTATCCTTTCGCTGGCAGCCACGATCATTCTTGCAATTCCGATGGGGCTGGTCGCGCTGTGGATCAAGCTCGACTCCCCGGGGCCGGTCTTTTTCAAGCAGCGCCGCGTCGGCAAGGGCAAAACGCACTTTAACATCCTGAAGTTCCGCACGATGCGCGGCGACACCCCGCACGACGTTCCCACGCACCTTTTGAAAGATGCGGACAGCTACATTACCGGGAGCGGTGCCTTCCTGCGCAAGACGAGCCTGGACGAGCTGCCGCAGATCTACAACATACTGGCAGGGCAGATGAGCGTCATCGGCCCGCGCCCCGCACTGTACAACCAGTACGACCTGATCGAGGCGCGCGACAAGGTCCGCGCCAACGACATCCGTCCGGGCCTGACCGGCTTAGCGCAGGTCAACGGACGCGACGAGCTGCCGATTGACGTCAAAGCCCGCTACGACGGTGAGTACGCCGCCCATGTGACATTCTGGAATGATGTAAAGATTTTCTTCCGCAGCATCACCTATGTGTTCCAGCGCCGCGGCGTCGTCGAGGGCGGCACCGGTGCCATGAACCAGACAAAAGAGGAAAAATCGTCAAAATGACGGACGTTGTACCTGCCGGGAAAGCACCGGCAGGTACATTTTTTGTGCTGATTTGAAAAATGTACAAGAAAATCTTGCGATTTTCGTGAAAATATGTTGCAAAAGCCAAGCGGATTGTGTAAAATATACATTATGATGTTTTGGTTTTCAGGCAGATTACCAAACGGCAATTTTGCCAAACACGCATAGCCCGCACTGCACACCGGTGCAGACTGTCTAAATAACAGCTAAAAGGGGAGTCACATATTATGGCAAACAGGGTATTCCAGAACGTGGTCTACCAGATGAAGGACGCAGTGGATCGTGTCGTCGGCGTGATTGATGAGACCGGCACCGTCATTTCCTGCTCTGAGCTGGGACAGATCGGTGAGGTGCGCGAGGGCGTGGCCGCTGTCCGCCAGACGGCCGGGGATGCTTTCGTGCGCGATGGGTATGCCTACCATCAGTTCTCCAACGCCAAGCACAATGATTACGCCGTCTTTGTCGAAGGCACTGACACTACCGCCGAGCAGTTCGCCGCCATGCTCTCCATCAGCCTGCAGAGCATCAAGCAATACCACGACGAAAAATTCGACAAGACCAACTTCATCAAGAACGTAGTGCTCGACAACATCCTGCCCGGCGACATCTACGCCAAAGCGCGGGAGCTGCACTTTGTCTCTGACGTGCAGCGCGTCGTACTGCTGATCCGCGTGACCTCCGGCAATGATATTTCCGCCTACGATGTCGTCAGCGGTCTTTTCCCGGACAAACAGAAGGACTTCGTCTTTAATATCAGCGAGACCGACACCGTCCTGGTCAAGGAGATCAAGCCCGACAACAACACCCGCGATATGGAAAAGCTGGCTGCCTCCATCGTCGATACGCTGCAGGGCGACCATTACATCAAGGCCGTCGTCGGCATCGGTACGCCCATCGGCAACATCAAGGACCTGGCCTCCAGCTTTAAGGAAGCCCAGATTGCCATGGAGGTCGGCAAGGTGTTTGACACCGAGCGTCAGGTCATCAGCTATGACCATCTGGGCATTGCGCGCCTGATCTACCAGCTGCCTACGACGCTCTGCGAAGCATTCCTGCGCGAGGTGTTCAAGCAGGAGAGCATCGACTCCCTCGATGCCGAGACGCTGTTCACCATCCAGCGCTTCTTTGAGAACAACCTGAACGTCTCCGAGACGAGCCGCGGTCTGTTCGTTCACCGTAACACGCTGGTCTACCGCCTTGAGAAGATCCGCAAGCTGACCGGCCTTGACCTGCGCAACTTCGATGATGCCATCGTCTTTAAGGTGGCGCTGATGGTCAAGAAATATCTGTCCGCCAACCCGGCCAAATATTGATTTTAAAAAAACTTTCACAAATGGCGCTGCACCGCAAGGCAGCGCCATTTTCCTGCTTTTTATAGCCGCAAAGCACCTTGACCGCAGGGGTCTGACATGGTATTCTATTATATGTATGACTGTAACCATAACAGCAAAGCCAAACCACGGCAGGAGAACCCCGAATGATCGATTTTGAACATGTATATAAAACCTACGAGACCCACAACGATGAGAACGTCGCGCTGGAGGACATCAACATCCATATTGACGAGGGCGAGTTCGTCTTTATCCTCGGCCATTCCGGCGCGGGCAAATCCACGTTTTTAAAGCTCATCCAGATGGAGGAGAAGCCCACCGAGGGCAAGGTCTTTATCAATGGGCAGGATTTAACGCGCATCAAGCGCCGCAAGGTGCCCTACCTGCGCCGCCAGATGGGCGTTGTGTTCCAGGACTTCCGCCTGATCCCCACCATGACCGTCTATGAGAATGTCGCCTTCGCCATGCGCGTGACGAACATCTCGACCAAAAAGATCAAGGACCGCGTACCGTTTGCACTCTCCCTTGTCGGTCTGGAGGACAAAATGGACCGCCTGCCGGATGAGCTCTCCGGCGGCGAGCAGCAGCGTGTGGCCGTTGCCCGCGCACTGGCGCACGGCCCCAAGCTCATCATCGCGGACGAGCCCACCGGCAACATCGACCCCGAAATGTCGATGGACATCATGCAGCTGTTTGAGGCCATCAACAAGGTCAACATCACCGTCGTCGTCGTCACCCATGAGCACGAGCTTGTCCACAAGCTGGCCCGCAAGTACGGCAACCGCGTCATCACGCTGGCCAACGGCATGGTAGCCTCCGATACCGCTGACCCTGCTGCAGCGCGCCGCTACGCTGCCGCCATGGCCGAGCGCGAAGAGGATGACTACGAGTACGACGAGGACTGATTTGTAAGTAAGAGGGGACACCATGCGTTTTTCCAGTTTTATCTACTTAGTCGGCCAGGGCCTGCACAATCTGCGTGCCAACCGGCTGATGACCTTTGCCTCCATGGGCGTGCTGACCGTCTGCATGCTGCTGATCGGCGCAGCCTCGCTGCTGGGCATCAACATTGACCACATGGTCGAATACATCGGCAACCAGAACGAGACTGTCGTCTACATGGGCGGCACCGGCGAGAGCGAGGTCGCCACCGACGAGCAGATTGCCGCCGCCGACGCGGCCATCCGCAGCACGCCCCACGTTGTGAGCGTGACCTATATGTCGCCGGAGGATGTTCTGGCGACCTACAGCGATATGCTGAAGGATTACACAAACCTGCAGCAGGTCTTTGCCAATGACAACCCGTTCACTCCCAACTACCGCGTGACCGTGGACGACCCCGACAACATTGAGGAAGTCTCCGCCCAGCTCATGCAGATCGACGGCGTTTACAGCGTCAAGGCCCCGCTGGCTATGGCGGATACCTTCACGTCCTTGCAGAAGGTCATCAACTACGCCTGCTACGGCCTGGTCGCGGTGCTGGCCATCGTCTCCATCGTCGTCATCAACAACACGATCAAAATCACCGTCTTTAACCGCCGCAAGGAGATCGGCATTATGAAGCTCGTCGGCGCGACCAACGGCTTCATCCGCTTTCCGTTCTTTGTCGAGGGCGTCACCTCCGGCCTGATTTCGGCTGGCATTGCGTCCGGCATCGTCTGCGGCGCGTACTATGCGCTCTGCCGCTGGTATGCCGAGAATCCGTCCAACCTCTCGCAGATGTTCGGCGGCACGCTTGTCCCTCTGGAAAGCGTCTGGTACTATATCGTCGGCGGCTTTGTGCTGCTGGGCTTCGTGCTCTGCGGCCTCGGCACCGCCACCAGCATCCGCAAGCATCTGAATGTATAACAGGGGATAAAGGGAACGTATAAGACCATGAAGCATGTAAAACACAGCAAAAAGCTGATTTCGCTTCTGCTGAGCGCGGCTGTCGCCATGAGCATGACGCTTTCCACCGTCATGACGCCGCTGGCCGCCTCCTCCAGCGTCAGCGACCTGCGCCAGAAGCTGCAGGAACTGCAGACTGAGCAGGAAAAGGTCAACCAGCAGCTCAAGGACGCGCAGAGCAACAAGGCCGACGCTGAGGCGCTCAAAACGCAGCTTGAGCAGCAGAAGGCACTGATTTTGAGCCAGATCAGCAACCTGTCCGAGCAGATCGGTTCTTTGGATGAGGAAATCGTCAACAAGCAGGACGAGATTGACCGGAAGCAGCAGGAGGTCGACCAGAAGCAGGCCGAATACGACCAGCGCTGGGCGGACTTTAAAGACCGTATGCGTGCGATGCAGCGTCTGAATGACGGCGGCTCCATCGCACTGTTGTCCAGTGCCACCAACCTGTACCAGCTGCTGACCTTTGCCACCACATTGGATCAGATCGTTAATAAGGACGGGGACACCTGCCAACAGCTTGAAAATGAACACGCCGAGCTGGAGCAGCAGCGCGCCGAGCTGGAGCAGGCCAAGGCGGACCTGGAGGCCACGCAGGCCGATCTGGAGACCCAAAAGACCGCGCTGGACGGCAAGACGAATGAGCTTGCCCAGAATATCTCCCAGACCGACGCCAACATTTCCGCAGCGGATGCCGAGATCGAGGCCAACAAGGCGGCCCTGATCGAAGCCAACAAGGCCGTGGATAAGGCTGCTGCCGAGCTGGACGCCGCGCTGAACGCCGCCAACCAGGCTTACGGCAATGCGTCCATCCAGTGCTCGCTGGACTTTGGCCGCCCGCTGGCCACCTATAAGTACGTCTCCTGCTACTTCGGCGGCAACGGCCACCGCGGCACCGATTACGCCGCACCGGGCGGCACCGAAATCTACGCCGTCTCCGGCGGTGTCGTCACCGCTGCGGCCTACCACTGGAGCTGGGGCTACTACGTGCAGGTCTACCACGGCAAGGATGACAACGGCAATACTTATTCGACGCTGTACGCCCACATGAACAGCGCGCCCGTTGTCAGCGTGGGGCAGCCCGTGGAAAAGGGCAAGGTCCTTGGTTATGTCGGCTCCACCGGCAACTCCACAGGCAACCATCTGCACCTGGAAATGAAGGTCAACAACGTCCTAGTCAATGTCATGAACTACCTCTCATAACGAAAGGGGAATCTGTATGAAGCCGCAGAAGCACAAAACCTCCGTGCGTATTTTCTGCCTTGTAGTCGCCGTTCTGATGATACTCAGCCTTTTCTCTACGGTATTTTTCTCACTAGCCTACGGGGCATAACGCAAACACAGTAAGGAGCCATCAGACCCATGAGCAAAAAAATCAGTCTTGGCGTGGCGGCCACCATTGCCATCATTGCAATGGCCGTCACCTTCTCGCTGACCATGGTCGTGTCCATGAAGATGTTCAACACCACAGTGTCCAGCGTCAAAAACAAGGAGCGCCAGTACAACAAGCTGTCCGAAATTGATCGTTTTGTCCGCGCTGGGGAGTATTTCACCATCGACGAGGACACCCTGAATGACCGCTTGGCTGCGGGCTACATGAACGGCATCAACGACAAGTACGCCGTCTACTACACCGCCAAAGAATACAGCGAGAAGCAGTCTGTGGAGAAGGGCACACTGACCGGCATCGGCGTCGCTGTCGTCAATGACACATCCTCCGGCTACGCCCGCATCATCCGCCTGTATGACAACTCGCCCGCCGCAGAGGCCGGGATGCAGGTCGGCGGCTTCATCACCGCTATCAACGATGAGTCGACGCGCAACATTACCTCCACCGCGCGCCTGACCTCAAAGCTGCTGGGTGAGGAGGGTACGACCACCACGATCACCTACCTGACGCCGGACCGCCAGGAGCAGCAGCTGAATCTTGTCCACTCCAACAACAAAACCCCCTCCATCTACACCCGTCAGATGGTCGCGGACACCTGTGGGTACATCCGCATTGACTCCTTCACCTCCGGCACGGCCAGCGAGTTCAAGGCTGCTGTGGATGAGCTGCTGCAGCAGGGAGCGAACAGCCTTGTCTTTGACCTGCGCGACAACACCGGCGAGAACCTGAACGCCGCCCTTGTGGCCGCGGATTACTGTGTGCCCTCCGGTGAGATCGCCAAGCAGCAGGACAGGGACGGCAATGTGACCGTGCTGCGTATGTCCGATGAGACCGAGATCAACGTTCCGATCGTCTGCCTTGTCAACGGCTCCACCGCGGGCAGCGCCGAGCTGTTCGCCAATGCCCTGCGCAAGATGGCCGGTGCGACGCTCGTCGGCACCAAAACTGCGGGTAAGGGCGTCGTTCTGAGCGACGCCCAGAGCTTCTCCGACGGCTCCGCCGCTTACATCACGGTGGGCCTGCTGCTCGATAACGAGGATCAGACCTGGAATGAGGAGGGCCTGCGCCCCGACATTGACGCCGCGCTCTCCGTCGACGAGCAGAACGCCTACTACGATTACACACTTGATACTGACCCGCAGATCAGCAAGGCCGTCAACGCGGCCACGGCACTGGCCGGGCAGAACTGATTTTTATTGACTCGGAAAGGACGTCCACCGTGCCCACATTGACTGACCTGTCCACCATCCGTGACCTCTGCGCACGGTATGACTTTGCCCTGTCCAAGGGCTTCGGCCAGAATTTCATCATCAACCCCGGCATCTGCCCCCGCATTGCGGAGGCCGCCGGTATCGGCCCCGGCTGGGGCGCACTTGAGGTCGGACCCGGCATCGGTGTGCTGACCGAGCAGCTTTGCAAGCGTGCGGACAATGTCGTCTCCATCGAGGTCGACAAGCGTCTGCCGCCGCTGCTGGAAGAGACGATGGCCGACTACGACAACTTCAAGCTCATCCTGAACGACGTGCTGAAGGTCGATTTGAAGGCTCTGCTGGCCGAGGAGTTCGGCGGCAAGCCCGTCGCTGTCTGTGCCAACCTGCCGTACTACATCACCAGCCCGATTCTGATGCGTCTGCTGGAGGAAAAGCTGCCTATCCGGAATATCACCGTAATGGTGCAGAAGGAGGCCGCACAGCGCCTCTGCGCCGCCCCCGGCACGCGGGATGCGGGTGCAATCAGCTACGCCGTGGCCTATTACGCCGAGCCGAAGCTGTTGTTCAGCGTCCAACCCGGCAGCTTTTACCCCGCCCCCAAGGTGACAAGCGCCGTCATCCGCCTGGATGTGAGGGAGAAGCCCGCCGTAACCGTGCCGAACGGCGACGAAGCCGCCTTCTTCGCGCTGATCCGCGCCGCCTTCTCCCAGCGCCGCAAGACCGCCGCCAACGCCATCGCCAATGGCCTGCACCTGCCCAAGGCGCAGGTCATCTCCGCCCTGCAGGCCGCCGGTCTTGATGAGCGTTCCCGCCCCGAGCAGCTGACACTGGAGAATTACTGTGCTCTGCAGACGGCACTGGCAAACACTTAAAACAGCAAAGCAAAACGCCCGGTAAGCATCACGCCTACCGGGCGTTTTTTTAGGAGTATATAGAGTAGGGAGCAATAAGGAAAAGTTTCTCTAAATATTCCTCAAGAACTATCCATCAGCTTTATGTACAGCAGCAGCTGTTACAATATCCTGAGTTCAATCCTGACTCCGCGTTATGTGATTCTACTGCGTTTACGACTTGTTTACGACCTGTTTTTTACTGTTTAGGACGCAAAAAGACATAAAAAAACAAGAAAAAGCGCGTTGCAAAGTGGATTTGCTTTGCTAACACGCTTTTTTAAGTGGAGCTAGTAACAGGAATCGAACCTGCAACCTGCTGATTACAAATCAGCTGCACTGCCAATTGTGCTATACTAGCGGGAACTCTAATATAATATCACAATCGGCAGGGGTTTGTCAAGGGTTACAGCAGCTCCACGCCCGAATTCCTGCATGCCTGTACCGTAGCGTCATCCCACAGGCTAACCTGTACCTCGCCGACATGGACCTTGCCCAGCAGCAGCATGCACAGGCGGCTCTGGCCAATGCCGCCGCCCATTGTCAGGGGCAGGGTGCCATCCAGCAGCAGTTTGTGGAAGGGCAGCTCAGCGCGCTGCGGGCAGCCTGCGGCGTCCAGCTGGCGGCGCAGGGCGTCGGCGTCAACGCGGATACCCATACTGGACAGCTCCAGCGCGCAGTCCAGCGGCTTGTGCCAGAACAGGATGTCGCAGTTCAGCGTCCAGTCATCATAGTCGGGCGCGCGCCCGTCGTGGGGCTGGCCGCTCTTGAGCCTGCCGCCGATCTGCATGATGCAGACGGTTCCATGCTCTTTGGCAAAGGCATTCTCGCGCTGCTTCGGCGTGAAGTCCGGGTACCTGTCCTCGAGCTCCTGCGTCGTGATAAATGCCACCTCGCGGCCCAGGTGGATGTTGTTTTTCAGTTCGGGGAACTTCCAGCGCAGCTCGTCAGACGTTGCGCAGACAGCGTCCACGATGTCCCGCACGGTCTCCTGCAGAAATTCCAGCGTGCGCTGGTCGGCAGTGATAACGCGCTCCCAGTCCCACTGGTCCACGTAGATGCTGTGCAGGTTGTCCAGCTCCTCGTCGCGGCGGACGGCGTTCATATCGGTCACAATGCCCTGACCGGGGCGGAAGCCGTACTTGTACAGGGCGTAGCGCTTCCACTTAGCCAGACTGTGGACGACCTCTGCCTGCTCGTTCAGGCTGGGCACATCGAACGAAACAGGGCGCTCGACGCCGTTCAGGTCATCGTTCAGGCCGCTGCCCTGCATGACAAACAGGGGAGCCGTGACGCGCTTGAGGTGCAGCGCCATGCAGAGCTTCTCCTGAAAGATTGTCTTGATGAGGCCGATGGCCTTCTGGGTGTCATACAAACCCAAAAGGCTTTGGTATCCTTCCGGAATGGTAATGTGACTCATAATACATCCTCCTATTTCTTTCCCGGTGTATGGCTTTATGCCTTGGCGAACTGGCTCTCGTACAGCTGCTTGTAGAAGCCGCCCTGCGCCAGCAGTTCTTTGTGGGTTCCGCGCTCAATGATGTTGCCGGCCTTCATGACCAGGATCTGGTCAGCGTTCTTGATGGTAGACAGGCGATGGGCCACGATAAAACTCGTGCGGCCCTTCATCAGCTCCTCAAAGGCATCCTGCACCAGCACCTCTGTACGGGTGTCGATGCTGGACGTTGCCTCATCCAGAATCAAAATTGGCGGGCGTCGCAGCATGACACGGGCAATGCAGAGCAGCTGCCGCTGGCCCTGGCTGATGTTGCCGCCGTCCTCGGCGATGACGGTGTTGTAGCCCTCC
>OGDE01001928.1_pt1 | contig 11541 bp, 8 predicted proteins | sample 1570321 | NCBI WGS metagenome assembly OGDE01 (sample SAMEA2581976, study PRJEB24529) | metagenome | biome: Human gut stool | place: China | collected 2011 | reverse complement strand
CCAGAAGATAGCGTTCATCGTAGTTATAATTGATACGGGCAAAATATCCCATAGTGGCCCAGGAGTGCTGGCCGCTCCCGTTGTACTTCTCTCCATAAGCCTGTCCCAGACCGGCAAGGTCATTACTGATCAGGTTCTCGCGTTCGGCATTGAACCAGCGGTAGCTCTTGGTTTCGTAATTATATCCCAGCAACAGTTTAATGTTGTGTTTACCCAAAGACTTGGAGTAGTCGGTATAGGCATTGAACGTCTGGTAATAGTTGTCGTCGGTGGTAAACTTCACGCGGCTCGGAGTGGTATGCGGGAATACGGTTACAATGTCCGGATTGGCCGTATGCTCCAATATCTCTTTACCGTGCTGCTTCTTCGAGAGGATATACATATTATAGGTATAGTCCACATTGATGGTCCAGTCCTTCAGCGGAGTGATTTTTAAACCGCCGGTCAGCCAAAGGTCGTTCTCCTTATTCTTGCGCTCGCCGGAAATGGCCTGGGTAGCCACCATATTCGTCCAACTGCCCTGACCGGAAAAGTTTCCGTCCGGATGATATACCGGCATCATCGGGCGAAGGTCGGCACCGTAGAATGCACTGTTGATCTGTGCTGTCTCGTCACTGTTGTTACTTCCGTAAGGAGCATCCCGGTAAGTGTTGTTGTAGACGGTCTTCAACCGCACCTGCAACCAATTGGTGACGTCCGAAGTCAGGTTCAGGTTGACATTGAAACGGCGGTACTTATCGTCATAATGTTTCAGTGTTCCCCCTTGGTCGAGGAAACCTATCGAACCGTAATAGGCGGTCTTGCCCGAACCTCCGTTGAGAGACAGGGTGTACTGCTGCATCAGGGTGTTGTCTTTGATGGTTTCATCTATCCAGTCGGTGTTGCCGCAATACAGATACTTGTTGGGATTGGACGGATCGATGAATACCGGCAGATTGTGTTTCGGGTCGGTATAATAGGCATAGATATGATCCATATAGTTCTTATCGTAGTAATCGCCTCCACCCGAGTTGCGGTTGGTCAGATTATGGAAATTGGCAAATGTCCACGAATCCATATACTCCGGTTTGCGTGTAGGCGAATTGATAGACCAGTTGGACGAGAACGAAATCTTGGCTTTCTCGTCTTTACCTTTCTTGGTGGTAATCAGCACGACACCATAGGCTGCCTGTGTTCCGTAAATAGAAGCCGAAGCCGCATCCTTCAATACCGATACGCTTTCCACATCGGCCGGATTGATCATGTTGGGATCCATCTGCACACCATCGACCAGTACCAAGGGTCCGGAAGAGTTTATAGATGTAGTACCACGAACGTTGAACCCGTATCCTTTGCCCGGTGCACCGTTGTCGGCGGAAATGTTCAGGTTACCGATCATACCCTGTAGTCCCTGGCTAAGATTGGTGATCGGGCGACTCTCCAATGTCTCTGCCGAAACACTGGCTACGGCTCCGGTGAGGTTGGCTTTCTTTTGTGTACCATAACCCACCACCACGACTTCGTCCAAGGTTTTGCTGTCCTCTTTCAGGGTGATCTGCAGACGGGTCTTTGCGGAAACGGTCACGACTTGTGTTTCCATTCCAATAAAGGAGATCTCAAGTTGCTCTCCCTGTTCCGCTTCAACCGAGAAGTTACCATCCATATCGGTGATTGCTCCACGTCCGGGAGCACCCTTTACCAATACAGAAGCCCCGGGAAGCGGAGAACCCGTAACGTCAAGAACACAACCGGTTATTTTCTGTTTCTGCTGTTCTACCTGCACCACTCCGGCAGATGCTGCATTGTAGCTGTGAGAAGCAAGGCAAGGTTGAAGTCCCATACCCGAAAGAAGGACAAACATCCCTGAAATCCTTACGGCTCTTTCTACTAATTTTCGTTCTCTCATAATAATAATGAATTAAAATTAACATTAGGAATCAAGCAAGGCGTTGCTGACTCTTTTTAACTAAAGACGAAAGCAAAGGTATCTCCATGGTCTTAAGAGAGGGATTAAATAAGGGTTAACGAAGCGATTAACCTCTCATATTTCTTGTTAACCCGGCCCTACAGCAGTCCAGACATTGACTTCCACTCATTAAAAAATACACAAAGATAGCACAAAGAAGAACCAAGGTTTCAGAAAGACAGCAAAAAGCCTTTTCCGTTGACGAGGTCTTCTTCCAAAAGAGCTCAACCGGAAGAGAAATACGGCAAGAACCGGGTTGTTGAACACGAAAAACCGGAGTAACCGACCTTCAAAGCCTCGATCGGAGATGAAAAGTACCTTACTTTTCGGAAAAAGAAGGAAGCATTTGGTCAGAAAGAAGTAAGCATTTTCGGAAAATGCTTACTTCTTTTCTAAATATCTCTATATGTTTTGGCAGTTATCATATATTGTTCCGGAACAAAGGCTCTGAGAGGCCCGTTCTACTTCCGGTTGGTCTGTTGAAGAAGTCCTGTTTGATGTATCAAAAGGACAGGCATTCTTCTCTAAAGCGAACACAAGGTATGCGAGGAGGCTCGTCACCGTCTTTAATTAGCAAGAACAGGTATCTATACCATCAGAAAGATAAACCGATAAACGAAATGGCGGCGTTTTTCCGGTCATGCCCCGCCCGACGGCCGAAAAAACCAAAAGCAGAGAGGTTGCTTTATCATTTTGACAAACTGACAATCGGGAGGGAGACTCAGACCTTGATGTCAGCGAAAGCTATGCCGTACTCCTCGTTCATCACCCGTCTATAATCTTTCGTAAACGCGGCATAACGCCTGATGGCTTCCTCTTGGTTGTTCTGCTTCCGAAGGGCACAAACGGTATAAGCAAGTGCCAGTTCCGACAAAGGATCGGCTATAAAGAGAATGTTACAAAGACGGATGACGATACTGAACCGGGCATCCCGGTAAGCCAGTTCCAACTGGCCGGGCAGAAGAGAATGGATCAGCGTTTCCACTTTCTGTTTGTAGTAATCGAAAAGGTCGGACTCGGCGGCGGGTATGAACTTACCCCGCAAAAGTATTTCCAACCATTCCGCACGTATGGCACCGGGAGTCTCTTTCTTCTTTTTCTCCGGAGAGGTAAGGTTCATCAGACGAATGTAATCGCAATAAAACTCTTCGCCAAACACCATGCAGAAGTATCCGTTGCGGTATACAAGTTCAATGCCGTCCACATCCTGCAATATCTTCCTCACATGATTCATGGAAACTCCTTTGAGGTTCTTCACATTGCTGCCGGACTTATCGGGCCAGAATATCTGATTCATGTCAGACGAAAGCACTCCCCTCTTGCCTACACTGTTCAGCAGAATATACAAAAAGATAGTACGCAGCTTGGGACTGAGCATATAGGTAATGTCACGTCCGGCATTATCGAGAATGGTAAACATGCCGAAAAGGAAAATAGCATTCTTGTCGGGCGGCAATACGGCCGGCAATTCTTCCCACTCGGAAGGCTCTTTCTCAACTTCTTCTTCTTTCACTTCCGGTGACTCCACAGCCGGAACTTCCGATATATCGGACACTTCTTCCGGACGTACTCCGGCAGATGCGGTCTCGGCAGACGTCCTGTCCCGCCTCCGCTTATGGTGCATGATGCCCCATACACAGGCCGCCAACAATAATACTCCACCCACGACTGCTCCCAGCAGACCGGCATTCAGGGCATTCCGCCTCCGGCTATAGTATTCCACATCGTCCAATGTAACCGGCGGAGCAGACAGGGAGTATAGACGGGTAGTCACTTGCCCGTGCTTCTCGAACTCTTGGACGGAACAATAGAACTCATTTAATTCTTCATTGAAGTATAGATTGGCGTTGGTAGCAATCTCTTCCGAAACAATGGGAATACTGTCTCCCACCGCTTCACACTCACCGTCACGCACAGACAACCGGTACAACTGCAAAGTGGAATTGGGCAGATATTCGGGATATCCCAGGAGGAACAGGTGTTTTTCATCGGCAGAGAGTATCATATTACGGGGTACCACCCGATTGACCGCCGGTGCTTTCGCTTCCCAGAGTTTCTGCACCGAACGGGTCTGCATATCTATCCGGTATAAATCGTACAGATAGTTGCGCCCTACATTCTGATCACCGGCTTCGTTGCCCATGCCTCCGTAGAGGTATACCCGCTTGTAATCATTGCTCACAGCCATGCCCGAAAAGTAACGGGGAATCACCCGGTCGCCGGAGAAGGCCAGTGTATCCCAACGACAGGTATTCAAATCGTACGCCAGGAACGTATTGCTGTACCTACGGCTTCCGTAACCGCCAAACAGGAAAAACTTTCTTTCGCCCGGATGAAAGAATCCGCAATGATGATGGAGCTGTTGGCAAAGATAGTCGGAACTGGCCGGACGCCACTCTTTGGTAGTAAGATCCAGCGCCGCCACCATGGCATCGCCATGCGAATCGGCCACTTCATAAGTATACAGCTCACGGGATGCCTCATCCAGAAAGTTCATACCCAGGCGAAGCTGAACCGGAAGAGGGGTCTTATAAGGTGTCTTCGATAATTCGTGCGTGTAAAGGTCGAACGCGGACAGAGAGTCCTGATTAAAGAAGAGGATGTTCTGGTGTGTCTTGTCAAAGTTAAGACCGGAAGGCGTGGAAGAATAGTCCGTAAAAAGTTCTTTCCAGTAGTAGGACTGATTAATCAGCCACACAGGATTGGTGACCTGTCCCACAACATGTCCCCGGCTGTCGTGCACATCTTCTCCGCTGCTCTCGTTCAAAGGAAATATCATGATCTCTTCACCGTCGGTAAGAGACAAGTTACGGATGGCATACGAAGCCACATCCAGGATGTATTCGCATTTACCAAAATAAATATGCGGTGAGAATTCTGTCGGCTCCAGTCCCAGGTTGGAGATCTCCTTGCTCCGCTTGCCAATCGTAATTCGGGCACAGTCTGCGGGTATATCCAAAGCTATGGAAACAGGCAACCAGCGGTGATCATAGTCTTCCTTATCCAGTTCGAAAGTACAAAAGATACGTTTGCCGTCTTCGTTGAAGGAGAAAGAACAACGGTCGCCGGGTTTGTGCAGATACGTAAAACTATAAGTTTTCCCGGCATCCCGGTCTTCCAGATAAAGGATGTAACCGGGACTATCCACATTCCGGACCAGATAATCAAAGGAGATACGGAAAGCGTTGGTGAAAGTGCGCTCGTGCCCTTCACGCAATACAGAATAGGTGGCACGCTCACTAATCCGCTTTTCGTTCCCATAGAAAAGAAGTCCCTGCGAAAAGCAATCGACTATGCAAAGCCACATCATTCCGATAGCAAACAAACATCCCAACCTTCTCATATACTGTTCTTCGATAAATGCGTCATCCGTTTCATAGTGCAACAAAAATACGAAAAATTATAGAATTGGCAAACGTATGCGCCGATTAGTGCCCGTTGGAGTAAGAGTAAGGCAAGTCTTCCTTCTGAGTGCCGCGCCGGGAATCGGGCACGCTATCCATCCATAACACCAGCTCTCCTCCGGAAGTAAGCTCACTGTGCGTCAGGTAGTTACGGGTAAATTCACTTTCATTGAGCAGGGCTTTCCCGATATACCGGTTCGCCGGGCTATTGCCTTCCGCCTTCACTGTGAAGTTCTTTCCGCCGGGCAAATGTAATGTCAGTTTCGGGAAGAGCGGAGATCCCATGGCATACTCCGGAACACCGGGACAAACCGGATAGAATCCCATGGCGGAAAAGACATACCAGGCGGAAGTCTGCCCATTATCTTCGTCACCGCAGTAGCCTTTGCTGCCGGAGTGATAAAGCTTATCCATCACTTCGCGGACGTGCTTCTGGGTCTTCCAGGGCCGGCCGATATAGTCGTATAGATAGATGGCATGTTGCACAGGTTGGTTGCCATGTGCATATTGCCCCATGTCAAGAGCCACCATCTCGGCTATCTCGTGGATAACAAAACCGTAAGTACCGTAATTATAGGTATTGGGAGCTGTAAACATAGAGTCGAGACGGGCTTCCATCGCTGTATGTCCTCCCATCAATCGAGACAAGCCTTCGGGATCATGAAGGACACTCCACGTCCAGTGCCAGGAACTGCCCTCCGTGAAAGGGCCTCCCCATTCCGTCGAGTCAAAAGCGTCTCTCCATTTCCCATTGGCATCTTTTGCCCACATGAATCCATAGTCGGGATAGTAAAGGTTCCGGTAGTTGAGGGCTTTCCGGTAATAGGTATCGGCAATCTCTTTCCGGCCAATGGAGTCGGCAAAACGTGCGACACACCAGTCGGCGTAAGCATATTCAAGGGTCTTGGCCGTGGCCTCGTGCACTTCGGGATAGGGAACATAGCCTAAACGGTCATAGTAACCGAATCCGTCACGGCGCACCGGACGGTGCAAGGGTTGCCAGGCCTCCGTCTGATGAATCATTGCTTCAAGAGCCTTCTCCGGACAGATGGTACGAATGCCTTTCATCCATGCGTCTGTCAACAAGGAGATGGAATTATTACCAATCATACATTCCCGGTGGCCTGGACTCGCCCACTCGGGCATGAACCCACTTTCATCGTAAGCATTGAGGATGGATTGGGTAACCCGCTCGGAAACTTCCGGATATAATAAGGTAAACAAGGGATGGACGGCACGGAACGTATCCCAGAATCCATTATCGGTATACATATAGCCATCCTGTATCTTCCCATTGTAAGGACTGTAATAGACAGGTTTCCCCTGAGCATCGAACTCATAAAATTCGCGGGGGAAGAGCAGGGTCCGGTAGAGGCAAGAGTAAAAGGTACGCAATTGCTCCTCGCTGCCTCCCTCCGCTTCAATTCGTCCCAGATAACTGTTCCATTGTTTTCGGGCTTCTTCTCTCACCTGGGCAAGGCTCTTGCCTCCCACTTCGCGACTGAAATTGACAAGCGCCTGTGCAGGACTTATGAACGAGGAGGCGGTACGGACGGTTAATTTCTCTCCCGCCGGCACATTAAACCTGAGGTAGGCACAAGTATAATCACTCTCCAACGTCGGCCGATGGCGCATCAGTGTATCTCCGTCATATACGCCTTCTTCTGCAATGGGATGGCTGAACTCTATTCGGAAATAGTTGGCAAAGTTATCCGGTACCCCGCCATTGTGATTACGCGCCACACCGGTCACGCACCGATTCTCCCGGTCAATCGTCAACGCACTTCCACCGTTGTAGGCATCCACAACGATATACTGGGCAGAGTCCTGCGGAAAAGTGACTTCGAATACCGCTCCGCGTGAAGTGGCGGAAAGTTCTGTCCGGAGTCCGTTGGCAAACGTAACGCTGTAACTGTAGGGAGCCGCCTCCTCTTGGATATGTGAGAAAGGTACTCCCCGTTCTTTATGATCCATCTTCAGCACACCGGACAGCGGCATAATAGAGAAAGTACCGTAATCGTTAATCCACGGACTGGGCTGATGGGTCTGGCGGAACCCTCGTATCAGGCTGTCGGTATACGTGTACATCCAGCCGCTACCGTTCTCTCCGGTCTGCGGACTCCAGAAATTCATTCCCCAGGGAACCGCCACCGCAGGATAAGTATTCCCATGTGAAAAAGCATAAGTAGACTCCGTCCCCATCAGAGGATTCACATAGTCTACAGGGCTGAAAGACTCTTTTTGTTGTACACACGAAGCCAGTAAAAGGGCTGCACCGACAATTAGGATAGTTGAAAAATTCTTCCTCATAGCTTAATTTTATTTTCTAACAGAGGCTGTGGTGAAAAGAGTTTCGACACATCCCCCTTGCATTTTATTCAGGACGCAAAACTAATGAGGAAGGGTTAGGAGGAGGGTTAATTCCCGGTTAACCTTCTTGCGAAAAGTCATTAACCGGGACTATTTTCTTCTTGCGACCTGCAAATTGGATTGCCGTGCATAGCCAATCCTGAAATTAAGAGGTTTCGGATCACCCAGTTGATAGGCATCGCGCAATTCCGGCTGAAGATACTGAGAGAAAGTGGAGATCGGCTTGTAGAAGGTACCGTATAAAGTAACCGACCACACCTCCGGATCAAAACAGGACAACGGAATAGAAGAGTCATCTTGTACAACAGCAGACGATTTCTGAAGAATCGTCTCGCGTATGCGCGAAAAAGCAGGTTCGTGCATCAGATAGGAAGCCGACTTGACAAATGTTGCTGTGGTCTCCGCATCAAAACGGTCCATAAACGCCTGTAACGGTCGGTTGGCTTGCAACCCCTCGTTACTGATATCTGTGCAGAAATAATAGAGGGTCTGCAATCGGGAAGTGCCCGGACGGAAAAACCGGACTTCCATCCCTGCACTGCATGTGTTCCGGATGGTATCCCCCTCTTTTCTTTCGAAAAGATCTCCGGTTTCCGATAACCACACTTCCTGAATGCTGACTATCTTACGGTTCCCCCGGGCCATCAATAACGAATAGATGGGGACAACCCCGTCAATGGTATCATTGGCCAGTTCCTTATCCATATCGTTAAAGAAACTCAGATTGAGTACGTTCGATACGGCATTCTGATACAACCGGTAAGTTTCGGCAGAAGGATGCTTCACTTTCGGAGCAGTGCCGGCAGGTTCCAACCCGATCAGTACATAAGTGTCCATCTCGGGGAAGAACGCATTGGCAAACAGAAAGTCAGGACCGCCAAAAGGATAAAACAGAGTATGGCAACGAGTATTGATGTCTTCCAGTTCCGTCTGTGAGAAAGCTACCAGCCGGGGAGCCGTCTGCCGGAAAACATTCCATATCTGATCCATGTAACGGGCATGGTTCTTCCATTCCTTGGTCCGAGTCAGTGCGTAAAGCTTTCCGCTTGCTTTATCAACCGGCAAACCTGCAAGTACGCAAGACGCATCATTCAGGGCTTTATCAGGAACCAGCTTCGCAGAGTCATTGGAAGCAATCCTCACCCGGGAAGCATTTTTTCCTGCATTGCCGGAAGAGGCCGCCCCCTGACAACAAGCAAACAGCACTCCCAGCATAAAAGAAAGTAATACGGTTTTTACACAATTAGTTAGTTTAGTTTTCATTTCGTTCTTAATAATCCTTTTCGTTAGCCAGATTCCAGACGTTAAGGAAAGAGGCCTTAGATATTTCAACCACTTTATCCCAATTCAGACGGTCTGCATGGTCAGAAGGCTGATGGTAATCGGGATGACCGTCGGTATGATACCAAATGATGGGAATACCGGCTTTGGCAAACGAGCCGTTATCACTTCCACCCACCGGCTTGTCCCAAGGGCGGTAATTGGGTTCTAACTGCAAGCCGTACTTTTTAATGTCTTCTTTCAGCCAACGCCCGAAAGCCGGATTGGCTTCTGTATAGAAATAAACCACATGCTTGGGATTTTGCGGCTGATTGTTGCGGCCAATCATATCAAAGTTCAAATATCCTTTGACCTGATTAATGAACGGACACTCCTGCACAAAGTATTTCGATCCGAGAAGCCCTTTCTCCTCTCCGTCCCAAAAAGCAAAAATTACATTCCGTTCCGGTTGCTGTCCGCTTACCACAAAAGCCTTGGCTATTTGCAACACCGCCGATACTCCGGAAGCATTATCATCGGCACCATTGTAGATCTGGTCGCCATCCAAAGCGGGATCAATGCCCAGATGGTCGAAATGTGCACCTACTATCACATATTCATTCGTCTTCTTTCCGGGAATCATACCCAATACATTGTTCATAGACAACTTCTGATGCACCACTTGTTTCAGTTTGGCAATGGAGTCAGGGTGCACTTCCAGACGTCCTTTCTGCTGGCGTTCTTTCCGGTAAGCATCAAACGGCTGATAATAGCTCTCGCCTAACGGACGGATACCCATTTCCTTCAATAGCGAAGCGATATACCGGGCAGCTACACGTGAACCGTGAAATCCGGCTTCACGTCCTTGAAGTTCATCATCGGCCAAAAATCCGATATAAGCCTCGGCAGCCTGGCGGTTAATACTTTTAAGCCCCTTTTCGACCGGGGTCTGAGCACATAAGGTAGTGGCAACACACCACATAAGGACAGTAATCAGGTGTTTTCTTTTCATGATCGGGATGTTTCTGTTTTAGTTCATTTAGCACATTGCAAGGACAAATATACGGAATAATACAAATTAATAAGTACCTTTGCGAAAATTTGATTCGTAATTATGTGGATACTTATAGTTGGTCTGGTGTTGCTCGCCATCGTGGCAATGATTGCCGGGTATATCCGCAACAAAAGACTGCAGAAGAAAATAGATAACGGAGAACTGGACAGTTTTCCGGAAGTAAAGGAAGTCGACGTAGAGTGCTGCGGACAGCACGAAGTTTGCGAACGTGACAGCCTGCTGGCTGCCGTCAGTAAACAGATAGAGTATTATGACGACGAAGAACTGGATACATTTATCGGCCGGGCACCCGAAGATTATACACCGGAAGAGGCGGATAAATTCCGCGATGTCTTTTATACAATGCAGGACACCGATGTAGCCGGATGGGTACGTAGCCTGCAACTGAGGGGGATCAGCCTTCCTGATGAAATAAAAGACGAAGTGTTTCTGGTAGTCGGAGAACGGAGAATCCATCCCTGATCCGTCTGTTCCCTCCACACTCCTAACTGCTGAACCGTATGAATTTACTACAATATACATTTTTTCAACACGCTCTCCTGGGGAGTCTTCTGGCAAGCATTGCCTGCGGCATTATCGGCACGTATATCGTGACTCGCCGGTTGGTGTTCATCAGCGGCGGTATCACCCATGCCTCTTTCGGCGGCATCGGACTGGGATTGTATGCAGGCATATCTCCCATTTTATCGGCTGCTGTCTTCTCCGTTTTATCGGCTTTCGGGGTAGAGTGGCTCAGTAAACGGAAAGACATGCGCGAAGATTCGGCCATAGCCATGTTCTGGACGCTGGGTATGGCACTGGGAATCATGTTCAGCTTTTTGTCACCGGGATTCGCACCCGATCTTTCAGCCTATCTGTTTGGCAATATCCTCACGATCACACAGACGGACTTACTCATGCTGGGCATTCTTGCCATCTTGCTGATCCTGTTCTTTACCCTGTTTATCCACCCGATCATATACGTGGCTTTCGATCGTGAATTTGCCCGTTCGCAAGGCATCCCGGTCGTAGTGCTGGAATATATCCTGATGATGTTCATTGCCCTGACCATCGTTTCCTGTCTGCGCATGGTAGGGATTGTACTGGCAATCTCGTTACTGACCATTCCGCAAATGACAGCCAACCTGTTTACGAACAAGTTTAAACGCATTATCTGGTTATCGATTGCCATCGGCTATCTGAGTTGCCTGGGAGGTCTGCTGATCTCTTACCGCCTGAATGTTCCTTCGGGAGCATCCATCATCTTCTTTTCTATTCTTATCTATATTGCCTGTAAGATAGGAAAGAGCCTTTTCAGAAAGAAACAATAAACCAACATACAAGTATGGAAATCAAGATTCAATCACTGGAACAAATTCACGAAGCTGCCCGCGAGTTCATCTCAGCCATGGGCGATAACACGGTCTTTGCACTCTACGGAAAGATTGGAGCATGTAGGCCCCCTTCATGGTGATACCGTATAAATTACTGTATTACTAATCTGTCCC
>OGDE01001926.1_pt1 | contig 11544 bp, 10 predicted proteins | sample 1570321 | NCBI WGS metagenome assembly OGDE01 (sample SAMEA2581976, study PRJEB24529) | metagenome | biome: Human gut stool | place: China | collected 2011 | reverse complement strand
CCAGCGGGCGGCTGCATCTGGGCAATCTGGCCTGCAGCCTGCTGGCCTGGCTCAGCGCCAGAAGTCAGGGCGGGCGCATCGTTCTGCGCATTGAGGATCTGGATGCCGAGCGCTGCCCCCGCAAGTATGCCGACGCACTGGAAGAGGACCTGCGCTGGCTGGGCCTTGTCTGGGACGAGGGCGGCAGCAGCGGCGGCCCCAACGGCCCCTATTACCAGAGCGAGTGCGCCGCCATCTACACCGAGAGCTATAACAAACTGGAAGCACAGGGCCTTGTGTACCCCTGCTTCTGTTCCCGTGCCCAGCTCCATGCCGCCAGCGCACCCCACACCTCCGACGGCAACGTCATCTATCCCGGCACCTGCCGGGGCCTGACAGCGGAGCAGATCGCCGAGAAGCGCAAAAAGAAAGCCCCGGCCTACCGTCTCATGGTGCCCGACGAGGACATCACCTTCACCGATGGCTGTATGGGCCTCCACACCGAGAACCTGCTCCGCGACTGCGGGGATTTCTACCTCCGCCGCGCCGATGGTGTGTTTGCCTACCAGCTGGCCGTGGTGGTGGATGATGCCCGTATGGGGGTCACGGAGGTGGTGCGGGGCGCGGACCTGCTCTCTTCCACCGCCCGGCAGCTCTATCTCTATCGTCTGCTGGGGCTGAAAGCGCCGCAGTTCGCCCATTGCCCGCTCCTGCTGGCCCCGGATGGCCGCCGCCTGTCCAAACGGGACGGTGACCAGAGCCTGGAAAATCTGCGGGCAAAGTATACGGCGGAAGAGATCGTGGGCAGGCTTGCCTTTGCCTATGGTCTCCAACCTGAACCGGCTCCCCGCACCCCGGAAAGCCTCATTGCAGACTTTTCCTGGGCAAAAGTACCCAAGGCGGATATCTGCCTGCCGGAAAATCTGTTTTAAGCAAAACCACAATCTTTCACTGGAAACGGTAAAGATTGTGGCTTATTATTTACAAAATAATACTCTTATGGTAGAATATAAATGGCGAAAATCACAACAAAGATTGGAGGAAGTAAAATGAAAAAGATGTTAGCTGGTCTATTGGTGGTATTGACACTTGTGTGTGCGATGCCGCTTGGTGCATTTGCTGCTGAGCCAGAAGATGAAGGAGTGCAGCCGCTTTTTTTTCCTGAGTGTCCGAAATGTGGTGGCGTACTTAATATTGAAAGAACATGGACGGAATACACATATTATTACACAACTATATGGGTATATGTGGTATGCGAAAATGGCGACTATTCGAGTAATGAAGTAATGTCTCAAATTCCCAATCAGACAACTCGTAAAAAGAATGATAATGAGAACGAGAGTGTTACGCAAATAGACTAAAACAGAAAGGAGCCTGCTATGCGTAAAATATTAAAAGCGTCGAGCCTGTTGATCTGCACAATGCTTTTGTTCAGCGCATGTGCAGGCTCTTTGAATCTGAGACCGGGACCTTTCCGTTCGGAAATGCAGGATGTTTTCGTTCAGCAGACGACACTTACGGTTCCGGCCAGTCACGCCGAACATGGGGAGGATTATGTCATTGAGTGGCAGGACCCGGTGATGGAGCAGCACGTCCGGAAATGGCTCGACCGCCCGAAAGGGGATATTTATCACAGCGATGTCTGGGATTATCAGCGGGTTACGATAAACTCCGGAACCGGTATTGAGGATCTCATCGTCAAAGATGCACCGGATGGGGTGGACATTGGGGGAAACGTCAGCAGCAATGAGCAGCTGGCAGCCTGCGCAGTCAGCGTAAAGGGAACGTATGATCCGGTGACCTCTCTGGCAGATCTGCGGCATTTTGACAGCTTGCAGGTATTGTCGGTCAATAATAGAAGGGGAGCCCCACCCATTACAGATCTGACAGGTCTGGAAGAATGCAAAAATCTGATGCTTTTGAGTGTGCCCAGTGTGGAGAGCAGCGCATTCCCGACCTTTGCAAAGCTGGATTCTGTGGTAAAGCTGGAATATGGCAGTGACGGGATCCGGGCGGATTCCAATGTCTCCGACCTTTCGATACTGGCGCAGATGAAGTCACTGAAGATGCTGCGGATCACCGGCAGTGAGGTCGATCTGACCCAGCTGGCCGGAGCTGACTTGCGGGTCCTGAGACTGGACGTGACCCGGATCGGATCGCTGGAACCGCTGAAGCAGATGGAAAATCTGAGCTTTCTGCAGCTGTGCCAAGGGCCGGAGATCGACAGCTTTGCCCCGCTGGCGGAGAGCAGTGTGCAGTATCTGAGTATGTCTCTCTCTCAGGGTGCACAGGAAGCCTACAAGGACATGGATTATACTCCCCTGACCCAGATGCCGCAGCTGATCTGGCTGGATCTGACCAACAACATCACGTTTGATACGGAAACCTGCAAAAAACTGCTGGCAAACGATACGGCCCTGAAATATCTGAAAATTTCCTATACATCAGCGGCCAAAGATGCCGAAGAGCTGGATACAGCGCACCTGAAAGAGTTCACTGCCCCGGCTCCGTAATACCCCAAAATGCAAAAACACCCATGCCAGCGCCGGCATGGGTGTTTTTCAATGCAGATTCAGAGCCGCTGGGGGACCCGGCTCTCACTGTGTTCCAGTGCGGTCATGGCTGTATCCAGAACCATGGCCAGCAGGATGCCCAGCAATACATCAATGCAGCTGTGCTGCTTGAGCAGGACCGTGGACGCAATGATGGAAACGCAGAGCACGGCGGAAGCGGGCCGCATCCAGCGGCGGCCCGGCGTTTCAAAGATGCGGCTGCGGTAATAGGCCATCATCAGGGTGACGGAGTTGAACACATGGATGGAGGGGCAGACATTGAGGGGCGTGTCGGTGGCATAGAGCATCCGCACGGCCTGAGCAAAGATGTCGCTGCCGTACACCCGGTAGGGCCGCAGATCCAGCCCGGTGGGCAGGATGACATAGCAGGCCAGCGCAATGGTCATGCCCGCAAACAGGGGCAGGCAGAGCCGCCAGAAGTCGGCCCGGGGCGCTTTCCACAGCAGGTAGAACAGGGTGAACGGGATCCACAAAAACCACGCAAAGTAGGGCACGATGGCATATTTGCAAAAGGGGATCAGGTCGTCCAGATGGCAGTGCACCAGAACATCGGGCACGGCAATATGGACTTCGAGCCAATGGAACGCCGAAAGGTAAAACAGGAGATAAAACGCCATGAACGAAACGGGATGGCGGGAAAACCAGTTGCGCATGGAACACACTTCCTTTTCTGGAATGGGGGCCGCAGCCCCGCCTAAAGTTCTTTGCAGCGTATGATTATACCGCGCAAAGACGAAGAAAACAAGACAAAAAGCTGACAAAATCGTGAACACATCCGCGCGGAATTTGGTATGCTTTGGGGAAGCGGATGCAGGGGAGAGAAGCTTCTGCCTATTGATACGAGACAGGATGCGGGTTTCCTGCACAAAAAAGGCCCTCCCCGCCAAAACTGCAATGGCGGGGAGGGCTGGATATACGGAAACTCAGATCACCTTTTGTTCCATCCACCTGCCGCGGACAAAGCGGACGCAGAAGAACAGCGAGCGCATGGCCCAATCCAGGAACATGCCCAGCCAGATGAACAGCAGGCCGCAGTGGAACCTGAGCACCATCAGGTAGCAGAAGGCCACCCGGAACACCCACATGGAGATGACGCTGACCGTCATGGTAAAGGCGGCATCTCCGGCGGCGCGCAGGATGTTGGGCAGGGTGAAGCTGGAGGGCCACAGGATCAGCGACACAACGTTGAACCAGACCATCAGCTCCAGTGCCATGCCGTAGGCATCCGGCGAGAGGTTGAACCAGGAGAGCGCCAGCTTGTTCAGGAAGAACAGGCCGGAAAGGTTCATCACCCAGTCCCCGGCGTAGGCGGTCAGGAGCAGCAGGCGGGAATAGCGCTTGGCCTGTGCCTTTTCCCCGGCACCCAGACACTGGCCCACAACAGTCAGCGCGCCGATGCCAACGGCGGAGGCAGGCACGTTCAGGAAGCTGGAGATGTTGCCCGCCACGGCGTTTGCGGCAATGGCGGCGGTGCCCAGCGTGCTGGTCAGGCTGGAGACCGACAGCTTGCCGATCTGGAACATGCCGTTCTCGATGCCGGCGGGAATGCCGACTTTCAGGATGCGCCTGATGAGGTCGAGGTCAGGCTTCAGGTCGGTGAGGTGGTCGATGCGCAGCGCACAGTCTGGCTTCTGCAGCAGGAACATCACGGTGAAGCAGGCGATCATCCGGCTCACGAGGCTGGCGGTGGCCGCACCCATCACGCCCATGCCAAACCTGTAGATCAGGATGGCGTTGCCGCCAATGTTCATCACGTTCATCACCAGGCTGGAAAGCATACTGATCTTGCTGTTGCCCTGGGCGCGGAACAGAGCCGCACCGGCGTTGTACACGCCGATAAAGGGATAGCTCAGGGCCGAGAGCAGGAAATAAGTCTCGGCGTAGCGCATCACATCCGCGTCAATGGAGCCGAAGATGCCCCGCAGGATGGCGTGCCGCCCCACCGCCACGATGACGGCGGTGACCACGCTGAGCGAGATCATAATGAACATGATCTGGGCGGCGCTGGCCTTGGCACGTTTGGGCTCCCGGTGGCCGATGTACTGGCTGGCGACCACCGCGCCGCCGGTGGCCAGTGCGCTGAGCAGCTGGATCATCAGCACGTTGAAGGAGTCCACCAGGCTCACGCCCGAAACGGCGGCTTCGCCCACCGAGGAGACCATCAGGGTGTCCGCCAGACCGATGGAGATGCTGAGGGCCTGCTCTGCCACCAGCGGCAGGAAAAGTGAGATGAGCTGTTGACGGTTGAACAGCGGTCTTGATGTGGTCGATGCGTCTGTCATGGTGTCCTCCCTTGGCGCGTGGATTCAAACACACCCATGATAGCGCGGAATGACGTGAAAATCAAGATGTTGTATCCAACAAATCAAAAAATCAGGCAAACTCTTTGCTGGGGGTCAGGCTGGTGCCGTAATAAACAATGTAGTCGTAGGGGATCTGAGGATTGTACGCGGCCAGATCGCCGTACTTGGCCAGAATGTCGTTCCGCAGGTTCTCCGGGGTGTAGGGCTGCCCGGCGGAAAGGGTGTCGGCGCAGACAGCGTTCCACATGCTCTCGGTAAAGGCGGCGCAGTTGAAGTAGGCCGACCAGTGGTCAGATTTGGCAAGGTTGCGGTTGACCACGTCCAGCTGGCCCTGATCCAGTGAGGTCTGGACAGCATAGATGTTCTGGTAGTAGGAATCGGCCAGATAGCGCTTGTAGTAGCCCTCCAGATTGTACCAGATGCCGGTGTGCTCCCAGCGGTTGCCGCGGGGACTGAAGGTCATCTCGGTGTCGGGCGCGATCCGCAGGCCGCCCACCTCGATGTCGTGGTCCGAAACGTTCCGCACCGAGAGGAAGGAGTGGCCGCTGGAATTGATGGAGGCATCGCCCCGGTCCTCGGCCCGGGCGTAGATGTGCAGCAGGGCCACGGCACCCTCGGCGGGTTTTGCACCGTAGGCCTGCACGGCAGATCTATGGTCGGCCTGCTCAAAATCGTAGGGGCCGCCGGTGCTGGTGGTGAAACCGACGATGTTGCGGATCTGATCCTCAAGGGGGCTTACATCGGTGATGACTCGTTGGTCCTGGGGGGCGGGCGTGGCGGCGGGAGCCTCGGCCAGTGCGGCGGTGCTGCCGAACACGCACAGAGCCAGTGTCAGGCAGAGGGAAAGGGCGCGGAACTGCTTTTTCATGGGGGAACCTCCAAAGAGAAAAAATTTCAGGGTAAGGATAGACGATTTTTGAGACGCTGTCAAGAAAAAGATGTCTGCCGCCTTTACCCCCGGTGCCGGATGTGTTAAAATGTAGCTGGCAGCCGTGCCCGGTGTTTTGGGGCATGGGGCCGATCGGAAGGTAAATGAATCTGACCCAGAGAGGGGAACAACCTATGCCAAAAGAAGCACACAAGGTCGTGGTCATCGGGCACCGCAACCCCGATACCGATTCCATCTGCTCCGCCATTGCCTATGCGGAGCTCAAAAACCGCACCAGCACGCTGGTCTGCGAGCCGCGCCGTGCCGGTAAAATGAATCAGGAGACCGAGTTCGTCCTGAAAAAATTCGGTGTCACGCCGCCCCGGATGTGCACCGACGTGAACCCCAAGATCCGGGACGTGGATTACCGCGAGATGCCGGGCATCCCGGGCTCCACCAGCCTGCGCCGCGCGTGGAAGATCATGCGCGACCAGCAGATCGACACCCTGTCCATCACCAGCGCGGACAACGAGCTGGAGGGCATCATCACCGTGAAGGATCTTGCCACCGCCAACATGGATGTGTTCGATACCGCAGTGCTGGCCAAGAGCCGTACCTCTTATAAGAACATCCTTGAAACGCTGAACGGCACCATGGTGGTGGGCAATGCCGACGCGGTCTGCACCACCGGCCACATCAAGATCGGCACCGCCACCCCCGAGATGCTGGAAAGCAGCGTGGAAAAGGGGGATATCGTCATTCTGAGCAACCGGTACGAAAGCCAGCTCTGCGCCATTGAAAAGGAAGCCTCCCTGCTCATCATCTGCAATGGGGCCAAGGTGGGCCGCACCATCCAGCGCATTGCCGATGAGACCGGCGTTGCCATTATGACCACCCCCGAGGATACCTATGCGGCGGGCAAGCTCATCAGCCAGTGCGCCCCCATCTCCTATTATATGACCCGGGACAACATCCTCAAATTCACCCTCGTCACACCTGTTGCCGATGTGCTGCGGGTGATGGCAAAGGTGCGCCACCGCTATTTCCCCATCCTCGATGAGGAAGGCAAATACTGCGGCATGGTCAGCCGCCGCAACGTCATTGCCCTGCGCAAGCGGCGCATCATTCTGGTGGACCACAACGAGGCCACCCAGGCCGTGGAGGGCTTTGATCAGGCCGAGATCCTGGAGATCATCGACCACCACCGCATCGGCAGTCTGGAGACCAGCGGCCCGGTCTACTTCCGCAACCAGCCCGTGGGCTGCACCGCCACCATCATCACCCAGATGTACGATGAAAACGGTGTGGACATCCCGCCCCAGATCGCGGGCCTGCTGCTGGCGGCCATCCTTTCGGATACGCTGGCCTTCCGCAGCCCCACCTGCACCCCCGTGGATGAAAACGCCGCCAAGCGTCTGGCCAAGATCGCAGGCGTGGACATTGAAGAGTTTTCCACCGAAATGTTCGAGGCCGGTGAAAAACTGGACGGCAAGACCCCCGAAGAGGTCTTTTTGCAGGACTTCAAGGTGTTCATGTGCGGCGATATCCGCTTTGGCGTGGCGCAGGGCAGCTACATGACCCGCAAAAACCTGCAGGCCGCCCAGGCGCTGCTCCAGCCCTATCTGGAGGAGGCCCGCAACAAGCAGAACGTGGAGGACCTCTACATGCTGCTGACCGATGTGCCCAAGGAGGAGAGCGTGGTCATCTGCACCGGCCGCTACGCCGCCGAGGTGTTGAGCAACGGCTTTGAGAGCCGGCCCGCCGCCGACGGCAGCTGGACGCTGCCCGGCGTGGTCAGCCGCAAAAAGCAGTTCATCCCCGCCATGATGAGCGCCTATCAGGAGCTGTAACCCCCGATATAAAACACGAAGCCCCCGGAACCCTGCATGTTCCGGGGGCTGTTGTGTTTTGTAAGGGAGCGTCAGGCTGCGACTTTTAAGGGAGAGTTATCAGTCCAGATGGTGCCATCCAAAAGCTTTGTTACGGCCAGTGTGCCGTTCACGCTGACCCGCGCGGGGTCCAGCGCGTAGAAATCGCTCTCCCGCAGGTTTTCGGGGTCTGCCGTGGGGGAGACGCCCACCACGCACACCCAGTGTCCGTAGGTGCTGCTGGTGGCGATGTGGGGGTAATTGACCTCTTTCCAGCCGGAGCCGGAGAGATGGTATTCATAGCTTGTCACGCGGTTGGTGTGCTTGGACACGCCGCTGACAGCGGTGTTTTTCAGATGTACGATGACGGGCCGCCCGGCCTGCAGCTCTTCATACAGGCGGGAAAGGCAGTCGGAAAGGGAGCCGCTGTAAGCGTAGTACCCGGCGGCAGACCATACCGCGCCGTTCGACCACATCCCGCTGCCTGAGCAGGGCTTGCCATCCAGAATGGTGCGGGCGTAGCGCAGGGCGTACCAGCTGCACCGGCCTGAGGTCTGGTTGCCGATGGAGACGATCTGCTGGCTGTCGAAGGACAGCAGCGTGATGCCGTTCACATTCTGCAATTGTGCCGCCGCAGCCTTTGGCGCGGCCAGAAAGCTTAGACACAGCAGAACTGCTGCCATGAAAACGCGCACCGGAGCGCGCAGGGAACCGTGCTGCATGGGGCAAACTCCTTTTCCTTGTTCAGGAACGGCACCCGGCGGTTCCCATTGCCTTAAGTTTAGCACCAAATCGTGGTAGAATTGTGTAAACGCCGGAAATATTTTCCGGTTTTTGCCCCGGGCACGGCAAAGGATCTTTGCGAAGATTCGTTCTGGAAAAAACAACAAAAGCAGGAGAAAATGTTTGGTGAAGCTGGCAATTGACAAAAGCGACAATCGTTGGATAAAATAAAGCTGGAAGGGGTCCTGTTTCAAAATGGAAAGGCACCCTGCATATTATGATAAAAACACAACAAAACGACTGGAGGTCCCGACATGAAAATGCTGAAAAAACTGGCCGCTTTGATTCTGGCGGCGACCATGGTACTTGTTCTGTTTACCGCCTGCGGCGGCGATACCGCCCAGAGCCCCGAGGCTCAGGCGGAAAATCAGGTAATGAGTGCAATCAATGCAAATCGCCCAGAGGGAAAGAAACTGGAAAATAACGCACAGTGCAGAGCGATTGCAAACCAACATATTGATGATGTGGCAAATGGAGATTTGAATTTCTCGCTGAATCTGTTTGGCTATTCGTCTAAGGTTTGGTTCAAAATTGATGGCCCCAAAGATGGTAAGTGTGTAGCTACATTTGTGACGACATTTGACTATGATGGCACAAAGCTGAATAAGTTTGTTCAGAAAATTGCCGATGGCGGCAATCTTGGAAATGTGGACATTGCACAGAGCACGAAATGGACACAGGTCGGCGTTGTTGTCAAAGCTGTGAATGGTCAGACCTACATGGCTATCTCGGTGGCTGTTGATACAAATGCCTGAGCAAAACAAATTATATGATTTTTCCCCGGAGCGTGGCTGAAAGGCCGCCCTCCGGGGCTTTTTTGCGTCTGGAACACTTGACTTATAATTATAATATAATTATAATATAGATATGGAAAGCATACAGTTTGAGTGGGATGAAAATAAAAACCGCATCAATCAGCACAAACACGGCATTTCATTCCTGGAAGCAAAGACAGTTTTCTATGACGAGGAAGCACTGGTAATTGATGACCCGGAGCATTCAGAACAGGAGGACAGATTTATCATTCTCGGCCTGAGCAGTAGGGCAAATCTGCTTGTCGTGTGTCACTGCTACCGTGCGTCAGATACTGTCATCCGTATTATCTCGGCCAGAAAGGCCACAAAAACTGAATCGAAATATTATGGAAAGTGAGGCCTGTGTTATGCTCAAAGAGTACGATTTCAGCAATGCAAGAAAGAATCCCTATGCCAAGGCGCTGAAAAAACAGATCACCATTAACATTGACAGCAATACCATTGATTACTTCAAGGAGCAGGCCGAAGTGGTGGGCATCCCTTACCAGACCCTGATCAATTTGTACTTGAAAGACTGCGTTGCCAATAACCGTCATTTGTCTCTGTCGTGGCAGTGAGAAGAAAAACGGGCTCGTCCGGTTTTGCTCCGGGCGGGCTTTTTGTTTGCAACTTTCCCATAAAAGATGCAAAAAAGGCTGTGATGTGGTACAATAAAAGATAGATTTTGTCGAAAGAAAGGAACCTTTGGATGCAGCTGTTTGAACTGGTCAGCCCGCGGCTGTTCCGCCCGCTGGCGGGGCCCAACCGGGCGTTTTATGCGGAGCTGCTGCTCCTGCTGTGGGAGGAGTGCCGCCACACGGCGGATTACTCCATCTCCCGGGCAGAAGCGGTGAGCCGGGCCGAGGATTACTTTGCGGCGCTGGCAAAGCCGCTGGCGCTGGATGCCGATGACGCGGGCGATGAAGCCGAACAGCCCACCCGGGATCCCCATACCCTTGCGCTGGGCTTTCTGCTCCGCCTGCGCCGCACCGGCTGGCTGGAAGAGCAGCCCGGCAGCTATGAGGAAGAGCCTGCCCTTGCCTTTGTGCCCGAGGTGGCCCCCCTGCTGGAGGCGTTGGAGGAGATCCTGAACCCGCGCGTTGTCACCTACACCGGCAAGCTGTACAAGGCATGGCAGCTGCTGCAGAACATCGGGGAGGAAAAGAGCCCCTATGAGAATGTTCTGCGGGAGGTGGCCTCTGATCTGGAAGCGCTGAACAAGTCCCTGCGGGCGCTGAATGCGTCCATCGGGCATTATATCGACCGGCTCACCCGCAACCGCACCCCGCAGGAGGTGCTGGAGCTTTTCGACCAGTACGAGGAAAAGGTGGTGGCCGCCGCTTACCACCGCTTCAAGACCAGCGATAACCTGTTCAACTACCGCGCTTATCTGGAGGAGGAGCTGGACGACTGCGAGGCAAACCATCTGCCCCGGCTGGCGCTGGATTACGCCCGGGTGGAGCACTGCGCCCCCGGCGAGGCCGCTCCTGCCGTGCGTGCCCTCATCCAGAAGCTGCGGGATTCGCTGGAAGAGATGAGCACCCTGATGCGCCAGATCGACCAGAGCCACATCCGCTACCGCAAGCGGGCCGTGCAGCGGGCACAGTTCCTGCTGCTGAGTGACCGCTCCTCACAGGGCAGTGTCACCGCCCTGCTCCGCCGCTATGCCGAGGAGATCAAAACGCCCGATCAGCTGTTCGCGCCGGATGACGGCCCGGTGGCAAAGCATCTGCACCTCTACCCGGCGGCGGTGTTCGGGGCAAAGCCCCTCTACCCGCCCGCCGCGCCCCGCAGCGAAACGCCGCTGGCCCCGGTGCGGCAGGCCGGGCTGGATGCAGAGCAGCTGCGCAAAGAACAGCAGCTGCTGCTGGATTACGCCCGGATGGCCGTGACCGAGGAGAATGTGGGCCTGCTGGCAAAACAGGCCCTTGCCGCCCGCAGTGCGGTGGCTGCCTCCACGCTGGCGGAGGAATACCCCCGCGATTTTGCCCGCATCATCGGCCTGCACACCTACTCGCAGTCGCCGCGCCGGGCTTACGATATCACCCTTACCGGAAACTGGGTCGAACGGGGCGGCTTCCGGTTTGAAGAGTTTATTCTGACACCCCGCAGGGAGGACGCTGACCATGGCCGAACCGAATAAAATGCTGGAAGAGACCGCAAACTATCTGCTCAACCACTGCTTTGTGCTGGGCGGCGTGGAGGATCAGCGGGCAAAATACCTCTATGTGCAGGATCATCTGCCCGAGGTGCGGGCCGTGTTCGCGCCGCTGGGCTATGCGGTAACGCTTTACCCGGCTCCGCTGCAGGCGGCGGCGCTGGTCAACGAGCATGAGGGCAGCCAGGCCCGGCTGCTGAAATACGAGAGCATCCTGC
>OGDE01001924.1_pt1 | contig 11556 bp, 10 predicted proteins | sample 1570321 | NCBI WGS metagenome assembly OGDE01 (sample SAMEA2581976, study PRJEB24529) | metagenome | biome: Human gut stool | place: China | collected 2011 | reverse complement strand
AAATAGAAATCTGAAAAGGAAAAGTCATAGTGTCCTTGACAAAGGGTACACTTTACCCTGTGGCAAGTAATACATAAAAATTCTTGTTTTGTTTCCCATGTTTATGTTATAATATGCCAAAGCATATTTTACAAAATCTTTATGGCGTTATGCCATCTATATTCTGGAAACGTCAGATTACCCCCAATGATCTGCGTTGTTCGTTCGTATCTATGCTTTTAATTACCCATTAACGAATTTAAAAGCAGGAGACGAAAGAAATCAGATATAGAATATATTTATTCTCCTGCCAAGACAGTATTATTTAAGAGCTGTCTTACCAATCAGGAGGAAGCCTATGGCAAAACACAAACGAAACCATAACAAAGTATCCAGAAACTCAGCAGTCAATATGCCGGTTACAAACAGAAACTACAAAGACACTATTTTTCGCATGTTGTTTTCTGACCGGAAAAATCTGCTCTCTCTTTACAATGCCGTCAATCAGAGAAAATACCTGCACCAAATTTTATTGAGTTTTATAATGGTTCGACGACAGCTCCTGACTGTACAGAGCTTCGGCTTTCCTCGGCATTTGAACATTTGTCAGGTGAACCAAAACTTGAATTGATTGTCACGGTTTTAAACGTCAATGAGGGGCACAATGCAGATTTAATGCAGCATTGCAATACATTAAACGAATACGCGCAGTATGTTGCCAGAGTGCGGCTCTATGCAGCGGATATGTCTTTAGATCAGGCCGTGGAACGTGCCGTAGACGAGTGTGTCAGGGAAGGGATTTTAGCCGAATTTCTTACCCGCAACCGAAATGAGGTCATCAGTATGAGTATCTTTGAGTATGATAAAGAATTGGAAGAGAAGAAATTACGGAAAGCAGAATATGAAGCTGGACATGAGGCTGGTTTCTCTGAGGGGGAAAAGTATGGTATAGAACGTGGTACTTTTCTAAATTCTATTGAAACTGCCAGACGTATGCTTAAATTTCAGGAATTTTCGCTTGAAAAAATTGCTGCTATTTCCGGGCTGTCTTTAGATGAGATAAAAAAATTACAAACAAACGAAGCGAGGTCTGATTCATGAAAATTGCATTAGTTTCCGATACACACGGTGTATGCCGTAAAGAATTATTTGACCATATCAAAAATTGTGATTATCTCATTCACACCGGAGATTTTGACAATGAACGTACCTATAACAGATTCTTAAACTGCGGCATTCCGATGTATGCAGTCCGTGGGAACTGTGACCACGGAGAGTGGGCGTCCTACCTGCATGAGTTTGTCTCCGTGCCGATTAATGGAAAATTATTTTATCTTGTCCATAACAAAGCTGACCTGCCTTTTGATCTCACGGATGCGGATTTTATAATTTTCGGACATACCCATGTATTCACGCACTACGACCGCTACGGAAAAGTTTTTATCAATCCGGGCAGCGCCGGGGCTGACCGCGGAGATGGAAAAGGCATTGCAATTTTAGAATTGACGGATAATGGATATGACGTGGAACGGATTTTGCTATAAAATTTCTTGCTTCATTTCCTACCCTTGTGTTACAATAATCTAAAGCATATTTTACAAATTTCATGACATTTTTGTCATCTATATTCTAACGGCGACAGATTAGCCCCAAATAATCTGTATGCTTCATTCGTATCTATGCTTTTTGTTACCCATTTAACAATTGAAAAGCAGGAGACGAAGGAACTTAGTAAAATATATGATCACTTTCTCCTGCAATCACGAACAGTTTTATAAATAAGCTGTCCTACAATTTCAGGAGGAAACAATTTATGGCAAAATGCAAAAGAAACCGTAACAAGACAAAAAGAAATTTTACAGTCAAAACACCGACGGCAAACCAGAATTATAAAGACACCGTTTTTCGGATGTTGTTTTCTGACCGGAAGAACCTGCTGTCCCTCTATAATGCAGTAAACCAGAGCGATTATAATAATCCAGATGATCTAGAAATCGTCACATTAGAGAATGCTATTTATATGGGGATGAAAAATGATCTGGCATTTATTATGGATACTAATTTGTATCTGTATGAGCATCAGTCAACCTACAATCCAAATATGCCTCTTCGTGATCTGTTTTATATTTGCAGTGAATATCAGAAACTCGTGGATAAGAAATCTCTTTATTCTTCGACTCTGCAAAAAATTCCTGCACCAAATTTTATTGAGTTTTACAATGGATCGATGGTAGCTCCCGACTGCACAGAACTTCGGCTTTCCTCGGCATTTGAACATTTGTCAGGTGAACCAAAGCTTGAATTAATTGTCACGGTTTTAAATGTCAATGTGGGACACAATGCAGAGTTAATGCAGCATTGCAATACATTAAACGAATATGCACAATATGTTGCCAGAGTGCGGCACTATGCAGCGGATATGTCTTTAGATCAGGCCGTGGAACGTGCCGTAGACGAGTGTGTCAGGGAAGGGATTTTAGCCGAATTTCTTACCCGCAACCGAAATGAGGTCATCAGTATGAGTATCTTTGAGTATGATAAAGAATTGGAAGAAAAGAAATTACGGAAAGCAGAATATGAAGCTGGTTTCTCTGAAGGTGAAAAACATGGACATGAGGCTGGTTTCTCTGAAGGCGAAAAGCATGGACATGAGACTGGTTTCTCCGAGGGCGAAAAGTATGGTATAGAATGCGGTACTTTTCTAAATTCTATCGAAACTGCAAAACGCATGCTCAAATTACAGGAGTTCTCACTCGAAAAAATTGCTGCGATTACAGGTCTGCCTTTAGATGAGGTGAAAAAACTACAATAAATTTAAAATGAATAATTCCCTTAAAATAACAAAAAGAGCTCCTTGAGCAATGTCATTAAGTTAAGATGACCAATCAAGATCTTAGCATCAGAAATGATGCTAGGGTCTTTTTATTTTGTAATAAATGCTTGACATATGATTCGAAATGTGCGGCCGCTTTCGCTATTGAATGATAATGAGGTAGCGAAAGCGGCCCCTGTAATTAAGAACATCTTGATTGCAAGGAGGTAACGCATATGAGCAATTATATTAATCAAGTTTCAGATTCTCTAAAGAATCATATTTCAGAATTAGCTAACAATCCATGTTTATTTCTTCGAAACCCCAATGTCAATTTCTCTCGAAAACGGAAAATTGATTTCAAAACTTTTATAGGAATCATGATGAATTCGGGTGGAGCTACTATGAGTAAAGAACTACTTGATTTCTTTGATTTTGACAAAAATACTCCGTCTGTGTCAGCATTTACGCAACAACGTTCAAAAGTACTTCCAGAGGCTTTTGAATATTTGTTTAAATCTTTTACGGATGACAACCTTCCAACTACTAATAATTATCATGGTTATCGTTTAATTGCATGTGATGGAAGTAACTTGACCATTGCAACCAATCAAAAGGATCCAGAAACTTTTTGGGAACGTAATCAGCATGGTTCAATTGTTAATAAACTACATCTGAATGCCTTTTATGATGTTTTGAATCGTATATACACCGATGTTTTAGTGCAAACAGCAGCGGATTACAACGAGTTTAGAGCATGTGCAACAATGATTGACAGATCGAAACTAGAGAATGTTATTCTTGTTGCTGATAGAGGATATGAAAACTATAACATTTTTGCACATGCAATTGAAAAAGGATGGAAATTCGCTATACGTGTCAAAGATAAAAATAGTAATGGAATTGCATCTGGGTTAAATCTTCCTCCAAATGATGAGTTTGATATAGATATCACTCAGATTTTTTCAAGGAAAAATACAAAGACCACAAAAAATGCAGGCTATAAGTGGATGCCTGTAAATCAAGTGTTTGATTATCTTCCACGAAAAAGTGATAAAACATACGAATTATCATTTCGTATTATTAGATTTCCTATAGGGTCTAATTCTTATGAAATAATAATTACAAATCTTGATAGAAATATTTTTGATGTAAAAAAAATAAAGGAAATCTATCATTTGAGATGGGGAATAGAAACTTCATTCAGAGAATTAAAATATGCCATAGGATTAACAAGTTTCCATGCACGAAAACCAGATTTTATTAAACAAGAAATATATGCGCGATTACTTTTGTATAACTATTGTGAATTAATAACAACACATGTAATAAAACAAATGAAAAACAATGATAAAACAAAACAGGTGAACTTTACAATCGCCATTTATATTTGTAGAGAATATCTCCGTAATAAACGCAATCTTAGTCCACCTGATGTGATTAACCTAATAGAAAAGCATGTATTACCAGTAAGACCTGGTCGAAAAGACCCTCGCAAAGTCAAACCCCAGGCATCTGTAAGCTTTCTATATAGAGTGGCTTAATCATAGATAATTATAAGTTTTTTTTGACAGATAAACAATCTGTCTTTTTGTTGTGCTGCAAAATAGACAAAAGAAAAAAACACATCATATTTATCAAACAATTGCAAATATGATGTGTTTTATAATTATGTCAAAATTCTTAACTTAATGACATTGCTCGCAAGAGCTCTTTTTGTTATTTATGCTGTAATTTTCAATTACTGTAACAGAGAAAGTACACCCTGAGTAGACTGATTAGCCTGTGCAAGCATAGACTGTCCAGCCTGTGCAAGAATATTATTCTTGCTGTAGTTAACCATCTCTTCTGCCATATCTGTATCACGGATACGAGACTCTGCGGAAGATGTGTTCTCTGATACATTGTCAAGGTTTGCAACTGTATGCTCTAATCTGTTCTGTAATGCACCTAATGCAGAACGCTGTGTAGATACTTTATTAATAGCATCCTGAACTTTTGTGATTGTCTCATTTGCAGCTTTATAATCATCTACGCGAGCGCCATAACGAATCTCACCGTTTGCATCCTTTGTTGCTTCTGTAGCTGATGTCTGAACATATTTCTGGAAATCTCCTGTAATAGCTTTACTAGCAAGTGCTTTCTGGTTAGATACATAAGCTGAACGAGCCTTCTCTACAGACTTGAATTTTAATTCCTTACCATCAACTGTTGCTTTGTAATAAATAGAGCCTGTTGTATTATCATACTGTGCGATAAATGCTGCACATTTAACTTTTCCAGAGATAGATTTTTTAAACTGTGAAATTGCAGCAGCTTTATTTTTTGAAGCAGCGCTTTTTGCATTGTACTTATATGACATTCCCTGATATTTCACAGCGGTAGGTGTTGTTCCACCCTGTTTTACCTGCTCTTTTCCAAGACCAAGAGCATCTGCATTCATGGAATCAATACTAATTTCAATGTTCTGATTAGCATTTGCACCAACCTGAAGTTTTTTATCTTTGAAGTTACCATCTAACAGATTCTGTTTGTTAAACTGGGTTGTCTGAGAGATTCTGTCTATCTCATCTGTTAATGCCTCTAACTCCTGATTGATTGCATCACGGTCGATAGACTGGTTTGTATCATTAGCACCCTGAACTGCTAACTCATTCATTCTCTGTAAGATAGAGTGAGCTTCATTTAAAGCACCTTCTGCTGTCTGGATCAAAGAAATACCATCCTGTGCATTGTCAGATGCTTTGTCAAGACCACGGATCTGGCTTCTCATTTTCTCAGAAATTTTTAAACCAGCAGCATCATCACCTGCACGGTTGATTCTGTATCCAGAAGATAATTTCTCTGAAGATTTTGCCTGAGCTCCTGTTGTGATTCCTAACTGACGATTAGCGTTCATCGCTGTAAGATTGTGCTGTACTACCATTGCCATAATATTTTTCCTCCTTGAATTGGGCTTCAGCATCCATGCTGAAGTAAATTTGTTTTATTTGTGAAATTCCTACTCTGACCGTACGCTTCATTTCGGATTTCACGAAGTAGCATTCTTTGCTTACTTACATTTTATATCGGCATAAGTGAAAGATACTTAACCCCATTTTATTAATTTATTTTTGGAAGAATATTGTATCTGTTCAGAACCAAGGTCATTGACTTAAGACAAGCAGGATTCAAACAGATCACTTGGTCGATAAACTTAAGCCCGCAACGCGCCATCAGACGGGTACGGCATTGCATAGATGGAAGCTTTTTCATCGTTATGGGATGTTTTGAGCAATCAAGCTTTCCCCCTCCATTGTGGAAACTCCATCATGGATTCGAAGAAAATCCCTGCATGTCCTGAATACTTCTGCAAAGTTGGCATGATACTCATATTGGGTGTCGCGCTGTTCTATTTCGACATTTGATATGATCTCGGAACTGAAATTATGCAGTATAGCACGTGCCCATATCCCCTGAACAATGTACTCATATTTCTTGGAATGAAATGCCTTGAGGCATAAGGGATACTTGAGATCACGGAAAGAACCATTGACCGATATGGGCAGTATTTTATCGTACCCGATATAGAACTGGGCACATACTGAACAAACACTTCCCTGCCAGACGAAACCGTCATTGATCTTTACCATGCCCACGGAGAAAGTGAGCAGTATCACAGTGAAATCAAGACGGACATGGATGTTGAAAGACTCCCGTCGGGAAAGTTTGAGAGCAACAAACTGGTGCCGGAGCTGACAATGATCGCATATAATATCCTTCGAATCATAGGGCAGGAACCGTTGAAAAAGAAGGATGCTCCCGGCCGGAAGAAAATACATCGCCGAAGAATACGTACGGTGATCCGTAATCTTATGCTGTTTGCGGGACATCTGACAGAACATGTCGGCCGTCTGGTACTGTCCATTGGAAGGAGTAATCGCTGGAGATTTACTTTCAAGCGTCTTTATGACCGCTTTGCATTCATCACCTGACAACAGGTAACTGAATATGGCAATGGCAGCTGCACACAAATGGTGCAGTCTGTTTTTTGAACGCAAAATTATGCAGCATTTTCCTATCAAAAAAGTGATGATGTATTGTTTTTTCTCATACCTCATCACTTTTTTTGCTTCCTTATGTTATTTTTAGATGCTACTTATAATAGCACTGGAACTTTTCCTTCCAGTATCGCATTGATCTCATCCAGATCCTTACCTGTGATGGATGCAATGTTTTCTGGGGACATTCCACTACGGTTCATATTGATAATGATTTTTGCCTCCCCTTCCGATTCTCCCAGTTTTCTGGCATGTTCCAGATCATCCTTCATCAGTTCTCTCAACGCATCACACATATTCGCACCCCTCCTTATTTCACGATATAACTCATCATTTGCTTTGACACTTACCTGTAACACAGCCTCAACATTCTGTCGATCACGCGGTGTATTCATTTCTTCCACGTTCCTCAGGAATTCTTCTATATCTTCTTTTTTCGCATGGTTTGACAAAATCCGCAAACTTCGATGCTCTCCCGGCTCTAATTCCTGTGTCACAATAATCTGCGCTGGAAACGGTAAATGTTCTGTCACATAATAAATTCCCGGATATTTTTCTTCTATTTTATGTCCATACTTCTGCAATGTCAAAAACATTTTCTCCGGTCGGGTTGCTCTGAAAATAGATACTGTCAGTTCATTGATTGGAACTGCATCTACACGTTCTCCATAACCTTTGTACAGACATGCATATCCAACTGTCTTATAAAAATCATCAATAGTCAGTGCATCTTCCGGGCTCTTAAACTCGATCACATTATAGGTTCTCATGATGTGGCCAATTTCATTCTTAATTCGCCTATTACTTTCTTCTTTTATAATAAGAAGATCAATGCGGATTGGTTCCTTGCTCAGATTGTATTCCGGCTTTAACTCCAGCCGTTCAATATCTTCGTGAAATTCCAGCCCCGCGGCAGCGCAAAACGCCGGATGCCACTGGAGCTTATCTGGTGCATTTTTCAAATTGCTTCCTCCTGTTTGTGTGAAATCACGATTCCGCAACATCGCAATTTGTTTTCTGTGCACGAATGCTTAGTTTTCACCTCTTTTCCTTTTCTATTTTTCCTCCGCAATCTTTTCCTACTGTTATCATAACGTAATTTTATTTCCCCTGCAAGTATTCATCAATCCCATCCGCAATACCATCTGCGATCTTGTTCTGGTACTCATCGGTTGACATCTTCAAATCTTCTTCCTTATTTGTCATATATCCAATCTCAACGATTGTGGCAGGCACTTTGCACCAGTTGATCCCACTCATGGAATCCGTTTCCCAGACATACTCTTTTTTACACTCTGTTGCAGACACCAGATCGTCCAGCACTGCCGAAGCTAATGCCTGACTTTTGTCATACAGATCTCCATTATACGGATTTGATGAGGTCTGGCAGATGGTCATGGCTCCATGTACCGAAGTATTTTCCGATCCATTTGCATGAATCCGAATAAATGCATCGGCGTTTGCATCGTTTGCTATGGCCGCTCTCTCCGAGTTACTGATATTTACGTCATTTGTTGTCCTTACCATTACAACCTGATACCCTCTGTGTTCAAGCTCTGCCTGTAGTTTCAATGAAACATCAAGTGTAAGCTGGTATTCTTTTAAGCCGCTGGCATGTCCACTCGTTCCACTTGACACTCTGGGTTTCTTTTCCTTTGCCCCGGGACCGATCGGCTCTAATCGTGAATCTCCATTCGCCTGATGTCCTGCATCGATGACCACCGTATATTTTTGTTTTTCTGTTGTGTTTTCTGTATTTTTATCTTTTTGCGTATCCTCAGTATCTCTACTGTGTATTTCTTCCTGTGCAGTTGCCTGTTGCACAGCCGCTTCGCTTTCCTGCTCTGTATTTTCTCCTGCTTGCTCCGTATCCCGAATCATATTCTCAGATGCTCTCTCCTGTGAATGAACAGAGGTCTGCACATCTCTGCCACAGGCCACGCAAAAACACATTGCTCCGGTTATGCACAACAGGCCGATAAAATTTTTATATTTTTTCTTCATATTTTATTTAACCATCTATTTATATTCTTTTAGCAATTTAATGTTATCCTGCTCGGTCTTTGACATATTTCTATATATTTCTGCCATATCCGTTGTTTTACTTTCAGTTTTATTGTACCAGTCCTGCTTTTCATAATAATTTTTCAAGTCTTCATCCTGAAATTTATATCCATTCAAAGCATACATTTCATTAATAATCATCTGAATAACACTTCTGTCCCCCGGAAAATGATAGGAAGAATAGTCTTTGTTTAAATACCCCTGTATTTCTTCTTCGGTGATTTTTCTTTTGGTACTGTACGAACACAACAGCCCCTGATCCGAAACTTCGGCCTGATCTCCTCCATCCATATTCCAATCGGTATCGTAGTCTGCTGCCACACTGTCGACACGGGCATTTTTTACATCATCCAGTGTTTCGAATCCGTCAAAATAATAAGTATAATAGTCATAATCTTCCGGCCCATAATAACAGTCCTTCGAAAAATTCTCACCCGGTGTATAATAATCGGAAAGATCTGCCTCACATTCCCCGTTTCCTTTTATAACGATATTATGGAATTGAACATCATAATACTCAACTATTTTAACAGCCTTGTAATCTTCGGACGGTTTTACATGCAACTTGATTTTGTATACATCTCCATAACAATTCTGCTTATCTGCGTAATTATCATTTTTACAGTTTTCCAAATAATCGCCTACAAATGTAACAGAATCTACCGTACAATCCGAACCCATTTTTGCCGTATATTCTGTAATTACACTTTCTGCCTGTTTTTTCATGGCAGCAATCATTTCCTTGCTAATGTCTTTAACCGAAGATGCAAATTTATCCAGTCCTTCCACGGTATATTCCTTTTCCGTCTCGGAAGGGATCATTTTATAATTTTCTACATAATATTCCATATCATCCGAATTTAAATAAACGGTGATGACATCACCATTACTCAGACCGGAATCTGTATCACAATAAAATTCATCTTCATCCAGTACATCTCCCGTATAACTTATCGCAACCGTTCCATTCGGACTTATTCCGCTATAGGTAAGCGTAAGATTTTCAAATGGATCAAATGTTTTTATCTTTTCCAGTCCTGATACATCTACGGTTTCATCTGAATACTTTATTTTGCAGTCCACATACTTTTTCAGTTGGTTTTCATCAATGTTCCAGACATATTTTACCCGATCTCCATTGCTTAGTCCGTCTTCCTTCTCTAAAGACACCGAAACACAATTCCCGAGTAATTCTTCCATTGAATATCCGAATAAAGCATATTCATATTTGGATTTTGCTTTGGATGTGTAAGAAATCTTTTTCTTATATTTATCCAGAATTTTATTCCAGTCAATCGTCGCAGTTGCTTTTCCATATCCATCATAACCCTCAAAGGTTACCGTAACATAGTTATTTAAATTGATGGTGGAATTTAAATTGGCCACTACAATAAGAATCACCACGACGGCTGCGATTCCGATTCCCGCACCTACTTTATATTTTTTAGGCAGAGAGGCTATCCGCTTTACCAATTTCTTTATCTGTGATTCCAATGACGGTCCCAAGACCAGTCTTGCTCCACATTCTTTGCAAAATACTGCCTGATCTTCATTCTCAGTTCCACATTTTCTACAAAACATTTTCTTTCTCCCCACTGTAAATCTTTAATTCTTTTTTTCTCTTATGTAGCTTTCCATTCCTGCCAGGCGTTCGTTAACGTCAGGGACTAATCTTGTATCAAACGCAGCTATTTTGGAAATTCCGCAGATATCCAGCATCAAATATTTTACCGTATAATACTTTTTGTTATATTTCTTTAAAAGTTCCTGTTGCACAAGAGAATTTACATCCGAATAAAACACTTCCGACACCGTCTCGTCATATATCATGCCCGTTGAAATATCAATATTTCCTACATACACAAGCAATTGTGTATCCGTAAACGCATAAACAGTAGTCTGTATCAATAAGTATCTCGGCATAGCATCCTTATCAACCCTGTATGCCTCAAATGGATCTTTCGAATAAAATCTTTCTAAAAGGCTGACAATTTTTTTTGCATTTGCAGTATTACCTAAAGAATTTATACGCGGTGTTGTTCCTGCTCCGGCTATAACAACCGGCTCTACTTCTTCCAACTGTTCCTCATCCACATTGAATTTTTCAATTGCTCTGGATTTTAACTCAGAAATATATTTCTGAGTGGCCTCATCGACTTTCGTTTTCGCTCTGCCATTTGATTTTGCATGCATAGACTCCTCTAAAGATACAACAAATACTAAAAACGCCAAAATTTCAATGACAGAGCAAAAATAACCAAACTTATTCATAGGTCCCATCAAATATTCATGTCCCAAAAACAGTTTCAAAAGTAAACTGATCACAAAAGCACAGATTGAAACAGCTATAAAATCTCCAAAACCGAAAAAATACCGGCGCACCATAAAATCAATTCCATTTCTGCTTGTTCCCATCAAAGACTCAGCTGCATGATTTACCGTTTCCCCAGCCAGTTTTCTCATCGATGCAGCGTTGAAATTTTCGTTCTCCTCTCCATGATTTTCTAATTTAGCCCCGCAGGCAATACAAAACTTATCTGTTGGCCTGATCTCTCTTCCACATTTTGGACAATTCATCTTTTCTTTCCTCTCATTCGTATTTTTTATAGGCGTTTGCGAAACGCCACAGACCGCATAAATACGGCATTTTTTGTTACCAAA
>OGDE01001922.1_pt1 | contig 11564 bp, 11 predicted proteins | sample 1570321 | NCBI WGS metagenome assembly OGDE01 (sample SAMEA2581976, study PRJEB24529) | metagenome | biome: Human gut stool | place: China | collected 2011 | reverse complement strand
TTCGTATTTTATCTGAATCAGAAACTCCGCCTTTCCCAATTGATGCGGATATTACAGTAAAAGACGAACTTCGCCTGAAATATCGTTTTCTTGATTTAAGACGTCCAAATATCCAGAAGAATCTTGTGATGCAAAGCGTGGGGCGAGCACTTACAAGACAGTTCCTTGCGAATGAGGGATTTTTAGAAATTGAGACTCCGATGCTTACAAGAAGTACGCCGGAGGGAGCAAGGATTTATCTTGTACCAAGTCGAGTGCATCCAGGTAGTTTTTATGCGCTTCCACAGTCTCCACAGCTTTTTAAGCAGTTGTTAATGTGTTCCGGTTATGATCGCTATTTTCAGCTTGCAAGATGTTTCCGAGATGAAGATTTACGTGCGGATCGTCAGCCGGAGTTTACACAGGTTGATATGGAATTATCTTTTGTAGATGTAGATGATGTTATTGATGTGAATGAAAGACTGCTTGCATATTTATTCAAATTATGTCTGAATGTAGAAGTGACTCTTCCAATTCAGCGCATGACATGGCAGGATGCAATGGATTACTATGGATCTGATAAACCGGATCTTCGTTTTGACATGAAGATTCAGGATGTATCCGAACTTGTAAAAGACTGTGGATTTGGTGTGTTCTCCGGTGCAATCAAAGATGGCGGTATGGTTCGCGGACTTTGTGCAAAAGGACTTGGAGATGTTTCTAGTAAGAAGATGAAACATATCGAGAAGACAGCAAAAGACTACGGTGCAAAAGGATTAGCATATATTCAGCTCAAATCAGATGGAACAGTAAAATGCCCATTCTCTAAATTTATGTCTGAAGAAGAGCTTCAGTCACTTATTCAGGCTATGGGTGGTGAAACCGGTGATTTATTAGTATTTGCAGCAGACAAATTTAAAGTAGTATGTGATGTACTCGGTGCACTTCGTCTGAAGTTTGCAGAGGAACTGAATCTTCTTGATAAATCAGATTATCGTTTTGTGTGGATTACAGAATTCCCATTACTGGAGTGGTCAGAGGAAGAAAATCGCTATACTGCAATGCACCATCCATTCACTATGCCAATGGAAGAAGATTTAGATATGATTGACACAGAACCAGGAAAAGTACGTGCAAAAGCATATGATATTGTTTTAAATGGTACAGAAATCGGCGGCGGCAGTGTCAGAATTCATCAGAATGATATTCAGGAAAAAATGTTTGAATGTCTTGGAATTTCTAAGAACTTCCATGAAGCGTTATACAAAGCATTCTTAGGAGCTGGAGTAAATCTTCCAAAATACAAGAAGATGATCTTAACAGTGAAAGACTCCGATAAGATTGATGCGATTGATATTGGACGCAGATTTGAAGCATTAGGATATGAGATTTTCTCAACAAAGAGCACTTGCAGAGTCTTAAATGAAGCTGGAGTTCATGCAAAACCAATCAATAAATTAGAAGAACCATCTCCAAACTTGCTAGATCTCATTTTAGATGATAAAATTGATTTAGTCATTGATACACCATCACAGGGTGTAGGTCGAAGCAGAGATGGATTCCTGATCCGCCGTTACGCGATTGAAACAGGAGTAACATGCCTTACAAGTCTTGATACGGCAGATGCTCTGCTGACTAGTTTGGAAACAGGAAACAGAGATCAGCTCAGCGTAGTTGATATCGCACAGATTTAATAGAAGTAAGAAGGAGTGATGTTATGGGTCGATACACAAAACAGGATGTGATAGACCTCGTCAGAGAAAATGATGTCGAATTTATCAGACTACAATTTTCTGACTTGTTCGGAACAATGAAGAACGTCGCGATCACCGCAAGACAGCTTGAGAAAGCATTAGATAACAAGTGTACATTTGATGGATCCAGTGTTGATGGATTTGTCCGCATTGAAGAATCTGATATGTATTTATATCCAGATCTTGACAGCTTTGCGATCTTCCCGTGGAATGCGGGAGGAAACCGCGTGGCAAGACTGATCTGTGATGTATATGGTCAGGATGGACTTCCATTTGAAGGGGATCCAAGAAATGTACTAAAACGTGTGATGGTTGAGTGCCAGAAGATGGGGTATAAATTTAACGTCGGTCCGGAATGTGAATTTTTCTTATTCCACACAGATGAAGAAGGCCGCCCAACGACGGTTTCTCATGAGAAAGCCGGATATTTTGATGTAGCTCCGTTAGATTTAGGAGAAAGTGCCAGAAGAGATATGATCTTGAATCTTGAAGATATGGGATTTGAGATCGAGGCATCTCATCATGAAGTTGCACCTGCACAGCATGAGATCGACTTTAAGTATGACAATGCCTTAAGAACGGCCGATAACATCCTCACATTTAAATTCATCGTAAAATATATTGCTAAAAGACATGGACTTTATGCAAGTTTTATGCCAAAACCGATCACTGGAGTGGACGGTTCAGGAATGCATCTTAACATGTCTTTATGGAAGAATGGAAAGAATATTTTTGCTGATTCTAAGAATAATCTTGGAATCAGTGAGGAGGCTTTTCACTTCATGGCTGGAGTTATGGAACATGCAAATGAGATGTGCCTGATTACAAATCCACTGGTAAACTCTTATAAGAGAATCGTGCCAGGATATGAGGCACCTGTGGATGTTTCGTGGTCACCATCGAACAGAAGTCCACTTATCAGAGTACCAGCAGCCCGTGGAAGCGGAACAAGGCTTGAATTTAGAAGCCCTGATTCTGCTGCGAATCCTTACCTTGCACTGGCAGTCAGCCTTGCAGCAGGATTAGATGGGATCAAGCGCAAATTAACCCCTGGAAAGGGTTCCATGAAGAATCAGTATGAGATGGCTGAGGGAGAAAAACAAAAAGCAGGAATCAATACACTGCCAAGAGACATGAAAGAAGCTCTTGAGATTTTCAAACAAAGCACTTATATGAAAGAACTTTTAGGAGATCATATTTTTAACAAGTATGTTGAAGCTAAGAGTGCTGAATGGGAGTCTTATCAGAAGTTCGTATCACAATGGGAAGTCGATCGTTATTTATATAAGATCTAATGATTGACAGATACTTGATACGGGAGGTGAGAAGCTTGGTAAACGTCATCGTTTTATTCCCGAAAACAGAAGTCGCCAGAAGTATCAGAAATCTTCTGGTAAGAAGCGGTTTTGAAGTAACCGCTGTGTGTGCAACGGGTGCACAGGTAGTTCAACGTATGGAAGGTGTTGAGGAAGGGCTTGTCGTCTGCGGATACAAATGCTCAGATATGATCTACAGCGAGTTAAGAGAATACCTCTCAGGAGAGATAAAGATGCTGTTGATCGCTTCTCGCCAATATTTAGATGACTGTGTGTATTCGAACGTGACAGGACTTCCGATGCCTCTTAAGGGGCATGAACTTGTCGAGAAAACGAGAGAGATCGTTACCGAAATTTCTGAGAAGCAAAGACGAAGAAAACAACGTCCAAAACAACGTACGAGAGAAGAAGTCCGTCTTCTGGAAGAAGTCAAAGAATTACTGATGCAGAATAATCAGATTACAGAGAGTGAAGCCCACGCATATATACAACAAAGAAGCATGAACAGTGGAGTGGGTCTTATCGAAATGGCAAAGATGATTAAAGAATCATTAACATATCAAAACTAGGAGGAATTTATGTTTAAAATTAACGACAATTACTTGAAACTGCCTGGAAGTTATTTATTTTCTACAATTGCGAAAAAAGTAAATGCATATTCCGAGGCAAACCCTGACAAAAATATTATTCGTTTAGGAATTGGAGACGTAACACAGCCTCTGGCACCAGCGATCATTGACTCTTTACACAAAGCAGTAGATGAAATGGGACATGCAGAAACATTTCACGGATACGCACCAGACCTTGGATATGAATTTTTAAGAAATGCAATCGCAAAGAATGATTATCAGGATCGTGGAGCAGATATCAAAGCAGATGAAATCTTTGTAAGTGATGGAGCAAAATGTGATTCTGGAAATATTCAGGAAATCTTTGCACAGGATAACAAGATTGCCGTATGTGACCCTGTATACCCAGTATATGTAGATACAAACGTTATGGCAGGAAGAGCCGGAACATATGATAAAGCAACAGAAACATGGAGCGATGTTATCTACATGCCATGTACAGCAGAGAATAACTTCGCACCAGATTTCCCAAGCGAAGTGCCAGATATCATTTACCTTTGCTTCCCTAACAATCCAACTGGATCAACAATCACAAAAGACCAGTTACAGGGATGGGTAGACTATGCAAACAAAAACGGATGCGTGATCATTTATGATGCAGCATACGAAGCATATATCTCAGAAGATAACGTTGCACATACAATTTATGAATGTGAAGGTGCAAGAACATGTGCGATCGAATTAAAGAGTTTCTCTAAGAACGCAGGATTTACAGGAGTTCGTTTAGGATATACTGTTATCCCTAAAGATTTAAAATGTGGAGATACACAGTTACATGCGTTATGGGCAAGACGTCACGGAACAAAATATAACGGAGCTCCATACATCGTACAGAGAGCTGGAGAAGCAGTTTACTCTGAAGCCGGAAAAGCTCAGTTAAAAGAACAGGTTGGATACTACATGAACAATGCAAAAGTAATCTTTAACGGATTACAGGATGCAGGATACACAGTATCTGGTGGTGTCAATGCACCATACATCTGGTTAAAGACACCAGACAACATGACATCTTGGGAATTCTTCGATCATCTGTTAGAAGATGCCAACGTCGTTGGAACACCAGGATCAGGATTCGGACCAAGCGGAGAAGGATACTTCCGACTTACAGCGTTTGGTAACTATGAGAATACAGTTGAAGCGATCGAACGAATCAAGAGAATGTAATTTAATTATTAAATTAAATATGCGATTTAGAAAAGAATGGGATATCAGGAATAGGGTGTTCCATTCTTTTTTTGTTTAGGTTATAATAAATCATAAGGTAGAAAAAGAAAGTTCATGTAAAAAGTGATAGAAATAAAGGACAGGCTTAATTAAAATTTCGGTAAACCTGTCCTTTATTTTGTAATTATGAGATTTTTCTTGTATTAAATCCATTTTTTATATACAATAGAAGAAATAAAAAAACAAGATTTTCAAAAGAAGGAGATTTAAGACCAATGAAGAAGTTAGCTCTTGCTCAGGAATTAAAGGAAAATGCTTATCCAGGACGTGGAATCGTTATTGGAAGATCCAAAGATGGAAAGAAAGCGGTGACTGCATACTTTATCATGGGACGCAGTGAGAACAGTCGTAACCGTGTTTTTGTAGAAGATGGAGAAGGAATCCGCACACAGGCATTTGATCCAGCGAAGTTAGAAGATCCAAGCCTTATCATCTATGCACCTGTCCGTGTTCTTGGGGATGAAACGATCGTTACGAATGGAGATCAGACAGACACTGTTTATGAAGGAAGAGAAAAAGGACTTACTTTTGAGCAGTCTTTAAGAAGCCGTGAGTTTGAACCAGACGGACCAAACTACACACCAAGAATCTCAGGTCTTATGAAGATTGCAGACGGAACATTCCACTATGCAATGTCCATTTTAAAGAGTGATAATGGAAATCCAGAATCCTGTAACCGATACACATATACATATGAGAATCCGATCGCAGGAGAAGGACGTTTTATCCATACATATATGCATGATGGAAATCCACTTCCAAGCTTCGAGGGAGAACCTAAATTTGTTGGAATCGAAGAAGATATCGATGATTTCACAAACACACTTTGGAACAGCTTAAATGAAGACAACAAAGTATCTCTATTTGTACGTTATATTGATATTGCAACAGGGGAATATGAGACAAGAATCGTAAATAAGAACAAATAATCAGTCAATCAGCAGATCAAAGGAGAAGAAAAATGAAGGAATTAGAATTAAAGTACGGATGTAATCCAAACCAGAAACCATCAAGAATCTATATGGCAGACGGAAGTGAGCTTCCAATCGAAGTATTAAACGGAAGACCAGGGTACATCAACTTTTTGGATGCATTTAATGGATGGCAGCTGGTAAGAGAATTAAAGAAAGCAACAGGACTTCCTGCTGCAACTTCTTTCAAACACGTATCACCTGCGGGAGCATCTGTAGGACGTCCAATGTCTGATACCTTAAAGAAGATTTACTGGGTAGATGATATGGGAGATTTATCTCCATTAGCATGTGCATATGCCAGAGCAAGAGGTGCAGACCGTATGTCTTCATTTGGTGACTTTATTTCTTTATCTGATGTATGTGATGCAGATACAGCACGTCTGATCAAGAGAGAAGTATCTGACGGAGTGATCGCACCAGGATACACAGATGAAGCACTGGAAATCTTAAAAGCAAAGAAAAACGGAAATTATAACATCATTAAGATCGATGAGAACTATACACCAGCACCATTAGAGCATAAACAGGTCTTTGGTGTTACATTTGAACAGGGAAGACAGGAACTTCCGATCGATGATGAATTATTATCAAATATCGTGACTGAGAACAAAGAGATTCCAGAAGAAGCATTGATCGATATGAAGATTTCTTTGATCGTATTAAAATACACACAGTCTAACTCTGTATGTTTCGTAAAAGACGGACAGGCAATCGGAATCGGAGCAGGGCAGCAGTCACGTGTGCATTGTACAAGACTTGCAGGACAGAAAGCAGACAACTGGTGGTTAAGACAGTGTCCAAAAGTTATGAACCTGCCATTTAAAGAAAAAATCCGCCGTGCAGACAGAGATAATGCGATCGATCTTTACATTGGAGATGAATACATGGATGTTTTAGCAGACGGAGCATGGGAAAACATCTTCACTGAGAAGCCAGAAGTCTTTACAAAAGAAGAAAAGAGAGAATGGTTAGATAAATTAACAGATGTTACATTGGGATCTGATGCATTCTTCCCATTCTTCGATAACATCGAGAGAGCACATAAGAGTGGCGTAAAATACATCGCACAGCCAGGTGGATCTGTAAGAGATGACGCTGTCATTGACTGCTGTAATAAGTACAACATGGCAATGGCATTTACAGGAATCAGATTATTCCATCATTAAAAAGTTTCTTTATATAGTCATTGAACATGAAAAACAGTATATGGTCTGAAGTATAATTTTTTGGACCATATACTGTTTTTGTATGCAAAAAAATATGAAAAACAGGAGTTGTTATTTATTTAACGAGAAAGTTTATCGGTTAAGTATATTGTATTCAATTTTATTTTTGTTATAATGTAATTGAGTTAGATAGAACTAACCAAAGGAGTTTTTATAATAATTTTAATCCAAAAGAAATGGAGGAGTTTTCAAAATGAAACAGTTTGAAGAATGGGAAGGTTTTAAAGGTAGAATGTGGAAGGAAGAAATCAATACAAGAGATTTCATCCAGGAAAACTACACACCTTATGATGGAGACGAAAGCTTCCTTGCAGGATCTACAGAAGCAACAGATAAGCTATGGGGTATCTTACAGGGACTTCAGAAAGAAGAACGAAAAAAAGGCGGAGTTCTTGATATGGATACAGACATCGTATCTTCTTTAACTTCTCACGGACCTGGTTATATCAGTGAAGAAACAAAAGATTTAGAACAGATCGTTGGTCTTCAGACAGACAAACCATTAAAACGTGCATTTATGCCATATGGTGGTATCAAAATGGCAGAAGAATCTTGTCGTAACTATGGTTATGAACCAAGTGAAAGATTACATGAAATCTTTACAAAATATTCAAAGACTCATAACACAGCTGTTTTTGATGCTTATACACCAGAAATGAAAAAAGCAAGACATAACAAGATCATCACAGGACTTCCAGATACTTATGGACGTGGACGTATCGTAGGTGATTATCGTCGTGTTGCTTTATACGGAATTGACTATTTATTAGAAGAAAAAGAAAATGACTTTGCAAACTGCGGATGCGGTGTTATGACAGATGATGTGATCCGTCTTCGTGAAGAATTAGCAGAACAGAAAAAAGCATTAAAAGACATGAAGGAAATGGCTCAGATTTATGGATTTGACATTTCAAGACCGGCTAAAACTGCAAAAGAAGCAATTCAGTGGATGTACTTTGGATATTTAGCAGCGATCAAAACTCAGAATGGAGCTGCTATGAGTATCGGACGTGTTTCTACATTCCTTGATATCTATATTCAGCGTGACCTTGACAAAGGAATCATCACAGAAGAAGAAGCACAGGAAATGATCGACCATTTAACAATGAAATTCAGAATGGTTAAATTCGCAAGAATTCCTTCTTACAACCAGTTATTCTCAGGAGACCCAGTATGGGCAACACTTGATCTTGCTGGTATCGGTGTAGATGGACGTTCTATGGTTACAAAGACAGACTTCCGTTTCTTGCATACATTAGAGAACATGGGACCATCACCAGAGCCAAACATCACTGTATTATATTCTTCTGCACTTCCAGAGAATTTCAAGAAATATGCAGCTGATATTTCTATCCGTACAAGCTCTATCCAGTACGAAAATGATGATGTCATGAAACCAGTATGGGGAGATGACTATGCAATCTGCTGCTGTGTATCTGCGACTAAGACTGGTAAAGAAATGCAGTTCTTCGGAGCAAGAGCAAACCTTGCAAAATGCTTATTATATGCGATCAATGGTGGTGTAGACTGCAAGACAAAACAGCAGGTAGGACCAGCCTACAAACCTATCATGTCTGAATACTTAGATTATGATGAAGTTATGCAGAAATATGACGTTATGATGGATTGGTTAGTAGACCTTTATGTAAATACATTAAACTTAATCCAGTATATGCATGACAAATATTACTATGAAGCAGCGGAATTAGCATTAATGGATACAGAACTTGAAAGAACATTCGCAACAGGAATCGCAGGATTCTCTCATGCAGTTGATTCTTTAAGTGCGATCAAATATGCAAAAGTAAAAGCAATCCGTGATGAAGATGGATTAGTTGTAGACTATGAGATCGAAGGAGACTTCCCTAAATATGGAAACGATGATGACAGAGCTGATGATATCGCAGTATGGCTGTTAAGAACATTCTTAGCAAAGATCAAAAAACATCACACATATCGTAACTCTGAGCCTACAACATCTATCCTGACGATCACATCTAACGTTGTATACGGAAAAGCAACAGGAACAATGCCAGATGGTAGAAAAGCTGGAGAACCATTAGCACCAGGAGCTAACCCAAGTTATGGAGCAGAACAGAACGGATTATTAGCATCCTTAAACTCTGTAGCTAAACTTCCATATGAATGGGCATTAGATGGTATTTCTAATACACAGACGATCAACCCAGATGCATTAGGACATGAAGAAGGCGAAAGGATCAACAATCTTGTAAATGTTATGGACGGATACTTTGATCAGGGAGCTCACCACTTAAATGTAAACGTATTTGGTAAAGAAAAACTGATCGATGCGATGGAACATCCTGAAAAAGAAGAATATGCAAACTTTACGATCCGTGTATCTGGATATGCAGTAAAATTCATCGACTTAACAAGAGAACAGCAGATGGACGTTATTTCCAGAACATGCCATGCAACAATGTAATTTAAATTAGTGGAATAGAACTATGAATGAAAAAATAACCGGAAAAATCCATTCCATCGAGACTTTTGGTCTCGTGGATGGTCCCGGTGTGCGGTTTATCGCTTTCATGCAAGGCTGCCGGATGAGATGCAAATATTGTCACAATCCGGAGACTTGGCAGGAAAACTGTGGTGAAGACTGGCAGGCAGAAGCCCTCTTAAAGAGGGCTTTGCGTTACCGCATGTACTGGGGAAGTGATGGAGGAATTACAGTTAGCGGTGGAGAACCCCTTCTACAGATCGAGTTCTTGATCGAATTTTTTAAATTGGCAAAACAAGAAGGAATCCATACTGCACTTGATACCTCTGCTAATCCATATACAAAAGAAGAACCATTTCACAGCAAATGGTTAGAATTAATGAAATACACTGACCTTGTCATTCTAGACTTAAAAGAAATGGACGAGGAAAAACATAAGAAATTGACAGGCTGTCCAAACAGTAATATTTTAGCAATGGCACAGGAAATCTCAGACCTCGGAATAAATCTGTGGATTCGTCACGTGCTTGTCCCAAACTTAACAGACGATGAAGAAGGACTAGCAGACTTAAAACATTTTATCGATGGACTAAAAACAGTTAAGAGAGTAGAAATCTTGCCATACCATACACTTGGACTCTTTAAATGGGAAAAATTAGGAATTAAGTATCCGTTAGAAGGGGTACAGCCACCAAGTGAAGAAGCCGTAGCAAAGGCAGAAAAGATTCTTGGTATCGAGAAAACTTCTCAAAAATAAAGGTAGACAAATCATCCAAGATAGGATATTATAATAACAGTTAGTTAAGACTAACCAACATAAAACAAAAACAAACATAACAAAGCTAGAAAATCTGACCAGACTTCCTTGGGTCAGATTTTTTATTTGGCTTTTTTATTGACTCATACATATGCGAAGGCTGAGAAAAAGACAAAAGTGAAAAATCAAAGATAGTTTTTGTATACAAATTCGTTATAATTATCACTAATCTTGACAAAGACAAGCTTGATTTATACAATGGTTATAATAATAACCAGTTTAGATGGAAGGAAGAACAATGAAATTAATAGAATTATCAGAAGTAGAAATACTTATCATGAAAAGTATTTGGAAACTTGGGGATGGGATTACGGTATATGAAATTATTGATTATCTAGATCAAGTATATGATAGGAAATATACAAGAAGCACAGTAAAGACATATATCACAAAATTAAAGAAAAAAGGATTTGTAGATACACAAGTGAAAGGCAATTACAGCTATATCACAGCAAAGATCACAGAAGAAATGTATCGTGAAGAACAGATGGAATTGATGAAGGATTTCTGGCATGGTGGGTCGATGAAAGAATTGGTTCAGACGTTAACACACACAATATCAAAAGAAGAGAAAGAGGAATTAAAGGATTTGATTGATGATTTGGATGATTAAAAAAATATATATTTATGTCATCAGTATGTGCATTACTGTTTTAAGGGGAGCAGTCTTATCGTTTCTGATGCCGATCGTAATTGTATTGATCTATTTCATTTATTATGTATATGAAGAAGATTATACAATGTTTGCACTGTCTCCGTTGGTAGGATGGGTATTTTTTGTTGTAGGAATCATTTGGACGATTGTTTTTTTAAAAGCTATACTGAAAACAATACGTATTCAGGCACAAATGAATCAATTACGAAAGAGGGCATGTGTATGCAGCAGATCTATTTTAGATTGCAAGAATCAATGGAATTAAAAAAAGGTGAGAAAATTAAACTGACCATTTTTTCGTCTAAAGAAATACAAAGAGACGATAAGGATTTTGTAGCAGGAATTATAGACGAGACAGGAAAAGAACGATATGTGATGCATGCGGTCGATATTATACATGACTTTTATGTGAAAAAAGATGGAAAATATAAAGTATTCGTTGAAAATCGTTATAAAAAGAAAATAAAAATAGGAATAGCGATTTGTTTGGAGAAATGATAAATGAGGAAATATGTAGTTCGTTTTA
>OGDE01001917.1_pt1 | contig 11593 bp, 8 predicted proteins | sample 1570321 | NCBI WGS metagenome assembly OGDE01 (sample SAMEA2581976, study PRJEB24529) | metagenome | biome: Human gut stool | place: China | collected 2011 | reverse complement strand
GCACCATTCTGGGCTGCTTCCAGAACAGCGAGGTGCCGGGCAAGATCCAGCACGGTTCTGCATGGTGGTTCAATGACCACAAGATCGGCATGGAGGATCAGATGATCCGTCTGGCAAGCCTTGGCCTGCTGGGCAACTTTGTGGGTATGCTGACCGACAGCCGCAGCTTCCTGAGCTACACCCGTCACGATTACTTCCGCCGCATCCTGTGCAACATCATCGGCCAGTGGGTCGAGGACGGCGAGTATCCCAACGATGAGAAGGCTCTGGAGAAGATCGTCAAGGGCATCTGCTTCGACAACGCAAAGCGTTACTTCGCCCTGTAAGCACTTCTCCCATTTCCTGAACGGAACCGACAGCGCCGCCCGCAGAGAGCATTCCCTGCGGGCGGCGCTTTTGTTGCTTATTGAATTTTACAGGGCAGCCAGGGTCTTGGCAACATTGTAGCCAAAGGTGACACAACGGCTGTGGCTGAGACAGTTTTCATTGTGGGGATAGGTACCAGAGAACATGCTGCCGGACACATTGCCGATGGCGTACAGGCCCGCAATGGGCTGTGCCTCGGCGTTCAGCACCTCACTCTTATCCGTGATCTGCAGGCCGCCGCAAGTGCACAGGGCAGACGCCATCTCTTTGGTTGCATAGAAGGGCGCGGTGTCGATCTTGTGCATCATCTTGCCAGGGAAATGGAAATCGGTGTCCTCACCGGCATCGCACATCTCGTTCCAGTGGTTGATGGTCGCCACAAAGGCATCAGCGGGCACGCCCATCTTCTCTGCAAGTTCCTCCAGCGTATCAGCCTTCAGTGCCTTGTCGCTGGTAGCAGCGCCAGCCCAGACCTCCTTGGGGCCGTAGCAGCTGGAAGAAGGGGTCCAGATACTGGTGACGATGTCCATCACGTTGGCGTCTACAATGTAGTAATTGTATGCGCCCGGCTGTGCCTGAATGGCGTTTGCCAGATGGTTATAGGCCTCGTACTCGGCCGTAAAACGCACGCCGCGCTTATTGACGCGCAGATACGGCATCAGCTGCTCCGGATCCAACATCAGCGGGTGCGGATATTCGTCCTCCATTGCACCGATGGCTTTTGCCATCTCGTGGCCGTCACCGGTGTTGGTCTTGGTGCCGTTCATCCAGTGGCCCAGTGCCAGGTCACGCGGGCGGCAGCAGGCAGCCAGTTTTTCCGGGTTAAACTCATAGCCGCCGGTGGCCAGAACGACGCCCTTAGCGGTCAGATACTTCACATAACCGTTCTCCCCCTTGACGATAGCACCCACGACCTTTTCGCCCTCGGTCACCAGCTGGACGACCGGGGTGTTGAACAGCACTTCCGCACCGGCAGCAGTGATTTTTTCCTGCAGCTTTGCGGCGATCTCATCGGTTGCCATCGGGATGTTGAGGGAGGTGTTCCAGCTGCGGGACAGGCTCAGCTCATCATAGGCAGCGGTGAACTCCGGGAAATCACCGGCGTTGAAGGTCAGAGAATAGTTTTCCACCGGGATCTCCAGCTGATCCAATAACCAGTTGACCGCTTCGTCGCAGGTATCGATCCACTTCTGATACACAGTCTGCTCACCGCGGTACGCACAGTTGACCATGGCATCATCCAGCCACTGCTTGGTATCAAATTCCACGCCGAATTTCTGGTGTACACGGTCATGGAAAGCGCCCATGGTGGCACTGCGCCAGGTGGGCGAAGCGCCCTTCTCCACGGCGACTGTTTTCAGGCCCTGCTCCGCGCAGGCAAGGGCGGCAGCCATACCGGCAGACCCCTGACCACAGACCAGTACATCCACATTGACGGTCTCTTTGATCTCGCTGTCCGCGATGGGGTCTGCCACAAAAGCGATCTCGCCCTGACCGGCAGCTGTGGCACCGCCCAGGTTTTCCTCACAGGCAGGGAAACCGCTCTTCACTTCTGCAGCAGCCGGAGCTTCGGCAGGCGCTTCGACGGCCACACCCATTGCTTGCTGGATGCAGGAAGCAGCTGCCTCCCGCACGGCACCCGAAGTGTAGGTCGCACCGGAAACGCCGTCGATCTCTGCGCTCTGGGCCTCCATCAGAGCCTTCTGGAAATCCTCAGCCGAGTTGCGGGCCAGGTCGATGGTCTCGTTGGCGGTGTCCACCGTCACGTCGGTAATAGCATTCTCGGTAAAGGTCATGCTGACCGTCACCTCACCCATACCGGTAGCCTTGGCGGTATAAGTGCCCGGCGTATAAACAGCAGCGCTCGAAGCGGCAGCCGAAGAGGAACTTGCCGAATTCCCGCAGGCAGTCAATGCACCCGCAGTCACACCGCTCATAGCAGCCGCGGCGGCCAGCTTCAAAAAACCGGAACGAGAGATCTTTTTCATTGTATTGTACTTCCTTTCTCTTCCCAACAGCTTATCCGCTCTTGTGTCGTATGCACAAAAGCATTATACTATGTATAGTTTAATCCGTTGTTAAGATTTTGGCAAACATCAATCATTTTACCCGTTCCAAATTTCAGTTGTAGGCAGGTCTTTATGGATTACAAACAGCTACAGTTCTTTCTTGCCGTGTGCGAAGCACAAAGTTTCCGGAATGCTGCCGCCAGATGTTACGTCAGCCAGCAGGCGATCAGTAAGTCGCTTTCCAACCTGGAGCAAGAGCTTGGTGTTCAATTATTCGTGCGGAATCAAAACGGCGTGTCCCTTACCGAAGCCGGTCAGCAGCTTGAAAAACTGGCACGGCCGCATCTGAACCAGCGGGACGAAATTTTACGGCAGATGCGCAGCTTTCACTCCAAGCAGCAGCTTCACATCGGATATTTCATGGGATTCCTGCAGGAACTCCCTCCGCATTTCTTCCCGCAATTCCAGGAATTCCATCCAGAAGTCCAGCTGCATTACCACAGTTATACCGATACCGAACACAGCCGCTGTTATCGTAATTACGACTGTGACCTTGTCATCACAACTTCGCCCTTGATCAGCAGCGACTTCATTGAATTGGCTCATTCAGAAAGTTCCATTGGCGTGATTCTGTCCTGCGATCATTCCCTCGCAAAAAAGAACGTTCTGACTACAGAGGATCTGAAAACCGTTCCGCTTATTACATTGAACACGGAAAATCGCTCACAGACCCGTCTGCTGGAATGCCTGCAAGCAAAAGGCCTGACGATTGACAGCGTTCTGGGCGATGCCGATGGAGAACTTGCTTCCGATCTTCTGCAAAAAGGCTTTGTTTCTTTTTATGCCGGCAAAGAAAGCTCTCTGGCCGAAAATGAGTGTTTTCGGCCTTTGTCGGACCTGCAGCTCCAATGGGAATTTTTCATTTATGGCAAACGCAGCCACCGTATCACCTCCTTGCAGCGTGAACTCATTCAGCAGATCCTGTCCGCAGTTTCTCCCCATTGAACAACCAGCGCCGCCCGCAGAGAATCTCCCTGCGGACGGCGCTTTTGTTTTATCCATTTTCCGGTTCCACCCGGACCTGAAAGCAGAACACCAGCTGCAGTGCCTCCTCCCCACCATTCAGGCAGTAGAGGAACGCTCCCTGCTCCGGGCAGAACCGGTAGCGGTGGGCCGCTGCATAGTCGATCACCGGCTGCAGCTGACCGCCCCGGAGGGTGCCGTCGGTCTCCGCTTCCAGAAAGCTGCTCAGGTAGGTGCCGCCGGGCATCCGGCGGGCCTGCGGCGGCAAGGGCAGCTTCAGACGCTTCAGGTCCTCGGTGTAGGCCCCCAGCTCCATCGTATAAGGCACCTGCTGCGTCGGCTGTTCCAGATACGCCGGGGCGATGCGGATGCCGGTGAACAAAGCATCCGCGTGTTCCATCCACCGTCGGCACACGCTGTCCGCCGGTTCCAGCTCCAGCGGCACGAACCAGCACTCCGAACGCAGGGTCAATTCCTGCACCTGCTGCGGCTGGTTGGAGAACAGCACATAGTGTCCCAGTGTGGACATGAGCTGCTTCTTGCGCTGCTCCAGCTCCCGGATGGCTTCCTCCAGTGTACGGATCTCCTGCTTCATGTTCCGCAGCGCACCGGCCTGCCCATCCTCCGCATAAAAGGACGCAATGGTCTCCAGCCCCAGATTCGCGCCCCGCAGCTTGCGCACGAACATCAGCTCATAGAGATTGCAGGCCGAATAATCAAAGTACCCGTTGGCAAGCCTTGCCGGGTGCAGCAGGCCTTTTTGCCGGTACATGCGGATGGTTTCCGGGTTGACGCCGGACAGGCGCGCCAGTTCGTGGATTTTCATAGATATTTCGTCACCTTTTTGTTACCATTTCTGTATTGACCATGTATTTGCTACAGGGTTTATAATTATACCACATCGTTTGTGAAAACACAATCAATGTGCCGCGAAAGAAGAAGTACCAAACACAGAAGAACGAAAAAGAATGGAGAACACATCATGGCAAACATCTCTCGCCGCAACTTCATGAAGGTTGCTGCTGGTGCCGCCGGCATCGCCGGTCTGGGCCTGCTGAACGGCTGTTCCAAGACCGAAGCCCCCGCCTCTTCCGCCGCTGCCTCTGCGGCCGGGTCTGCCGCCGAAGGCACCACCCCCGCTGCCGCCGCTCCGGCGACCGACAAGCTCTACACCGCCTCCATCAACCCCCAGTTGGACGAGAGCGAGTTCCGCTCCAACACCAAGGAGCTGACCACCCTGTTCAGCCCCCTGACCATCGGCTCTATGGAAATTTCCAACCGCATGGTCAAGTCCGCTGCCGGTTCCGCCACCTATCTGGCCGGTCTGACCGATGAGCTGCTCACCTACTACGTCAACCTGGCCAAGGGCGGCGTGGCCCTGATCTATGTGGAGACCATCGCAGCGCTGGAGGTCCCGGAAGGCGGCTCCTACGACGCCGACACCCTGGCCTTTGGCCAGAAGCTGGTGGACGAGTGCCACAAGTACGGTGCCAAGATGGGTTACCAGATGTCCGGCTTCGGCATGGGCGAGAATGACATGACCATTGACGACATCCATGCCAAGCAGGCACACTTTGTGGAGGTCGCCAAGGGTCTGCAGCAGATGGGCTTTGACTGCGTGGAACTGAACTGCGCCGGCTTCAATATGCCCGCACACTTCCTGTCCCGCTTCCACAACACCCGCACCGACGAGTACGGCATCGGCTCCATCGAAAACCGTGCCCGCTTCATCACCGAGATCATCGAGGGTGTGAAAAAGGAGTGCGGCCCGGACTTCAACATGCAGATCCTGATCAACTGCATCGAAGAGAACGACAACATCTCCAACAACCCCACCATAATGACGCTGGATTCTGCCGTCACCACCCCGCACACCCTGGCCATGACCATGGAAGAAGGCATTGCCGCCGCCAAGCTGTTCGAGCAGGCCGGCTGCGACTCCATGCACCTGCGTCTGGGACCCCTGGGCCACCACGTTGCCCAGTTCGGTGCCGACCTGTACTTCATCCTGAACGGCATCGAGGGCTGCACCGGTTTCGGCACCCAGTACGACTTCAGCAAGAACTGGCAGGGCATGCTGATCGGCAACACCAGCGGCTGCGGCATCGGCCTGAACGTTGCCGCCGAGTATAAAAAGGCATTGTCTATCCCCTGCGGCGTTGTCACTTACAACGATCCTGCCCACGCACCCGACTTCTTCGAGCAGGCTCTGGAGGACGGCAAGGCCGACTTCTTCCTGATGACCCGCCCCCTGACCGTGGACATGGAGTACGTCAACAAGCTCAAGGAAGGCCGCATTGACGAGATCGCACCCTGCACCCGCTGCCTGCACTGCCACATCGGCAGCAACGAGGCCAACGCACAGATGGCTTACTGCCGTGTGAACGCCCTGACCCAGCGCGTGATGCGCGAGGGCGGCCCCGCTACCTACGAGCTGGAGCCTGCAGCCACCCCCAAGAAGGTCATGGTCATCGGCGGCGGCCCCGCCGGCATGGAGGCTGCCCGCATCGCAGCTGCCCGCGGCCACAACGTGACCCTGTACGAGAAGCGCGGTGCCCTGGGCTTCATGCTGGACTTTGCTGCTTCCGTCAAGGGCCCCCATGAGAATCTGGCCGACCTGAAGAACTACCTGATCCGTCAGCTGGAGCTGAACGGTGTGGAAGTCAAGACCGGCACCGAGGTCACCCAGGAGCTCATCCACTCCGAAGCACCGGATGCCGTCATCCTGGCCGCCGGCGGCCTGCGCGACACCCTGACCGTGGACGGTGACGGCAGCGCCCCCGTGGTGGAGATGGACAACTTCATGTTCACCGAGATGGGCGACAACGTAATCGTTTACGGCTCCAACGCACAGGCCTTTGATGCCGCCCTGTGGCTGACCGTGCACAAGAAGAACGTGACCATCGTCACCCCGAACCCGGCCTCCGAGTTCGACATGCAGCAGTCCCAGCACGCCATGCGCATGATGACCACCGCCCTGTACGCTCTGGGCGTGAAGTCCTATCCGCAGTCCGCCATCAAGACGGTCAGCGGCAATGTGGCCACCCTCACGCTGGACAGCGGTGTGGAGATGAACATCAAGTGCGATGCCATCGTCAACGGTGCCGACATGCTGCCCAACACCAGTCTGGTGGACGGCATCGACTGCAAGGAAGTGTACACCATCGGCGACTGCGCCAATCCCTTCAACATCGCTCTGGCCATCCGCGGCGGCAACGACGCCGGCCGTGCGGTCTGATGCAGCCTGAACCCCTGACCCCATAAAAACCAGCGCCGCCCGCAGAGAGCATTCCCTGCGGACGGCGTTTTTGCATCCGGGTGGCGTGCACCCATCAAAAAATGCCCCGTGGGCGGTCACCCACGGGGCATTCTGCGTTCTTGTCTTACTGGGCCTGGCTCAGGCAGTCGTTCATGGCAGTGAACACGGCCTCGCTGGTCAGGGTCGCGCCGGAAACAGCATCCACGCCGTTGGTGGAACCAGCCTTGGTCAGGGCATCTGCCAGGGTCTCGGCAGCAGCGCCGCCCAGCTCCGGGGTCTCGCCGGAAGCATCAATGGCCACCTCGCTCACCTTGCCGCCGGAAACAGTCACGGTGACCTCCACATCGCTCAGGCAGCCCTTAGCGCTGGAAGTATAGGTGCCGTCGGTCAGGTCCTCTGCGCCTGCAGAGCCGGTGCCGGCCTGTGCCAGGCAGCTGTCCATGGCGGTGAACACAGCATTGCTGGTGAGGGTCGCGCCGGAAACGGCATCCACACCGGCAGTGGAACCGGCCTTGGTCAGCTCATCTGCCAGGGTCTCAGCGGCAGCACCGCCCAGCTCCGGGGTCTCACCGGAAGCGTCGATGGCCACATTGGTCACCTTGCCGCCGGTGACGGTGACGGTGACGGCCACCTCGCTCAGGCAGCCCTGCTCACTGGCGGTGTAGGTGCCGTCGGCCAGAGAAGCCGTGTTGTCGGCAGCGGGCACGGTGCCGGTGTTCTTGATGTACAGGCTCAGCACCACTGCCATGATGACAGTGACGATGGCCATGATGACGATGTTGCGGGTCATTGTCTTTTTCATAAAAAATCAGATGCTCCTTTTGACTTGACGGGTTGCTTTTTTCACTTTGCAGGTTTGAAGCTGTCGCGCAGGGTGACCACACGGTTATACACGCCGGGGTTCTTGCTGTCCGGAGTGAAGAAGCCGGTGCGCACGAACTGGAACTTGTCGCCGGGCTTGGCGTCCTTCAGGCTTTCTTCCAGCTTGCAGCCGGTGCAGGCCACAACGCTCTCCGGGTTCAAGTAGTCCTTGTAGTCGCTGCCCTCGGGGATGGCGTTCATGTTGGCCTCGGTGAACAGCTTGTCGTACAGGCGCACCTCGGCATCCACGGCATGGGCGGCACTCACCCAATGGATGGTGCCCTTGACCTTGCGGCCGTCGGCGGGATTGCCGTTGCCGGTCTCGAGGTCGGCGGTGCAGTGGATGGCGGCAATGCTGCCGTCGGCATTCTTCTCCACGCCGGTGCACTTGACGATGTAAGCGCCCATCAGACGCACCTCACCGCCAATGGTCAGGCGCTTGAACTTGGGAGGCGGCACCTCGGCAAAGTCCTCATTCTCGATCCACAGCTCTTTGGTAAAGGCCACCTTGCGGGTGGTGGTATCGTTGGCTTCGCGGTTGGGGTTGTTGGCCACATCAAAGTACTCGGTCTTGTCCTCCGGGTAGTTGTCTACGATCAGCTTTACGGGGTCCAGCACGGCAATGCGGCGCTGAGCGGTCAGGTCTAGCTCGCTGCGGATGCAGGCTTCCAGCTGGCGCATGTCGATCAGGTTGTCGGATTTAGAAATACCGGCCTCCCGCACGAAGGTGAAGATGGAGGTGGGGGTGTAGCCGCGGCGGCGCAGGCCGCACAGGGTGGGCATGCGGGGGTCGTCCCAGCCGTCCACAATGCCCATTTCCACCAGCTCACGCAGATAGCGCTTGCTCATGACGGTGTTGGTCATGTTCAGGCGTGCAAACTCACGCTGCTTGGGGAAGGCAGTGCCGAAAATGTTCTCGATGACCCAGTTGTACAGCGGACGGTGGTTCTCGAACTCCAGACTGCACATGCTGTGGGTGATGCCCTCAATGGCATCCTGAATGGGGTGTGCGAAGTCGTACATCGGGTAGATGCACCACTTGCTGCCCTGACGGTGATGCTCGGCGTACTTGATGCGGTAGATAGCCGGGTCACGCATGTTCATGTTGGGGCTGGCCAGATCGATCTTGGCACGCAGGGTCTTTTCGCCCTCCTGGAACTCACCGGCACGCATCCGGCGGAACAGGTCAAGATTCTCTTCCGGGGTGCGGTCGCGCCACGGAGAGGGACGGGAAGGCTTGCCGGCATCGGCACCGCGGTACTCGCGCATTTCGTCGCGGGTCAGGTCGTCCACGTAGGCCTTGCCCTCCATGATGAGCTTTTCGGCATACTCGTAGCACTTGTCAAAGTAGTCGCTGCCGTAGAAGATGCCGCCGTTGGGGTCGGCACCCAGCCAGTGCAGGTCCTCGATGATGCTGTTGACATACTCCTCGCCTTCGCGGGCGGGGTTGGTGTCATCCAGACGCAGGTTGAACTTGCCGCCGTACTGGTTGGCAATGGACCAGTTGATGTAGATGGCCTTGGCACTGCCGATGTGCAGATAGCCGTTGGGCTCGGGCGGGAAGCGGGTATGGATCTCGCGGATCTTGCCCTCGGCAAGGTCGGCATCAATGATATCCGTCAGAAAGTTTTTATCAGCCATGAAGTTTCCCCCTGTCAGGGCAGCAGTGTGCCCTCTTCTCATATATGGTATATAATACACCATTTCCGTGATTTCTTCAAGAGAAAGCATCAAAAGGCGCTTTCTGCCGGCATTTTTGGCAACTTTGGCCGCATCCCTTGACAGTATCGGTGAAGGAGAGTATATTTTTGCGTGGTGCACGGTCAATTTTGCATCATTTCATATAGGAGGAACCCCATGAACAGTTTAAAAGAAGCCTTCAGCATGCAGAATCTGCTGAAGAATTTAAATTTCTTTGGCGAGCTCAACCTCGGCTTGATCCTCACCGCCGTGGGCATCGTCTATTTCAAGAACCCCAACCATTTCGCCTTTGGCGGCACATCCGGCCTGTCCATCCTGCTGGCCGACCTGTTCCCCAAGATCAATGTGGGCGGCTTTATGTGGATCATCAACCTGGTGCTGGTGGTGCTGGGGTTCGTGTTCCTCGGCGTAAAGTGCATGGGCTGGACCATCTATTCGTCCTTTGCCCTGTCCTTTTTCGTGTCGGTGTGCGAGTGGCTGTACCCCTCGGGTGTGTCCATGAGCGGCGATGCCATGCTGGACCTGGTGTTTGCGGTGTTCCTGCCCGCGCTGGGTGCGGCCATCGTGTTTGACATCGGTGCATCCACCGGCGGCACCGACATTGTGGCCCTGATCCTGGCCAAATATACCTCCATGGAGATCGGCAAGGCCCTGATGGCCAGCGACATCCTCATCGTGCTGGCCGCCGCCTGGCGCTTCGGCATGGGCACCGGCCTGTACTGCATCCTGGGCCTGATCGGCAAGAGCTTTGTGGTGGACGGTGCCATTGAAAACATCCGCCTGCGCAAGGTGTGCACCATCATGACGTCCAACCCTCAGCCCATTCTGGACTTCATCATCAAGGAGATGAACCGTTCTGCCACGGTGGAAAAGGCCTACGGTGCCTACACCCACCACGAGCTCAGCGTGCTGGTCACCGTGCTCACCCGTCGGCAGGCTCTGCAGCTGCGCAACTTCCTGCGCGAGAACGACCCCCACAGCTTCATCACCATCGTCAATTCCAGCGAGATCATCGGCAAGGGCTTCCGCTCCTTCAACTGATCCGCACGGAACCAAAACCGGGAGTTTTTTATGCAGTATTATGCCGCCCCCATGGAGGGGCTTACCGACCGGGTCTGGCGTCAGGCCCAGCAGAAGTGGTTCGGGCCGGAAGGCACCGCCCACCGCTACTACGCGCCCTTCCTCTCCCCGCCGGAGAACCGGGTGCTCATCAAAAAGAAGATGGCGGAGCTTGCCCCCGCCGCAAACCCCGGTGCGCCGGTGATCCCGCAGCTGCTGGCCAAGGACGGCGAGCTGGCTGCCTGGATGATCGGTGAGCTGCGCGCCCTGGGTTACACCGAAGTGAACCTGAACCTCGGCTGCCCCTCCGGCACCGTGACCGCCAAGGGCAAAGGCTCCGGCATGCTGCGGGACCCCGCCGCGCTGGACGCCTTTCTGGATGCGGTATTCTCCCATGCGGAAGGGCCTGTTTCGGTCAAGACCCGGCTGGGCGTCAGCAGCCCGGACGAGTTTGCCGCCATTCTGGACATCTATGACCGTTACCCCATCTGTGAACTGACCATCCACCCCCGCGTGATGCGGCAGCTGTACCGCGGCCAGGCCGACCGGGCCGCCTTTGCCGAAGCGCTGCCCCGGTGCACCATGCCGGTGTGCTACAATGGCGACGTGACCACCCCGGAGGAACTGCACGCACTGGAAACACAGTTCCCGCAGCTGTCCGGCATCATGATCGGGCGGGGCTTCATCGCAGACCCGGCCCTGCTGCGGCGGGCCCGCGGCGGGACCGGTGCCTCCCGCGAGGAACTGCGGGGCTATCTGGACGACCTGTACCACGGCTACACGGAGCTGTTCGGCAGCGCCGGCTGTGCCGTGAGCCGCATGAAGGCCCACTGGTTCTACCTCATCCACCGCTTTGCCGGGTCGGAAAAGCTGGAAAAGCAGCTGCGCAAGGCCCGGGAGCCCTGGGAGTACGAGGTGCTGGTGAACCAGATCTTCACCCTGCCCATGCTCTGAGCTTTTGCGCGGGACGGGCAGGCGGGGGAGTTTCTCCGTCGAACGTCCTGGAGGTGGGGCCCCGGCGCGCAGCGTTGGGGCGGGACTGGAGTCCCGGGCTGTTCGCGGAGAAAGCTCCCCCGCCCACCCACATCCACCAATAAACAAAAAACTCCGCCGCCCTTGTACGGGCAGCGGAGCTGAAAAAGCCGGAAACGTCAAACGTTGAGATAATTGCGCAGCATGGCCTGCAGCAGATCATCGCGATCCACCTTGCGGATCAACGCGCGGGCGTTCTTATAGGTCGTGATGTAGGTAGGGTCTTCCGACAGGATATAGCCCACCAGCTGGTTGACCGGGTTATACCCTTTTGCCTTTAATG
>OGDE01001915.1_pt1 | contig 11596 bp, 10 predicted proteins | sample 1570321 | NCBI WGS metagenome assembly OGDE01 (sample SAMEA2581976, study PRJEB24529) | metagenome | biome: Human gut stool | place: China | collected 2011 | reverse complement strand
TCTGATATTATCATGGGTACGATCATTGATCGTACCCACTCAAAATATGGAAAAGCAAGGGTATGGATCTTAAGACTTGTAGTGCCGTATGCGATCGCAGCAGTATTATTAATGACTGTGCCAAACACAACGACATCATTGCAGGCAATCTATGTGTTTATTACTTATAATCTGCTAAACACTGTGATGTATACAGGAATCAGTCAGCCATTTCATACACTAGGATCATTAATGAGCCGCGATAAGCATGAAAGAGAAACAATCAGTAATATCCGAATGGCTTTATCTATCACGGCAAGTATGGTCGTTACAGCATGGACATTGCCGATCATTAACTGGACAGCAGATAAAATTAACAATACACAGCTTGCATGGATCATTGTAACCGGTGTGTTTGCAGCAATTTCAGTATTTATTTTGCTCAATACATTCCGTTGTTGTAAAGAACGTGTAGCTGTTGCAGGAAAAATAGAAGAAAAAATACCAGTTTTCACAGCACTGAAATTAATGGTACAGAATCGATATTTCCTGATATCTCTTGGACTTATGTTATTTTATACAGTCTACCAGATCATTCTTGGAATTGATCTTACTTACTATTGTCAATACGTTATGAACGATGTAAATCTTGTAAGGCCGCTTTCTATGGCAGAGAAAATTCCAATGATCTTTATTATCTTATTACTTCCTAAATTGATTCCTAAATATGGTAAAAGAAATCTGATCGTATCAGGATGTATTCTTGGAATCGTAGGACAAGTGATGTTTTTATTTAACGATACAAGCGTTCCATTAGCAATCGTATCTTCTGTTATTCGTGGAATCGGTATGTCTCCATTCTACGGGGTACAGTATTCACTTCCAAGTGATGCGATCGAATATGGACAGTGGAAGACCGGAAAACGAATTGAAGGGCTTATGTTCTCATCCATGAGTTTTGGACAGAAATTCGGTGCAGGAATTACAAATGCAGTTCTAGGTGCAGTTTTATCTATGGTTGGATATAACGGAATGGCTAAGACAGCGGCACAACAGGCACCAGCAGCTATTTCAGTGATCAAGTTTACATATCTGTATGTACCGATCATCGTATGGGTTGTGATGATGCTGATCACTATGTGTTACAAACTAGATAAAACATATAAACAGATGATGGCAGAATTGTCTGTAAGAGAATTATCAGGAAAATTATAAAACAGATGAAGGATTCATATTTTGAAAGGCAAAAGGTGAAGGATATGTTAGATAAGAAAAAAGTAAAATTAGGAATTGCTCCAATTGGATGGACAAACGATGATATGCCAGATCTTGGAAAAGAAAATACCTTTCAGAAGTGTGTGAGTGAAATGGCATTGGCTGGATTTACAGGATCTGAAGTAGGGGGAAAATATCCTACAGATGTAGAAACACTAAAAAAGGCATTAGATTTAAGAGGAATACAGATCTGTAACTGTTGGTTTTCTAGTTTCTTGATTTCCAGACCATATGAAGAAACCGAAAAAGAATTTATCAAACAGACAGATTTCTTAAAGGCAATGGGAGCAAAAGTCATTGGAGTATCTGAGCAAAGTTATAGCATTCAGGGCAAAGACCAGCCGATCTTTGAAGGAAAATATGTAATGAATGATGAGGAATGGAAACTGCTCACAGATGGGTTAAATAAACTTGGACAGATTGCAAAAGACAAAGGAATGATGTTAACATTCCATCATCATATGGGAACAGTGATACAGACAGAAGAAGAAATCGATCGTTTTATGAACGAAGTTGATAAAGACCTGGTTTATCTGTTATTTGATAGTGGACATTGCTCATTTGCTGGGATTGATCCAGTCAAAGTTTTAAGCAAATATATTGACCGTACAAGACATATCCATTTAAAAGATTTAAGATCTGATGTTGTAGCACAGTCAAAGAAAGAAGGCTGGAGTTTCTTAAAAGGTGTCAGAGAAGGAACATTTACAGTTCCAGGAGATGGAGATGTAGATTTTGCACCAATTTTTGATATCATCGAAAAAAGTGGATATGAAGGATATGTTGTGGTAGAAGCAGAACAAGATCCAGCAAAAGCCAATCCATTAGAATATGCAATGAAAGCAAGAAAATATATTGCAGAGAAAACAGGATTATAAAAATGGAGGTGTGACAGATGAAAATAGCATTTGATGTTGATGTTCTTGCAAAACAGATGGATATTAACCGCATGGTACATCAGGTAGCAGACTGGGGTTATAAATATATCGAACAGTCTCCACACCCACGGATCAATCCATTTTACAAGCATCCATTATTTTCAAAAGAATGTGAGGCTGAATATAGAAAAGCACTTAGAGAGACTGGAGTAGAGATTTCTTCTTTTATCGTTGTATATCGCTGGTCAGGACCAACCGAAGAGCAGAGAAAGATGGCGGTTGAAAACTGGAAGAGAATGATAGAAATCGCTGTTGATATGGGAGTACCAGTCATCAATACAGAATTTTCTGGAGATCCAAACCAGCAGGAAATCTGCAACGGAATGTGGTATCGTTCCATGGAAGAATTATTACCGATCATCGAAAGAGAAGGACTGCGAGTGGAAGTACAGTCTCATCCATATGACTTTTGTGAATTAAATAATGAAGCCTGTGATCTTGTAAAATCATTCCGATCTCCAAATCTTGGATATGTCTATTCTTCCCCACATGGATTCTTCTATGATGAAGGAAAAGGTGACGTAAGAAGCATGCTCAAATATGCAGGAGATGAGTTAACTCATGTGTTATTTGCAGATACATTTAACCAGACGCTAGACTGTCGTTATATTGCCAATCCACCATGGTTAAACCAGAGAGGAAAATCAGATGTTACGATCCATCAGCATTTAGCAATGGGAGAAGGAGATGTAGATTTTGATGGAATCTTTGAGACATTAAGAGAGATGGATTTTGCAAACCGCCAGTTAAAAGCGGATGCACCAAAAGTTGGTGGAGATAATATCGCATGTGTATCCATGTTTGGATTCCCAGAGAAAATGGACAAGCAAGCACCAGAAGCAAGAGAACGAATCGAAAGAGAACTTTTGTAAGAAGGAGAATGGAAGATGGAAACAATTTATCAAACCATTGTAAAAGACTGTGGCTGTGATGTAGGTGCATTTGACAAGAAGAATTTTTTGATCACTTTTGGACATAAAACATTGGTAACATTAAAAGATTTTTGTTATTTTATTGATGTAACACCTTTGAAAAAGAAGATTTGGGCTGGAGATATACTGAAAATTGATGATCAGGAATATGAAATTTTAACAATCCGTGAAATACCATCCCATAATCTGGCTGCACTTGGACATATTACAATCTTTTTTACGGAAGAAGGGGAATGTCTCCCTGGAAGTATTCGTGTAAAAGGAAAAGAATTTCCAAAGATAGAAAAAGAAAGCAAAATTGAAATCCTAAGAAAATAGACAAAAAGAAGCAGGAAATTATGGTTGTTCCTGCTTCTTTTTGCTTACGGTGTTTCTATATTGATGGAATGCATCTTGGCAAAATCACAGAATTCTTCACTAGGAAGTTGATCCGTAAGAATGTGATCAATATCCTTAAACGGACAAAATGTCATCAATGAAAAATCTCCAAATTTGGAATGGTCTGCAAGTGCAAAACGGATCGTACTGTTTTCTATCACAGATTTCTTGACCAGATATTCTTCAGAAGATGCATTGCTAAGTCCATTTTGAATGGAGATTCCAGTACAAGACATAAAAGCTTTGGTGATATTGTAAGCTTTGAGGTATTCTGCGATATTTCCATCAACAAAAGATAAAGTTTCCCTCTTTAAGAATCCAGGAAGAGAAATTACATTTAAATTCTCATAAGGGATGGCTTTTAGAGAAACCTGCAGGCTGTTGGTAAGGATCGTGCATTCTTTCTCGGCAATAAAGTCAATGATATTATGACATGTTGTCCCACTGTCGATAAAGATCGTATCATGATCACAAACATGAGATGCAGCTAACTGGCTGATTAGTCGCTTCTCTTTCATAAAACTTTGATGGCGTTTGGAAAAAGGAAGCAAAGTCTTTGATGCAGGAGTGTCTGCGATTGTTACTCCACCATAAACTTTCTTGATTTTTCCAGATTGTTCAAGAGTTGCGATATCTCTTCGGACCGTGTTCTTTGATACATTAAATACTTCACATAACGTATCAAGAGAGACAGATTTTTTTTCGCGGATATATAATTCGATTTCATCAATTCGTTTTGTTCTCATAATAATTCCTTTTAAATAGTTTTGTTCATATAGACTCTATTATTATAATATACTATAAATGGTAAAAAAAGAGAAAAAGAATGTCAGAGTATATAACATTCTTTTTCTCTTTTTGCGTATATTCAATAATAGAAAATTATCGATCAAGTGGAACATAATGTCCACCGTTCATAGCTGCAAGAGCATTATTGAAAACCTCTGCAGACTCTCTGCTTGTGATATATTTTACAAATCTTTCTTTGAGAGAAAGTTTTTTCTCACTGTTTGAAAACTCATGATTAAACTCTGTTGTATGTGTCATAATAAAAACTCCTTTAAAACGAATATTGTATTCAGTATTTTGTGGTTTTTATCATAGCACGATATATAGGGGATTTCTACAGTTTTTCTTTACTTTTTTATGTACAAAAGCTATAATGGAACAAAGAATGTGCTATTTGTGTGCAAATAAGAAGAAAGGTGAGAAAGCACATGGCAGGAACGATCAAAGAAATTGCAGAGAAGGCAGGGGTATCAAGAGGAACAGTTGACAGAGCGTTAAATAACCGTGGAAGAGTCAATCCAGAAGTAGCAGAACGTATTTTTGAGATTGCAAGAGAGATGAACTATCAGCCAAAGAGAAAAAAGAAAGTATATAATCAAGGAAAGAAGATCAGGATTGGTGTCATTACCCAGTTAGCAAAATCTTCTTTTGTAAAGACGATTCATGCAGGAATCGACAAGGCTGAACAGGAGTTGGAAGAATTCGGTGTAGAGATTATCAGAAAACAGATTGATGGAGTAAGTGAAGACGCCCAATTGGAAGCGTTGGAAGAACTTTCGCAAGAACAGATCGATGGATTAGCAATCATGCCAGTTCAGTCTGAACGAATTCGGGAAAAGTTAAATGATATGACAGAACAGAATGATCTTCCGATCATAACATTTAACTCAGATATCGTTGGCACAAACAGAGTCTGCTACGTAGGACTTGATAATAAGAGAAGTGGTATGACAGCAGCTGGTCTTATGGGGATGTTAACCCGTGGAACTGGAAAAGTCCTAGTGATCACTGGTTTCTTTACAAACAGTGTCAATAATCTTCGTGTGGATGGGTTTATTCAGGAATTAAAAATGTCATATCCAGAGATTGAACTTCTGGGAGTTCAGAGCAGTTTTGATGAGATGAGTGAAGTGGAGAAGATCGTTGAGAATACGATAGAGATCGCTCCAGATCTTGCTGGCATTTTTGTAGTTTCCGGTGGTCAGGCGGGTGTATGCAAAGCAATGCAAAATCTTAACATGGAAACACGCCCATATGTGATCGGGTATGATGTGACACCGACAAATATCAAGGCATTGAAAGAAGGAACCTATGATTTTCTGATCGATCAGGAAGGCTTTGAACAAGGATATCGTCCACCACATCTGTTATATAATATGATAAGAAAAGGCGAGAAGATAGAGAAAGAGTATGCTTATACGGATATTAGTATAAAGACGAAGTACAATTTGTAAAAGAGAATAAAGGAAAAAGAGGTTTTGAAATCTGCAATAGATTTCAAAACCTCTTTTTGGTGTGTGAAAAATTCAAGCAGAAGCAGTTGAGAACAAATCGAATATGGAAAGATTAAAAGTGTGCTTTTGCGTGCTAAATGGAGTCTGATTTATTTAAAATGCACAAAAACAGCAAGATGTAATTGTGCAAAAAGATGAAAAGAAAGAAAATGATAAAAAACACTTGCACACTAAATGCGTGCGTGATAATATAAGCACATAAAGAAAACACGCAAAACAAAAATAAAAAGCACGCAAAGCACATAGTATGAGGTGAAGGTTATGAGATATGTAGAATTTGATGAAACAAGACCTATGGATTTAATTTTATTAGGACGTGTCGCTATTGATTTTAATCCATCAGAAGATGAGCCATTCGGACCACTTGAGAATGTCAGAACTTTTAAGAAGTATGTTGGTGGTTCTCCAGCAAATATCGCAGTTGGGGTTACAAGACATGGATTAAAAGCAGGATTTCTTGGGAAAGTATCTGATGATAAGTTTGGTAAATTCGTAGTTGACTTTTTCAATAAAGAAGGAATTGATACAAGTCATATTACAAAATGTACAAACGGTGAAAAACTAGGACTTACATTTACAGAGATGCTATCAGAAAAAGAAAGCAGCATCCTGATGTATCGAAATTGCATCGCAGACTTACAGTTATCTGTCGATGACATTGATGAAGATTACATCAAACAGTCAAAAGCAATCCTGATCTCAGGAACAGCACTTGCAGAAAGCCCATCAAGAGAAGCAGCTTTAAAAGCAGTGATGTTAGCAAAGAAAAATGATACAAAGATCATTTTTGATATTGATTATAGAGAATATAACTGGAAGAGTGAAGATGAAATCTCTATTTACTATTCTATGGTAGCAAGAGAAGCAGATATCATCATGGGATCCAGAGAAGAGTTTGACTTAACAGAGAAACTGATCCAGCCAGGAAGAACAGATGAAGAAACAGCAGCTGCATGGCATGCATACAATGCGAAGATCGTTGTTATCAAACATGGTATGAAAGGATCTACAGCACACACGAGTGATGGACATAATGTCTCAATCAAACCATTCCCAGTCAATGCAAGAAAAGGATTCGGTGGAGGAGATGGTTATGGATCAGCCTTCTTATATGGAATCTATCAGGGATGGGAAGTTATCGACTGTTTAGAGTTCGGATCAGCAGAAGCATCTATGATGGTAAGAAGTAATTCTTGTTCCGAAGAACTTCCAAACCCACAGCAGGTAAAAGACTTCATTAAAGAAACAAAAGAAAAATACGGAGAAATGATCGCAAGAGTATAGGGATCAAAAAGTCAGGAGGATAGAAAGATGGCAAAGACAGTAAGAATGACAGTTGCTCAGGCAATTGTAAAGTTTTTAGATAATCAGTATGTTTCAATGGACGGAGAAGAAACAAAATTTGTAGAAGGATTCTTCACAATCTTCGGACATGGAATCGCAGTTGGACTTGGAGAAGCACTTGATACCAATCCAGGAAACTTAAGAGTTCTTCAGGGAAGAAATGAACAGGGAATGTGTCATGTTGCAACAGCTTATGCAAAACAGAATGGAAGAAAGAAGATCATTCCTTGTGCATCATCTGTAGGACCTGGAGCTGCGAATATGGTAACAGCTTGTGCGACAGCTACAGTGAATAATATTCCATTATTAGTATTTCCAGCAGATACATTTGCATCAAGACAGCCAGACCCAGTTCTTCAGCAGTTAGAGCAGAGCAATAGTTTATCAACAACAACAAATGATGCATTTAAGCCAGTGTGCAAATATTGGGACCGAGTTACAAGACCAGAACATATCATGACAGCACTGATCAATGCAATGAGAGTTTTAACAGATCCAGCAGAAACAGGAGCATGCTGCATCGGTCTTTGCCAGGATGTTGAAGGTGAATCTTTTGATTTCCCTGAATATTTCTTTGAGAAACGAGTTCACAGGATCACAAGACCAGTGGCAGTGGAAGAAGAGATTGAAGACATTGCAAATGTGATCGCAAATGCGAAGAAACCACTTGTTATCGTTGGTGGAGGTGTTCGTTACTCTGAAGCTGGGGAAGAAGTAGAAAAATTTTGTGAAGAATTCAAGATTCCATTTGGTGAGACACAGGGAGGAAAAAGTGCATGTAGATCAAGCCATCCATACTGCATGGGAGGAATCGGTGTTACAGGTACTTATGCATCCAATGTTCTTGCAAAAGATGCGGATGTAGTCATTGCAATCGGAAGCAGAATGTCAGATTTCGCGACAGGATCCAAGAGACAGTTTGCAAATCCTGATGTGAAGTTTGTATCTATCAATAACAGCAGATATCATGCATATAAATTAGATTCTGTGAAAGCAGTTGGAGATGCAAAAGTAACAGTGAAAGCATTAGCTGAAAAATTAAGAGCAATGAATTATGTTTCATCTTATAATGGAGAGATTGAAGAAGCCAAGGCTGTATGGGATAAAGAAATGAAACGTCTGGCTGAGTACAAATATGATGAAACATTTGAACCAATGATCAAAAATATGGATCCAAGAACAATTCCAGAATTCGTGGAGCTGACAAAAGGTAAGATCACACAGACAGCAGCATTAGCAACGATCAGAGATGTGATCGATGAAGATGCAACGATCATCACAGCAGGAGGAAGCTTACCAAGTTGTATGCAGCGTGTATGGACAACAGATAAACGTGGTGGATATCATGCAGAGTACGGATATTCTTGTATGGGATATGAAGTTGCAGCAGCACTCGGAGTTAAACTTGCAGAGCCTGACAATGAAGTCTATGCAGTTGTTGGAGATGCAAGTTTCCAGATGTTACACAGTGAGATCATGACAATGATGCAGGAAAAACAGAAAGCAAATATCTTAGTATTCGATAACTGTGGATTTGGATGCATCAATAATCTGCAGATGAATCATGGTATTGGATCCCTTGCAACAGAATTCCGTTACAGAGAAGGAAATAAACCTTGCGGAGATCTGATCCCAGTTGATTATGCAAAAGTTGCAGAAGGATATGGATTAAAATCTTATACATGTAAGACGATCGAAGAATTAAGAGCAGCCTTAGAAGATGCTAAGAAACAAAACGTTGCATGCTTATTTGACTTAAAAGTAATTCCAAAGACAATGACAGATGGATATGAATCATGGTGGAATGTTGGAATTGCTACAACTTCTGAAAAAGAAAGCGTTCGCAAGGCATGTGAAGGTGTTATGGAAGGAAGAAAAGAAGCAAGAGCTTACTAATAGAAAGAAGGAAGAGACAATGGGTAAAGTATTTGGATATCCTGAATTTGATGAAAATGGAGAACAGATCTTAACAACTTATGACAATGAATATAAGGATATGTTAATGGATGTTCGAGTATATCGAATGAAGGCAGGAGACGAAAAAAGTTTTCAAAAGACAGGTGAGGAAACAGCAGTCTTATTATTAAGCGGTTCTATTGAATTTGTATTTGATGATGTGACAGCGAAAGCAGATCGAAAGGATGTTTTCACAGAAGGACCTTGGTGTGTGCATGCAGCAACAGAATCTAAGGTAAGTGTTAAGGCACTTGCAGATAGTGAGATCCTTGTTCAGTCAACAAAGAATGATACAAAGTTTGACACTAAATTATATAAACCAGAAGATGCTCCATGGGGATATTCTTCTGTTGGTAAATTTGGAAATGTGGCAAAACGCCGTGTAAATACGATCTTTGATCATGATATCGCTCCATATTCTAATATAGTACTTGGAGAAGTATTAAATGACAGAGGAAACTGGTCAGGATATCTGCCACACAGACACCCACAGCCAGAAACTTACTACTTTAAATTTGACCGTCCGGAAGGATTTGGAGCAAGTTTCGTAGGTGATCAGGTATTTAAAAGTACAGATGGAAGTTTTTCAGCAATCCCAGGTGGAGAATTACATCCACAGGCTGTTGCACCAGGATTCCAGATGTATACATGCTGGATGATCCGCCATCTGGATGGAAACCCTTGGTTACAGACAGATCGAAATGAAGATGAGAGATATCTCTGGCTTCATGATGCACAATTTTAATCAATAAAAACAGGAGGAAAAGAACATGGCAAGAGAATTTATTGCACCAGGAAATATATTTACAGGTGCCGGCGCACTTGATATGGCAGAAGACAAATTAAGACAGCTTGGTAAAAAAGCACTGATTGTTACAGACAATGTAATGGTAGAACTTGGAAACTGTGCAAAAGTAGAAGCAGCATTAAAAAACGGAAATGTAGATTATGTTGTTTATCATGAGATCAATGGGGAACCAACTGATGTTATGATCAATAAAGGATTAGAGCTTTACAAAGAAAACGGATGCGATTTCTTAGTTGCACTAGGTGGAGGAAGTCCGATCGACTCTATGAAAGCTATCGCAGCACTCGTTGCAAATGGTGGAAATATCTCCGACTATATGGGAAAGATCATTGGTGGGGAACTTCCAACAACTGTTGCAATCCCAACAACAGCAGGTACCGGTTCTGAAGCAACTCAGTTTACGATTATCACAGATACCAAAAAAGATATCAAAATGCTCTTAAAAGGTAAAGTATTAATGCCAAAACTTGCAATCATTGACCCTCAGTTTACAATGACAGCACCGCCTAAAATTACAGCAGCTACCGGTCTTGATGCACTCTGTCATGCAGTAGAAGCTTACACATCAAGAAAAGCACAGACACTTTCTGACAGCTTTGCAATGTCAGCTGTAAAACGAATTTTCAAATCCCTTCCGGTTGCATTTAAAGATGGAAAAAATGAAGAAGCACGTATCCAGATGTCTGTTGCTGCATTAGAAGCTGGTATCGCATTTAACAACGCATCTGTTACCATTATTCATGGAATGAGTCGTCCAATCGGTGCACTGTTCCATGTAGCACATGGTCTTTCTAACGCAATGCTGATGAAAGAATGTTTAGGCTTTGCATTAGAAGGTGCTTATGACAGATTTGCAGATCTTGGTCGTGCAATCGGTGTTGCAGATGCAACAGATGAAGACAAAGCAGCAGCGGAAAAATTCCTTTCAGCAATCGAAGGAATTGTAAAAGAATTAGAGACACCAACTCTTGCAGAGTTTGGAATTGATAAAGAAGAGTTCTTTAAAGTAATTGATAAAATGGCTTACGACGCTATGGATAGTGGAAGCCCACAGAACACTATGCGTGAAGTAAGCGAAGAACAGGTAAAACAGATTTACAGAAATCTCTGGTAATCGTCTATGAAAAAAAGGCAGATAGGAAAGCTGGGACTGATGCTGCTTGCGGGAATCCTTATGGCTGGATGTGGAAAAACAAAAGAAGAAGCAAAAACGCCAAAGTATACCATTGGAGTTGTGACCAAGTCAAAAAGCAGTGAATATTGGATGTCTGTCTGTTCGGGAATGGAAGATGCCGCAGAAAAAGAAAATGCAGAAGTTGTGATTTTGTCTCCGGATTCGGAGACAGACCAGAAAACACAGAAAAAAATGATAAAGGATTTACTGAAAATGCCGATTGATGCACTGGCAGTGTCCACTGTGAATTCTTACGACAATGCAGATTATATTGAGCTGGCGAAAAACAGGGGAATCGAAGTGTATGCTTACGATACCCCTGTTTCTGACGTTGTTTTACCTTACGTTGGAATCGATGACGAGAAGGTAGGATATGAACTTGGACAGGCAATGGCAAAAAAATTAAATGGAACAGGAAAGGTGGCAGTCATAGCAGGAAGTACCACACAGGCCTGTCATGAAAAGCGTATTTTGGGCTTTAAGCGTTGTATGGAAGAATACCCTGATAT
>OGDE01001913.1_pt1 | contig 11601 bp, 4 predicted proteins | sample 1570321 | NCBI WGS metagenome assembly OGDE01 (sample SAMEA2581976, study PRJEB24529) | metagenome | biome: Human gut stool | place: China | collected 2011 | reverse complement strand
TAGATGCAAAATCATACGAATTCGGTAAAGGATTTACTGGCAGCTTCACAATCAATGCCAATGAGATTTACACAACTCCGGCTAGTTTCATGATTTCTGTAGCTCCCGTAAATGCTGTTGTGACAAACGAGATGTTCTCTCTTATCAATAGCAAGGGTGAAGCTCTCAGTGATATTACACTCAGCACAGAAGCATACGACGGCTTGTTGACCAGATCTGTTTCTAACGGTCTCTACGAAGTTAAAGTAGAACTGAACAAAGAGGCTGATCTCGAAGCTTTTGGTAAAAAAGTAGTAAGTGAGGATAAGAGCGTCCTATTTGCACTTGCAGCAACTAAGGATGCAAGAACTGTAACATCAACTTATGATATTACTGCGAAATCAGCACTGAAAACTTATACTAAGGCAGATGAGATTGCAAAGAACTCAACTATTCAATCTACGATAGAAGTTAAAAAGGATTTGACAGCTTATGAAAATCCATCTGCTACTGCGACACCTAATACTGAGAAATGTTACCCTGTAGCAAGTGGTGAAGCATTCCAAATCAATGTTGCTTCAAAAGAAGGAACCAGCCCTATCATGGGTAGCTATGTTGTTGTTGATATTGATAATAAGGCTCTTTCTACAACAGACAAAGCTGCTATCAAGAGCTTGACTATTGCAGGTGTAGAAACTGTTAGCAAAGACAACAAATTCGATATCACAATTAGTGGTGCTTATGCCAAGGGCGTAGTAGTACCTTTGAAGGTGGTTACTATCGACTATACCGGAGTTGAACAATCAGTAATCGTTTGGGTGAAGGCTGGTAATGGTTCTGAAATAGCTAGTGAAGCTAAATACGTAATCACTCCGACTGCATATGTCGATGCTCCGACTACTTACGCTTATGCAGGCCTGGCTAAATTCACAGTTCCTGCCGGTGCTGCCAAGTTCGACTTGAGCATTTATGCTAAGGATGAGATTAATATCACAGAAACTGCTAATGTACTTGATGGTATTGTATTCACATTCTACAAAGCTGACGGTAAGACTGAGGCTACTAAGATTGAAGATATCGCAAACGCTAAATTGACAGCTACAGTTGACCTCCAGACAATGAAGAATGACAAGGTTTACGAAGGTATCGTTAAATTCTTTGATGCTGAAGGTACATTCTTGTCACAAAGTACCATTTCTGTACAGAAAGTATTGCCGACTACATTGCCGGAAGGATTCTCTATCAAGACTAACCAGCTGGATGCTCAAGGCGTTTACAACTGCTACTTGATTCCTAACGATTGGACTGCTAAGAAGGCTATAGAAGGTACAATGGAAATGAAACAAGTATTCAACTTCGGTAAGGGTGAAGCAGAGGATTATCTGATAACATTTGCTGCTGCTATGGTAAACGGTGATAAGACTGTTGACAATGGTGTAACTGGTGCAGAAACTTTGTCTGTAGTTGAAAAGTACATTGACAATAAGACTCAGCATGCTACAACTGCAGTGTACAACTATGGTAAGATTTCTTCTGAGAAGAAAGATGGTGCCTTTGTTAATTACACTATCGACGCTGCTTCTTTCCCGACTGTATTCAATTGCATCTACAACGATACATACACTTGGAGATGGGCTACTAAGGATGACCTTGGTTTGAAAGCTACTGCGACATTACCTTATAGCACAGAACTGACTTATGGTAAAGATGTTACTGTAGAGTATGCTAAGTATATTAAGGGTATCAGCTCTCGTGACAGTGAATATAGTGCACTTTTGAGCGCACCTTATGAAAAGTCATTGGAAATTAAGGAAGCCCACTTGGTATCCAATGCCAACGGTGAAGTGGATGAATACTTCACTGTAAACATCGAGGAAGGTAAAATCACTGGTTTCACCGTAAATTCTAAGGCAACTAACCCGACAGCTGCTGTTCCTTCTACATTGAAGATTACAGTTGTTGACATGTACAAGCACGAACGTGTTATCGAACTTGGCATGACTGTAAACAAACGCTAATCAATGTATTCCTAAATAAGTCCTTTATTATGGAGGACTTATTTAGAGAAACCTTGAAATAACATTAGAATCCCTGGCTTCTTTGAGGCCAGGGATTTTTTTAATCTTTAATTTTACTTTCCTGCTTTCTTTTTCTAAATCCCCTCCAGAAATTTATTTTCCATCACTTTGCTTCCACACTTCCACCCACCTCCTGCATCCCCCTATCCATCGGCATTTGCCCCGCTGTGGAAGCAACCCAAAAAGGTGGAAGCAAAATCTGCTTCCACCTACTCAAAACGCCTAAGTTTTACCGTAACCTACTCGTCTCTACCGTAATACCCCGTACAAGGCACATAAATCGGTTGGCTCAGTTTTCCCACATTTTCGAGCTTACCCTCGCTGCGGAGCAGGCGAATATGAAGCTGCGCAGTGGAACGCATCATCCCGCAGAGAACCTGAAAACTCTCGCGCGTAAGGAACTGATGCGTAGAGAAGTAGCTTGTCAGCCGCCTGTCAATCTCTTTGTCACTCAGTTTTTGGGAATGCTCATTCAGCCCCAGTGGTTTAGCTTTGATAGCGCCTATCTCATTCTTCAGTACCTGGTCGGCACGAAACTTGATGCCCTTCAGCTTAATCTTGGTGGTTTTGCGTTTGGTCGCAGCGGTCACCGGCTCCGTGCTCGTCAGTACGGGATGAAAGTAACCGATACCGTCCAGATGCACCTGCCGCCCCTCGGCAAGGTCTTCCCCCATGACGTGCGACAAGGCATCCAGTACCGCCGAAACATCAGGCTCCGTCAACGAGCTGCGTTCCGGAATTCTGCGACGCAGTTCGTCGGTAGTGGTAGAGCCGTTCAAGCGGATGCGCGGATGAAGTATCTTTTCTTCCCGCTGTTTGTCTTTAGGTTCCGGGAGCTCATACCAATCGAATAAAATTGCCATAGTTCAATGTCTTTTAAGTTGTTGTACAATACGTTCGCGCCCTATGCGGAATAGGTGCGGGTTACGTACTTCATCCGTAAAAGCTTTGGGAAGAGAAACGCCTAACGGCCATAAACAGCTCTGCTTACGGTCGTCAAGCAATTGCTTCATGGCCGTAAGCAGAGCTGTTCATGGTCGTTAGGCGTCATCTATTCCCTATACAAAAGTAGACAAACAAAGGGAGAAAAGCAAAGGAATGCCTATGTTTAAAAAAAGAAATCCAAAGGTTTCCGACACCACGCTGTATAGTTTGTGGAAGCAGGCATTTATTTAATAATTATTCTGCTGAATACTTGTTTTCCGCCTCCTGATGTCGTATCTTTACGAGAATTATATTTACCCAAACAAGCTGACAAACAGAATGAAAATTACCTTGATTAGAGCAGAAAAAGAGAGCGGAAAGGAAGCCCTCAGCACCCTGGAAACGGATGCACTGATTAAAAAACTAAAAACCGAAACCAAAGCCGGACATGTATCGACCCTCCGGGCCATCCTTCCTCAACTGGAGGGCACTTGCGCCCAATACGAACATATAGACAAGCTGCCCCGCATCTATCCCGCCGTGGAATATAGCCGTACACAAGAGGGGGAACGACGGATGAAGAACTATAACGGACTCGTACAACTGGAAATAAACCGTCTGTCGGGCATTGCCGAAGCGGAATATGTAAAGCAACAAGCCGCCCTGCTACCACAGACCTTTGCCGCTTTCTGCGGTTCCAGCGGACGGAGTGCCAAGATATGGGTATTGTTTGCCCTGCCCGACGGCACGACGCCGAAGCGGGAGAGCGATGCCACCTTGTTTCATGCCCACGCCTACCGTATGGCGGTGAAGTGCTACCAGCCCTTGCTGCCGTTTGCCATTACATTGAAAGAACCTTCCCTTACACAGAGTTGCCGCATGACTCTGGATGGATATCCTTACTACAATCCTGCCGCTGTGCCTTTCTGCCTGGAACAGCCCCTCGGCATGCCCGAAGAGGAGAACTTCCGGCAACGAAAACTCGCAGAAAAGAATCCGCTGTTGCGGCTGCATCCGGACAGTAAAGCCTCGGACACCTTTGCCGTACTCTTCGAGTCGGCCCTTGACCGTGCATTCCGCGGATGGGGCGGCTGGAAACGGTACGGGGATTTACGGATACTGCTGGTGCCTCTGGCCGAACATTGTTTCAAGGCAGGCATTCCCGAAGAGGAAGTAGTCCGCCAGACATTGATGCACTATTACCGGGAAACGGATGAATTCATTGTCCGTCAAACGATTCATAACCTATATCAAGAGCTTAAAGGCTTCGGGAAAAAGAGCAGTCTGACGCAAGAGCAGGAGAGCGTTTTCCGGCTGGAAGAGTTTATGGGCCGCCGGTATGAGTTCCGCTACAACACCGTTCTGGATGATTTGGAATACCGTCAGCGCGACTCCGTCCATTTCTATTTCAAGCCTGCTGACCAGCGTGCCCGCAGTACGGTCTCCATGAATGCCCTGAAGGAGGGTATCCGCGTATGGGACCGCGACATCAACCGTTTCCTTACTTCAGACTACGTGCCACTCTATAATCCCGTCGAAGAATACCTTTACGACACCGGCCGCTGGGACGGGAAAGACCGCATCCGGGCGTTGGCCGACCTCGTTCCGTGCCACAATCCTCATTGGCAGGAGCTGTTCTACCGCTGGTTCCTGGGCATGGTGGCACACTGGCGTGGAATGGACCGGCAACACGGAAACAATACTTCTCCTCTGCTTGTCGGTTCTCAAGGGTTCCGGAAATCCACCTTTTGCCGCATTTTGCTGCCACCGGAGCTGCGTTTCGGCTATACGGACAGCATCGACTTCAAGAGCAGGCAGGAAGCAGAACGCAGTCTGGGACGCTTTCTGCTCGTCAACATTGACGAGTTCGATCAAATCAACATCAACCAGCAGGGCTTCCTGAAGCATCTGCTGCAGAAACCGGCTGCCAACCTGCGCAAACCCTACGGCAGCACCATCCGTGAGATGTGGCGGTATGCCTCCTTCATCGGTACCAGCAATCAGAAGGACTTGCTGTCCGATCCCAGTGGCAGCCGCCGTTTCATCTGCATTGAGGTCACCGGTCCCATCGATACGAATGTCACCATCAACTACCGCCAGCTCTATGCGCAGGCTCTGAATGCCGTAGCCAAAGGTGAGCGTTACTGGCTGGATGATGCCGATGAAGCCATCTTGAAGCGGACGAACCGGGAATTTGAACAGCTCACCCCACTGGAACAACTCTTCCACAGCCATTTCCGCGCGGCAGAAGAGGATGAAGAGGGGCAATGGATGATGCCCATGCAGATTCTTTCCGCTTTACAGACAAAGACGCGTGACCGTCTGGCAATCAACAAGGTTGCCGTATTCGGGCGGACGCTCAAGAAGCTTGAAATACCGAACAAGAAGTCAAGGCAGGGGACACTGTATCATGTAATGCCGCTGGATTAAATGCTCTGCAGTAACCCCGCACAAGCATCTTCCAGAATGTCTAGCACATACTCAAAACCTTCGGAACCGCCGTAATAGGGGTCCGGTACATGGTCGACATGGGTAAACTTTGTACAGTATTCCGTCATGCGGTGTATCTTGCTCCATTCGGCGGTTGAAGGGGCACGATCTTTCAGGTCGTCGATGTTGCGGTCGTCCATACCGATAATCAGGTCGAAGTTGTAAAAATCCTCGGTACGTACGGGTCGCGAAAGATGCGTCAGATTGTATCCACGGCGGGCGGCATGGGCACGCATCCGGCTGTCCGGCAGTTCGCCCTGGTGATAGGACAGAATGCCTGCAGAATCGATTAAAAACTCATCCGCACGTCCGGCTTCTTCTACCAGATGTTTCATGACTCCCTCTGCCGAGGAGGAACGGCAAATGTTGCCGAGGCAAACGAAAAGTATCTTCTTCATATTTCTTTAGTTACGAGTTATTTACATCGGGTCTACATCATAATACACTATCAACGACTTGAAGCGGTCTTCCGCCACCATCTCCTTTTGCACCTGGACGAGCAGCTCGCGAGCACGTGCCATTGGGGCATTGGTTTCTATCTTCAAGACAATCTTTCGGATGAACAGGGTCTGTACGCGTGCTACGGGCGGCTTGTCCGGTCCCAGTACCCGGTTGCCAAAGACGGTGCGGAGCTTGGCGGCCATAGTCTGTGCCATGAGGTCGAGCAGGGTCTCGTTCCGGTTCTTCAGGTAGACATACACCAGGCGGTAGTAGGGCGGGTAGTGGAACATCTGGCGTTCGGCAAGCTGCCCGCCTACCATGGCTTCGTAGTCGTTGGCAATGACTTGCGGGATGATGGGATGGTCGATGCTTTTGGTTTGTAGCACCACCCTGCCGCGCTTGTTCTTCCGTCCGGCGCGTCCGGCAACCTGCGCCATCAGCTGGAAGGCGCGCTCGTAGGCGCGGAAGTCGGGATAGTTCAGCATGGTGTCGGCATTGAGTATGCCCACAATGCTGACGTGGTCGAAGTCCAGACCCTTGGACACCATTTGCGTGCCTATCAGGATGTCCGTCTTGCCTTGCTGGAAATCGGAGATGATGCGCTCGTAGGCGGTACGGGTGCGGGTGGTGTCCAAGTCCATACGGGCTACGCGGGCGTCGGGGAAGAGGGCTTTGATGTCATCTTCTATTTTTTCCGTGCCGAAGCCGCGGTTGCGCAGGTCAGTGCCCTCGCAGGCGGGGCAGATGCGGGGCAGTTGGTAGGTGTAGCCACAGTAGTGGCAGGTCAGTTGGTTCAGCCCCTTATGGTAGGTGAGGCTGACGTCGCAGTTCTTGCACTTGGGTACCCAGCCGCAGGTGTTGCACTCTATCATGGGGGCGAAGCCGCGGCGGTTCTGAAAGAGGATGACTTGCTCTTTTTGTTCCAGCGCCTCGCGGATATATTGTAGGAGCAGTGGGGAGAACGGACCGTTCATCTTCTTCTTGCGGTGCAGCTCCTTGATGTCTACGGGGATAATCTCCGGCAGTTGTATCTCTTTATAGCGTTCTTTCAGTTCCACAAGGCCATACTTGCCGGATGTGGCATTGTGCCAAGTCTCTACAGAAGGGGTTGCCGTACCCAACAGAGTTTTGGCGCCGTACATGGAGGCGAGTACAATGGCTGCATTGCGGGCATGATAGCGGGGGGCGGGGTCTTGCTGCTTGTAAGTGTTTTCGTGCTCCTCGTCCACAATCACAAGACCGAGGTTGCGGAAAGGAAGGAAAACGGAGGAGCGGACGCCGAGAATAATGTCATAGTCTGCTTCCGACAGCTGCTTCTGCCAGATTTCCACCCGTTCGGCATCGGGGAACTTGGAGTGATAGATGCCCAGTCGGGAGCCGAATACGCGTTGCAGGCGCTCTGTGATTTGTGCAGTGAGGGCTATTTCGGGCAGGAGATAGAGCACTTGCTTTCCTTGCCGGATGGTTTCCTCTATCAAGTGAATGTAGACTTCTGTCTTGCCGCTTGCCGTGATGCCATGCAGCAGGCAGACATTCTTGCTTTGGAAATTCTCTAAGATGGAGTGATAAGCGCGTTGCTGGTGCTCGTTCAGCGGGTTGACGGGGATGACTTCTTTGAGGAGTGCTTTGTCTATGCGACCTATTTCCTGCTGGTAGACTTCGAATACACCACGGTCCACAAGACCGTTGAATACGGCAGGGGTGGCAGAGGTGCGTTGCAGCAGTTCGGCTTTGGAGACTTCTTTTATATCTCGTCCGCTGAGGTAGCCGGAGAGTTCCAGATATTTCATCAGCAGGTCCAGTTGCTTGGGGGCACGGCGCTGCAACTCGTCGAAGAAGATGTGCAGGCGGTGTTCGTTGCGGGCGGCGGCGGTGAGGCGTACACGGGTTTCGGTCTTAGGCTTATAGGTACGGCGCAATTCTTCCTTTACGAAGATGGCCTCTTTGTCGAGCAGTGACTTGATGACAGAAAGTATGTTCTTGATGCCGGTCTCCTTCTCCAGTTTCGTCACGCATTGCTCCGGGTCGGCAGAGAGCATATCCAGTATCTTCTGTTCCTTCTCCGGCAGGCGGACATCGGATTCGAAATCGGGGTTGTACTCTACGATTGTTTCGCTTTCCAGCTTCAAGCCAGAGGGTAAGGCAGCTTTGTAGACGTCTCCTTGCGTGCAGAGATAGTAATCGGAGAGCCATTCCCAGAACTTGAACTGCCGCGGAAGCAGTATCGGGCGGGCATCCAGCAAAGCGGACACTTCCTTTACTTCGTATTCGGTGGGGGCACAATAGTGCACGTTGCGCACGATGGCTGTATAGTATTTCTTCCGTCCGAATGGCACTACCACCCGGCAACCGGTCTGCACTTCATCCACCCATTCGTCGGGCAGGGAGTAGGTGAAGTAGCTGTACAAAGGCAAAGGCAATATGACGTCGGCAAACTTTTTCATCGTGGGGACAAAGATAGTGGAAAGTGGAGGGAGAATGAAATGAACGGGGGCATTTTTTATGCTGAGAATAGGATAGCCGAATGAAAATGAAGGGGCAAATTTCAGAAGTGTAAAAAGGGGATATGCTGATTATCAACATATCCCCTTTTCAATTTAGAGTACTTCTAGAAGTACAGTTTTCTCTATGTTAGAGAGTAGGCTTAACTTCTACATCGATTTCTTCTATCACACTACCCCATACGTAAACAACTTCAATAGGAATACGCAGGTAGAAAGAAGAGTGAACTTTCACATCCTTATTGTTGTAGGTCACAGTACCAAAGTTTGGAACTTCTGTAGGAACATTCTCGTATGTTTGTGGTTTAGAATCAAATGTCAACAACGTTTCTGCACCAGTTTTACCAAATACTTCTTCGATAGGAACAAATGTTTCACTGTTATTCAAATTAGTCAGGATGTCTTTGTCTTCAGCTAACTTGATAGCTGTTACGTTGTAGTACTTGTAGTAATTCAAGTGCTTAGAGAACTCATTCAAACCACTGCTTGCATCCAGACGCCAATCTTTCAATACAACCAAGTCTCCTAAGTTCAATACGCTCTTACCTTCATTGTTACCATCCTCGAAGTATTTGCCTTCATTTCCGGAAATATTAACCGGACGGATAAATTTGGCATTGAATGTACCATCGGTTACAGGAACATACTGGTCACAGCCATTGTAATACTTCATATCAATAGTAGCATACAACATTTCATCTGTATCACGTGCAGCCCAGTTAAGTACAGCCTTGGCAACGTCATTGCTCTGGTAGGAAATCTTAATATTTTCGGCAATAGTCACATCATCCGATGTTTCAGTAGCAGTACCATTGTCATCAGTTTCATTTTCGCTGAGAGTTGCAATTACATTTTCATCAGAAGCGATAGCTGTGAAATCACCTTCCAATACTTCAAGAGCATGAATTTGAGTGCCGTCGGCATTTACAAACAATTCATAATTCTTGCCGTCATTCCCCTTTACGATACGCTTGTTGTTTTCTGCAGAGAATACAAACTTAACAGTCATATTTTCATGAGCAAATGATGGATATTTTTCTTCTGCATCCTCCTTGTTATATTTCAGAGCTACAGTACGTCCATAGAAATTGCTCAACAAGTCTTGTTCAATAACAGCCTTCGTTGTTGTTCCTGCATCATCCGGAGTTGCACAGTAAATGTCAATAGCCGATTTTCCCTTGAATGTTGACCAGTATTCTGCAATCTTAGCGCCTGCGGTAGAGCCTTGTGGAGTATTAGCAGTAAAGTCGATATTTTTCACTTCAACAACATACTTGATAACCACATTTTCAGGATATGTACGGCTGTTGGCAACAGCATCCAATTTAGTGTCTTCTGTTGTTTTAGTAAATACGGCATAGCCCACATAAGACTTCACTTCAAACGGAGTTGTTTTAAGCACGAATTTTACCACTTGGTTAGCTTCATTATTCTCATCGTACTCAGTTGCAGTTATCGTCCAGTCACCTACCTGATTTTCGGCATATTCGGTGGTGGCATCTTCATCGAATGCATAGATATGATGCCATTGTTGTTTGCTCAGTGCTTCCAAGTCAGCATTGTTCTTGAAGTTATAAACCTGTGCACTCATGAACTCGTCTTCAGTCTCGTACGTCCAACCTGCACCACTGTTGCATCCCAGATTTGTTTCCACTTTCTTTTCTGCTACATAATCATCCTCAATATCAGTAGAAACTTCACCTGCAACAATCAGCAGTTTAATCCATGCAGCTGCAACCAACTCGTTGTTGTTAGTTTTGTCTGTCAACTTAGCCAATACAATAGGAGACTTACCGATAGCGCTCTTGTCTACACCGCCATAATTCTTTGCATGGAAAATACCATCTTCCAAAGTCATATAATTTTCTTGCGGAGTATTGTTCACCTTATATTCCACTGCCTCAAATGTCAGTTCATATGTATCGGCATAATTGGCATAATTGAAGAATTTATGTTGAGAACCGGCAATATTACAAGTTGTAACCAAAGTCTTCAAATCAATACCTTGCTCAGAAACCGCATCATCATAAACAACATTTTGTACCAAATGATTGTTGTCAGCAGCAGGCTTATTGTCTACTCCAATCTTTGCTTTTTGTTCTTCGGCAGCAGCTAAATTCGTTGCAAAATGGCACTTATCATCCTTTGCATTTTCACTAGTTACCTCTTTATCAGCTAAAACAAGTTTCAATTCCTCTGTACGGTTTACAACACCTACATATTCTGTAGTAACCTTGTTTCCCGCTTTGGTTGTAAACTGAAGAGCTATTTCGTTCAGTTCGGGTTTTTCATTATCTTCAGTCAAACTAGAATTAGCAAACAAATTCGGGTTGGCTTCCAAAGTCACAGTAGCCAATCCTCCTTCAATAACAGTGTTTTTCCAAGTAACAAGACCCGCGTTCACACCTTTGGTCATTGTAACGGTCTTATCTAGTACATCTGTTTTAGTAATTTGTTCTTGTGTAGCAGAAGAAGGATTTACATGGAATTGAGGTGCTGCTTGATTCGGCAAATAATTTGTTTTTGCAAGTGCAACAATTGCATCATTTTTAATTTCTACCGGTTTATAGCTATCCTTGTGGAATACAATTACGCGTTCACCCCAACCTTGCAGAATAGATTCTGGAATATATTCGAAGCTTGTGATAGGCAACACATCTGAAATTCGCAGATTGATAGGAGTAGCGCTACCATATTTTATAATATAACCCAATTTGACACCGTCTTCGTCCAAAATCTCCATAGTAAGAGTAGGAACTGTGGGCAAGTCAATCTTTCCACCAGTTTTTTCATCATCGTACAATATATTGCCATCCTTATCTATGGAGAGCAGAGTAGCATCAAACCCTTTAGGCATATCAATTTTTACATCTGACGTGCTACCGTCACTGCCCTTCAAAGAGATTGTAACTTCGTCCCCATCCTTAGAAACAGACAATGTATAGGTTACACCTGCCGGAATGTCATACGAATGTGGATTACCATTTTTGTCAACGACAACTAGTTTGCCGTTCTCAATTTTTGCATCCTTCACGTAAGTTAAGTTGTCGACTGTAGTACCTAAAGTCGTCAAATCGCCTTGTAGCTTTTTAACGTCTCCAGCCAAGCCGTCAACTTGTCCCTGCAAGTCCTTGATGTCGTCATCATAGTCCTTACAAGACGTGAACGTTCCTGCAGTGCCCACCATT
>OGDE01001901.1_pt1 | contig 11657 bp, 14 predicted proteins | sample 1570321 | NCBI WGS metagenome assembly OGDE01 (sample SAMEA2581976, study PRJEB24529) | metagenome | biome: Human gut stool | place: China | collected 2011 | reverse complement strand
TTTTTACGATTTCTTTTGCCTGTGCAAACGGGACTTTCATCTCAAACTCTTCAACAACAGCTCTCATATCCTCTTCAGAATGAGGCATAATGCCGCTTAAACATACAATCTCAGCATGACTTCCCACTGCCTCCTCAAGAAATCTTCTTGGTGAAACATCCACGCCCAGATCAATCACTCTTATATTCTTACTCTCCATCATAATCTTTACAAGATTCTTTCCGATGTCATGTAAATCCCCTTTTACTGTTCCTATTATAACGGTTCCAATTTCTTGTTGAGCATTTCCCACATAGTAATTCCTTAGAATATCCATACCTCTGTCCAGTGCCCTGGTAACGCTCAAAATCTCCGGTACTCCGACCTCTTCTTTTCGAAACTTCTCTGCTACTTGTTCCATTCCGGACAAAAAACCTTCCTCCAGAATCGTTTGCGGATTTGTTCCTTCTTCTAATGCCATTTTTACCAGATCTGAGACTCTTTTTCCCTGTCCCCTTTTCAGGGAATCAATAATTTCATCTATTGTTGCTCCCATCTTGCCCTCCAAAAATCTATCAGAGTGTTCCATGGCTTTATTTTATACTTTTTACACCTAAAATCCGTACTTTGAATTTGATTTATAAAAAAGATAAAAGATAAAAGGCTCTCGATAAAAATTCGAGGGCCTTTGCTTTTTAAAATCATTTTTCGTTATATATGTTGGAGTAATGTTTATAAATTATGATTTACCGGAATATTTTGCAAGGCAATTATAAAAGTTTGGTCAAACTTTTATAATTGTGACGGTAGGGTAAACAAAATTTATCTCCATTTTTAAATATTTAAATCATTCTATGCTTTTTCCGTCTGCCTGACAAATACCTTGCAAGATATGCTGCAGCACGAGCATACCAATCAACAAACATACCGATCCATACACCTAAAACGCCCATATCAAGAACCATAACAAGTATATAACTGCAAACTATTCTGAATATCCACATTGAAATCATACTTACACCGAGTGAAAAGTTTACATCTGTACACTTGCATAATTTGAGATATATTTCTTTGTGCATTCTAACATAATAAATGCATTTATTTAAATATATAGATATATTTTTAGTATATTATTACTATTAAAATTTACTGCTTGTATATAATACTATTTGAGATATTATATTATATTATAAATTTTTTATAAATGTGGTTTTAAATCAAAGTTAATATTAACTAACCTTCAATATTTGGCATTTTTTGCTATTTTTCCGTGTTACCAACATTTTATAATTGATTATCAATGATATAATAAGTTATCCTTCGGTAAAAATAATAAGTAAGTAATCTGTATAAATGATATTATATATCTTGATGTATGTTAAAATTATAATCATCGTTAAACTTAGAGTTTAATATAAAACAGTTAAAATTTTCTTTAAATTTTTATAATCTGAAATTAACGCTTGACAAATATTATCTGTAATGATATAATATTATTTGTTACAGAGATAAGCGGATGTAGTTTAGTGGTAGAACTTCAGCCTTCCAAGCTGATCGTGTGGGTTCGATTCCCATCATCCGCTCCATTTTATTTTTTTGGGTATTCAAAATCATACCTTCCTCGACAATGAACGAGTGCAGGTGTATAACGCTTTAAACACTCTACAATCTATGGCACACTATCTCCCGACAGGGTGCTTGCTCTAATGGCGGTTTATGCGAACTTTCACAAGTTGGCTCGAATAGAAATTTATTTCCTATTCCTTCACACTTTTGTCTGGCTCATTATTTCGTGAGGTAGCAATCATTATTTGCGGTAATGATTGGCTCGCTCGCTACTGCTGCTAACGCACAATAGGTTGTGGCGTATTTAATAAAGACAATACTTTCACTGTTACACTTGATAATTGTCAGAGTAATGTGTATTCTTTGATTTTGAATATGTGTATTTAATTTTTAATCTCATAACAAAAAGTCTTTAGTTTGCAACCTTTATTGTCGGCTGGAGTCTTTTTTGTTATGTGTTTCCATAAGATATATTATATAACATATACAATTTTGTTGTCAACAATAAAGTTGCAAATCAGGCAAATATTAACAAAGTGATACTTTGCTTTGTTAATATTTGCCTTTTCCCTTTTAAGTAACTATATGTATTTATATGAACCGAGAGGGTACAAATTTATACCCTGAACAGAGCTTTAATCTTAAACGAGGGTATAAATTTATACCCTGAACGAGGACTCCAAGCTTAAACGAGGGTACAAATTTATACCCTGAACGAGAGCTTCAACCTTAAACAAAGGTATAACAGGAATAACAAACTTGCAGCTCTCCCCTACTTCATTTAAGCACCCATTTTACAGAATAGTTCGTCTGTGTTTATATTAAATTCACTGTTGATTTTTATTCCTAATAAATTTTTCGTGATAATATTGCACGCTTAAATAATATAGTGTATAATTTCAATATACACTATATTACAAATTATGATAGAAGGTGTCGATTTTGGATATTAATTTTATAAATAATGAATTGGAAAAAGCTAATAGTATATACGATTTTATTGCAATTATATATTATTATCTTTCACAGAGTGATACAAATGTTTATATTAATAATTATTATAAAATGATTAATAATATAAACTGTAAAAAATCATTGAAAAAATTAAGTAATTTATTATATGATTATTTAATGATGAATGATTATGAATCAGAAGATTTTTTAGATTTTAAGCAAATGTGGTTTGAGTTATTTGACAAAAACTTTGACTTAAAAACTTATTGTTTTGCCACCCTAATAAACTTTGATCAAAATTATTATGGCAATAATAGCAATTTATTGGGTGAAGCAATTACTATACAAGGTCCATTAAATAATTTATTAAAAAATAAAGTGTTATTTTTTAATAATCCTCCCGATGGATATTTTAGTGATTATTTGATAAAAAACGGTATAAGGGAAGGAAAAAGTAAAATTAGTTTTAATTCAATAAGTTTAAATAGTAATTTTTCAAAATTTCATATTGTAGAAGCCTCATATATAGGAAATTATAAGCCCTTAGTAAAAAAATATAATTCCAAAATAAAATTTGATAATAATAATTGCATAGCAATTATTCCGTGTGAAAATAAAAATGTTTCATTAAAATTTGACAAGGACAGCCGAACAATAAGTACTGAATATAACTTAAACCACTTTGATGAGCATATTAATTATATTATTGATACTATAAAAGCTATGGATAATAATGGCAGTAAAATTATAATTTTTCCTGAATTGTTTTTATTTCCAAATGCTATTGATGTTCTTAGTAGCAGATTATGCTGTGAAAAATTAAGAAATATAAAATTAATATTTACTGGTTCTACTTGGAGTAATAGAATGAATTGTGCTTATATATTATCTTCAAGCGGAAAACTTTTATTTTCACATAAAAAGAAAATTGCCTATGAAGAATATATTAAAACCGAAGGAATAAATTACAGAGAAGATATTGAAGTTGATAATGTATTTGAATTTTTAGATATAGAAGGAATAGGTAGAATTTCTTATGTAATTTGCAAAGATTTTCTTTCACAACAAAACAACTGTTTTTGTGAAGGAATAATGAAATCAAATATGATTTTTATATCAGCATTTACTCATAAAACTAATTTAATGGATACTGCTTCTCAAGGAAACGCTACACAGTATGGAATAGCAACCGTTCTATGTAATTCCTGTTCTGCCGCTAAAACTAATGATCAAGATAGTTTGCTTGGATTTATGATTTTTCCAAAAGTTGAAAATAAAAAATTATTTTGTAAACGATTTACACTTCAAAAAAATAATATGGGGTGTAATGAATGTGGGAAATGCTATTCGTGCGAATTATAATAACGATATTTGTTATTACATCTTGAAAAAAATATATTTTTAGTTATAATAGATAATAAGATATATACTTAACATTAACTTTATGTGGGGTGATTTAATGTCTATCGAATTAATGAATATAAATATTGAAATAGGTAAAGATAATTCTGCGATGGAAAAAGTTTATCACAATTTTTATAAATTATCTAAAGAAGCTATTTCTAATAATGAATATGGAGCTATGTTATTAACATTAGATAGTTTGTCAAATGAATTTGAAAGAGTTGAGAATTATTTAAGAATTGATGAAGAAAAAAATAAATCTATTTTCTATTTCGGAATGCTATCAGGTATTGCCAATATCTTATCTGATATTGGCAAAGAAAAAACTGAAAGCATAGATGTTTTGAACTTATTTAAAAAGTATAAGCTGTTATATAAGGTTTTAAATGCTATTAATGAAGATTATACTTTATCAGGTCAAGAATTAAAACACTATTTAAATTTTAATAGTGAAAGTAATTTAACTAATTTTATGAAAAGAATAGAACCATACAATTTGGTTTACATTCAAAAATTAGGTAAAGCTAATTACTATACTCTCACATCAAAAGGAAAAAAATATTTAACTTTATATAATGAAATTGAAAACAGAGATAATAAAAGTGTTAAGACGATCGATGAAAGTACCGTTATTTTGTTACTGGAACAAATCGCAAATCAGTCAAAATACGAATCTCCAAATCTAATGAAAGTTTTGAGTGCTTTTTCAAATAATAATATTGCTTTAAAAAACTTTCATATTATTAAGCTAAAGATAAATTCAATTTTTTCTTCCCGTGATGAGTATGTAAAAAGAAAAATTATAAATAAACTTGAAAAATATGAGAACGACGATAATAGGAAAATAATGCTTATGGAAAAAAGTGAATATCGTCAATATAATTTTAATTTTGAGTTTAAAAGTCGTGACGAAGAATTTGAATACTTAAATTTTGTAAAGGGGTGAGCATTTTTGTTTTCTAATATTAATTCTAAAATCTCAGCAGATATGAAAGAAATTGAAATTGTTAAATTAATCAAATCAGAAGAATATAAAGATGAGTATTTTAAAGAAATAATTGATTTATCTAATAATATCAAAGATGGGAAAATAGATACAAATGATTTAACTCAATTAATTTCCAATAATATAAATAATGTAAACTTCAGAAATATTATTATAAAAGAAACAAATGAGTTTTTAGAATCATTTTTTGAAACTCAGTTTACAAGAGATATTCAACTAACTGACTTCAAAAAGTATTTTGAAACTGTTTTTTTAAAGTTAATATTACAAGTATCAACTCTTGATACTGTCAGTGAATTGATAAAATTAGAGAAAAATGATATAATAACTATTGTTAAAATATTAAATTTTTCAAAATATTTAATTTTAGTTAAAAGATCCTCTAAAGAATTATTTATAATGGCTATCTATGATAAATTTAGACTTGACAAAGATAAGACGGAATATATCTGGAATTTATTTGATACCCATAAAAAAGAATTGATAGTATCAGTTTTAATGGAGAATACAGATATTATAAGAAAGATGAATAAATCTATTTCAATGATAGTAGATATTTTTCAAGATCTCATAGATGAAGAATAGAAACATTATATTTTATCAAAACAAAAAGGCAGCACCAAAAGCATTTAGCTTAAAGTGCTGCCTCATATAGTTGTGTAATCTGTAATTTGGCAGAGGAAAGATAACCTTTTCCTCTGCCTTTTGTTTTAAATATTTGCATTTCTGACTTTTAAGTATTCATCAATATCGTTGACAATATAGTTTTCGCCAGATCGGCAACGATTACAGGAAAAAACGCTTGGTATTGTAATTCGGTCATAATACACCTCTAAAGCGGAACACTGTCAACATAACAACTGTCGGAGCATATATCAACCTTGTTGTTCCACACAACATTGCTATCAATATTCGGGTCAATATCCCACGCAACATTATTGCAATCGTCAATATATACTCGTTTAAAGTTTTCGTATTGTCTGAATGGTGTAAATACGCCGCCCTGTTCAAGTGTGGATTTCATATCAAGCACACGCTTTTCGCCATTTTCGTATGTGAGCAAAAGTGAAAAATTCTCTTGTGGAGCGACTGCAACAAGTTTTTTTCTGCCGGTTGCAAAGTATTCCGCCATAGGGCGGTCAAAACCTTGCGATAGATAATACTCAACTGACTTTGGCATAAACTACCACCTCTTTACTTTAAAGGTTCAATGGAGAATAATTCTTGCTGTGCCTCTGCAAGTTCCCAATTTTCTTTTAATTCCTCTTGGTGAAAGGCTGCCCAGCCTAAAAGCATTTTTAGCTGCTTATTTGGCATTGCACCATCTAATACCTCTATATCGTTAATTGATACAACTACCTCACTGTCGCCATACTTTGCGTGAAAGTGAGGCGGCATATGATCACGCCAATTTATATAAACCTTTATTCCTCTAAACATACATATTGTTGGCATAAATACATTATCCTCTTTCTTTAAAATATTATATCATACTTCAAACTTCTTTTCTACTTTTTTAAGCAGAAAATCAGCAAGAGGCAAGTCTTTTAAGTTCCTCATCAATTTTGGCAATTCGTTCAAGCAATCTTTCTCTTTCATTTTTGAGAGAAGCTTCGCTTTGTTCTTGCCTCATAATTGTGTATGTAACGCCTTCAGGTAGTGTTTCGGTTTCAATAATCGGTTTTGGTACATTACTTAAAACAATAATTGATCCTGCTTCTACCATTACAAACGGATATTTGCGACTACCGGCAGCCCTGCATTTTCCTGCTCGGTAAACCACATCACTTGGCAAACTTGCTACGGAGCAGCTTGAATAAGCTCGTGCGACTGTTTTGCCAAAAATAGTAACACACATATCTTCCGATTTAACATCTTCGCTAAAGTCAAGAGCAACTTTAACTTTAGGTGTATCAGATATATCTGTTTCGCCAAAATGCTTGAGCATAAGCTCTCTAACAGAGTCTAACGCTTCTTCGGGTGCTGTCCAACAATTTTTGCCCATATCCCATTTTCTACCGCCTATGCTGCGTTTTAGGTCTTTTACAAAACCCTCGTTGTATGGTGTGTAGATTTCAATGCGTCCGTTATTATCATTTGTAATTTTCATTTTGCAATCTCCTTTAAATAAATATAATAATTTATGTTAAGTCGCAGAGTTTAGTCCCTGCGACTTTTTGTTGTATCAGCAAATAAAATTAGCTGAGAAAATTAGCTGAGCATATTGGATTCATATGGCAGTCAGGCTCTCCTTCAAATTCATTGTTATATGCGGAATAAAGAGTATCCTGCCTTTCAATGCACTTCTCTCTTGATGAGAGGCAGTCTATATGCTTCCAAAGCTTACCTTTCTGATCCTTATAAACATATCTGCCCCAAGTATCTCTGCCTATATATTTGAGCTTCAGCGTGATTTCTTTAACAGCAATCAATGCAAATTGCTCATAATCGTAGTAGTCTACACACTTAGAACAAGTTACATAGCCATATGCTATTGACATTATTTCCTGTACAAAGCAAGGCTTGTCAAACATATGTACCTCAGTAACATTCTTAATGCTTTTGATTTCTTCTTTGCTTAACGGCGTGCTAAGATAGTATTTCATAAATAAACCTCACTTTCAAAATTCAATTTTTTCAATATTCCAATAAATTGTAGTAACATTACTACATATAAGAGCCTCTCCATAGCAATAGTGTTCAATAGAGAAGCTTTTTATATTGCCTTTTCCAATTTCAATGTCAAAGCAACGATTAAAATCTTCTTCCATACGAGCATAAGCCTGTTCTTCAGTATCACAAATAGCAAGTATTTCAGAATGATGAATATTATTTTCAACTGAATAACAGTAACATAAAACAGCATATTTAGTCATAGTAAAACTCCTTTAATTAATGGCTGAATATAGTTCACGAATATATCTGCTATCCTCTTTGCCCAAGTTGGATAACTGCAAATAATGCAATCATTGAGGCTTTCAGTTTCAAAGTCAAGCATTTCACTGTAAAAATAATCCTCAAGTGATTTATATACTTCAACTTTATTTTTGCTGCAATGACAAACATACAACAGTTCATCTTCGTCATCGTTTACATCAGTATCATCGCCGATGTACTCTTTGACAGCCAAATAAGTGGCGTCACAATCGACTTCTGACTGTTTAGCAATTTTAGATAGCAAATATCCTTTGCTTATACTTGCCAAAAAGCTTAGAAACGGCTTTGTATCAGAACACCAGCCATAAGCATAGTTACCACAATCAGATGTAATGAGCAGCTTACAGTTTGTTGTATCAAAATAGAACTTAGCCCAAAGACAAGAACCATAGTCTTTATCTGTTTTTTCTTGAGTATATTCCAATACAGTAATATCTGGATTAATGACTTTTACATTTGCCATAATTTTTCAATCCTCTCATTATGTTTAGTATTCTTCTTCTTCATCTTCTTCGTCGTCAAAGCATAGCTCAGATGGTGTATAACCGATGTATGAACCACACCTCTTGCCATACTGACAGTCAATATCACTATTGTGATAAATACATTCGTAATTACTGCAATAGCTACTGTAATACGAATAAAAAACGCAATTAATATCGCAGTTGTCTGAATGATTACAGAGGTCACAAGGGTGTTTAGAGTTATTTTCCATAATAAAATCTCCTTTTAAATTAAATTAGCATAAAATAAATGAGCAGAGGATTTTATTTTCCTCTGCTCATCTTTAGAAAAATGATTATATTTTTTAGTTCCAATCAATTTCCTCTATACCGATAACATCTTCTTCGGCTTCTTCAAGTCGTTTCCTCTCATTCGGAGTAAGTTTTGTAAAATAATATCTGATACAAAACTTGTATGTAATGAGTGTTACATTCCGCTTGCGAGCAACAAAGCATTTTCAGGCACAACAGGAGCAAGATAGTAATCTTGTTCTGCAAGAACTTTCTCGTAGCTTTCCTTGCCTTCATAGCTATCAATAACTTCTCTTTCCAGAGTGTTCATATCAGCATAATGAATCTTACCGTATGCCAGTGGTAACCAATTTTTATGCTTGCATACATAGATATTAAATCTATCAACCAACTTTTGGTCTTTAAATTCAATATGGACTGTGCCTTTTTTGAATACTGACACATAAAAATATTTGAACTCAATTTTACGAGTATTTCCGCCGTTTAAATTAAGTTCAAGAATACTTGTAACATTTGAAAAGATTTCATTGTTGCCGCCGAAATAGTCAAATACTTTTTCAACATCTTTCAGCATATTTGCAATTTCAAATGTATTATATCTTCCACTGCCGAAACTATTGGAGTTATAACAATAAAAAGGCACAATTACTTTTTTGCCAATTTTGTGTGCCTTATTTGTTACCCGGCCATCAAAATAGTGAATGGTTTTCTTGCATTCGGGATAATAAGAATGTTCCTCTGTGAATTTATCAAAAAGCCTTACAATGCTTTTTTCAATACCTTCATAGATTTTACTATTCATTTCCGCTATCAGGGTTTTGATGTTAAATTCAGAAACATCATAGTCCGAAAGATCAGACACCAAATTTATATAATGTTCTCTAAGTTCTGTCGTAAACTTAGACATAATACTTTTGTTTCTGAGCAAAGCATTCCAATATTTCATACGAACCGACTTTATGTAGCTATTTACATTTGTATCATTCTCAGGTGTTTCGAGAGTCAGAAGTGACTTCGAGTAACGATTTTGCTCATCAAAACTACCTTTAAGATATGGCTCAAGTGCTTTGTACTCTTCTATCAGCTTAACGCCCATACTAACATCAAGATTATATCTCTGCACTGTCGATAAGATGTAATCATTAATTGTGAGTTCATCAGCTTCATACTCTTTCTCTTCATATTTATTAGCTTTTTTCATACTGTCTAAAATATCACTATAACAGTATGACTCATCAGCAATACAACAAATATACACAAGTGCAACCTCAACATCTGTGCTTCTCTCAGCGTTTGAGAACGCACCGCTTATGTATTCAATAGTTGCATTAAGCTCTTCCAGCTTCTTAACAAGCATTTTTCTCTCGTTAGTGAAGGGATTAAGCAATGTTTGAGCATTGAGCAAGCAAACTATCTGTCCACCGTTTTTCTGCATTTCTATGGCTTTTAACAGGTGCTTTTCGCCACAAGAAAAAGGTGGATTCATTATTATGAGGTCATACCTTTTATAGGTATGAAAGCTAAGAAAATCGTCACCAACAATATGAATATCACTCTTAAAAAAGTGCAGCTTTTCCTCTTTGTATTTTTCAAGCTCCATTTTTTGAACTTCGCTGATTTTCTCAGTAATATACTCGTGGATTTCACTGTCCCAAGTCCTTTTCGGAGAGAGTTCATTAATTTTTTCACAAACGCTTCTTTTTTTCTCCTCTGAAAAGTTATATTTCAATATCTGCCTGTGATTGATGTCAATCTCAATACAATCGACATCAAATCTATCACTATACGGCGATGTTGAACACTCTTTTCTTGCAAGAACTTGCAAGATGTCGCCCTTGCCTGCACTCGGCTCAAGAATGGTCTTTACTTTTTTGAAGTCAACACATTCAAGCATTTTCTGCACAAGCTCTGTCGGTGTAGGATAAAACTCACTTTCAGTTGGATTTTCTGTAAGATTTTGAATATTAGTCATAACTATATCTCCTTTAAATATAAATAAATAGTTTTTGTTTACCTTACGGCTCTTGCTTTTGCCTTATGTTTGTAAATATCAAAACCGTAATAATCGGCAAAAACATCGCCAAGCCTGTTAGTCATTCTTGTTATGTCAGCTCGTGTAACCGTTCCGCAATAAATTTTATATTGCAAATTTTCTATTTGTGTATCGGTTACATCGTTCTTAAAAACACGATACAAATAGTTATTTCTGCCATCGTGGTGTATTGCTGTTGCTCTAAGGTCGCCTAACTTGTCAATATACCACTCTGCGTAATCACAGTCGGTATAAAAACAGTCTTGTATATTACAAGAATTAATCATCTTGTAACCCGAAACTCTGCCATTCCATCTGCCCAAATCAGCGATAACGATAATTGGCATATCACAAAGCATATTGAAGGCAGTTCTGAGATCATCTAAGTATTCATTATTTAGATGATAAATGAACTCAAAAAGTCCCCTCTCGTAATCCTTTGAATTTTCGGGTACTTGCAACTCGTTATCTTTCAAATAACTTTCATATTCGACTGCATATTCTTTTTCATTTGGAACATCTATGTCGCTCCAAATAATATATTTGTTCATACTATTTGTTCCTTTCTGAAACTGAAACAAGAATATCCATTGTTTCTTTAGTCCTTCCAATGCAGACTGCTTTTGTCTGTGAAAACATACTCAGACAATCATCAAATGCAACAGTTCCTACATCAACAAGACCTATCTTTGCATTTTCATCAAGATATTCAAAAAAATCTTTTACGCCTGCCGTGCTTTCACTCGCTTCGATTATGAGGTCAAACGGCAGGTGCAATATTACAAACTGACCGCCTGCTGTTGAGTCAGGATTGTAATATACTCCAATGAACTCATATAGGTCTTTTCTTATGAAATAATAATCATCTTCACCAATAGGTGTTGTGTTCGGATTAAGTTCCGATTTTACTTTTCTATCTTCCACAAAAAGTCACTCCTTAATTAAAATGTAAAACACGCAAGCCATACTTTGTGGTGACCCCCAAAAGTTAGATTTGAAAGCGTAGTGGCTTTTAGCTGCTACG
>OGDE01001899.1_pt1 | contig 11666 bp, 12 predicted proteins | sample 1570321 | NCBI WGS metagenome assembly OGDE01 (sample SAMEA2581976, study PRJEB24529) | metagenome | biome: Human gut stool | place: China | collected 2011 | reverse complement strand
AAATGGTCGTATTTTATGCTTAAATGGTCAAATATTAATGAATTATGTTAATTACACATATCCTTTGTTGAAAACATTATCACTTTTTATATTATTTGTCAAATACTATTTACTAAAAGGTATTTATGTTATACTATTTATTATAGTTTATATTGACATATAAAATTACTTGTAATACTATTAAATAGTGTACTGTATTTTTTGAAAAATGATGACATATCGCATTAAATATAGTACACTGTTCACAGAAAGGTGAATGATTATGCCGAAAACAACGAGAAACAAAAATAATATAAAACATGGAACCATAGAATTAGTTCTATTATTGCTTTTGCAAAAAGAACAAAAATATGGCTATCAGCTTTCTCAGGAACTTTCTGAATTTAGTGAGGGAAAGTATGAGCTTAAGGAGACCACCATGTATCCGACATTATATCGTCTCACACAAAATGGTTACCTAAGTTTTGAACAGGTCAAGGTGGGCATCAAAAGAACCAGAGTTTACTACCTTATTACTGATGCCGGTCGCGAATATCTGCAAAAAATCATTGATGAATACAATACAATAACACAGGCAATCAGTTTGATTATGCAGAAAACCGGAACCATATCCTGACTGAAATCTGATTTTTAATATATAAAAACAACTACGGGCACTATAAAATATAAGAGGAAAAATTATGAAACATAAAAAAAATAAAGCACTTAAAAAATATCTCCATGATGTTAAAAAAGACTGTCATGGCAATTATAAATCAAAAAAACTATTTATAGAACAGTTAAAGGACTCTTTAACAACATATACAGAGGAAAATACAGACTATACATATGAAGATTTACAACTTACATTTGGAAATCCTCAGGAATTGAGCACTTTCTACGAAATACCTTCAATAGCTGCAACAGTCAAAAAAGCATTTCGTAGAGCAATTGCGTTTTCTATTATTACAGTCAGTATATTTCTTATAGTACACACAGCTAAATACTTTTATGAAAGCTGGGATTATTCAAGAGGATATGATATTGAAATACAGGGGGCTCCTGATGAGATTGACAATAATATAAATCCTTTTACCCATGAGACAGATCCACCTGCAATAAAAACTTACAATTTTGGAACTGACTATGCTAAATAAAACAGGAGCAGCTATATGATTACAACACGACAGATAAAAAAAATAGTAAAACAGGCTTACCCTTTCAATAAATACCCTTTTGCTGAAAGGCGTAAATTACGCAGACTCCTTACTGATGAAATACTCAGTTATCTTGAAGAACACCATGATACTACATGTGATGATTTAAAAAAACTATTTATCAATGAAGAACTTGCTTTTTTATCTGACACACCAAAATTTCAGATTAACCTAAAAATTTTATTTTTGATTTTTATAATAATTGTTTTAATTTGTATAGTTGTTATATTTATTGCTAATCAACTACATCCACCTATATATTATTATAGAATAAAATAAATGTGTTTAACACTTATTAGTTAGAAAATATTTAAAACAAAGACCGTATATATCGTCACTTATATATGCGGTCTTTGTTAGTATATAACACCATCAAGGAAGTCCATTCTACCCTTTCAAAACAACCACCTTTTCCTCAACCTTATCATTCTCAACAAGTTTAATCACAACTCCCTTATAAATACTGCCATTATCATCATTATCTTTGAGATAATCTTTTCCGTTTTTAATCAACAGCTCTTTGAGTTTCTTTTTATTTTCCTGTTTCACGACAACTGCCGTTGCCATATACCATTCTCCGTCAATTTTTTCTCCTGTTTTCTTATCATTATAAGTGTATTCTCCATCTTCAAGGCAGTCGAAAAAGTATCTTGTATTTTTAATATCATTATTTTTAATGCCTTTTAAAACAGACTCCGAAGCATCCATGCTGTCAGATTTCACCGACTTTTTATCCTCTTTAAGCTGTGCCGTCGTACTCCTGTCATAGTCCGCATATCCTATGGACACATCCTTTATTGCCTTACCGCTCTTATCATCAACCTCACATTCATACATGACTACATTTGATGAGCCGTTATCCATATATTTTACCAATGATGCTTCGGCGATTTTTAAAGCCTGTTTGTTTGTCACATTCCCCTTAGCCCTGACTTTTATCTTGCCGCCCCATCCTTTTATTTCTTTACCATCTCCTGATAAATACTTCACTTCCTTATAATCCACACCACTCGATTTTACTTCAAAATTCTTTGTAAAATCCTGTGAAGCAAAATATTCTGCCGATATATCCGCAAAAGAAATATCAGCTTTTTCACTCTTGTTTTCATTCTTTGAACATCCGGTAACTATGCTTATCATCAGAAAAAATACCAAGACCATAAATTTCTTTTTCATACCAAGACCTCACTTTCACACATAATCTATACTTTAACCATTCTGCTCCCTCATCAGCAGTTCAACATCTGTTCCTGACAGCTTTATTCCAAGTACCAAAATCCCAAGCAATACACTGCCGGCTGCCTCAGCCGCTAATATCACAGCAAATATGATATTTTGATAAAAATACGCCCTTATTATATAAGCCGCTGCAACTGCCGCAATAAATACAAGCATTAGTATGTTTCCGGCAAATTCGATAAGTATCATTTTACGGCTCCGTCCGTTCATCAGTTGTATTCCAAACTTGTCCTTATTTAATTCTATCTTCACAGTTATATTCAGCATAAATGAAAAGGCATTTGACACGGCTATCAATATAACAAACAAAAACAGGGTATTTACAAATTTTTCCGACTGATTTAAAAAGGTAATTATCGCAGGTGTTGAATTTACACAATATCCGACATTTAGATGATTATCTCTTAAAATCTCATTAATCTTTTTCTGGACTGCAAGAACATCTGCATTACTGCTGTCCGCACTCATAACTATAGTCCCATTGTCAAAATTAAAATAATTCATCTGCATAAAAAATTTCTGGCTTGAATTATGTGCATCATCTTTTATGTCAAAAATCGGCATTATAATATAATAATCAAGCAGACTCTTGTTGCCACCTCTCTGCTCAAGTGTCCTGTCCGATATAAATTCTGCATTCTTCTTTAAAAAACCTGTTATCTTTGCCTTTCCAAATCCTTTTATCCCGAATGTCTCTCCAAGCTTATAATATTTCTCATATTTATTTCCTAAAACTACAGGAAATGTCTTTTGTTCAAAGTTATATATGAAATCTTTTTTATTAAATTTTCTTCCCTTATCAAGCTGATTAAGATAAATATCGGACGCATTTTTATCCATCTGACATACTGCAAGTGAAATAATTTTTCTGCCGCTTTCTGACTCCTCAGGCTCATCAGCAAAATCAACATCACCAAAGCTCTCCTGTGCTGAAGTTGTAAACAGTCTGTAATCATTTTTCTTTAAATGCTTTTTTAATACATCAAAATCCACATCTGCACTGACTGATGACATATCAGCCCTCATATACATAAAATCTTTTTGTTTATCAATCTGTGCTATCGCATTTCTCACATTTTTATAAAAATCAGGCTGATTTTCATAGTGTATTGTATTTTTATCATCATTATTTTGCAATGTATAAAACTTATATCCCATTTTTTCATTTTCAACCCACTTCTGGGTATCGATATTTACATAATATGTACCTATTTCAATAAACAAAACAAAAAATACTACAAACTGTACTACCAGCATGGCATCATGAAATCTTAACGCTCTAATGCGTCCGTATTTAAATGTCCTGCACAAATTTATATAAGTAAATACTATTCCTGTCAGAAATATCAATAAAAAAACGATGATTATCACTGACATATTCATTTTTTTAATTATCCCCAAAAATCTTGCAGCCATTGTGAGCAGCGAACCTGCCACACTTCCAGCCAACACCGCAGTCCCAAACTCCGATATAAGATTTATGGCTATCTGAATCTTTGATGCTCCCATTATCCTTCCGGCTTCGATAAAACTAAATCTGCAATGAAACCAATAACTGAAACCTATTATAAATGATATAAAAAATGAAACCGTTATCTCACCATATATCAGTCTGACTTTCTCAGTTAAATAGCTGACTTCAAGATAATTTGAAATTATCATCAGCACGCACAAATCAAGAAGCATAACAACAAGAAACAATATAATACTTCCCTTAGATAATTTATTTCTTATTTTCATCCACAATCTCTCCATCCCTGATTTCTATTATACGGTTACACTGTCCGGCTATCTTATTGTCATGCGTAACAATAATAACCGTTTTTCCGCTCTCATTCAGTTCTTTTAAAACTTTCATAACATTTCTTCCGTTCTCCTCGTCCAAAGCTCCGTCCGACCTCATCAGACTGCCAATTACATTTAACAAAGTAGATTTTCCAGAACCGCTTTTTCCTATTATTGCCACAAGCTCTCCCTCATCTATCTTAAGAGAAATATCCCTCAATGCAGCAACCTTTCCGTCACCCTTTCCAAAGTTTTTTGTAATATGCTCTAATCTTAATAATTCCATGCCTTTTCCCTCCCTTTTTATAAAGGCATATACATAGTAAAATTTGTCATACCATATATACGCCTTATATCCAAACTATAATTATCTCTATAATCTATCTTTATTCTATAGCTTCAAAATCACTGAGCAAGATATGCACTTAAATATTCATATTTCCATGCTGCCTCCGGAGAATTTGTCGTTGCATATTTTTTACTTTGAAAGAATTTCCTTTTTGAAACAACTTTAGTTTTTTCTTTTGTATTCGACAATACAGCTTTAAAATATGATTCACCTGCATCGAGCTCTGAATAGTGCACATTTCTTTCCTTTACAACTGATAAATTTAAAATACACTACTTATCCTTCTTAACCATCTGCACAATTCTCTTAGGCATCTTTGATTTAAAAAACACATAACAGCTCGCACTTGTTGCGTGTTTTACTGCTATACGTTCTAAAAATTCTTCAAGCTTTTTTTCACACATCTTCTTCACTTCCTCTGTATATATTGTTCCGAAACAATTACACCTTAACATATTAAAAGCTTCTTGTGTAAAATCATGTCTAAATGGTCGTATTTTATGCTTAAATGGTCAAATTTTAATGAATTTTGTCAATTTACCGGTATTTTTACCACTGCTTTTACTGTATTTTTATCCTGTGTTATTGAAAAAGTGCCACTAAGTTTTTTAACATTTTCTTTCACACTGCTTAATCCAATTCCATGTACTTTAGACTCTTTTTTGCTACTCTTCTCAAAGTCAATTTTATCGCACCCCACACCATTAAGTACTTTTATATTTAAACTTTCAAATATATAAGAAATATTAATCTCAAAATATTTTTCTTCTGTCTGCGCTGTCGCCCTTATTGCATTATCCAATAGATTACCCAAAATCGAAGACATTAGTAAATTATCAATCTGTAACCCCTTTGGAATATTGATATTATATATCGGATGTATGCCCTGCCCCTGTGCATACATTAGTTTTGAATTTACTATCGCATCTATTCCAACATATCCACTTTCAACATATATTGACTGTCTTTTTAATTCACCTATCTCTTTATTCACAATCTCTGCTATATGCTTATACTGCTCTTTCTCCAATAATTCTCTCATATATATAAGCTGGTTTTTATAATCGTGCAGTCTTTTTCTCCACATATCAAAAGTTGTCCGTTCCTGTTCCAATGAGTTATACAAAATTTCACTATGTAATGCCACAAGTGCCATTTCTTCATCTTTGTTCCGATTATCTTCAAACATAAAAATGCTGAATATTACTAAAATATACATAAATATCAATATTGCCATCATAACCATTTGTAAGAAAGAAATTCCATCTTTTTTTAGACTGTCACTATACATATATAATGCTAACATTATTATTCCTGAAGACAAAAGTGTTATTATTACGACACTGCTTCGCCGTAATGCCCTTACATCTTTAAAGCATATTTTTATTGCAAATGCTAAAATAGCTTTAGATAAAAATACCAACACTATTCCAATAAGACGGTATTTTGTTTCCACTAAAAAAATGCTTAAAGGTTTTTGAAAAACATAAGCCACAATATATGATACTACATCTTCTAAAAACAGCATTGAAAGTATATCTACTATCTTTGCCAGAATTATTCTGTCATACTTTTTTCTATATGTAAAACACAATCCGATAAAGCTTATTGACTGTGCTATCAGAAATTTATTTACCGAAAAAATGGCAGCTCTATCCGCAAAGATTACAAATATAAACTGACTTATCACTGTCAACCCTGCAATTTTCTTCCTTCTTTTATCAAACCTTTCTCCCATAAAAGCACTTACAAATACAATCGAAAAAAATGGCTCCATCAACGATGAAACCAAGTTTAATAAATCACACCAATTATTTATAGTCATCGTCTATCCCCCCAATAATCTATCACAATCTTTTCAACTTCTGTCTTTTTTCGTCTTGATATTTGAAATATTTTATCCTGTTCAAGACCTATATCTCCTTTACTCATAAATCTTATATGCCTTAATCCCACTACACACCCACTATTTACCTGAACAAATGCGTCATCTTTTTCTTCTACTATTTTTCTTAGTTCTTTAATTTTATATTTAGTAAAAAAAACACACCCGTCTGCCAGATACACATTGCACCTTCTGTTTTCCATCTGATAATACAATATTTCACTTGTTTTAATATGATAATTTCCGTCAATCGCTTTTATTAGAATATACTCATTCTTTTTTGTATCAACATTGTTGCAGGCAGCAATAAGAGCATACAATAATTCTTCCTTTATAAATTCTTTTCTTATGTATCTAAGTGGTGCAAATTCAAATGAACTGTAAACATATTCATCATGTCCAGTAAGAAAGATAATTACAATATCCAGCTTATTTTGCCTTATGTATTTTGCTATATCAAGACCTGACATCTTAGGCATATCTACATCAATTATCAGTATATCACTCTCAAGTTCACGATTATTTATTCTTTCCATCAGATAATCCGTATCAGTATATGTTATCACTTCTACAGGATATGGCAGTCTTGTTTTTATTCTCTCTATTTCATCTTGCGTTCTTTGTAAGCTTTCAACTTCATCATCACAAAGTATTATATTAACCATTACCTCTCCTCTTTTACACTTAAATTTAAAATTTCTATCAATTTTTGAATTATAAACATAAACAACACACAAATGTTAAATATTACTGCCCATGCCACACTTTTAATTTTAAAATAAATCCCCATAAATATTAAAGCAATATCAACAATTATGATTATATTTACTATTTTTTTATTATAATTTTTATCTTTTAATGCTGGCATAAACAGACATATTATCGACATTATAAACCATATAAGCAATATTCTATTTTCATATAATTTATATATTTTACATCCCAAAAACATAATTGCCAAATACATACTTATTGATATCGTCATGCACACATATTTATTTTTAAAATGAAAACCGCCCAGATTTCTTCTAAGCATTATAAAAAATATAATAAACATAACAAAGCTCTGAATATTACGAGTAAATATACTTATGAGAAATGTTATCACAAGCAACATTGCATTATACAATATAACTTGTATTGCATATTCATATACATCCCTTTTCTTATAATCCATGAGCAATTTGTTCCTGTACGCCCAAATCACAAAATCATCAACCAAATATTCAATCATAATAATCCTCATTTCTGAATAATTTCCTGCTAGATAAATACCATATAAGTTATTTATTCCCGCAAAAAAATAAATAATGGTAAATTTCTATAACTTTTTATTTATTGGATATTATATTACATTCACATGATAATTTGTAAAATCATGCTTAAATGGTCGATTTTAATGCCTAAATGGTTATTTTACCGTCCATCTATCAAAACTTCCTTATTTCTAAACGCAAAACCGTAATGATGGATATTTTCTTTATCTACTCCACGATTTATCAGCTCTGCATCATAGTTTTTTTCCTCTATCTGTTTTAAAGCAGCTTCTACAGTTTCTTCAAGTGAATTTTCTTTTCTTGGATTTATCACCTTAAACTCTATAACAATCCCCGGATATTTTTTACTCTGTTTATCTTTTGGTTCAAGCATTATATCATAGCGTCCGAAACCGCTCTCACGGTTTGAAGTTATGATATAGTTTTCTGACTGGTCTACCATAAGTCCTAAAACAAAGCCGTGGTAGAAATTCTCAGGTGCTTTTTTCTCAGATGTATGTTTTCCTGAGTCAAATGAACTGAATGTTCGTAATGCTACATCATTCATATACTCATTCATACTTTCTATATCTCCGGTTATAAGTGCCTTTATGAATTCATTTGTCTCATTTTTTGCAGGACTGAACCAGCGAAGTATCATATCCTCAAACATTAGCTTTATCTCAAAATTTGTGAGTGCGAGTTTATACATTACCGATTTTGTACGGTCACCTGTAAGTTTATCTGATGATATAACCTTAAGATAACCGCTCGCAAGCATAAGACTCCACACTGCATCTTCCGAATAATCAAGTTGCGAAAATACTATCTGCTCATCTATCGGTACATCTATTGTTTCTCCTTTTAGAAGCGTTTCCATCATCATTTTTATATATGAACTACCTGTTTTCACTAAGCTGTTTATCAAACCGTTTGAACTTGAGTCCGCCCAGTATGTTTTATAATTTTTCTCATCAAGAAAGTTAATTATTGACCACGGATTATAAATATCTTTACTTTTTCCAAATGTAAATCCATCATACCATAACTTTACTTTCTCTTTTTCATCTGAAAGTCCCTGCTCATCAAGTGCATCAAACACTTCCTTTTCCGTAAATCCAAAACATTTTGAATATTCCCCGCTGGTAACAGTAATTACTTTAAGATTATTTAAATCTGAAAAAATGCTCTCTTTAGATACCCTCGTTATACCGGTCATTATCGCTCGCTCTAAATACGGATTTGTCTTAAATGTTGAATTAAAAAGACTTCTTGTAAATGCAACAAGTTCTTCCCAGTATCCATTTACATATGCCTCCTGCATAGGTGTATCGTATTCATCAAGAAGAATGATTACTTTTTTTCCATAATATCGGCTGAGATAATTGGATAAATCATTAATAGCTTCCTGTGCTGACTCGTCACTCATATCATAGTCAAGTTCTCTAATGTGTTTTTTCTCAACTTCTGTCAATCCGTCCCAATCTTTTAAAAAAACATATTTTTGAAATTCATCACATATTATTTTTTTTATCTTTATAATTGTTCCTTTGTAGCTATTCTGTTTTATATTTGCAAAGCTCAGAAATATCACTGGATATGTTCCCTGTATCTCACGATATTTCTCATCTTTCCATATCTCAAGTTTCTCAAATAAATCTCCTCTGTCCGCATACTTATTTGAAAAAAAGCAATTCAGCATACTCATGTTTAGTGTTTTTCCAAAACGGCGTGGTCTTGTTATAAGTGTAACCTCATCTTCACTCTCCCACCATTCTTTTATAAAACCTGTTTTGTCTACATAAAAACAGTTTCTCTGTATCATTTTCTCAAAGTCCTGAGTTCCTATACTTACCGTTCTTGCCATATCCATCCTCCTGTTATTTTGTTATTGTCACTGTAAATCCCTGCCATTGTCCAATGTAATGCTTTCTTAATACAATTAAGCAGCTATTTGCAATCCGCTCTGCTGCCTACCGATAACACAAACAAAAAACTCATTTTGTTTAGCTACATTCTAACATTTGGACATATTTCTGTAAAGAATAAGCCATCTTGATATACTCAAAATGACTTATTTTTCAAACTTTATTTAAATCTATATCCCATAAATTCAACATACCTGCTCATATCTTTAAATGTCAAAAATTCAATTTCCTCATCACCTTCTCCCGCTGCCGCCTGTATTCCCGTTAATACTTCAACCGCATCTTTCCCTTTTGCAGCCGATGATATAACCGTATTATGAGCCTTGTTCAAATTCCCCCGTAAACAAATATCCGAAACATCTTTTCCAAGTTTTAAACTGCTTATATTAAGTGTTTCCGCCGCTTTTATCCTGAATGTATCTACACCATCTTTCACCGTAATCTTTTTAAGAGCCGCACATCCCGATATATCCATATAAATCCTGTCACAATTTTCAGAAATCGTAAGTCCGGTAAGTCCTCTTGCCTCTGTAAATGCAAACATATCCATCAATGTCGTTTCATCCGGTAATGTATAATTACCTTTTTTCTCCTGCGGATAAACATAAAGCTTATTCATGTCCTTACTAAATAATACTCCGTCTTTTGACACATACAATAAATTTTCTTTTTCTACGCTTATGTCCGAAAGACTATTATTTGCAATATTGTCCTCTGTCTCTCCAAAAAACCCATTTAAAATTCCTGTTATATCATTGACTGTTGCAGGCATCTTATAACTTGTCATTTTACCCGGTAATAACATTATCTTTGTTATATCCTTGTCATATAAAACACCGTCAACTGTTACAAAGTATTGATTTTGTGAAGATATATTTATCTCTGAAAATGAATTTTTTGTCAGAACATTTTTATATCTGTCATTTATCATATCCAAATAAACTATGCTCTCGACCTGCGGTGCAAGTTCTAAGCTGCTTTTTCCAAAAGGCATTACATAAAGTGTCTTGTAATCTTTTGAATATAATGTATCATCATATATTGAAAAATATTTATTACTTTCAGACAATGTCACTTTTTCAAGAGATTCTAATCCACTATACTCCACATATGAATCAACACTCTGCAATTCCGGTGGCATATTTATCCTTTTCAGATTTGCACATTTATCAAACCACCCCATATCAACAGCATAAATATTTTTTCCAAATGTTATTTCTGTCAATCCTACGCTATTACTAAATGCTCCCGCACAAATATCGTCAACCGTATCAGGTAATATATATCCGCCCTGTTTTGTGCCTGGATATGCAACCAGTCCTGACATATCTTTTGTAAACAATACACCTTTATTAGATGAATAATCTATATTGTTTCCTGCTACAAAAAATTCCTTTCCGGCACCGCTAAACGCATAATCCTCTATTTCACTTACACCTCTTGGAATGTAAATCCTGTTCAGACTGCTGCACTGCTTAAATGCTCCTGTCTTAATGTTTTTCACATTATCCCCAAGTTTAATGTTTTTCAGACTATGGCACTTTTCAAAACATCCGGCAGGTATAGTCTGTGCCTTGCATTTCCATGTAATATTTTTTAATCTGCTGCACTCTGAAAATGCTTTGGTACCCACATATTTTACATTTTTTCCCATGTTTAACTGCTCAAGAAAATTGTTATTTGCAAATGCATATCTTACTACCCTTGTCACTGTTGATGGAATAGTAAATTTTTTGTTTTGTTTCATTGCCGGATAATAGTACAGTATTTTCATATCTTTACTGTATAAAACTCCATCTTGTGCTTTTAAATATTTATTCTTTTTTGAAACTTTTACTGAAGAAATATGGTTATTAAAAAAATAAGCATTATTTTCGGCTACTCCCTTTGCTTTACTGCCTATTTTTAATGTACCTTTTCCTCCAAAATTTATATACCGGCTGTTTTTATTCTGCTTTGCCACCACTGCTGCATCGGCATTTTTTGCTCCTATGTCGTCAAATAAACCTGTTGCAGCGACAGAAATAC
>OGDE01001889.1_pt1 | contig 11706 bp, 10 predicted proteins | sample 1570321 | NCBI WGS metagenome assembly OGDE01 (sample SAMEA2581976, study PRJEB24529) | metagenome | biome: Human gut stool | place: China | collected 2011 | reverse complement strand
CCCTGCCCGACCCGGAGCTTTCCGCCGCCATGACCCGGATGGAAAAGGCAGGCCGCTCCATCGTGGAGACGGTGGAGGCCAGCCCCGCCAAGGCAAAGCAGGTACGCCGCTTTGCGAACTACTATCTGCCCGACGCGGTGAACGTGCTGGAGCAGTACGCAAAGCTGGCCCGACAGGGCGTGCGGGGCGAAAATGCCGCTTCGATCCGGGCAGAGGTGGAGCGGAACGCGGCTTCCATCGCCACTGCATTCGAAAACCAGCTGGATGCACTGTATGCCGCTGAAAGCATGGACCTCTCGGCGGATCTGACGGTATTGCAGAATATGCTCAAAGGACAAGGCTTAGGCTAAACGCCTGATTTGGAAAGGAAGGAATCTCTCATGGCTGATAATACGTTCAATTTTGACTTAGACGCACCCGCTGTTCCCACCCTGACCCTCGACCCGGTGGAAGCACCTGCCGCCGAGGAAAAGCAGCCCGAACCCGCTGCGGCCCCCGAGGCCGAACAGGTCAAGCTCAGCCCCGAGGAGCAGGCGATGGTGGACGCCTTTGCTCAGAAGATCGACATCACCAACAGCCAGCAGGTGCTGCAGTACGGCTCCGCCTGCCAGAAGAAGATCGGCGACTTCTCCGAGGCGGCACTTTCCAAAGTGTCCACCAAAGACCTTGGCGAGGTGGGCGGCATGATCACCGACCTTATCGGGGAGCTGAAGAACTTTGACGCCGCCGAAGAGGAAAAGGGCATCCTCGGCTTCTTCAAGAAAAAGGGCAGCCAGCTCGACAACATGAAGACCAAGTACAGCAAAGCGGAAACGAACGTCGAGACCATACAGTCCGCCCTCGAAAAGCATCAGGTGCAGCTGCTCAAGGATATTGCGATGCTGGACAAGATGTATGAGCTGAACATGGCCTATTTCAAAGAGCTGAGCATGTATATCCTCGCGGGCAAGAAGAAGCTGGCCGACTTCCGCGCCCACGAGCTGCAGCAGGCGATGGACAAGGCAAAGGCTTCCGGCCTGCCTGAGGACGCACAGGCCGCACGCGATCTGGCCGACCAGTGCGAGCGCTTTGAGAAAAAGCTCTACGACCTTGAGCTGACCCGCACCATCAGCCTGCAGATGGGTCCCCAGATCCGGCTTTTGCAGAACAATAACTCCATGATGGCCGAGAAGATACAGTCCACCATCGTCAACACCATCCCCCTGTGGAAGAACCAGATGGTGCTGGCACTGGGTCTGGCCCACAGCCAGCAGGCCATGCAGGCCGAACGTGCCGTCACCGACATGACCAACGAGCTGCTGAAAAAGAATGCCGACGCCCTCAAAATGGGTACCATCGAGACGGCCAGGGAGTCTCAGCGCGGTGTCGTGGACATCGAGACCCTGCAGCAGACCAACAAGAGCCTGATCGAGACGCTGGACGAGCTGAACAAGATCCAGAGCGAGGGCCGCGCAAAGCGCGCTGCCGCCGAGCAGGAGCTGAACCGCATCGAGGACGAACTGAAAGCAAAAATGATGGAGATCCGGAGCTGAGATGGCAAACGCAGATTTTTCGCAAAAACAGAACAGCACTTCCGGCGGTTTTGACGCGGGCAGCTACCGCGAACAAAAGCAGCCGGAGCAGGCTGTACCGCTGACACCTCTGCAGCAGAAGCTGGCAGGGCTGGAAGCAAAGCTGCCCGCAGCCCTTTCCACCCGCGCAGCTGCACTGGCGCTGAGCGTGGTGGTGATGCTGGCGGCCTTTTTGGGCTTTGGCAGCGCCAAGCTGCGCAGCCGGTACAACGAAGTCCGCAAATGGTACACGGTGGGTGTGGCGGCAGACAACGGCTATAACCTCAACGAAGAGCTGACCACCCGCATGAACACGGCGGCAAACATCATCACTACCGCCAGCAGCACGCTGGGAGCGGACAGTGCCGAGGTGCAGGCCGCACAGAGCGCGCTGAGCGATTTTACCGCCTGTCTGGAAGCCGTGCAGAACGGCGGCAAAAGTCAGGCACTCACCTCGCTGCCCTATTATCAGGGCAGCACGATGCATGCGCTGTATCAGGCCAACGAGGTGCTGGGGTCGCGGATCGACCAGCTCTACGCAAAGCTGCAGGAGCAGGCCGCAGACCCCATGAAGATGGGCGCGGTGCAGGGCCAGTACGGCCAGTTCAACAGTGCGGCTACCATCATCGGCACCCTGAAATACAACGATGCCGTTTACGACTACCAGAAAGAGACCGGCGGCTTCCCGGCCAGCGTGCTGGGAGCCATTGCCGGTGTAAAGGAGGTTGAACCCTTCGCATGAAAAATTTTGCAAAACGCGTAAGCGCTCTGGTGCTGGCCCTTGTGGTGGGCGCAGCGGCCCTGTGCCCGGCGGCCCTTGCCGCCGCCAGCCTGCCGGACCTGCCCAAAGACGAATGTGTGGTGGATGATGCCAACATCCTGAGCGACAGCACTACCCAGACCATCATCGACCTGAATGCCCAGCTGGAACAAAGCTGCAACGGGGCACAGATCGGTGTACTGACTGTAGATTATACGGGTAATTATTCCACTGAGGATTATGCAACACAGGCCTTCAACGCATGGGGCATCGGCTCGGCTTCCGAGAACAACGGTGTGCTGATCCTGCTGGTGATGGAATCGCCCATCTACGAGGACGGCGATTACTACGTGACCTACGGCGACGGCTTCCGCAACACCACGCTGGAAAGTCAGGCCAGTGCCCTCGCTCAGACCATGGAAGGTGATTTTGTTAACCGCGATTACAGCGATGCAGTAATCACCTGTGCCAACAATGTGGCCGACACCATTGCAAGTGTTTATGGGGTAAATCTGAACAATGGCAGCTACGACGATGGCAGCTATGCCCAGCCGGACGACGGCCCCACCACCTTTGGGGATATCGTTCTGGGTATCGTGATCCTGTTCATGTCCCTGATGGTGATGCTGATCATCGTACTGTTCGTGTTCCGGGTGTTCGTTGCACCCATCGGCCATGCAGTGGGCTGGAACTGGGGTCCCTTCGCATGGGGCTACATGGCAGGTTCGGCCCGCCGGCACCGTCCCGGCCCGCCGCCCCCTCCGGGCCCTGGTTTCGGTCCCGGATACGGCCCGGGCTATGGCCCCGGCCCCCGCAATGACCGGCCCCGCCCGCCCCGGAACAACAACCGGCGTCCGCCCCGTCCTCCCATGGGCGGCGGCTTTGGCGGCGGGTCCTTCGGTGGCTCCCGCGGCGGCGGCTCGTTCGGCGGCGGCAGCTTCGGCGGCGGCAGCTTCGGCGGCGGCTCCTTCGGTGGAATGGGCGGCGGCGGCAGCCACGGCGGCGGCGGTGGCCGCGGCCGTTAAAAACACAAAAACACGGAGAACTGCTGTGGGCGGTATGCCTGCGGCAGTTCTCTTTTTAGGTTTCAGGCGTGAAGGAAATTCATTTGACAAATCAACTTTGTTAACCTATACTGAGAAACATGCATAATAAGCCAGAAATAAAGGCTCTGAGAGCGGAAAAGCCGCAGAGCAGGGAACGATAAAAATAGAGGGAGAAAACCATGCTGACTCTGGATAAGATCTACCATGCAGCCTTTGTGCTCAAGGATGTTGCCCGCAAGACCGACCTCATCGAGGCACCCAAGCTCTCCAAGGACTGCCAGCTGTACCTGAAAACCGAAAACCTGCAGGCCACCGGCAGCTTTAAGGTGCGCGGTGCTTACTATAAGATCAGCCAGCTTTCCGAGGAGGAGAGCGCCAAGGGCGTGATCGCCTGCTCTGCCGGCAACCACGCACAGGGCGTGGCGCTGGCTGCTACCCGCCGCGGCATCAAGAGCATCGTCTGTATGCCGGATGGTGCCCCCATCATGAAGGTGGAGAATACCAAGAATCTGGGCGCAGAGGTGTGTCTGGTGCCCGGCACCTACGACGACGCCCACGACAAGGCTGTGGAGCTGCAGGAAGAGACCGGCATGACCTTTATCCACCCCTATGACGATGAGCAGGTCATCGCGGGGCAGGGAACCATTGGTCTGGAAATTCTGGATCAGCTGCCGGATGTGGATGCGGTCGTTGTGCCGGTGGGCGGCGGCGGCCTGATCTCCGGCGTGGCCTTTGCCATCAAGAGTCTGCGCCCGGAGGTGAAGGTCTATGGCGTACAGGCCGAGGGTGCACCCAGCATGTACCGCAGCCTGCACGAGCATAAGTACCAGACCCTGAAAGCCGTTTCTACCTTTGCAGACGGCATTCAGGTCAAGACTCCCGGTGAGCTGACCTACCAGATCTGTGAGCAGTATGTGGACGACATCGTGACCGTGAGCGAGGATGAGACCGCTGCCGCCATCCTCTCGCTGATGGAGAACCAGAAACTGGTTGCCGAGGGTGCCGGAGCCGTGCCGGTGGCTGCAGTGCTGTTCCACAAGCTGCCGGTCGAGGGCAAAAAGGTGGCCTGCGTCGTCTCCGGCGGCAACATCGATGTGAACATCCTCAACCGCGTGATCACCCGTGGTCTGGTCATGAGCGGCCGCAAGGCGAACATGACCATTGCGCTGGAGGACAGGCCCGGCCAGCTCAAGAAGGTGGCCGAGATCGTGTCCCGCTGCGGTAGCAATGTGGTGTCGGTGCAGCACGATGGCTCCGATCCCAACATGCCCATTTCCAGCTGCTTCCTCAAGCTCACTCTTGAGACCCGCGATGCCGAGCAGATCGAGCAGATCCGCGCAGAGCTTGCAAAAGAGGGTTTCCAGCTTGTGAGCGAAAGAGTATAATAGAAGAAAAAAGAAAGGAACGTTTTATCATGAAAGTCGTTTCCACTTCCAACGCACCCGCAGCCATCGGCCCTTACAGCCAGGCGATCGATCTGGGCAATATGGTGTTTGTTTCCGGCCAGATCCCGGTAGACCCTGCTACCGGCAAGATGGCCGATACGGTTGAAGAGCAGGCTGCACAGAGCCTTGCAAACCTCAAGGCCATTCTGGCCGAGGCTGGCCTTTCCATGGCAAATGTGGTCAAGACTGTCATCTTCCTTGCTGACATCAACGATTTTGCCGCTGTGAATGCCGTGTATGCCAAGGCCTTTGCTGAGCCGTTCCCTGCCCGCAGCTGCGTGCAGGTGGCCGCCATTCCCAAGGGCGCAAAGCTGGAGATCGAGTGCATCGCCGTGCGCGAATAATCAGGCCTAAACACAAAAGGGGCTGTGCCGCTGGCACAGCCCCTTTTGCATGTGTGAGGAAAAATGAGAAGAGCAATTACGGGCGCAGACCCATGCCGCCCTCCAGCGTGAGGGTCTCGCCGGACAGATACTTGAAGTCCGGCATGGCCAGCTGCACGCATACCCGGCCGATCTCGGTCTCGGGGTTGGCGTAGTGGCCCATGGGCGGCATCTTGACGTTGGCTTTGAACGCATCCGGGTATGCCTGCTGGAACTGCTCCAGCTTGGCGGTCCAGGCCAGCGGGCAGATCACGTTGACATTGATGCCATCCTTGCCCCACTCAGTAGCGGCCACGCGGGACAGGCCGCGGATGCCCTCCTTGGCGGCAGCGTAGGAGCACTGGCCAAAGTTGCCAAACAAGCCTGCACCGGATGCAAAGTTGATCACGCTGCCCTTGGACTTGGCCAGATAGGGATAGCAGGCCTTCATATAGTAAAATGCGGCGTACAGGCCGGAATAAAGGGCCAGATCAAACTGCTCGGTGGTGTGCTCTGCCAGCGGCACGCCGGAAGCGGATGCCTGTGCGTTGTTCACCAGCACTTGAATGCCACCAAAGGTATCCACAGCCTGATTGACGACATTTTGCACGGTGGCTTCGTTGTCGGTGCCTGCACACACATCTGCCTGCACCGGCAGAACGCGGATGCCATACTTGGCTTCCAGCTCGTTTTTTGCCTCTTCCAGTTTTTTCACATTACGGCCAGTGATGACCAGATTTGCGCCCTCTTTTGCAAAAGCGGTGGCAATGCCATAGCCGATGGAGCCGCAGCTGCCATCGGAAAGTACGGCGCGGCCTGCGCCGGTGATGATAGCGGTCTTACCCGTTAAAAAGCCCATAGTTGCCCTCCAGAAGTGCTCAATTGGCTGATGTTGGCCATATTATAGCCTGAATTTCAATAGAATGCAAGGCTTTTTACCGATAAATAAAAAATAGACAAAGAATGCCGAGAAGGTGAAAAAATTCACGACTTCTCGGCATTTTGTGAAAGATTTGTCAGAGACTTTGATGTTAAAATAAAGACAAACTAATTACTTCTGCACGCCCGCCTCGCACTGCTCAATAAACTGCTTTGCCACGCGGGGGCTGCGGCCGCCGGCGCGGATGGCAAAGGCTTCGGCTTTGACCAGCAGCTGATCCATCGGCATGTCGATGCCGTGCTGCTTTGCCAGTTCGGCCAGAATGGTCTCAAACCGGGCCTTCTCCGGCCGCTGGAAAGTGACCGTCAGGCCGAATCGGGCGGAAAGGCTCATCAGCTCCTGCCGGGTATCGGCTTCGTGGATGTCGTCGCCGGTGCGGTCGGTCAGAGTTTCTTTAATAAGGTGGCGGCGGTTGGAGGTGGCATATACCGCAATGTTCTTGGCCCGGCCGCCCACGCTGCCCTCCAGAATGGCCTTGAGCGCGGCAAAGTTGTCGTCGTTGGCGGTAAAGCTCAGGTCGTCGATGAACAGGATAAATTTGAGCGGGTTCGCGGCCAGCTTGTCCATCAGATCCGGGATCTGGTAGAGCTGGTTCTTCTTCACTTCCACCAGCCGCAGGCCTTCAGGCGCAAACTCATTGGCAATGGCTTTCACCGCACTGGACTTGCCGGTGCCTGCATCGCCGTACAGCAGCACATTGTTGGCGGGCATCCCGGCCAGCAGGGCCTTTGTGTTGGCAATGACCTTTTCGCGCTCCTTCTCGTAGCCGGGCAGCTCGGAAAGGCGCTGAGGGTCCGGGTATTTCACCGGCACCAGCTGGCCGTTCTCCACCGTGAACACATGGTGCTTGGCAAACATGCCATAGCCCTTTTTTCCCACCTCGCTCATGCGCTGGGCGTAGGCGGCAGGCAGGTCGATGCCGGAGGTCTCCCACCGGGGCAGGAAAGCCAGCTCCTGCGCCTGCCCTGTGGCAGAACCGGCAGCGGTCAGCAGTTCGTCCAGCGTCAGGCCGCACAGAGCCTGCAGAAAAGCCAGTTCACTGTCCAGCGCGGTCTGCAGTGCAGGGGCAAGGGTGCCCGATGCAGCCTGACGCACGCAGACGGTCTCGGCTTCCAGCACAGCGGCGCTGAGGTAGCTGCCCCAGTTGGTGGTGTGCTCGAACAGTGCGGCTTCAAATTGGGCCACAGCGTCGCACACCGGGCCATAGCCGGGCGCACCGGCTTCCATGCGGTCGGTCAGGTCCAAAAGCTTTGCCACAACGGGGTCGTCCAGCAGGCTGCGGAAAACAACAAGCCCGTGCAGCCGGGCATTCCATTCTCTCAATTTCATATTCCTGTCCTCTAGTTGGTCTTAAATTAAACGCGCAGGCGCGCATATCAGAAGTATACAGCGCATTGTGCCATGGCGCAAGAGGTGTTCAATTAACTTCATGTTTGGGGTGATTCAGGTTACAAATTGTCGATTGACAAAAGGCCGATTTATAGTATAATTTACATCAATAAATGCGCAGATGGGAAAAAGTACCACACGATCCCCACTGTTCAGAGAGCTGCCGTCTGGTGCAAGGCAGTCAGTGCTTCGTGCGGAAAATCATCCCGGAGCAGCCTGCCCAACGGGTGCAAAACCCTTGTAAGCAGCGCCGGTTGCAGCCGTTACCGTGCAGGGCTTTGTTGGAAGCCCGTGAGAGGGTGTGCACAGCACGCCAACGAGAGTGGTACCGCAGAGAGCTTGATGATCACAAGGTCTTTGTCTCTTGATAACAGGGGACAAAGGCCTTTTCTTTTAAAAAGAAGCTCCCCGGGAACGTGTAAAAAGTGGAAAAAGGTTAGGAAAACAGGAGAAACTCACCATGCAGTTGAATGGTTCTCAGATTTTTGTGGAGGTCCTCTGCGAGCAGGGCGTGGACACCCTTTTTGGTTATCCCGGCGGCGCAGTGCTGAACCTTTACGATGAACTGTACAAAAATTCGGACCGCATCACCCATGTGCTGACGGCACATGAACAGGGCGCGGCCCACGCGGCAGACGGCTATGCCCGCGCGACCGGCCGCACCGGCGTGGTGCTGGCTACCAGCGGCCCGGGTGCCACCAATCTGGTCACCGGCATTGCCACGGCCTATATGGACTCGGTGCCCATGGTAGCCTTTACCGGCAACGTGACCACGGACGGGATCGGGAGGGACAGCTTTCAGGAAGCCTACATTGAGGGCATCACAATGCCCATCACCAAGCACAATTTCACGGTGCGCCGGGTGGAAGAGCTGGCCGATACCATGCGCTCTGCCTTCCGTATTGCACAGAGCGGGCGCAAAGGCCCGGTGCTGGTGGATATCCCCAAGGACGTGACAGCGGCGGTATGCGAGTTCACCCCCAAAAAGCCGGAGCCCATCCGCACCGTTACCACCTTCAACGCAGAGCAGGTCAAGTGGGCAGCGGATCTTATCAATGCGGCCCAGCGCCCGCTGGTCTACTTTGGCGGCGGCGTGCGCAGCGCAGCCTCCTGCCAGCCGCTGCGTGATCTGCTGCACAAGGCAGAGATCCCGGCCACCTACACCCTGATGGCCGCAGGCGTTGTGCCCTACGGCGACCCGATGAACATTGGCATGGTGGGTATGCACGGCTGTTACACCTCCAATCGTGCCGTGGCCGACTGCGACGTGCTGATTGCAGTGGGCACCCGCTTCTCGGACCGTGTGGCCCTGAACCCCAAGACCTTTGCAAAGAATGCCACCATCATCCAGATCGACATCGACCCCAGTGAGCTGGGCAAGAATGTGGAGGTCGATCTTTCCATCGTGGGCGATGCCGCTTACGTGCTGAACGCCATGCTGCCGCAGATCGAGGAAAAGAAGCATCCCGACTGGATGAAGATGATCCATGAGTGGCAGGCACAGGATTACCACCCGGTGTCCGACCCCACCCGCCTGATGCCCCATCAGGTGATCGGCGAGGTGTGCAACCAGTGCGGCCCGGAGGCCGTGTATGTGACCGATGTGGGCCAGCACCAGATGTGGGCGGCACAGTACCTGCGCCACGCCAAGAGCCGCGGCTTTATCACCAGCGGCGGTCTGGGTACCATGGGCTTTGGCTACGGTGCCGCCATCGGCGCACAGATGGCTCTGGGCCGCGACCAGCGGGTGGTCATGTTTACCGGCGACGGCTCTTTCCACATGAACCTGAACGAGGCCTGCACCGCCGTGAGCTATGAGCTGCCCATCATCACTGTGATCTTTAACAACTCGGTGCTGGGCATGGTGCGCCAGTGGCAGACCACCTTCTACGAAAAGCGCTACAGCCAGACCGACCCCCACCGCAAGACGGACTTCGTCAAGCTGGCAGACGGCTTTGGCCTGAAGGGCTACCGCTGCACTAACCTGCCGGAGTTCCAGACTGCCTTTGCCGATGCAATGAAGCAGAAAGGCCCTACTTGGATCGAGTGCATCATCGATAAGGACGAAAAGGTGCTGCCCATGATCCCCGGCGGCGGCGACATCAACGATATCATCATGGAATAAGGAGGGCACAGCAATATGGAATCCAACAAGCGCAGGGTCATCAGCCTGCTGGTGGACAACCAGAGCGGTGTTCTGGCCCGTGTGTCCAACCTGTTCTGCCGCCGCGGCTTCAACATCGACAGCCTGACGGTCTCGGCCACCAACGACCCGGCAGTCAGCCGCATCACCGTGACCATTACCAGCGATGACAAGGCCCTCAAGCAGCTGATCCTGCAGACCGAACGGCTGGAAGTTACCCGTCAGGTGTTCGTGCTGGACGGCGAAAAATCTCTGGAACGGGAACTGCTGCTGCTGAAGGTAGCGTCCGATGTGCACAACCGCAGCGAGCTGCGGGAGATCGCCAGCATCTACAAGGCCAAGATCATCGACCTTTCGCCGGACAGCATGGTGTTCGAGCTGATCGGCAAGCCGGATAAGATCGATGCCTTCCTGAAAATGTTTACAGATTACAAAATTTTGGAGCAGTGCCGCACCGGCGTTACCGCACTGGAGCGCGGCGGGATGCATCAGCATATGCAGAAGCCTCCGCAGGAGGTGCGCGAAGCACAGCTGCCTCTGCCGGGGACCCACTGCCCGGAACGGACCTGAGCTTTTCCGCTCTCAAGGAGCGAAAAAATAAAATGTTTACAATCAGCCACTGAATAAACACAAAACAAAAAGGAGAACAACTACCATGGCTATCAAGAAATACTACGATTCCGACTGCAACCTCGGCGTGCTGGACGGCAAGACCGTCGCTGTCATCGGCTTCGGCAGCCAGGGCCATGCCCACTCTGAGAACCTGGCTGAGAGCGGCGTCAATGTCGTGGTCGGCCTGCGCAAGGGCTCTGCCCACTGGAAAAAGGCTTCCGAGTTCGCAGCTACTCACCCCAACTTCAAGGTCATGGAAGTGGAAGAGGCTGCCAAGGCTGGCGATGTTGTCATGATGCTGGTGCCCGATGAGCTGTGCGCTGATATCTACAACAAGCAGGTGGCTCCTTACATGACCGAGGGCAAGGCTCTGGCTTTTGCACACGGCTTCAACATCCACTTCAAGACCATCACCGCTCCCAAGAACGTGGACGTCATCATGATCGCTCCCAAGGGCCCCGGCCACCTCGTCCGCCGCCCCTTCACTGAAGGCTCCGGCGTGCCGGATCTGATCGCTGTGTACCAGAACGCTTCCGGCAAGGCCAAGGAAGTGGCTCTGGCTTACGCCAAGGGCATCGGCGGCGCCCGCTCCGGTGTCATCGAGACCTCCTTCCGCGAAGAGACCGAGACTGACCTCTTCGGCGAACAGGCTGTCCTCTGCGGCGGCCTCTCCCACCTCATCAGGGCCGGTTTCGAGACCCTGGTTGAGGCCGGCTACCAGCCCGAGATGGCCTTCTTCGAATGCCAGCATGAGATGAAGCTCATCACCGACCTCATTTACGAAGGCGGCCTCGCCCGTATGCGTTACTCCATCAGCAACACCGCCGAGTACGGCGACTACGTTGCCGGTCCGCGCATCGTGACCGATGAGACCAAGAAGGCCATGAAGCAGGTCCTGACCGAAATCCAGGACGGCACCTTCGCCAGCAACTTCATCAAGGAATTCAAGTCCGGCGGCAAGGCTCACTTCCTCGCCACCCGTCGTCTTGAGGCCGAGCATCAGCTGCAGGTGACCGGCGACAAGATGCGCACCATGATGAGCTGGCTCAAGAAAGACAAGACTTCTGACTAGTCCGCAGGTTCCGAGGGATCCTCTTTTCACCTCACCACAGGCAGAATTGACCTTTCCCTTGTAAAGGGAAGCCCCGCTGAGTGCCACAAAGCACCGCGGGGCTTTTTTTTTGCCTTCCGGAGTACGGCAGCCGCTGACTGCACATGGTCAGGACTTCACGCGGGCCTGTCCCCTGCCGGCTTCCTGAAGGAGCGTATGCGCTCTGCAGCTGTTGTTACGCGGAAAAGAAAGCGCGTGCCGCATAGGTGCGGCGGCGCAGGTGAGCGTTCTGTGTGCATTCCGGCCGGAAAAAAGACAAAAAAAGAGAGCCGGGCAGGAACCCGGCTCTCCGAAAGTCATTTCTCTGAGGCTGGCTGGAGACTACATCCAGCTGGGGTTTTGTTCCTT
>OGDE01001882.1_pt1 | contig 11772 bp, 13 predicted proteins | sample 1570321 | NCBI WGS metagenome assembly OGDE01 (sample SAMEA2581976, study PRJEB24529) | metagenome | biome: Human gut stool | place: China | collected 2011 | reverse complement strand
GTGACACTAGAAGTGGCACTTTTCATTTTAACGGAAAACACCTCCACTGGATGGGTATCTGTCATCGTAGGCAGAAGCACCTGTATTGTATCCACAGCGGATCTTCCGGTGTTCACAAAGATGGCAGGACGCATGATTTGTTGTGTTTTCTTTTTGTAAAATGCAAAAATTGTCGTATTTAAATAGTTTTTGCATTTCAGTGCACAAACTTTATTTTTTAATAATTATAAGGAGGACTGCCATTCTGTTTATCCCCGATCTTTCGTATTTATGTGCTGTTTCGTTATCCGCTCTATTCGTCCTGATATTCCGCCAGAGCATCTGTATCGATCGCCTTAATTTCGAATGTTTTCCGTGTTGCAACGCAAAAATTATGTTCGATCATCAGATTCGCAAGTTTCTCTCCATCGATCAGAATAATATGATGGATATTTGCATAATCCTTCGCCTTCTGTGAGAATCTGGCTGTCGTAACGAAAAGTCCATCGCCATGTTTCCCGGCGATTGCACCGACAAAGCTCTGAATCTCCGGCTGCCCGCCAGCTCTGTCCGGTGCCCATTTCTTAGCCTGCATATAGATCAGAGAGAACCCCAGCTTGTCTTCCATGATAATGCCATCAATTCCATCATCTCCGGAAGCTGCCGTAGCATGACTTCCGTAGGCCACAGTCCCATACCCCATCTTCGAGAGAAGATCGATCACAAGCTTTTCAAATGTGTATGGCGAAATCTTCAAAATCTCACTCAGTAAATCCGAAGCAAGACCCGCATTGATCTGCTTGTATGCATCCTCGAGCTGATCATCCGGTGTGAGATCCGTTGGTCTGGAAATTCCAGGTTCCGGATCATTACCATTTGAAGGTTTCGAAACCGATGCGAAATCTACAAATGACGGAAACTGTTCCAGATATTTGGAATCTATTTTTTCCGGATTTTCTGCAGCAACCTTCTTTCCGGCTTCCGTAATAACAATCGCTGCGCGGGCAGGACTGTCAAGAAGTCCTGCCTTTTTCAGATATGTCTTCGCCCATGCAACTCTGTTTTTAAACACAGTCTGCCGGCCACTTGGAAGCATTTCTGCAAGGTCTTCCTCTGACAGATTCAGCTTTTTCGCTAAGATAGCCGTAACATCACTGATTTTATAGACCTCACCGTCTTTTACTGCTGTCAGCAAAGGCTTCATCAATTCATCGTATTTTGGCACTGCCATTGTTTGTCCTCCCCCTTGTTTCTCCTATTTATCAATAGGTGCTATACTAGTATCCGTTCCATACAATTCGATGTCTATATGAGGTTTATCTAATTGAACAAATGATAACATACCCTCACCTCCATCACTTAACTTTAGTGTCCCATATGTTTTGCCACTCTTTCTCATTCACAATCGCATCAAACACAAGCTCAAGGAATGTCTGGATTTCTTCAATAACAAATGGAAACTCAAGTGTATTATCTTTTATTGTTTTCAAAAAGAATTTCCAACGCTTCTTCATATCTTCATCATCGGCAAGTGCAACAACACGCTTAAAACTATCTCTCTCAAAGGGAGTACCACGTCTCTGTAAAGTTTCAAATATAGCTGCCTGCAATTTTGCACCATCAAAATCGAATGTCCTTGAAAGATAATAGATGTCATAAAAATCTTTCATTCTGACTGTCAGTTCAAAAAGATGTATCTTTTCTTATCACGATTGACCTTTTCGTACTTTTTAGCCTGTGCCGCCACCTTGACCTGTGCCTGCTCCCATACTTCTTCTGATACAAGAGCTTCACGTAAACCATCTACCAACAGATAATCGTCTTTCTTAACCTACCTGTACTCGTTCCTTGTACCATGAACCTTTTCTGACCGTCTTCAGCCATAGGAGATTTTACCGCTATAAACCGGATTCTGTATAATTCTTCTGATAAGAGCAGCATCAAATAATGGATTTTTGCCATTCTGTCTGGCTATCTTATAAATTCCATGATTTTCTAAATACTTAGCAATTCCATTCGCTCCCAGATCTGTATTTACATATTGGTCAAATATCGTTCTGATAGCTACTACCTCTTCCTCATTCACTACCACTTTTCCATCAATGAGAGCATATCCATATGGTGCAAAACCACCATTCCATTTACCTTTCCTGGCTTTCTCTGGAGAAATCCATGTTGCAAATGCCATAGCAATATCACTATGTGCATAAGTTCCTCCACCATACCTGCCTGCTTTCGACACTATTCCAATAGCATTTGTCTGTTCAATCCATTTGGTCGGTGTCATAACAAATCTGTTTAATCCCGCCTCACTTCTAACCGCCTCGAATTGCACACGGTTAAAATCCGGATTGTGAAGTTCTTCCCAGACCGCCAAAAACTCAACTGTATTCCTGTTTCGCATCCAGTTCTGAATGACAAATCTGGGATCATTATCATTTCGGTATTTTGCGATATCTGTCAACGAAATATATTCATTTTCAAAATCCTTGGTGTAAATTCCAATATCAATACCCTTTGCATGAATAATTTCTCTAACTATTTTATTTGCCATCTCTATTCCTCCACAATGCTTTCCATCTGCTCCAGTTTCTGCAACGCCTTTATATATGCCATCAGTCTTTTATACTGATCATCTCCAAGACTGTGAATCTGCTTCAATATCTTAATGTCCGACCTGGTAACTTCATAATCCATATCTGTATCTTTATACTCCGGATCAATTCCTTTTCCCGTTAAAAGCTGTTCCGGTGTAATATCCAATGCGTCACATATGGATAATAAACAGTCTGCCTTTGGATTTGTCTTTTTCTTTTTCCAGTCACTAATGTTACTTGTTGCAATACCGGTTCTTCTCGACAGTTCCAACTGGCTCATGTTCTTCTGCTCCATTATGTAAAAAATTCTTTCACTGATAATCATGTGTGTTCCTCCGTTATGTTGTGTATCCGTATTTATCGTTTTTTATTTCCGTCTATACGGTTATTCTATCATGCCGCAGCATTTCTTTCAATAGGAATGATAATACTTCTGAATTTCTCAATATTTTCTGTTTTATATAATTCCATGTACAACTGTTTTATTCGTAAGCGCCCAGCCATAGGGCGTGCTGAACAAAAGGAATCTGGCACCCTATGCAAGGATGCCAGACATGCGAGCGTTTTACTCTATACTATTTACATGTTCCCTGAGCCAGCTTGCCCCATGGGGCAAGCTGCTCTAACTCTTCATCTGACATTTCGCCGCTTGGACGATGGTCCAAAAGGAACGCCAGATACTTATGCGGATCAAGTTCATTGGCCTTTGCCGTTTCTATCATGGAATAGATCTTCATGCTGGCGTCTGCCCCGGCGGACGTATCGCCGAAGAGCCAGTTTTTACGACCTACTACTAATGGACGAATGCTATTCTCACTGAGGTTATTGCTGAGACTGCAGGTGCCGTCTTTCAGATAGTTCATCATAAATGGACGGCATCCGTTGGAATAGTTGATCGCCTGGATGATACGATCCCCAGATTCCGGATGCAGCTGATCGAGCCACGACAAAAAAGCCTCTATGACAGGTTTTTGATCCTTCAGACGGCGATTATAGGTTTGTTTCAGAGACAATCCCTTTTCACGATAAGAGCGCTCGTATTCAAACAGTTTATTACAGTATAGAAATCCCTGGACAGCGGGATGCGTATAATCCTTTTCATGTCCTTTCGGGATCTCCCGGAGCCAGTAGCGTCTTATGTGTGCCCAGCAACAGTAGCGCTGTACTTCCGGTACTTTGTTGTATCCCTTATAACCATCTGTCATGAGATAGTAGCCAGGTTCTGCACCTGCAAGAAATTCAGCAGCATGACTGCCGGCCCTGGTCGGAGTATAGTTATACAGGATGATGGGGACATCTCTGTCCTCACCGCTGCGCATCAGCCAGACGTAAGATTTACTCTGGGGTCTGCGCCCTTCTTCCTTTAGGACCTAGATCGGTGTTTCATCTGCCATCAGGTACCGGCGTTTCAAGAGCTTTTGATGCAGATATTCATACATCGGCTGAAAATAATTCTCTGCGCAATAAATGATCCAGCTGGCCATGATTGTCCGGCTGATCTTCACTCCCAGATGTTCGAAGTCTTTTTCCTGACGGTACAGCGGCATGGACATGACGCATTTAAAATACATTACATGTGCCGCAAGACCGGAAGATACGTAACTTCCGGGAATCAGTGCAGGTTTTCCTTCATCCTTGATGAATTGGGGTTCTTCTGTTTCTTTGCATTTCGGGCATTCATAGGCGGTCGCATAATAATCAATGCGTTCCAGCTTTGGTTCTGTATAACGCAGTTCTGTCCGGATGAGTTCATGACCGATGGGAACCATAGCGGTTCCGCAGACAACGCATGTTTTCTGCTCTTCGGACAGAGTATCGACATAGACGTTTTCGGTCGGAAGATCTGCAAAGATCTCATCATAAGAGGCTTTCGGACTTTCTTGTGTGCCTTTACCTCAACATACTCTACTTCAAGAGGTACCGGCTCTGGTTCATCCTCTGCCTCAGTCTGGAACAGATTTAACTGTCCGGGCAGCTGATCATGACGGATCTCGCTGGTAGAACCAAAAAGCTTGTTCTTCAGATAGTCCAGCTGTGCCTGCAGATTTGCGATCAGCTGATCATTTTCACTGTCTTTTGACTCGCGGTCCTGCAGCATTTTCTGCAGGGAACGGATCAGCTCGTTTTGTGCATGGATGGTGTTATTCAGTTGTGAAATCATATCTTTAAGCTCTAAAAGCTGGATCTCTTTTACTCCTGAAGGCATTGATCTTTCGCTCCTTTTTTATGGTTCTATTATACCATAAAACGAGCGAAAAGTCCTTTAAGACCAGGCCTTTCCGGCACTTCCTAAAATGAAAATTTAAATTCCACTTCTCCAAAGGGCGGTGGAGTTTACTCTTGCACAGTTGATATTTACTCATGCATACTGATATGATACTTTAATCGTCCTTCTGACAGCAGTAGAAGGAGTTTGACTATGAGTAAATATATCCCAGGCAACCAGAAGCATCTCACCATAGAGGATCGTATCTATATCCAGAATGAACTGGATAAGGGTACATCCTTTAAAGATATTGCCCGCTTTCTCTGTAAGGACCCTACTACGATTTCAAAAGAAGTGAAGGCCAGAAGATCCTCCGATTGGTTTCACAAAGGGACTTTTCTTAATGCGAAGAACTTCTGTACCAAGCGTTTCCGTTGTAAGAAAACGAATGCCTGCAATAAGATCCTTCTTTGCGGCGTTAAATGTGCTTCCTGTCCCACCTGTAACCAGACCTGTCCAGATTTTCAAAAAGAACGCTGCAGCAAACTTGATCGGGCTCCCTACGTCTGCAATGGATGCAGTAAAAAGATCAATCATTGTACGATTGCCCACAAATATACCTACAATGCCAGGTTCGCTGATCGGAAATACCGGGAGTGTCTCAAGGATTCCAGGTCCGGAATCGCTATGACCAGACAGGAACTCCACAAAAAGGATAAGATCATCACTCCTCTGATCGATCAGGGCCAGTCTCCTTACCAGATCGTTGCAAACCATCCGGAATTGAATCTTTCCGTCCGCAGTGTTTACAACTACCTTGATATGGGACTTCTGACTGCCAGAAACGTTGATCTGAAACGTAAAGTGAAGTTTAAACCCAGAAAAGTCCATAAATCACAGATATCTGACCGCCGTGTCTTTAATGGCAGAACTTACGCTGATTTTCAACAGTTGCACCTGGAATCTTTTGTAGAGATGGACACCGTCCACTCCGCTGTTGGTTCCTCTAAAACACTGCTTACCTTCTTTTTTACAAGGGAAAAGCTGTTTCTTGCGTTCCTCATGAACCGGAATACGGAAGGATCTGTACGACTCGTTTTGGACCGTTTAGAAAAGCGTTTTGGTACCTTCGATTTCCTGACTCTGTTTGAATATATACTCACCGACAGAGGCGCTGAATTCGGTGATCCTGATTCTCTCGAAACCGGTGTTACCGGTATCCAGAGAACCAACATTTATTACTGTGATCCCATGAGAAGCGGACAGAAAGGCGGCATTGAACAGGCACACACCATGCTCCGCATGATACTGCCGAAACGAACTACCTTTGAATTCCTGACTCAATGGGATGTGAATCTAATCACCAGCCACATCAACTCAACATATAATGGTATCGTAATTTAAGACACTTTGAGAGACATTTTTTAATGAATCTGGTATACTGTAAGCACTATAGAAAGAAGGATCATTTTTATGTCTCGAACAAGAAGAAATTTCTCCGCAAAATTCAAATCCGAGTTAGTCATTGAACTGCTTAAAGGAGAAAAGGACTTAAATACAATTGCCAGCGAAAATAACATTCAGCCGAATCTTCTTCGCAACTGGAAAAAAGAATTCCTCGATAAAGCATCGGTTGTCTTCGATGATTCAAGAGAAGACAACTTGAAAGAGAAACTCGCCTTAGAGCGCAAGGAAAAAGCCGAATACGCGAAAAAAGTTGGCCAGCTCACCATGCAGGTGGATTGGTTGAAAAAAAAATCTGAAGAAACACTTGGACCTGACTACGAGAGTAAATTTAGTCCGAAACCTTTTGAAGACTAAAGAATTCCCGATAAAAACAGGTGCTGAGCTTCTTGGAATCAACCGCACCAGCGTGTACTATAATGGAACACCCATATCTCAGGAAGAGTTAGAATGCAAGGCTATCATTGATCATCTGCATACCGATAATCCTGCCTGGGGAGCTCGTCAAATGTCTTTACAGCTGAAAATGCGTGGTCATCAGGTGGGACGCCGGAAAACGCGCCGCTATATGATTGAAATGGGGATTGATCCGATCTATCCAAAGATGAATCTTTCCAAACGTATGCAACAGGCAAAAGTCTGCCCGTATCTGCTTCGTAACGCCGTTATCGACCGTCCAAATCAGGCATGGTCAATCGACATCACCTATATCCCCATCAAGCACGGCTTCCTGTATCTGACAGCCATCATTGACTGGTATAGCCGTTGTATTGTTGGCTGGGAGATAGATGATACCTTGGACACCAGAATGGTCATAAACGCGCTGAAAAAAGCTTTCAAGGTGGCAAAACCCCTGATTCTGAACTCTGATCAAGGATGTCAGTTTACAAGCACCGAGTACATAGCATTTCTCAAAGAAAACCATATCCGTCAGAGCATGGATGGAAAAAGCCGCTGGGCAGACAACATCATGATTGAACGCTGGTTTCGTAGCTTCAAATATGAGGAAGCCTATCTTACACAGTATGCCAACATCCGGGAAGCGCGAGCGGCTATCAAAAGCTATGTACATACCTACAACTTTGAGCGCTGTCATTCAGCGATCAACAATCAGACACCCGCATCATATTATTATCCGGCACTGCTGATTGATCATGCTGCTTAACGGGGGCACCTCCCTAATTCAGCTACAGATATCGGTTCATTATAAAATGCTTGAATTTTTGTCTTGACAACTGAACCACTATAGTTGGCCATGGTCTCCCGGGGAAGTTTTACTCCCAACTGGAACATTCCTGATTCCTGACGGTAATACGGAGTACCGACAAATGTTTTGTGGTACATCACATACGCTACAATCGAAGCAGATGCAGGGCTATGTGGGAACAAAGCGGTTGGCGTAGTGGCTTTTACAAGCGTACCATCGCCATCTTTCCTGCATTCCGGACATACCGCAACCTCCTGTTTATAAAGAATACGTTCTACCTTTGCAGGTGTTATACGCAGTTCTTCGCGGACATCGGTATAGCCAATGGTTGTCATTTCTGCATTGCAGTACGGGCAGCGACGTTCTTCCTCCGTTAATGGAATCACGATTTCGCGAACCGGAAGGCTGGCATAAAGTTCTTTACGCGTAGCCTTGGGTTTTCTTTGTCGCGTATGGCTTTTTACTTCTACCGTTTTTGCTGGTTCTGCAGTTGCATTCTGCTGTTCCTGTTTCTTATCTGGAGCTTTTGTTTTTTCACTTCGAACGCCAAAGAACTGTCGCTGAAATTCCTTTAAGGTTTCTTCCAGATTTGCTTTTAACGATTGCAGTTCATCGACAAGCTTACGAAGATCTGCGATGACAGCATCTTTTTCCTAAATCCGTTTTTCCTGCTGATCAATAATGGTCTGCATCAGCTTGATCTGATCTTCTTTTACCATGAGCACTGCCTTCCTTTCATGATACTTCCATTATACAGGAAAGCAGTGATGCTGACAAACCGGTCTGAAAACAGTATCGTCATTTTGACGGAAGCAAATCTTGCTGAAATCGCATGAAAACCAAAGCTTTTTTCTTGATTATCAGCTACTTATCCACAGTCTGGGATCTATAAGTTTTGAACTGCACGAATAAGTTCCTCTATCCACGAAAGCTTGTGGATAGCATGAAAAAAGCGGGATAAAAACCAAAGAAAAGATTTTCATTTTCAGCTATTTATACAAAATCAGAAATCTTTTTTCTCTTTGGATGACCGGATCGCTTTTGGCTGGTCAATTGCAAGACCTTCCATAAGCCACCGGAATTCCTGACGTGTTAATAATCTGGCTTCCGAAGCATTGCGCGGCCATTGAAAACGACCATTTTCATCAAGTCGTTTCTGATAGAGCACAAAGCCATCCTTGTCGTAATGGAGTGCCTTTAATTTCCGGCTATCCCTGCCACAAAACAGATACAGTGCATTTGCATAAGGATCCAACTGATAGGTATCTCGTATAATAGCCATTAAACCATCAAAACTTTTGCGCATGTCGGTTCGTCCGGTGATGATGAAAATCTTAGCTACGGTGGAGAGATCGCCTAACATGACTGCCGCAGCGCAGTGATGGTATTTCGAATGGTTTCACTTGCTGCCGTATTTTGAATCTCCACGGAAAATCCAGAATAGATTACGCGGATTGCCGGTGCGTATGCAGCTGTCTCATTGCGGGGCTGTTCTGTTATTTCACTTTCCGCAGGAACCGAAAAATCAACTGCTACAACTTCATGCTGTTCCTGACAGGAAGATACGGGATTCTCTGGGATTTCGCAAGCCATGTTTCGAAATCTCCGGATATGATAATAAAGACTGCTGCGCTGAATGTGATTCCGCTCACACCAGGCCTTATCAGTAAGACCACTTGTGCGGCATTCTTGAATCAGTTCCATCCATTCCTGGTCAGAACGTTTGGGATGTCTTTGAACCATTCTTGTCCAACTCCTTTGTTGTGTACTATGAGTATACTGGACAAGCAACACTTCACTTTGAACCAAACTTGTCCAATGTCTTAACTCACTTGGATTAGAATGATTGTCGCATGAATTAGCTGGAATGGAAAGACGGTGGGTTATTCAGCGCTTACAAAATATGATGAATGGTTTCAAAAAGAATGCAGTCACTCTGCAGTTTTGGGAGACCGGATGGGATGAAAGTAAAGGTCAAATCCTTCTCCCCACGCCAAATACAGCGCCGCTCATTTGGCGTGGGGAGAAGGATTTGACCTTTACGTTCCTTTTACACTCCAATTAGTCTTAATCTGATATCTCTAAATTTATCAGTTCTACAATTTTCTCAGTATTCTCTTTCTCATGAAAGAAAAAATGATTTCCCGGATAATAGTATTCTTTTATTTTCTTTTGGGAATACCTTTGCCATCCACACATTTCATTTGCTAATGGATCCTGCACAGCACACATACACACTATATTACAATCTATTGCTTCTCGGCTCGAATAAGCTCCAATAAAATTTTTCAATATTCTGAGATCATTTCGAATAGATGGCAACAAGTTTTCTCTGAAAAAATCACTATTCAAAACAGACTCCGGCATCTGATTGATTCGTTTCAGGAAAAGTTTAATTTCTTCATCATCCTCAAAGTTAAAATCTGTATCATTGATCTCATCTGGCGGCATACAGGCCAGTAAATACAGTCCCTTGACATTATAACCTGCATTGAGTAGATTTTTCCCTAATTCAAATGCTATGAGTGCACCCATACTATGTCCCAGAAGAAATATCTCATCTTGTAGAGTTATCTTCTCCCGGAGTTCCTGCATCTGATATTGTATACAATCTTCCATAGAATAATATAGTGGCTCCTCGTACCTGGACCAGTGGCCACTATATTCTGCACATATTGCAAAGCAATGAATCCCTCTAATAAGTTTTGCAAAACTTTTGGCATTGCCGCCCGCACATGGAAAACAGATTAATTTCTTCATTAGTTGTAGGAAATTTCCACCTTTCCATCTTCATTCACAGTTAAAGTCAGGCTTCCAATCATCTTCCGATAATTATTTTCAAAAATAATTACATTTATTTTTGTTTTATCGGTTAACATCTGTTGATCATTTAGTGTAATAACCGGAAACTCATTTTCAACCGAAACATGGTAACTGGTATCATCCCATATTCCCAATACACCCTCCGCAGTCAATGCTTCATCCTTTGCGTTTGTATATTTGATCTCTCCGCCCTTTATCACTCGTATATATCTGCCGCTATCCGAAGTCAATCCCCAGTCTGACAATACTCGCTGATCTGCAACATTTTCCGGCCATTGTATTTCCTGTGTACCAGCCACAATCAGAGAAAAGAGATTATCCCTTACAAGTTTTTGCCATTCGGCTAATGACTTCGCCTCTTTCATCTGTTTCTGAATTTCGCTGCTCTTCTCAACATCTGCTTTCAAATCTAATACCGTCTGAGCATGCTGTTCTTCCTGTTTCTGAAATTCCTGATATGCTTCATCCCATGAAGCATATGCCGGATCTCCCTTATGATTTTCCAGATTATAATTTTGTGAAATGTACTTTTCCAGGAATTCTGTATATTTTTTGGCTCCAAACAGATTAACATGATTCTTGTTGTAAAAATCCGTAGAAAAGTCCAAATTCATCTCGTCATAATACTCATTCGCATTTAAATACTGAAATCCATAGCTTTGAATCATGTCTGCCATTGTATTATATTTTGCCTGATGTTCTTTCGTAATCCAATATGGACAAACCACAAACAGTACGTTCAGTTTTTCTGTTCTACAATATGTAAGCAGCTCTTTTAAAAGTCTTATATCGTTTTCTGGCAATTCCGCCCGTTCATCTGTATTGAAATTCTCCGGCTGTTCCAGATATCCATACTTATCGACCCATTCCCAGCCTTTATTTACAACATTTTCATCATTGTCAATCAATTTCCAGGCTTTACTTGATCCCAGATTTCCAACATTTGTATGATACTTCGCAATATCCAGATAATAGGATAATACATCTGTATCTTCTGGAATTTCACGATTTCTGAAATATTCATTCAAAATCTTATACCGTGAAAGTGATGTCATATCCATGGAATCTGTTCCATTACGCACACCCTGCTCTGCAGGCTCATCCGAATAATACTGAAACGCTCTTATTCCCACGACAAAAAGTTCTGGATTCTGAAGTTTTCGTGCCTCCTCTATATATGCTTTTATGCTTTCTGCTGGTATCGAATTCGTTGCATAGTTATAAGAAGTATAGCCACATTCATTCCATGCCTTAAGCGGCTGCCAATATACAAAAGCTGCACTGCCGCCTACATACACCATATCTACTTTTTCCTGTCTTAATCCTGCAATATGTCTACGGTCATCATCAGTATTTCGAAATAAATATGTAACGCCAAAGAATACCTGAACTATTATACCTACAAATATGCAAAACCCCAAAAAACTTATAACTCTTTGCCTATCAATTTTTTTCATTTTCATACACCATCTAAAATCCCTGATATATGAACATCG